>Ga0078972_1009375_pt1 | contig 19366 bp, 17 predicted proteins | sample YelNatPaOPGAMG01_FD_67568 | JGI IMG/M metagenome (GOLD analysis project Ga0078972, IMG submission 67568) | Hot spring thermophilic microbial communities from Obsidian Pool, Yellowstone National Park, USA - OP-RAMG-01 (SPADES assembly) (version 2) | ecosystem: Environmental > Aquatic > Thermal...
GTTCCCGCTGCGGTCGATCGCATTCACGCTGGCCATGAGCCTGCTCGGCGCGGCGTTTGCGGGCTCGGGAGGCGTGCTGATCTCGCTGCGCGCGGCGACGGCGCGGCAGGCGCAACAGACGATGAGCTGGGTGTTCATGGGGCTGATGTTCGCAGGCGGGATCATCGGGTCCAAGCTGCCGGCAGCCTGGAAGGTGGCTGCGGCTCAGTACCTGGCGGGCAGCACGCTGGTGAAACTGGCGCTGACGGCGCTCCTTATCGTCGCCGCGATTGACGTAGTGCTGGCGCTGGCGGCAATGGCGCGGTTTCAGCGCGCGAAACTGATCCTGGATTGATGCACATCCTTCATCTCGACTGCGGCCCCGAGGACAAGGACCGCCTGATCGCGGAACTCTGGGAGCGCGGGACGACCGGAATCATCGAGAGCGCCTCAGGACTGCGCGCGTTCTTCGACGAGCGCGTGGAGGTGCCGGACCTCGCGGCGTTCGCTCCGCGCTGGGAGCGCGCCGAGGATCGCGACTGGGTGGAAATGGCGCAGGCGCAGTGGGAGCCGCTGCTGGTGGGGACGCGGTTTTTTCTCGTGCCGTCGTGGCGCAGCGACCCGGCGCCCGCCGGCAGAATGCGGCTTGAGATGCAGCCGGGACTGGCGTGCGGGACGGGCTGGCATCCGGCGACGCAGATCGCGCTCGAAGCCATGGAGCGGCACGTCGGGGCGGGCGTGGCGGTGCTCGACCTGGGGACGGGCTCGGGCATTCTCGCGGAAGCGGCGGCTATGCTCGGCGCGGGGCCGGTCTACGCTTGCGACATCGACGCGGACGCGGTGGCGATTGCCCGCGAGCGGCTGCGTTCGGCGGGCGTGCGCGCGGAGGTCTTCGCCGGCTCGGCGGCCGCGGTGCGCGCGCACTCGATCGATGTGGTGGTGGCGAATATCGATGCGGAGACGCTGGCGCCGATGGCGGCCGAGATACGGCGCGTGCTGAAGCCCGGCGGCCGCGCGATTCTGACGGGGTTTCCGGAATCGCGGCTCGAGACGATGGAGGCGGCGTTCGGACGCGGCGAGACATTCGCGAAGGGCGAGTGGCGCGGGATCGTGCGCTGAATCAGTCGTGCCGGTGATTCCCGGCCGGGATCGGACAGCCTGGGCAGTTCGCATTCTCGAACTGAATGGTGACGTGGCCGATGCGGAAGCGACGCTCGAGCATTTTGTTGAGCCGGCCCAGGATCGCGGCGCTCTCCGACGGCGGCAGGTCCTGAATCAGAACATGGCAGCTCAGCGCGTGCGTGCTCGATCCGAGACTCCAGATGTGAAGATCGTGGACGTCGAGCACGCCGCGGACGGCGCGCATGGCCGAGGTCACGTCGTTCAGGTCGATGCCGCGCGGCAAGCCTTCGAGCAGGATGTTCAGAGCCTCGCGAATGATGTCCCAGGCGGTCCAGACGATCAGCAGGCCGATGAGGCCGGAGAGCACGGCGTCCGTGCGGACCCAGTCCGTGTAGCGGATCACAACCGCACCGATGATGATGCCGATGGAGCCGAGGGCGTCGCCCAGCATGTGGACCCAGGCGCTCCGTACGTTGATGTCGCGCTTCCGTCCGGATTGGAGGCCCAGCATTACGGCCGCGTTCACGGCGAGGCCGAAAATGGCGACGCCGAGCATGACCATCTCCGCGACGGGCTGCGGATTCATCCAGCGCTCATAGCTTTCGTAGATGATGAAGCCGGAGAGCAGCAGCAGCGCCAGGGCGTTCACGAACGCGGCCAGCACGCCGGCGCGGTGATAGCCGTACGTCTTGGATTGATCGGGCGGTTTACGGCTGTAAAACACGCCGAACCACGCCAGCAGCAGAGAGAGCGCGTCGGTGAAGTTGTGGCCCGCATCGGAGAGCAGCGCGAGGCTGTGCGCGCTAAAACCCGCGACGGTCTCAACGAGGATCAGAACGATGGTGAGGGCGAGGGACCAGACGAGAACCCTGCCCATGTCCCTGCCGTGCTCGTGGTGATGCAATTTCGATACCTGCAATTCCAGTGTAACTTGTCGGATTGATGCGCGTTGAGGTCAGCGGTTCGAGAGCGCGTAAAAGGAGTTGTGGCCGGTGCGGAGGTCCTTGCCGTAGACGAACATCATCGTAAACTGCCGGAGCACGGAGACTTTGAATACCAGCCCGGTATCGAAAAGCCATTCGCGGGGGCCGAAAACAGTGGGTCCGAAGACGCGGCCGGTATCGAAGAAGGGGCCGATTTTGAACGTGGCGAAGCCGGCGTTGTAGATGAGCCGGTCGAGTTCGAAGTTCGTGAGCGCGTATCGGCTGCCGATGGGCGCGCTGCCTTTCTGGCCGTTGCGGGTGCCGATGTGGCCGCGCAGCCAGAGATTGTTGTCGCGTTCGAGGCCGAGGATGAACAACTCGTCGAAGGGCGCCGAGCCGAGCGCCGCGCCCACGTACGCGCCGCCTAACGTCTCCCAGTTTTCACCGCGGGCCTGCGGGAACCAGTCGGCGGATAGGGAGGCCTGCAGCGTGGAGAACAGGGGGTTCGTTCCGCTGAGGAGCCGGCCGACGCCGATGTTCGGACCGGCGCGCACGAGCAGGCGTTTTTCGGGAATATCGAGAAGGCTGTACCGCGCGCCGGCCCGCGCCATGAGCGCCGATTCCGACGGGAACGGGCCGCCGCGGAAAAGCCGGCGCGAGAAGCCGAAGCCGCCCGACCAATCCATGCGGCCGCTAACGGCGGACTGGATGCCGAGGCCGGCTTCGACCCGTTCCATGTTGAAGCCGCCCAGAGCGGGCACCGACCAGTTCTCGTTCCGGCCGTCGGCGTAGAAATCCATCCGCCAGCGCGGATTGCGGCTGACGGGCGCGGAGATGTCGAGGGATGCGCGGCGCTTCTGGGAATCCCAGCGCACCAGCGAATCGAAGTTCAGGCCGCTCTGCCCGACGTTCCACAGCGCGGGCCGCACGGTCTGAAAGGGCAGCCCGCGGAACATGGACAACCAGCCGCCGCGCGTGGTCGAGCGGAACAGCACGTTGAAGTTGTCGGCCGAGCCGGGCACGAGATCGAACCGGTATTGCGAGAAGGCGCCGAGCATCGAAACCCGGGCTTCGGTGGCGCGGTAATCGTTCCAGTTGAGGACGCCGGCGGGGGAAAACGCGAACGCGCGGTCGAGCAGCACGGGATCCACGTCGGGCTTCGGCTCCATACGGAGCTGATCTATGCGGGGTTTGCCGATGCGGTTCCAGGTCCTGATGGCGGCGTCGGGATTTTCCTCGAGCATATAGAGCGTCGCGAGGAAATCGATGGCGTACTTGTCCCTGGGATCGAGCGCAAGGGCGCGAAGGACGTAACGCCGGGCCGCTTCGTAACGCTTCTGCTTGAACTCGACGCCGGCCAGCTCGAGGGGGAAACGCTTGTCGCGCGGAGCGAGCCTGCGCCCGGCCTCGAACGCCGCCGCCGCATCGGCCCAGCGCTGCTCGCCGGCGAATTGCATGCCGCGTTTGTAGTATTCCTCGGGGGAAATCTGCGGGACCGGTTTTGGCGCCCGCGCCGGCTTTTGCGCGGCCGGGTTGGCCTGACAGAGCGCGAATGCGAGGACAACGGCGGCAATCAAATTACTTGACCTGCCTGGGAACGGCCAACAGAGTCCAGCGATCCATCCAGGTCGATTCGAAGTTCTTGCGATGGAACTTCATGAGCTTACGCCGGGCGGGATCATTGATGAGCACCAGGTTGTCGTCGGGCTCGATGCCCACGACGACCACGTAGTGCAGCGACGACGGCTCCTTCAGGCAGACGATGAGCGGCCGCCCTTTCGAGAGATGGTCTTCGAGGTCCGACCATTGGGCCCTGAATGTGAACGTGCGAAAGCCGTGGGCATCGAGATAGGAAACCAGCTCGGAGGCGAAGATGCCGTGGGCCTTGGGGGAGTAAAGCTGGCGCTGGATGCGATCCGCGTCCACGTCAGCGGCGCCGAGCGGGGCGCCGTGCATGGCCCAATACTGCATGACCATCGAAAGCACGGCGGACCCGCAGCCGTTCGTCTCCTGGTGAACGTAGGGGACGTCGAGCCAAACCCCGGAAAGAGCGATCGCGAGGAGCGCCAGAGGCATAAACAGCCGCTTTAGGTGGCGATGATCGCCACGATGATGATCAGCAGCACGCCGACGATGATGATCGTAAGTTGCTCGTTGGTGAGGCTGAGCGAGCCGGCTGCGAAATCTTTCTGCGCCTGCGTGGCGGTTGCGGCCAGGCGCGACAGTTCCTGATCGCTCAGCATGGGCAGCGCCTTATCGACCTTCGCCGGATCGACGTGCGCGGCGGCGAGAGCTTTGCGGCCCGGTTCGGATGCCAGAAGGCTCCGAAGCGTCGCGAGGTTTTGCTGCCTCGCCTGAGCGGACGCCGCGAGTTCGCTGCGGAGGTCTGCGGGCGAGACCACGTGATCCGCGGCGAGCAAGCCGAACGGCATCACAAACATCATGACAGCGGACGTGAGGAGCAGGGAGCGGCGGAATCTTCGTAATTGTGCTTGCACTAGAACCTCTCCTACTCACGATTATAGGGGCAGAGCGGGCAGCGGCGCGGAGGCGCCGAGGCCAGGGGGTCTGCCGCGGCGCGCCCGCTGGCGCGCGGGCGCGGCGAGGCGGTATACCAATAGAGACGTGAAATACGTCCGGTATCTCTCTGTCGCGGCGCTGTTCGCACTGCCGGTGGTGCTGCTCGTGAGCTCATGGCTTACGTTCCGCGAGCTCGAGCAGCTCAAGGGCGTATATCTTCGCGACCGCGCGGCCATGCTGGCGGCGCGCCTGGAGACGATACCGGAGGAGCGGTTCGAAGCCGAAGCGGGCACGGTGGCGGCGGACGAGCCGGCGCTGCTGGACCTGCGGATTTTCGATGACGGCGAGGCGGGCGCGGACCGGGCAGCGCTCGATCCGATCTGGCGGGGAGAGGCGCTGTTCCGGACCGAAGACCTGCGCGGCGTGTTTCGCGCGTACATTCCGTTCCACTCGGGATCGCGGCTGCGCGTGGCGCGCATCGACCTGGCGAGCGCGGCAGCCGATCGGCTTGCGGCGAACGCGCGGCGCAACGTAATCGCCTCGACGGGAGCGGCGTTCGTGCTGCTCGCGCTCTCCTTCTACGTGCTGTGGAGCGCGCACCGGAACGCACGGCTCGAAAAGCGGCAGCTCGAGCTCGAGCACCTGGCGCATTTGGGCAAGGTCTCGGCCGTGCTGGCGCACGAGATCCGCAACCCGCTCGGGACGATCAAAGGATTCTCCCAGCTTGCGGCGGAGAAGGCGGACGCCGACGTGCGGGCGCTGGTGGAGCCTATCACGGACGAGGCGAGGCGCCTGGAAAGGCTGGTGAACGATCTTCTGCTTTACGGCCGCGCGCCTGAGCCGCACGCGCGGATGGTGGACTGGGCGGCGCTGGCCGGCGACCTGGAAGCGCACGCGCGCGCGATTGCGGGCGCGCGGCCGGTTCGCATCGCGGTCGCGTCGGAGGTCGCCAGACTGCGGACGGATCCCGATCTGCTAAAACAGATTCTGCTAAATTTGATTCGAAACGCGGCCGAAGCGGGGGCCGAAGAGATCCGCATCACGGCCGACCGCGACGGCGGCGGTTTGGCGATCGCGGTCGAGGACGACGGCCCGGGCATTCCGGACGCGGTGCGGCAGCGTCTGTTCGAGCCGTTCTTTACGACCAAGGCGGCCGGCAGCGGCCTGGGCCTGTCCATTGCCAGGAAGCTGGCGACCGCGCTCGACGCGCGGCTCGTCTTGCGGGACGTGAAGCCGCACGGGACTCGCGCCGAACTGGCGTTCGCGCGAATCGAAACAGAAATTGGAGCCGCCGTATGCCGGCAATCCTGATAGTTGACGACGATCCCGGATTTCGCAAGCTGCTCGAGACGATTCTGCTGGGCGAGAGGTATGAAGTGAAGACCGCCGCGTCGGTGGCGGAAGCCGTCCGGCGCGGATCGGAGGGGAGATTCAACCTGGTGCTGTCGGACCTGCGATTGCCGGACGGCGACGGACTTGCGGTGCTGCGATGGTTCGCGGAACACGCGCCGGCCACGCCGGTGGTGATGATCTCGGCATTCGGCACGGTGCCGGCGGCGGTCGAGGCGATGAAGCTGGGCGCGATCGATTTTCTCGAGAAGCCGCTGCGCAGCCCGGACGAGCTGCGGCGTCTGGTGGCGAGCTCGCTCAGCCGCGAGCCGATCGCCGGGGAAGCGGCGAAGCCGTTCGCGTGCGCCGGGCTGATCGCGGTGGACGCGGTGATGCAGCCGGTGCTCGAGCTCGTGCGCAAAGTGGCGCCGACGAACGCGACCGTGCTGCTGACCGGCGAAAGCGGCACGGGAAAGGAACTGCTGGCGCGCTGCATCCACGAGCACAGCCCGCGGGCCGGCCGGAAGCTGGTGGCGCTGAACTGCGCGGCGCTCGCGCCGGCGCTGATCGAGAGCGCGCTGTTCGGGCACGAGAAAGGCTCGTTCACCGGGGCCGTCGCGCAGCACCAGGGAGTGTTCGAGCGCGCCGACGGAGGCACGCTGTTCCTGGACGAGATCGGCGAGCTCGATCACAACCTGCAGTCGAAACTGCTGCGCGTTCTGCAGGAGCGCACGTTCGAGCGGCTCGGCGGCACGCGCGAGATCTCGGTGGACGTTCGGCTGGTGGCCGCGACGAACCGGAACATCCGGCAACTCGCGGCCGAGGGAAAGTTCCGCGAGGATCTTTACTACCGCCTGAACATTTTCCCGATCGCGATTCCGCCGCTCCGGGAGCGGCCGGCGGATATTCCTGCGCTGGCGCGGTTCTTCCTGGCGCGCGCGGCCAAGAAGCTCGGCCGGGGAGAAATTGAGTTGACGGCAGGGGCGGAGGCGCGCCTGCTTGCGCATCAATGGCCGGGCAACGTGCGGGAGCTGGAGAACATGATGGAGCGCGTGGCCATCCTGTGCGGCGAGCGCGTCGAGGCGGAGGACCTGCCGCTCGAAGCCGGCGGCCAGAGCCGCCCGGTAAAGTGGAAGGAAATCGAGCGGCGCGCGATCGAGCAGGCGCTCGAAAGCAACGCCGGCAACCGCACGCGCGCCGCGCGGCAGTTGGGGATCAGCCTGCGCACGCTGCAGTACCGGCTGAAGGAATACGGGATCGGCGAGCGGAAATAGCGCTCACTCGCAACGCAATGCCTTCAACGGATCCTGCCGCGCGCCGTTGACTGCAGCCCATGTCGCGGCGGCTGCAGCGATCGCGGCGAGCAGCGCGCATCCCGAGATGATCGCCAGCGGGTCCTGTGGCGTGATGCCGAAAACGATGCTCTTGAGGAAACGCGAGCATGCCAGGGCGATCGGCAATCCGAGCACGATGCCCAGTGCGACCATCACGAGCGCCTGCCGCACGAACATCCACGTGATCGCCGCGGGCCGGGCGCCCAATGCGAGGCGCACGCCGATTTCGCGCGTGCGCGCCGCGACGGAATGAACGATGAGCCCGTACAAACCGACCGCGACCAGCGCCGCCGCCAGTAACGCCAGAAAACTTGAAAGGAACGCGAGCAGCCGTTCGCGCGAAATCGTGGCGTCTCGCTGTTCGAGCAGGGCCGAGGCGATCACCGGCAGCTTGGGATCGAGCCCGCGCACGATGCCCCGCAATTGCGCCAGCACCAGTTCGGGATGCGCGCGCGTTCTGGCGTGCAGCGTGAGCGGGCCGAATGATGGCGTCTGCTGCTTCAGCGGCATGTAAATAATGATTTGCGGATCTTCCCGCACCTTCTGATATCGGGCCGTCTTTACCACGCCCACGATCTCGGCATCGCGGCCATTGAGACAACGAATGTGCCGCCCCACCACGTTCTGATGCGGCCAGTAATATTCGACGAATCGCTGATTCACGATCACAACGGCGGGTGCACCCGCGCGATCTTCGTCCGTGAAATCGCGGCCTGCAATCAAGGGAATTCCGAGCGTGCGGAAGTAATCCGTGCTCACGACGTTGTAGTTGTTGTTCGGCTCGTCTTTCTGCCGGGTGTGGCCCGGCACGCGAACCGGACCCGCGAAGATTTGGCCTGAGAGCACGCCGACGAGCGAGAGCGAGGCCGATTCGACAGCCGGCAGCCGCCGCGCGCTGTCCAGGAAGCGCGCATAAAGATCGCTTTGCCCTGCATCGGAATAGCCGCTCTTGCCCGGCTCGATGTTCATGGCAACCACACGCTCGGGGTTGAACCCGAGGTCAATCGTATCGAGATGCCGCAGGCTTCTGGCGAGAACGCCGGCCCCGAACAGCAGCACGATGCCCAAGGCTACTTGCACGACGATCAGCGACTGGCGCAGCCGGCCTGTGCTGCGGGCGAGGCCGAAAGGCTGATCCCTGAGGCCGGCGCTCACATCGAGACGCGCCGCATACCAGGCGGGCAGCACACCGAACGCAGCGAGCGCCAGCGCGGCTAGCCCTACCGTGAACGCGAGCACGCGGCCATCAAGACCCACCAGCAGCGCGGCATCGGAGCCTGGCTTTTGGAGGAAATGCAACAGCAGTTCGAGGAGCCCCGCAGCAACGGCAATGCTCGCAACCGCTCCCGCAACGGCGAGCAGCACGCATTCCATCAGCAGTTGCCGGACCAGCCGCGCCCGTGTCGCGCCGAGCGAGAGCCGCACCGCCAATTCGCGATAGCGCTTTAAAGCGCGCGCGAGAAGCAAGCCCGCGACATTCGCGCACGCAATCAACAGCACCAGGCCGACCGCGCCCAGCGAGATCAGCGCCGGCGTGCCCAGATCCTTCCGCGCGGATCCGAAGCCCTGCGCGCCGGGTTCGACCACCGCCGTCCACTTCGGGGAAAGCCGCCGGACCAGCACGCTGACGGACGCTTTCGCCTGCGCGATTGAGACACCCGGCTTCAGCCGCGCCATAACCTCCATCCATCCCCAGCCTCCCTGGTCGCGCTTCATGCCGGCAAACTGCTCGACCATCGACGCCGGCACGAAGATGTCGCGCCGCGCCTGTAGCTCGGCCCCACGAAATCCCGGCTGCAGCACGCCGACGACGATGTACGGATGCGCGTCCAGCAGGACGGTGTGGCCGACCACCGCCGGGTCGCCGCCGAAGCGGTCCTGCCAGAACTGCCAACTAATCACGCAGACCGGGTGCGCGCCCTCCACGCCATCATCCTGGTCGGTCAAAGTGCGGCCTGCAACCGCATGCACGCCCAGCGTGCGGAAATATCCGCCGGTTACAATCTCGCCATGGACGATCGATGCAGCCCCGCCGGTGGTGAAGTGAAACGGCGGCGCATAGCTTCCGAGCATGCCTTCGAAGACCTGGTTCTGCCGTTCGATTTCACGAAAGTACGGGTATCCAAAGCGGTCTAACGGGCCGTCGCCGTCGATCAGGTAACGCAGGAGCACGAGTTCGTCCGGGCGCTCGACCGGAAGTTTCTTCAGCAGGATCGCATCGACGAAGGAAAACGCCGCCGTGTTGGCGCCGATGCCCAGCGCCAGGATCAGCACGACGACCGCGGCGAAACCCTTGCTCTTCGACAGCACGCGGGCGGCGTAGACGAGGTCGCGCCAGAGATTTTCCAGCGCGGCGACGCCGCGGGCGTCGCGGCATTGCTCCTCTATTTGCGCCGTCCCGCCGAACTCAAGCCGAAGCCGCCGCGCCGCCTCATCCGCCGACAACCCGGCTTGCAGCGACTTCCCGACGTGCTGTTCGGAGTGGAACCGCAGTTCCTCCTCCATCTCGCTCTCCACGGCCCGCCGCCGGAACAGCGCGCGCAGGCGGTACAGCAGATCGCTCCACATGAGGGCCTCCGGTTACGCCATATCGAGTAACTGGCCGACTGCCGCGGCCAGCTTGCGCCACGCGTCTGCCCCGGTCTCCAACTGCTTGCGCCCCGCTCGAGTCAGTTCGTAGTATTTCGCACGCCGGCTGTTCTCGGTGTCCCTCCACCGTGCCTTGAGCCAGCCGCGCCGCTCGAGCCGGTGCAGCGCCGGATATAGCGAGCCCTGCTGCACCTGCACCACGTCGCGCGAAACCTGCTGAATGCGCTCGGAGATGCCCCAGCCGTGCTGCGGCCCCAGAGCCAGCGTTTTCAAGATCAGCAGATCCAGAGTGCCCTGCGGAAGTTCGATGCGCCCGTGTTCCATGTTTCTCCCCTATCGCTTCTACAAGGGAACAGTGTACACCTTCTACTGTCGAAGTGAAAGGAAAAAATCCCTTGCGGCGGCTCCGCATGGGCTCCGCCGGAAGCCGGGCCGCAAGGGAGGAGAAACTCAGGACCCGGTGGCGCGCAGGCCGTTGGCGAGCAGTTCGTTGATGATCGTGCCGTACTGCTCGATGGCCGAGCGGAGTTCCCTCAGACTCGCCTGGCCGCGCTTGCCGCGGAACGCAACGCGGCGCGCCGGGATATTGAGCGGAAGTCCTTCCCGGCCGCGCAGACGCGCCACTTCTTCGGCGAGACGGTCGGCTTCGGCGACAGCGCGCGCGGGATCCACCGCAAAGCGCGCCTGGATTTCGCGCCACTCGCGCCGGCAACGTTCCTTATCCTCGGGCCGCAGCGGACGGCGCACGACATCGTCCGCCAGGGCGCGTTCGAGAGCGCGCTCGGCGCGCCTCTGCCGCAGGTCGCTGAGGGCGCGTAGAAACTGCGTGCGGTTCAGCTCGCGAGTTGCCTCGGTGCGGCCCTGGCGTCGGCCCGTGGATAGAGCGGCCGCAACCAGCAGCACGACGCCGAAGGCGATGAGGATTCCGATCCACCACCAGAACATGCATCGGGAATATTTGCAGCCGAAATGCCAAACCCCGGAGACCGCACAAATCAATGGCTTTCGGCACACCAATGCGTGTAAAAACCGGCACGCTGTGTAACGGGCGTCACGCACCGCCGGCGGCCGAAGCGGGCGCCCGCATCCTACGCAGGCGGACCAGCACGAACCAGAGTGCCGCGAGCGAAAAGGCGATCGGAACAAGTATGGCGAGCCACCACGCGCGTCCTTCGGGTTCGATCAGTACGCGCCGGCCGTACCGCGCTTTGTAGTAGTCCAGGATCTCGCGATCCGACTTTCCCTGGGCGACGAACCGCTCGATCTCGGCCCGCATCTCCACGGCGACCTCGCTCATGTGCCTGCGCACGCTTTCCTGCCAGCAGCACGGAGCGAGCAAGGAGTCTTCAATGCGGTTGACGCGCGTGCGCGTGTCTTCGGCGCCTGCGCCGGGATACGCAAGCAGGAGTAAGGAGAGCAGAATAGGCGCGATCATAGCAACTCTAATAGGCAATTATCGCTCCGCAAGAGCAGCCGGCGTGGCCGCCCGCCCGCGGCTTCAGGCCGGATGGCCGACTACGCAGATCCTGCGCGGCGGCAGTCCCTTCCGGCGCAGGATCTGCGCGGGCGGGGCTGACAAGGCCTAACAGATCCAATATGATGAGCTGGAAGGCCGGTTGCAGCTTACGCCACGCGAAAGGACCAACTCATGAAGAAGCTCATCCTGGTAATGGCAGCGGCGGTGACGATGGTTGCCGGCGGGTTTGCGCAAGGCGGGCCCGGCCGGGGGCCGATGCGGAATGGGCCGGCGGCCCAGACCTGCCCGAATCCGAACTGCCCGCGCCGGGCGAATTGCCCGAACCGCGACAACTGCCCGAACCCGAACTGCCCGCGCAAGGCACAGAATCCGCCGGCCGCGCCGGCAAAGTAGCGATCCCATGAGGAGCCTCGCACTCATCTCCGTGCTGCTGGCGGCCGGATTCCTTACGGCCCAGGAACAGAAGGCTCCCATCGCGTCGAACCCGGCCCTGGAGATCAGCGGAGAGATCACCAGGGTCGGGTTGTCACCGGGCGAGGGGATGCCGAGCATCGACGTGAAAACGCCCGAAGGAAAAACCTGGAAAATACGGCTGGGCGCCATGCGGTACCTGGTCGAACAGGATTTCAACCCGCGAGCGGGGCAGCAGGCGGTGATCAAGGGCTACAAGGTCGCCGACGGCGAAGTGGTGGCCGCAACCGTCACGCTGCCGGAAGCGAAGAAGACGATCCGCCTGCGGGACCAGAACGGATATCCCCTCTGGCGTGGGCGCATGGGACCGCCGAGAGGGCGCATGGGCCCCAGGGGGCGCAAGGGCTGATCAGGCGTCCGGTCTGAGGCTGCGGGCGATCGCGGCGGCGATTTTCTTTCCGTGCAAGCGGCCGTTCTCGATGAAGATCTCATTGGTGTGCATTCCGGCCACAATTACGCCCGCCAGATAGACCCCCCGGCGATGCGTTTCGAGAGTCTCGGGGTTCGTGTACGGCCGCTCGAGTCCGGGCTCGAGCAGGATGCCGTGCGCCGCCAGGAAATCGATGTCCGGGTGGTAGCCGATCATCGCGAACACGAAATCGTTTTTCAACGTGATTTCGCCCTCGGGCGTGGCGACGCGGATGGACTCGGGGCGGACTTCGACGACGCGCGAATCGAAGTGAGCCGCGATTTCACCGGCCTTGATGCGGTTCTCGATGTCGGGACGGATCCAATATTTGACGTGCTTGGAAACCGTGTGCTCGCGATGGATCAGGGTCACGCGCGCGCCCGCGCGAAAGAGCTCGAGCGCGGCGATCGCCGCTGAATTGGCCCCGCCGACGACCGCGACGTCCATATCGTAGTAAGGGTGCGGTTCCTTGTAATAATAAATGACCTTGTCGAGGTCCTCGCCCGGCGCGCCGAGGCGGTTGGGCTTGTCGTAGTAGCCGGTGGCCAGCACCATTTTGCGCACGTCGTACTGGTTCGAGCAGCCCAGACGGTCGGTGGTGTGCAGCGTGAACGCGCCGTCGGTCCCCTCGAAGTAGTCCACGCGCTCGTACTGCCGCACATTGAGCCGGTAATGCCCGGCGACCTTGCGGTAATATTTCAAGGCCTCGGCGCGGGTCGGCTTATCGCCGATCGAAGTCATCGGAATCTCCCCGATCTCCAGGTATTCCGGAGTGGTGAAGAAAGTCATGTGCGTCGGGTAGTTGTAAAGCGAGTTGAGGATGCAGCCCTTGTCGAAGATGACCGTTCCCAGCCCGCGGCGCCCGAGCTCGATGCCGCAGGCCAGGCCGGTGGGGCCGGCGCCCACGACGGCGACATCGAAGTTCATGCGAGCATGCCCTCGACGGCGGAGTAGACGCTCTCGAGCGCGGCCGGCAGCGCGGAGGCATCCCGGCCGCCGGCTTCGGCCATGTCGGGCCGGCCGCCGCCTTTGCCGCCAACCGCCTGCGCCACCGCGCCGGCGAGCTTGCCGGCGTGCACCTTCGCGGTGAGGTCCTTGGTCACGGCGGAGATGATGGCCACATTGGAATCCTCGGCAGCGGCGAGCACGACGACCCCGGTCTTCCACTTGTTGCGGAGCGAATCGGCGAGCGCGCGCATCTGCTGGCGGTCAAGGCCATCCACGCGGCCTGCGAGCACGCGCACGCCCTTGATGAGGCGCGCCTGCTCTTCAAGACCGCCCGCCTGCGATTGGGCCAGCTTGCTCTTCAGTTGCTCGAGCTGCCGGTCGAGCGCGCGGCGCTGCTCGATCATCTTCTCCACCTGTTCGAGCAGCTCGGGCTCGGAGGTGTGCAGAAGGTCGGAAATCTGCCGGAGTTCGCCGCTGACTTGCTGGAAACGCTCGAGCGCGCCCTCGCCGGTGACCGCTTCGATGCGGCGCACGCCGGCCGAGATGCTGCCCTCGTTCACGATCTTGCAGAGGCCGATTTCGCCCGTATGACGTACGTGCGTTCCGCCGCACAGCTCGCGGCTGAACCCGGGAACCTGCACGACGCGGACGCGCTCGCCGTACTTTTCGCCGAAGAGCGCCATCGCGCCGGTGGTGAGCGCCTCATCGAGCTCCATGATGTTGGTCTCGACGGGCGTATCCCGCAGAATCTGGGCGTTCATGAGCCGCTCGACCTCGGCGAGCTCGGCGGAATCGACGGCGGCGTAGTGCGTGAAATCGAAGCGCAGGCGCGACGGTTCCACGACGCTGCCCGCCTGCTTGACATGCGTTCCGAGCACGCTGCGCAGCGCGGCGTGCAGCAGATGCGTGGCGGTGTGGTTGCGCATGGTGGCGCGGCGCAGGTCCTCGTTGACCAGCGCGCGAATCTCGTCGCCCAGGTGCATCGGCCACAGCGACACGATGCGGTGCACGATCAGGCCGGGCACCGGCGCGTAGGTATCCTCGACCGCCGCCAGCTTGTCGCCCGTCGCCGCGTTGTAGAGCGCCCCCTTGTCGCCTACCTGGCCGCCCTGCTCGGCGTAGAACGGCGTGCGGTCGAGCACGACTTCGGCCTTTTCGCCGGGCCCGATGCTTTCGACCGGCTTCTGACCGACGATCAGCCGCGTGATGCGGCCCGTTGCCTCGAGCGTGTCGTAGCCGAGAAACGTCGTGCGGCCTTCGGAAATCAGCTCCTGGTAGACCGGCGCGATCGCCGCCTTTTCCCCGCCCTTCCAACTCGCGCGCGCGCGCGAGCGCTGCTTTTCCATCTCGGCCGTGAAGCCTTCGGTGTCGATCGACAGGCCGTACTCGCGGGCCATCTCGGCCTGCTCTTCGAGCGGCAGCCCGTAGGTGTCGTACAGCTTGAAGGCGACGCCGCCGGGGAGAATGCCGCCGGCCGCCGTCTTCGCCTCGTCATGGAAGATCTTTTCGGCCACCTGGAACGTGGTGGCGTAGCGCCGCTCTTCGTCTTTCACGATGCGCGCGACGCGCTCCACGCTCTCGATCAGCTCGGGATATGCCGGGCGCATGAGCTCGGCGACGAAGCCCGTGAGTTTATAAAGGAAGGGATCGTCGAACCCGATGCGGCGGGCGTGGCGCATGGCGCGACGCATGATCTTGCGGAGCACGTAGCCGCGACCGTCGTTCGACGGCACGACGCCGTCGTGGATCAGGAACTCGGTGGCGCGGCTGTGATCCGCCACGATGCGCAGCGTGGTGTCGGACTTCGGATCGTCGCCATAGGCTACGCCGAAGATCTCGGCCGCGCGGTGGATGATCGGGCAGATCAGGTCCGTGTCGTAGTTCGAGAGCTTGCCCTGCAGGACCGCCGCGATGCGCTCCAGGCCCATGCCGGTGTCAATCGACGGGCGCGGCAGCGGCTCGAGCTTGCCGTTCGTGTCGCGGTCGAACTGCATGAAAACGAGATTCCAGATCTCGACATACCGGCCGGATTCGCTCGGGAACTCGTCGCGCTCGCCGGGAATGTCCGACGCCTCGGGGCCGAGATCGTAGTGAATCTCCGAACAGGGTCCGCAGGGGCCGGTTTCGCCCATCTGCCAGAAGTTGTCCTTCTCGTCGAGGCGGAAAATGCGGTCCCTGGAAACGCCGGCGACCTTTTGCCAGAGCGCCTCGGCTTCGTCGTCTTCGCGAAACACCGTAACGTAGAGCCGGTCCTTCGGAAGGCCGTAATCCCTGGTGATCAGGTCCCAGGCGTACTCGATGGCCTCGGCTTTGAAGTAGTCGCCGAAGGAAAAATTCCCGAGCATCTCGAAGAAGGTGTGATGGCGCCGGGTATAGCCGACGTTTTCGAGATCATTATGTTTGCCGCCGGCGCGGACGCACTTCTGGGACGAGGCCGCGCGCGTGTAGTCGCGCTTCTCCAGCCCGAGGAAAACGTCCTTGAACTGGTTCATTCCGGCATTCGTGAACAGGAGCGTGGGGTCCTTTGCGGGCACCAGCGAGGAGCTGCGCACGACGCGGTGCCCGCGCGCGGCGAAGAAGTCGAGAAAACTCTGGCGAATTTGATGACCGGTCACGATTTCATTGTGGCATGCCACCGCGCGGCGGGGCAGCAATGTGGGGCGGGCGCTTTGGTTTTCGGCTGCCCCGTTGCGGCACGGCGGGCGCCGCACAGGCCAAAGAGAGCGCCTGCCCCGCGGAACCCGCCTTAGCCGGCTGCTGCGGCGGCGATTTCGGCGGCCTGTGCGGGCCGCTGGCGCATGTCGCCGGTGTGGTCGTAGCGCTTGTAGAAATCGAAAGCGGCCCGGAGGTAGTGCGGCGTGTGGCCGTCGCGGGACAGCTCGAGATAATGCCGCAGCTCGCCGCGGAAGTCCGGGTGCGCGCAGTTATCGATGATGGCGAGGGCGCGTTCGCGGGGGGCTCGGCCGCGCAGGTCCGCGACGCCCCACTCGGTCGCGATCACATGGACCGAGTGCTCGGTATGGTCCACGTGCGTCACCATCGGAACCAGCGCACTGACCGTATTCGATTTCGCCGTCGAAGGGCAGGTGAAGATCGACAGGTACGCATTGCGCGTGAAATCGCCCGATCCGCCGATGCCGTTCAACATGCGTGTGCCGAATGCGTGCGTGCTGTTGACGTTGCCGAAAATATCGACCTCGAGCGCGGTGTTGATCGAGATCAGGCCGAGACGCCGCACCACCTCCGGATGATTCGTGATTTCCTGGGGCCGGAGCACCAGGCGCGGGCGGTAGTTATCGAGATCCGCGTAAACGCGGCGCAGCGTCTGCGGGCTCAGCGTCAGCGAGCAGCAGCTTGCGAATCGGACGCGGCCGGCATCCATCAGGCGGATCACGGAGTCCTGCAGGACTTCCGTATACATCTCGAAAGTAGGGATGCCGGGATGGTTGCCGAGCGCGCCCAGCACGGCATTGGCGATGTCGCCCACGCCGGATTGCACCGGCAGGAACGCTCGCGGCAGGCGGCCGGTGGCCACCTCGCGCGCCAGGAATTCAGCCACGTTTTCGCCGATTCGCCGCGTTGTGCCGTTCGCCGCATGGAAGACGGCTCCCTCGTCGGGAGAGTCGCTTTCGATGACGGCTTCGATCTTGTCGGGATCCACGTGAACGAGCGGCGTGCCGATCCGGTCCGAAGGCCGGTAGATGGGGATTTCGCGCCGGAACGGCGGATCCGCGGGCTCGTAGATGTCGTGAATTCCATAGAGCGCCGGCGGATGACGGCGGTTCAGTTCCACCAGGATCCGCTCGGCCCGGGCGCAGAAGGTGGGCGTGCCCCCGACGGCCGAGGTGAGCAGGATCCCGCCGTTCGGCAGGACATCGGCCGCCTCGACGATGGCCCACTCCATCGCTCCCAGGAAGCCGTATCGCAGGGCCTGCGTGAGCTGCGAGATGTGCATGTCCAGGAAGCGACATTCACCCGAGTTAATGCGATTGCGGAGTTTCGGATCCGATTGATAAGGCGTGCGGCGGTCGATAGCGTCCGAGAGCACGCCATCGAGCGACGCGCCGGTGCCCACGCCTATGGCGCGGATCCGGAATTTTCTTCCCGCGGCCCGCTCGGAAGCGGCGCGTTCGGCGATTGCCGCCGCCATCGTGCGCGGCGTACCCGCGGCCGTGAATCCGCTGAAACCAATCGTTTCACCGTCGCGGATCCATCCGGCGGCGTCTTGCGGAGAGAGAACAGGATATCCAGAGCTACTACGCATCGATTGCCCCCTGTCGCGATAGTACATTAACGGCTTGGGGCTTGTGAATGGCTTTAATGTGTTCGCCTCGACGCCGCTAAGGACGGCCGTAGAACGACAGCACGCCGGCCCGGAGCGCCAACCGCTTCAGGCCCATCCGGCGCGCCAGGCGGTCGGTGGAAATGCGCTCGCTCGATTTCCCGCCGTGATCGATCGAGATCAACAGGTCGGGTTCCGGCGCGGGACCGGGGTGCATCGCCTTTCTGTCGCCTGAAAGGCACAACGATGTCGGAAAGGGATCCTCATAGCTGCACATATTCCGGCTGCGGGCTTCCAGCATCGTAATGGGAGTGTCCAGCCAGGCGCTGTTCAGGAAGATCGCCTCCGAACGCCGTACGTAATTGAGGCCGGCCCACAGGTATGGGTCAAAGCTGTCCGGCGCGGCGGAGGTGTTCGAGATCGGCTCGGTAGAAACCACAAGCACTTTGCGCGCGGGCTTTGCGGCCGCGGCCTCATAAAGCGGATCCAGGTTGTCGATGATCTTCTGCTTCAGCACGCCCTGGGTCGCCAGGCAGATCACCGAGGCAACCGCGACCCCCGCCATCAACGAACGAAGCGCGCGCGCCTCAAGCTCGAGGCCTGAAGCGAACGCGGTTGCGAACGCGACCGCGAAGATCGGGAACCGATCCGGAAAGAATGCGCCGTAGTTCACCTGAAAAGGTCCGAAGATATAGATGGCGGCGCAGGCGAATGCCAACACCATCAGCGCCGCCTCTTCGGTCAGTGGCTTCAGGAACCTGCCCGCGAAAAACCGCCGCAACGCCAGCAGCGCGACGGCCGCTGCGGGAACGGCCAGAACCAGGCGGTAGGCGATGGGGCGAAACGCCGTCAAGGGAGCCATCGCCAGCAGCGCGAGCGGCCGCATCGGGGCGATATTCCAGATCAGCCCGCCGCTTCTGGTGAACTGCAGGATCCAGAGCGCCGAACACGCACCCGCCGCCCCGGCCAGCAGCACCTGGCGCCGCAGCCGCGCCGCCACGGCGAGCACCCGCGCCGCCGCCGGCCCGGAGGCCTGGCGGTATTGCGCCAGCCCCATCAGGAGCACGTGCGTCCCCACGAACAGCAGCGCCACGAACAGCGCCACCGGATGCATCATCGCAAGCACGAAGATCAGGAAGCCGAAAACAGCGGCGCGAGCGGCTGTCAGCCGGCGGTGATGCCGCAGCCAGTAACCAATCAGAAACAGGCACGTAGCGACGCCGAAGGAGAAGTTATAAAACCCAAGATACACGGTTTTGTTATGCACGAATGGAAACGCGACGATGGAAAGGACCTCGTCGGCCGGATTCACGGAATGGACCAGATATCGAAACGCCATACAAAACCACACAGTGTAAATGGTTACCAGAATCTTTTCCGCCGTAAGCGCCTTTACTATCGAAAACAGTCCGATCAGCAAATACGTATGAAACGCGTAAGGAGGAAACCAGTGCTTAATCGCGAAATACTGAGAATACGGCCCGTCTCCTCGCAGCATGTGCCGCACCACATCCGCATAATAAAGATGCGCCGGTCCGTCCTGCGTCGGAAAGGATCGCTGTGCGAGCGTAAGCACTACGTACGCCGTGAGGAGCAGATAGAAAGCTATTCTGCCTGCGACATTTACGGAATCAGTCCTGGTCCGCATACTATACACCTCCCTCTGCGTGGTTGGCGCTCGATTGGGTGCGGCTCGCCGGACATTCCGGAGACGGCGGGCCGGGATGCTGCGGGGCCAGTTCGCGATACCGGATCAGGGGCCCCCTGTAACTTCGTTGGTCCCATCATACATCATTCGGTTCGACCGCAAAAAGAGAGTTGTAAGTACCTAACATGCTTGCATCTTTTCTTTTCATCCGCTCGAAATACTTACTTGCCGCCGCTGTAGAATTCCGCTACACTGAAGTCGGCTGCCATGATTACTCAAATCATCGGGCAGCGGCGCCGGGTGTTGTTATTCATCGTTCTCTCCTCTTTCCTCCT
>Ga0078972_1009380_pt1 | contig 19354 bp, 19 predicted proteins | sample YelNatPaOPGAMG01_FD_67568 | JGI IMG/M metagenome (GOLD analysis project Ga0078972, IMG submission 67568) | Hot spring thermophilic microbial communities from Obsidian Pool, Yellowstone National Park, USA - OP-RAMG-01 (SPADES assembly) (version 2) | ecosystem: Environmental > Aquatic > Thermal...
ATGAGAATGGGAGCGTGCAGACAGCGATTGTAAGGGCACCTAGTTCCTTTGCTATCCTAGCAACAACAGGTGCAGATCCTGTGCCTGTTCCACCTCCCAGGCCACAGGTAATGAAAACAATATGCGATCCCTGGAGTACCTCCTTAATCTTATCCTCAGCTTCTTTTGCGGATTCTTCACCTACCTTTGGTTCTGCTCCTGCACCAAGCCCCCTCGTAGTTCTCTTTCCAAGGAGTATCTTCTTCTGTGCCTTTATTATAAGTAAATGTTGTGCGTCAGTATTAGCTGCAATTAAATCTGCTCCTATCACGCCTTCTTCCATCAACCTATTTATGGTATTTGATCCCCCACCACCACAACCTATTATTCTAATTACAGTTTTAAGACTTTTTAGAAGTTCCTCCAATTCCTTGTCCTCTTCAGTTTTCTGACCTTCATCTGTAAAATTTTTATTTACATTAGTTCCTGGATATTTTGATAATGCATCCTTGAGAAATGATTTCATAATATCACCTTATGGATGTTAATGTGAATTGTAATATATAATTTTTACTAAATTTTATGCAAAAGTATGAAATTTCCTAAAAAATATAATTTATATTATTTAAATATTTATCGCTAAGGTAGAAAGTAAACTTGCCTTTAGAGAAAATAATTCATCTAAGGGAAAAAGTAAAATATAACTAAATAACTTTAATGTACAGGTGGAAAAATGTGGAATGGTCCTCTAGAAAAATTGGATAATTACAGGTGGAAGATCCCTAGGTCATATAAAAAAGGAATGAAGGTAGATGGAATAATTATAGCATCAGAACATATGATAGAGGATATTAAAAAGGACAATGCACCTGAGCAGGTAGCAAATGTAGCTACATTACCTGGTATAATCAGGGCATCTTATGCAATGCCCGATATTCACTGGGGTTATGGATTTCCCATAGGTGGTGTAGCGGCCTTTGATTATGAAGAGGGAATAATTTCTCCTGGTGGTGTAGGTTATGATATAAATTGCGGAGTTAAAATGCTTAGAACAGATTTAACAATAAAGGATGTACAACCAAAAATAAAGGAACTCATTGATGCTATATTTGTGGAGGTACCTAGTGGTGTGGGCTCTGAAGGAAAGATCAAATTAAATAGGAATGAGTTGAATAATGTTTTAAATGAAGGAGCAAAATGGGCTATAGAAAATGGGTATGGCTGGGAGGAGGATTTAGAAAGGATTGAGGAAAATGGGAGGATAAGGTTTGCAGACTCATCAAAGGTTTCTGAAAAGGCAAAATCTAGGGGGGCACCGCAACTTGGTTCTCTTGGAGCAGGTAACCATTTTCTGGAGGTTCAGGTGGTGGACAAAATTTATATACCAGATGTAGCCAAGAAATTTGGAATATTTTCTGAAGGACAAATAACCGTAATGATACATACAGGTTCTAGGGGTTTGGGTCACCAGGTGGCAACAGACTATATTGAAGTAATGGAATCAGCATCTAAAAAATATGGTATAGAGCTTGTTGATAAACAATTGGCAGCCGCACCAATAAATACTAAGGAGAGCCAGGATTATATTGCAGCAATGGGTGCTGCAGCTAACTTTGGTTTTGTTAATAGACAGATGATAAATCACTGGACAAGAACAGCCTTCGAAAAGATTTTTAAAATGAGTGCAGAGGACCTTGGTATGCATGTTATATATAGCCTTGCGCATAACATTGCAAAAATAGAGGAGTATGATATAGATGGAAGGAAAAGGAAGGTAGTAGTACATAGGAAAGGGGCAACAAGAGCATTTCCAGCAGGACATCCAGATCTTCCTGAAATATATAAGGAAATTGGACAGCCTGTGCTCATTCCTGGAGACATGGGAAGGGCATCATACCTTCTTGTTGGAACAAGACAGGCCATGGAGGAGACCTTTGGATCAACATGCCATGGAGCAGGGAGGATATTGTCAAGGAATGAGGCCCTAAGAAGATACAGGGGGGAGGCAGTAAAAAAAGAACTTCTTCAAAGGGGAATATATGTGAGATCAGCCACATCAGATGTGGCTGCTGAAGAGGCACCAGGCGCATACAAAAATGTAGATGATGTGGTAGAAGCTGTTCAAGGAGCAAACATTTCAAAGATTGTTGTAAAGATGAGGCCTATAGGGGTAATGAAGGGTTAAGTCCCCAATTTACATATTTTATGAGTTTCATGCAAATTTTACTAAATAAATTATTATATTTTTATTTCGTCACATTAAATCGTGTTTTTATTATGTATTATATTGAAAAATATTAAAAAATATAAAAAAGTGAAAAATTGTAGGAGATAATGAAGGAGAGGGTAATTGAAAAAATAAAAGGAGTTTCATATTTTACCCATTTACCATTCTTAAAGATCCCTGTTAGCATTTCAGGCATTTTTATAAATCCATTTTTTTTGTTAAAATGGTACAAATAAGGCATATAAATTAATGCATTTAGTATTACTGAATAAAAAAGAACCTCGATGGGATATGGAAAAATTATTGATACTATCTGTGTTCTTATATCTAGGCCTGTAAATGTTACTGGATAATATGGAATAAGGAGTGTAATTGCCATCATAGCCTTAGCATCTGCTCCACCCATCAATAGACCTGAATAATATAGGTATTTAAAAATCAATAAAAGAATTGAGTCAACAAATATTATTTTATTTCCACCATAGTAAAGATAAAGAATTAATATAATCAGTAAAAATATGTTTAAAATATGGTCCATTTTTTTAATGTTAAAAAATGAAATAATAAATATAATTAGTGCAATAAAAATTCCAATATCCAGCCTAAATTCAAAAAACATAAGGAAAACACCAAGTAAACCCATTAAAAGGAATATTATTGTATTTACTTCTCTTTTCTTTATATCCTGATAAGAAGCTATTGAAAGAAATAAAATGCCAATTAAAAATCTTAATAATGAATTTGGATCCATAGCTAAAATATACAATTGGATTGTTTAAATTTTTTTGTTGAAATATCCCAGAACAAATTTTAAAGTTAAAAATTGAAAATTTTTTAATACCATTCTTTGAAAAATTTAAAATTAATGAAAGATTTATGGCACCTATGGAAGATGCAATTTCAAAGGCCGATAAATTCTATGAGAAGGAGATGTTTGATCAAGCTCTTCAGATCTATCTCGATGCCCTAAATGGGCTGGAGGGAGAGAAGAGGGTAGAGGTTTTAAGAAAGATTGCCGAATGTTATTTCTATAGGGATAATCCAGATATTAATAACTCACTAAGGTATATAGAAGAGGCAATAAAGAATGGAAATAACTTTAAGGACAGGATATTACATTTTATGATACTTTCTGAAAAGGATCCACAGGCCGCTTTAGCAGAGGCTAAACAACTTTTAGATGAGGCAGAAAAGAATAAAATGGATGAAGTTTTGCCAGAGCTTTACAATAATATCGGGCTCTTATTATGGGGTGATGAATCCGAATCCTATTTTAAAAAGGCGCTTGAAACTTCAAAGAAGATGAATGATCTTGAAAACTATGTTCTCTCATTACAAAATCTATCATATCTGGAAAAGGAGAAGGGCAACAATGGAAGAGCGATGGAATATCTTGAAGAGGCTATGAATGCAGTTGAAGAGGTAATGAAAAAATTACCAAAATCTAAGAAAAAGGAGTTCATATCATCATATTCCGATCTTTATGACCAGGCAGTTTCACTGGCAATGGATATGGAGGATTATGATCTGGCAATGAAAATTGCAAACAGGGGAAGGGTTACATAATTCCTAGGTTCTCCTTAATAATTATCAATAATCTCTCTATAACATAATTGTTAATCTTTTCACCAAGATCCTTAGACGATCCTTCAGGGTTACTAAATGTACCCTCTGGGTATACTGTTGAATAATTGTCTATCACAAGAAAACTTCCCTTCTCACCCTTCTTAAACCTAAAATTTCCCTTTACAAGATCAGGCCTTATTGCCATCATCCTGGAGGTTTCTATTATGCCCGCATGGGAATCCTCGTAGGGTACAAGTTTACCCCTCAATTCATAGGCAATATCATAATCTGATAGAAGAATAATCTTCACAAAATAATCCCTTACAGTTTCATTTGCAGCCCTTTTGATAGCAGCCATATGAATTCCACTTGCATGTCCAGAAATTATGAGTATTTTTTTAACACCATTTTTTATCAATCCCCTAAGAATATCCCTTACAAGTAAATAGAGGGCATCGAACCCTATGGACACAGTCCCCCTAAAATCATCCAGTTCTGTAAATCCATAGTATATTGGTGGTAAAACTAGCGCATTAATCCTTTTTGAAATTTCCTGGGCCACATAAATTGCCTGATATGAATCAGATCCAAGAGGCAGGTGATTTCCATGCTCCTCAACAGATCCTATTGGAAGGATAACAAGAGGTTCCTCTTTCAAAATTTTTTCAATTTCCCTAAATGTCAACTCGTTCCAATCCATGTATATTTGATAAGAAATAAAGTAGAAAATTTTTGTGGAAGATTTTTAATACTGATTGTAAATACTAGATTTATGACAAATAAGGATGATGCAATCAGGATTAGGGAACTTGCAAAGCAGCATAATATACTTTTTGGTGAATCCATACCCTTAATAGCAAGTGAAAATGTTCTTTCACCCCTTGCTAAAGAGCTACTGCTTAGCGATCTTGGCTCTAGATATGCGGAAGGTTTACCAGGTAAAAGATATTATCAAGGAAACTTTTATGTGGATCAGATTGAAATACTAACAACAGAACTTGCAAAAAAACTTTTCAGGACAGATTATGTTGATGTAAGGCCTATTTCTGGAACAAATGCCAATCAGGCAGTTGTATTTGCACTTTCTCACCCAGGTGATATAATTACTACAGTACCACTTGCAAGTGGTGCACATATTTCAAGTGCAAAATTCGGGACGGTAGGTTTTAGAGGTTTAAACCCCGTAAATTATCCATTTGATGTTGAAACAATGAATATTGATGTAGATCTTGCCTCAAAGCTAATAAGGCTTATAAAACCAAAGATCGCACTTTTTGGACAATCTGTCTTTCTCTTTCCAACACCATTGAGGGAGTTATCAGATGCTCTACAGGAGGCGGATTCATATGTCTGGTATGATGGTGCTCATGTACTTGGCCTTATTGCAGGCAAAAGATTCCAGGACCCCCTTAGAGAGGGTGCCCATGTAATAAGTGGAAGTACACACAAAACATTGCCAGGTCCTCAGAGGGGTATTATACTTGGTAACCCTAAGGATGAGGAGATGTGGGAAAAGATACAGAGAGCTGTCTTCCCCGGTGTAATAAGCAACCATCATCTCAATACAATGGCCGCACTGGGTGTTACCCTTGCTGAACATCTTGAATTTGGTGAAAGCTATGCTGATCAGGTTATAAGAAATGCTAAGAGACTTGCGCAGGAATTACATACTTTAGGTTTCAAGGTTCTTGGGGAGAAGGTAGGTTTCACAGAAAGTCATACTATTTTAGTGGATGTAAAGGATCAGGGAGGCGGAAGAAAGGTTGCTGAGGACTTAGAAAAGGCTAACATTATACTAAATATGAACCTCCTACCCTATGATGACCAGAGTAAACCAAGGAACCCTAGTGGAATCAGGATAGGAACACAGGAGGTAACAAGAATAGGAATGAAGGAGTCAGAGATGGTAGAAATTGCAGGATTGATTAAAGAAGTGGCAATGGACAAAAAGGATCCAGTAAAGGTAAAGGAAAAGGTCAAGGAATTGAAAAGGCAATTTATGGGTGTTAAATATTGTTTCCACGAAAATTTTGATCCATACAGGTACATTGAACTTGTATAAGATTATTCTCTTATTTTTATATTTTTAATATTTTACTAAATATCTTTAAACACTAAAATTTTTATAATTGAAATAATTGTGCCTCGTATGCAGTATAAGTATACAGTTCTCACAAATACAATGTTAGGTGCCCTAATGGCATCAATAAATATGAACATAGTGATGGTAACATTACCAACTATATTTAGAGGTCTAGGTATAGATCCATTTGCAGCTGGAGAATTTACATACCTCTTATGGATTTTAATGGGATATTCTATTGTTCTCGCTACAATCCTTGTTACCTTTGGAAGAATAAGTGATATGTTTGGTAGGGTAAGAATGTACACCTTGGGTTTTATAATATTCACCATTGCATCCATACTTCTATCGATAGTTCCAGGTAATTCTGGAAATATGGGGGCGCTTATTTTAATAATTTTTAGAATGGTGCAGGCCGTTGGTGGAGGATTTTTGATGGTTAATAGCACAGCCCTTATAACTGATGCATTTCCTGTTAATGAAAGGGGAAAGGCACTGGGGATTAATCAAATTGCATTTATTGTTGGATCATTGCTAGGTCTGATCCTGGGTGGTATTCTTGCAGGTTATGATTGGCATCTTGTTTTTATTGTGAATATTCCATTTGCACTTGCAGGTACATTTTGGTCAATCTTCAAGCTTAAGGAAAAAGCTGAAACACAAAAGGTACCAATGGATATATGGGGCAATGTTTCACTTGCTCTTTCACTTATACTTATTTCTCTAGGTTTCACATATGCACTTGAACCATATGGAAATTCGCAGATGGGATGGAGTAATCCTTGGGTTATTGCATCATTTATTTTTGGATCGATATCTCTCATCATTTTCATATTTATTGAAAGGAGGGTAAAATATCCACTCTTCAATCTTTCACTTTTCAAAATTAGACCTTTTGCATTCGGTAATATTAGTTTATTTCTTTCTGGACTTGGAAGGGGTGCTGTAATGTTCCTTGTTATAATTTGGCTACAGGGTATATATTTGCCATTACATGGATATTCATATACAGAGACACCATTTTGGGCAGGCATTTATATGCTTCCAATGATGTTGGGTATGGTTATTTTTGGACCAATAGGAGGTGCACTTACAGATAAATATGGGGCAAGAATATTTGCCACAACAGGTATGGGTATAATAGCAATAAGTCTTTTTTTACTCACATTACTTCCATACAATTTCAATCTACTAGAATTTGAAATAATAATATTTATTAACGGAGTGGGCGGTGGACTATTCGCCTCGCCTAACACCACAGCGATAATGAATGCTGTATCCTCTAGGGATAGGGCCTCTGCTAATGGTATGAGGATGACAATAAACAATATATCATCCACAATAAGCATGGCAATTTTCTTTTCAATAGCGATTACAATATTTTCAAATGATTTGCCATCAGCAATGGCTACAAAATTAGCCTCACTAAATGCACCACCTCAGCTTATTTCAATGCTTTCTCAGATACCTGCCTCCGGAATACTTTTTGGTGCATTTCTAGGTATGAATCCACTTTCTGGTCTACCAGCAACAGTTGTAAATTCTCTACCAATCTCATTGAGGGAGGCTCTTCAGTCTAGCACATTCCTGCCAAATGTGATCGGTCCATCATTTATGAAGGGTCTTACATATTCAATCTATATAGCCTTGATATTAACAGTTGCAGGCTTAATATTCTCTGCCTTAATGGGTGGAAGGTATGTGCATGAAGAACACTATATTTCAAAGGAGATGAAAGAAAATGAGAACAAATGAAATTGTTGAAAAATTCCTTACATTAAAAAAGACAATGGGTGCAATCCTTAGAAAGGTGGAATTGGGTGAAGGTATAGGAATTACAGAAATGGCAATCCTAATAAAATTGGCGGATGAGAAAAATGTTACATTATCAAAACTCTCAGAAATAACAGGATATTCAAATTCACTTATCACCTTTGCAGTTGATTCCCTTGAAAAGAAGGGACTTGTTAAAAGGATAAAGGGAATTGATAGGAGAATATTTTATGTGGAATTGACTGATGAGGGTAGGGAAAAATGCATTGAAATGAGAAAAAAGATAAATGAGAAATTAATGGATCTTCTTTCATCACTTACCAATGATGAAATAAAAGAACTTTTGGATTGTATGGAAAGAGTTATAGAAGAACTAAAAAGGGCTGAGTTAAAGTCCAAAAATAAACTTCAAGGTAAGGATTCCTGAAATAACAATAAGTAGCAGGTATATAGGTATATTCCATTTAATTACCTTTGATCCATCAAGTGGTGGTATTGGCCATAGATTAAAGAATGCCAGCCAAATGTTAATAGTCCCAATAAATGTTAATATGTTTGAAAAAGGAATATTAAGAAATGAGATTGAAATGAAAAATATACCAAGGATGATATTATAAATAGGACCGCTGGCAGCTATTTTTCCATTTGTTTTATTATCCAGATATCCATAAATATTCGTTGCACCTGGTGCGGCAAAGACTATGTGAAAAAAGCTTGTTATAAAAGCTATCAATAACCCTAAATTCCATCTTCTAAACTCTGCAAAGTAATTGTATCTGAAGGCTGTAATTTTATGTGTCATCTCATGACCAACAAAGCCAGTAATTACTGCGAGAAGGGAAATAAAATACATGAAAATAAATGAAATAGGTGAAGTTTCTATACCAAAAAACGCTATCTCAAAGGCTAGGCTAAGAATTAAGGTGGCGATAATTATATCCTCTATCTCAACCCTTCTAAATATTACCTTCAATCTTAATCACCTAAAATTAGCTTAGCGGCCTTTATTGGAACAACACATATTATATTCATTGTTTTTTCTGCCCTTATCCTATGAAATATGTTTGAAGGTATGAAAATGAAATCACCCTCCCTTAGCTTTAACTCTCTTTCACCTAACCTAACACTGCCCTCACCTTGCATTACAAAAATCTCATGTTCATAGTCGTGGGAGTGCGAAGGAGTTTCCTTTCCTTCAGGTATGTTTATTAGCCTCATTGAAAAATTTTGTGCACCGTTCTTATGTGTAATCAACCACCTTATTTTAGCTCCACCATCCATCTCCATCTCTTCCACTTCATTATAATGCTTAACAAAACCATCCATAGTGTGTAAAATGTAACTACATTTTAAATATTTTCCCTTATTTTTTTAATTTTAAATAAAAGTTTTTTAGGAAACATATCTATTGATTCGATCTTATTAATAATCTCCTCACTAGAATATTTGTTAGATGCAATAATTACCATATTGTTTTCAAGTGCAGTGGGACCTATTCCATAAACCTTAAAATATTTTCTCAATATCTTTAGGAAATTTTTTAATTTTGTTCTCCCGACAATTGTTAATGCGTAATTTATTAAAAATAGGCCATTATCATTTAGTATTCTTTTAACTTGAAAAATAAAATCATCAGTAAGGAATTGATCGGGTATAAAATAATCATCATACGCATCTAAAATTATTACATCATACCTATTTTTACAATTTTTTACAAAATCATTTCCATCCATAATATATATTTTTTCATTTTTTACATCTATGAACCTAGAAGACATTTCAATAGATTTTTTATTAATATCCACAGCTTCTATATTTACATTTTTAAAGAGTGCCCTTGCCTGGAATATTGTGGTACCTCCACCCAGACCAATTATTAATACCCTTCCCTCTTTATAAATTGATATAAATGGAAGGAAAATATCCCAGTATGAATTTGTAAAAATTTTTTTGGTGTTTATTATTGAAAATACCTTTCCATTATATTTCAAATAATACTTACCCAGAAATTTTTTCCATTCCCAGGATCCTTCCTTCATTGTAATAAAAATGTATTATTCCAATAAATATTTAACTAGGATGTGATTCTCCATACAATGGACCTTATAGGCCTCTCAATATTCCTTCTCACCTATGCATTAATCTCCATAAGAAGAAAAAAGGGATACAGGATAACTAGGCCCACTGCGGCACTTTTAGGAGCATCATTAATGATGATATTTGGTGTTATAACAATAGATGAGGCAATATCAGCCATAGACCTGAATATAATATTTCTTTTAATAGGAATGATGTCAATAGTATCAATATTTCAGTTCACAGGCTTTTTTGAATGGATAATCTCAAGGATAGTTAAATTTAGCAAAACATCAGGAAAGCTATTTATTCTAATTTCAATATCAACAGCATTTTTTTCTGCATTGTTTGTTAATGATGCTGTAGTTCTTTTCTTTACCCCTATAATACTTGCAATAAGCAGGGATAATGAAATAAATCCCGAGCCATTCCTTCTTTCAGAAATATTTTCTGCCAATATAGGTAGTGTTGCAACTGAGATAGGCAATCCACAAAATGCATATATTGCAATAAAAAGCTCTATTCCTTTTTTTTATTACTTCATTAAAATGCTTCCGGTAGCTATTATATCCCTTATTATCTCTATCCTAATTATTTATATTTTTTACAAGGATACCATGAATAAAAAACTTAAGTCTTATTCATTAGAAAAAGGAATTAAAAATAAAAAATTATTTTATTCAGCAACAATCACATTGGTCCTTATTTTATTTTCTTTCATTTTTGAAAGAAATATAGCCATAGTCCCATTTATTGGTGCCTCAATACTCCTATTTGTTTCACCCTTTATTTCCGATGCTGATCCTAGAAAGATAATAAAAGAAATTGACTGGGGCATAATTCTATTTTTTGTGGGATTATTCATAGTTCTAGAAGGCGTTCTTGTATCTGGGATACTTTCAGAAATGATCAATGTATTCAATTCATACGGTTTGAATCTCAATCACCCATTATGGTATGTAACATTTGTAGCTGTTGTATCAAATCTTGTGAGCAATGTACCAGCCGTTATGCTAATATCACCAATAACTACTGGGAAATTCTGGCTTCTTCTTGCCATGTCATCCACACTTGCAGGAAATGCTACAATTATAGGTGCAGCTGCAAATATCATAGTTTTAGAAATCTCATCAGTATGGGGTATAGAGATATCCTGGGGGAGATTCTCTAAAGTAGGAATACCAGTTACGATAATAACAATATTATTAGGAACCTTGATTCTCGTCTTCTAAACCTGGTATCTCCTTACCAAATTGCTTTTTAAGTAATCTCATCATCTTTCTATTTCCTTTCATATTTTTCATTGCCTTCACCATATTGTTAAATTCCTTTAACAATTCCCTTACATCCTCTGGCCTAGTGCCTGAACCCCTAGCGATCCTTTCTATTCTTGTTCCTTTAATTATTTCTGGATTTTCAAGCTCCTCATAGGTCATCGAGTCAAGAATTACCCTGTATTTTTTCAGTTTTTCTTCAGATTTTTCCATAAAGGAATCATCTATTTTTTCACTCCCAGGCAATGAGAATGTTGGTATTGAATTGAATATTTTTTGAAGAATACCAGGTCTCGAAACCTGTTCCCATATTTCATACATATCCTTTAGATTAAATTTGCCAGAGAGGAGTTTTTCTGCAGTTTTTTCTGCCTTCTCCTCATCTATTTCTAAATCTTTAGCTGTCTCAAGAAGTGTCTGTAAATCACCTAAACCAAGTAGTCTTGAAATGAACCTTTTTGGATCAAATATCTCAATATCATCTAGGTGTTCTCCCGTTCCTATGAATGCTATTGGTGCTCCTGTCTCGGCAACTGCACTTAATGCACCCCCACCCTTTGCAGTACCATCCATCTTTGTAAGAATTACACCAGTAATGCCAACGGCATCATTAAAAGACTTTGCCTGCTTTCCTGCCATTTGTCCAATAGTTGAGTCAAGAACAAGGAATATTTCATCAGGGTGAATTATCTCCTTAAGGACCTTTAGCTCATCTATCAGAGACTCCTCCAGATCATGTCTTCCTGAAGTATCAAATATCGCCACTTCATTGCCTTTGTGGATTTTAAGATATTCTGAAACAATCTTTTTTGCATCATTTTCCCCCTTAATTGAAAAAACAGGAATATTGAGTTGCATACCTATTTGCTCAAGCTGTTCCATGGCTGCAGGCCTGTGAACATCACACGCAATTAAATTTACAGGCAAACCCTTTCTCATAAAAAATCTTGCAAGCTTACCTGCAGTTGTTGTTTTTCCATGGCCATAAAGGCCAACAAGCATAATCTTCTGTGGTTTTAACTTTATCTCCTTTCCTTTTCCCAATATTGAAACAAGCTCCTCATAAATTATCCTGATCATATAGTTTCTGGGGCTCATGCCCTCTGGTGGTTTTTCATTCATAGCCCTTTCCTGAACCTTTTTGCTTATTTTGAGTGCAAGCTGAACATTCACATCACTTTTCAACAGGGCCCTTTGAATGTCCCTAACTACATCTTCAACAATCTCCTTGTCTATATAGGATGCCTTTGTAATTTTCCTTATTGTTTCCCTTAGGGATTGCCCCAAGCCTTCAAGCATAATTTTCAAAAGGAGAATTATTAATTAAATTTTTCTAAAAAATTTTTTGGCATTTTCATAGGATATTTTATTTAATATTATTTTATCAACACCTTTCGATCTTAAAAATTTTAGAGTTTTTGGGAGAGAAAGTGGATCGCTAGGTCCTAGGTTAATCAAATCACTGTTAAGCATTCCATCCTCAAATTCCTTAAGATTTTCATATATATTCTCAGGCCTTAGCCTTCCCTCCCTCACGGTTAATCCAATATGGTAATTTTTTTCCTTTACCATTTTTAGAATATCGATGTTTATATGATCTATAACTACTAGATCTTCAGAAATTCCAACCTTCTCAATTACCCTTATCTCTTTTTTTACTATTTCCTCCCTATTTATATAAGGGGTATGTACAACAACTGGTAAATCATATTTCTTTGCCATATTAACCATTTCTATGAAAACATCCTCCTCAAGAGGCCTTTCAGAATTTATTCCTACTTCTCCTATTCCAACAACGCCATCGTAGGAGAGATATTCCTCGATCTTTGGTAATCCATATTTCCAGTCTGGAGGTATATTTGATGGATGTATTCCAACCGCCACATAAAGTTCAATACCATTATTTTTTGCATTATTCTTGTAAATGTTTAGGAGATTATTTACCTCATCAAAAAGACCCTGTATGGTTGAGGGAGAACCAACCGTGCAAGATACTACCTTTTCCACACCCGACATTGCCATTAATTCCAAGTCGTTGTACCCAGCAAGCTGGATATGAGTATGTGAATCAATCATAATGAGTCATTTCATTACATATTGATAAATCTTCCCTTTAACATTAAAATATAATGGGAATAAAAAATCATCAAATTGATTAGGGACCGAAATTCATAAAGAAAAATTTATTTTCTATACACCATCAAGGTCTTTGTTATGTTTAATAAAAATCCTAACCTAAATAGAAAATTTATTTTACTCACAACATCCATTGCATCATTTATCACCCCCTTTACATCAACAGTTATTACATTTGCAGTCCCGGGCATAGGTAACGAATTTCATGCTAATTTTTACCTGGTTACCTGGATACCAATATCCTTCCTTGTTTCACTTACATCCCTTATGATCACAATAGGGAGGTTATCAGACATATTCGGAAGAGCACTATTCTTCCGTATAGGTTTTGTTATATTTGTAATTTCATCATTATTAATTTATTTATCTAATAACATATATGAGTTAATAATATTTACCTTTATTGCCGGAATAGGAGCGGCCTTTGTAGGCACAAACTCAACCGCAATAGTCTCACACGTTTATCCAGATAAAAAAAGAGGTGGTGCTTTAGGAATTAATGCCATGTCTGTTTATCTTGGTCTTACACTTGCACCATTTTTAGGTGGAATGATCATACAACTATATGGATGGAGGACTATCTTTATTTTAATAATAATTCTTTCAATATTAGCATTTTTGTTATCATTCATTACACTTAAAGGAATGAACTCAGGTAAAAAGTTGAAATTGGACAAGATAGGCATTATTACCTTCTCATCTTCTCTGTTTTTCATTACAACATATTTCTCAATGTCTGAGTTTATAGATTTTTATTTTTCAATAATGTTAATATTATCAGGATTAATATTATTTTTTATTTTTATATGGCATGAATTTAGGATAGATTATCCCCTCATAGATTTTAAAATTTTTAAAAAAAGCAGAACATTTACATTCTCAAATATATCTGCTTTCCTTAATTATCTTAGCACATTCTCTATAGTATTCATATTTTCTCTTTACCTTCAGGTTTTAAAGGGTATTAGCCCATTTCAAGCAGGGCTAATACTTTCAGTTGAGCCTATTCTTATGGTGGCCATTTCGCCTATTTCAGGTAGGCTTTCAGACCGTTATGGATCCAGGGAAATTGCGGCAATTGGAACTAGTGTGATAGGTATAGGTTTTATAATGCTTTATATTTTTAATTTATCAAATACTTTAAACATAATTATGTCACTTTCCATAATTGGAATAGGCTTTGGTCTTTTTACAGCACCAAACACAAACTCTGTAATGGGATCTGTTGAAAAGAAGGATCTTTCCCTTGCATCCGGGATTCTTGGCACTGTAAGGTTCACTGGACAGATTTTCAGCATAGTTATCTCAAGCATTATAATTTCAAGAGCGGTTCCCAGGAAAGAGCTTATATTAATGTTTGCCGGGTATATGGGGAGTTTTGGATATATTAATCCCTTGGATTTTACGTCAGCCGTTAAATCGGTGGTACTAATTTCATCGATATTGAGTTTTCTTGCATCTTTCACCTCTCTAATGAAAAATAGAGGGGAATAATTTTTATTTAAAAAACCATGGAGGTAAAGGAATGAAAATAAATGCAATTAAACTCACAAAGAATTACGAAGGAAGAAATCTGGCTCTTGACAATGTATCCTTTGAGGTATCAATGAACGGTATGCTTGCAATCATAGGAAAAAATGGTGCAGGAAAGACTACACTTGTAAGAATTCTTGCCACAGAGCTTTTACCTACAAGTGGTACGGCCTATATAAACGATATTGACGTTATTCATAATGCCAAGGATGTTAGAGAGCTAATAGCAGTTGTCCCTCAAGAGGCGAGGGCAGTTCCTTGGTTAACACCGCTTCAGACTGTTTCCTCCTATTTAATGTGGCGCGGTTTATCATATAGAGAATCAAGGGAAAGAGGGAAGGAGGTGTTAAGGACACTCGGTTTAGAAAATGTGGAAAATGAAAAAAACAGGAAATTGTCGGGTGGAATGAAAAGGAAGGTTCTTGTTGCAACAGTCATATCAAGTGATGCACCTATAATTTTCTTAGATGAACCTACCACGGGATTGGACTATATTTCAAGGAAGGAGCTATGGGAAATACTTAATTCAATGAAATACAATAGACTTATAATTCTTACTACACATTACCTTGAAGAGGCAGAGGTACTTGGAGATAAAATAGGCATACTTGATAAAGGAAAGCTTCTAGCGTTTGGATCTATGGATGAGCTAAGAAGAATCGTAAAGTATCCATTTATAATTAAGATCTCTGGAGATGTTAAGATCAATTCAATAGATGGTTATATTAAAAGGCTTTCTAATGGAGACGTACAGATATTTTCAACGGAAAGGGAGATATTCAAACTAGCTCAGGAGCTGCTTGAGGGAAAGATAAAATTTACAGTTCAGGAGGTATCTCTAAACAATATATTTGAATTTCTTGTAGAAGGGGGTGTTGAAGATTAGCAGAATATTTAATCAATTAATGGCATCAATACTTGTTAATTCAATATATGCAATGGTGAATTATCCAGTTGTTATGATAAATACATTGCTTGCACCTTTGTCAATATTGGCAGTTGTAACATTTGCCAGTCATGGATCACTTTTGCCAATAGGGGCGCTTGGTGCATTAATTATGAACATGGTTCAGAGTGGTATATCAATACAGGGTGACCTTTCGCACCTTAAAAATGATATGAAGTTACAGGATATGGTGGTGAGCTCCCCCACCAGTGCTGGCATTTACATATTTGGAATGGCGATTTCAGAGATAGTATATTCAATACCTACACTAACGTTACTCCTTATTCTAAACTTTCTTTTTGTTAAAGCCTCTTTATTTGCCTGGTTTTTAATATTCATTGATATGGCCACAATATTTACATTTTCAATTGCCCTTGGTTTCCTTCTTTCCACATTCTCTTCAGATATTGTACAGAGCTGGGCATTTGCAGGGATACTTTCACCACTGCTCTCTACGATACCCCCTGTATATTATCCAATAACATTCATACCTTTACCATACAGGTATATTTCATATCTTTCACCCACTACATATGCTGCTGAGATAGCCCAAAGTCTGGCGGGTTATGTACCTGTTAATATTTATGAATTTATAATGCTCTGGATTGTTTTGATTGGTATTACCGTCCTGATATTCTTTCTTGCATTGAAAAAATCAAGATGGAGGGAGGTTTAGAGGAAAAGCTTCTGTACGCTTCTGTCTATATCAATTACCAACACCTTTGCAATATTTCCCTCTACAAGCCAGTCTAGTTCCTTCAAATCACCTGTTGCAGTCTCACTCTCTATCCCAAAGGAGGAGGCAATCTTCTCAATATCAAGGTGAAATAGAAATCCAGGAAAATCCTCCATTTCAGGATAGTAGCTTTTTGCATAGCTCCTAAGGATACTGTATGCATCGTTCCTAAGAACTATAAACTTTGCCGGTAGGTTATATCTTTTTGCAGTCCAAAGTGCTTGAACTGTATACATGAATGATCCATCTCCCTCAACCGCAAGTACATTATTACTCTCCATGGATATACCTAGGGCAGCAGGTGTTGCCCAACCAAGCTGGCCACTTCTTGCAGTAAAATATCTCCTTCTTGAATATCCAAATATATACCTCAGGGTGGTGGAGGCTGATATAGATTCATCAACAATAATATGTTCAGGAAAACGCCTCTTTACATTATAAAGAACAAAGTTTAGTCCCATGCTTGCTCTTTCCCTTGCTATCTTGCCTGCCAATGAAAGGTCCTTTTCTCTTTTGAAGTTGCATTTTTTGTTTATCTTCCTTAAAATTTCACTTAGAAATGCCTTTGGATTCATAAAGTAAAAATCACCTATCTTTGGATTAATATTCAATCCAACAAAAATAAGCTCCTTGCCTGGTAAGATGGGTGATGGAAGATATGGATAAAGTGTAATATCAGCACCCACAAAAAGGATTAGATCGTGCTGTAATAATTTCATGTTTATGAGAGTGCTTCCAGGCAAAAGATCACCAGCATAGTGTGGATCCTCAGATATGAATGGTGCCCTGGATGAAAGGGGCTCGCCATAAACGGGGCATCCAAGAGCTGAAGCAAATTGCTCTGCCTCCTTGAATGCATCATATATGTCTATTTCAAAGCCAAATACAATTGCTGGATTTTTTGCATTCATTATCCTTTCTGCTATTTGTTCTATTGAATCAATGTCCACAAGGGAAGAGGGTACAATATGATCTTTGAATTCATAATAGTTTACGTCATAATCCATAAAGTTTTCAGGAATTGAAATAAATACAGGACCCATAGGCGGTGTTAATGCTTGCATTTTAGCCTTTTTAAGTGCTATTGGTATATCATCCGGATTTTTTATTTCATACTTAAATTTGACGGAATCGGCTACCACAGATGTTAAATCCCAATAGAGTAATGGATCGTAAACCATATGCCTAGTATCCTGTTGCCCTGCAGTTATTATAATTGGCGATCTGTTTATTTTTGCAGTATAAATAAAGGCCATAGAATTTGCAAGCCCTGGAAGATCATGGAGATTAACCATTCTCGGTATACCTGAATACTGGGTTAGACCATCTGCCATTCCTACGGAGATTGAGTCATGAAGTGTAAGTATGTATTTTTCAATACCCCTGAGTAAACCCACTTCAGTGCTACCTGGGTTACCAAAAACAGGAAAAAGCCCAAGTTTTTCAATGGATTTCCTAAATACCTCATTACCCTTCATTTATAACACCCTATAAAGTGGCTCAAGACCCTGTATATATCTTAAAACATTTGCTATTGTTTCTGTAAGGAACCTTTGCTGGCTTTCTATTGTAACACCTGCAATGTGAGGTGAAAATATTGTATTTTCAAGCTTGAATAGTTCTGAGGTGAAATCTGGGGGTTCTTTGGGATAAACATCTATCCCTGCTCTCAAACCCTTCCTTTTTATTGCATTTATCAATGCATTTTCATCTACTATCTCAGCCCTGGATGTATTAATAAAGATTGCACCATCCTTCATTAAAGAAAACTCTCTCTCTTTAAACATTTTTCTCGTGTTTTCATTTAAAGGAAGATGCAGGGAGATTATATCAGATATTTTTAATAATTCATCAAATTCCATAAAAGTAACACCCAATTTTTCTTCCTCTTCCCTTGATAGTCTTTTTACATCATAATAAACTATATTGGGATTAAAAGAGAGAAGACGGATTGCAAGCTGTTTTCCGATCATTCCCATACCAACAATGCCGAATGTTTTCCCTTCAAGATCCCTTGAACCAGTCAATACAGGCCAATGACCACTTCTTAGTATCTGGTCCATAGTAAATAGATCTTTTAAAAAGGCAAGAACCATTGCTATAACATGCTCAGCAACACTTTGTTTATTTGCAACAGGTATGTTTGAAAGTATTATCCCCTTTTCCTTCAAATATTCAACATCAACATTATCATATCCGGTGCTTGCTACTTGAACAAACTTTAAGTTAGGTAGCCTTTGTACCAATGATCTGTCTACAGGGGTAAATGTTGTTACTATTAGCACATCCGCATCATCCCTTTCAAATGAGGCATCTGTTCTTACCTCAGTCCCTGGTAAAATCTGAGAAACAGTATTCTTAACATCCTCCAAAGGTATAAATTCTGGTAAAATAGCTAAAACCCTCATAAATTATGATTCAATAAATGATATTTAATCTTTTCTAGATGCGGGTGCCGGGATTTGAACCCGGGGCGGAGCCGTGGCAGGGCTCAGTGTTACCAAACTACACCACACCCGCTCAAATCTTTAATACAAAAGGTATTTAAATAATTTTTTAAAGAAATCAGAATAAGAATAAAAATTTTTACGTAGGCTTTGTAGAAATCCTATTTAGGGATCCTACTTACCATCATCTTCTCCTTATCTTTTGACTGGATCATTGCTTCACTTGATGGTCCTTTTAGCCCTTCATTGGGCTGGATCGTTTCAGCCATGTCCGACCCCTTTTCGATATATTTATTGATGCATTTATATCCCTGTCTATGGTTAGACCACATTTATCACAGTGAAGGATCCTCCCATGTTCTATTTAGACAATGACACACATACCGAACAGGTCCTGCTTGTATTCCTTGTATCTTTCCTTGATAGCTCTATCACTGGTAAACCTTCCCACGCACATTTATATTTGATCTGGAACTCTAATTTGCCATATGGGAATGCATTGTTGAAAAGGAATCTATAATCCTTACCCTTGTAATCCCCCTTCTTTGTTATATTCCTAATTCCCTTAATGTTTTCAA
>Ga0078972_1009381_pt1 | contig 19352 bp, 19 predicted proteins | sample YelNatPaOPGAMG01_FD_67568 | JGI IMG/M metagenome (GOLD analysis project Ga0078972, IMG submission 67568) | Hot spring thermophilic microbial communities from Obsidian Pool, Yellowstone National Park, USA - OP-RAMG-01 (SPADES assembly) (version 2) | ecosystem: Environmental > Aquatic > Thermal...
CCCTCGGCTTGAACCTACACGTGCTTGAGAAAGTATCGCACGAGGAGATTAGGGAATACTACTGGAGCAACGACATAATCATAGACCAATTCAAACTAGGCTCTTTAGGGATGATCTCGCTTGAAGCCATAGCGTGCGGCAGACCGGTAGCAACGTTGGTTTCCTCAAAATACATTGACTACTACAGAGAGTTTCCATTGTGGGATGTAGATACGGAAGAGAAGATCGTTAAGGCGATACTAACTGCAGATGAACGACTGTGGCAGCAAGAGTACGCATACTTGATGAAGCACCATAGCCCAGAAACTACTGTTAAAAAGCTATTAGATATCTATGGATGTGTCCTACGCTTAAAGTGAGTAGAAATTGCCTCCGAAGATCCTAGCTATTATACCAACGTTGGAAGACGACCCAACTGATACCATAAGGAGCATCTTGAATCAGACAGTTAAGGTTTCAAAGATAGTTGTCGTGGTAGGTTCGTGGGAATTGTATAAGAAGATGCGCGCAGCAGATAGGGTTACAGAGTACGTTTATGTTAGACCAAACTTTCGTGATCCGCTGGGGAAGAGGGTTGCCACTGCGCTTAACCAAGCCTTAAGCACGATTAACTTAAAAGAGTATGAGTGGCTGCTTAGAGTAGATGCGGATACCTTGCTTCCACGTCGCTTCTTAGAGGAAAATTTGGAGGTAAACGCTGATTGTGTAGGGAGGGCGGGCTACGCTATGCTGCTGAGAAGAGAAAGCTTTGACAAAATCTTTAACGGTCTGTTCGTTGGAGTGGGTGCTGAAGACTCCTACATATTGTATAAGCTCCTTAGCGTTGGACACGTTGTAAAAGCTTGGAAATTACAGCCAGTAGTGAAAGGAAGAAAGAGGCATGAATGGGGGTACTACTCTGTAAGAGGGGTTGAAATGTATAAACTCGGATATGAGCCGCTCCACGTACTCGAAACTATGTTACACGATATCAGGAATGTTTTTACAGTTCTTGGTTATATTATTGCTTTGGTGAAGAGGTATAAGCGTTATGAATTTGCGAATTGGGTTTTCAAAACCCAACTATATAGACTATTTTTAAGGAAGAAAAGGTATGAAAATTTGCAGAATTATAAGTATAGATCACAGACGCTAATAATGTAATACCCTAATCGAGCATAGTTGGGTCGAAGACTCGAGGCATTTCTTAATTTATGAGGTAGACCCACCTTCTACCTTAAACTACTTGTTCTATGTATTAAGCCAAGGAGCGAGAGGGGGTTTCTGAAGAGGCGAAGCTTGCAGATATCCGGCTCTCATACAGGTGGTTTAGGCTTTACCAAGCAGCCTCAACACGCTTAAGAGGAAGCCTTTGAAACCCTTAAGCGTGTAGAGGCGTGGTCTTTTGAAGGTTGGTTGCTACATAGGTGGTATCTACCCTAGGTCTGAGAAGCTTATCGAGGCTACTCGTAGGAGCCCGCCTAACTTGGCTGAGATCTTCCGCAGAGATAAGAAGAGAGCCATTGACCTACAGGTCAAAGCCGGTTTAACCTATGTTTCAGATCCGCTCTTAGATTGGAGCGACATGCTCAGACCGTATCTAGCGTTGAAGGGTGTTGAGCAAGGCGCGTTAAATAGAATATTTGAGCAGAACACATTCTACCGGATGCCCGTAGTGGTGGATAGGGTTGAGTGGGTTGAGCCGATAACCCTCAAGAACCTTTCGCTAGACCTCTTACCTAACAGAAGGGAGTGGAAGGTCGACCTCCCAGACCCCTACACATTCGCCCACCTCTCAGACAACCGATACTACAAGGATCACAGGGATCTAGTTTTAGACTTGGCTAAGGCTTTGGCGAAGGAGGCTGAAACCCTACAGCACCACTTCAAACTCATCCAGATCAACGCACCATCGATCTGCAGCATAAGGAGTAGAGATGAACTAGAGCTAGCGTATGAAGCGCTCAAAACCGTAACAAAGGGCATCTTGGCGAAGACCTACCTCCACCTATACTTCGGAGACCCAGCGCCGATCCTAAGCGATCTACTCGACTTCCCAGTCAGCGGGCTTGGATTAGACTTAGTGAACATAAAGATCCCAGAGGGTCTGAGATTCGGCAAGATGGGTTTGGCTGCTGGCTGCGTAGATGCGGGTAACACAAAGATGGAGAAGCCCAAGAAGGTGGCGGAAGAAGTCAAGAGGGTTGTTGATGCGGTTGAGCCGAGCGAATTATACATATGCCCAAACTATGATCTAGAGTATGTGCCAAGAGCATACGCTAACAGAAAGGTGCTGAGGCTCTCAAAGATCGCCAAGCTCTTAGGGGAGGAGATGGAAGGTTGAATAAACTCTACCCCACACAGGAAATAGGTAGCCTCAAGAAGCCAGAGTGGTTCCTCAAGATCATTAGAGACAAGAGGGTAAGCGAAGAGGCGAAGAAGGCTGCGAGAGACGACCTCGCCTACCTCAACATACGCCTACTCGAAGACTGCGGCCTAGACTACGTCTACGACGGTGAAGCGAGGAGACCTGAGATGTATGAATACGTTGTGAAGAATGTCGGAGGCTTCAAGCTAGCGGGTTGGGTAAGATCTTTTGACAACAGATACTACAGAAAGGCTAGAGTTGTGGATAGGGTCACATACCTAGGACCCTATCATCTTGACGAATTCAAGTTCGTAGCTCAGCACGCTAGGACGATGGCGAAGATACCTGTAACCGGACCCTATACGCTTGCCGACTGGTCATATAACGAATACTACCAGAGCAAAGAGGATCTTGTGTTCGATCTAGCCAAGAACGTCATCAGACCACTACTTATTGACCTAGCCTCAGCCGGAGCAAAGGTGATTCAAATAGATGAACCAGCGGCAACCACACATCCAAAGGAGACCAGAATGTTTGTGGAGGCGTTTAATGAGGCAGTAGCTGGTGTCGAGGCTAAGATAACTGTGCACATCTGCTACAGCGGAAACCAGTACCGATCACTCTTCCCAGACGCATTGGACATGAAGTGCAGCCAATTCACGCTGGAGTTCGCTAACAGAGACACAACCAGACTAGGCTTAGATAAGGAGAGTAGAGTGGGATACCAAGCCCTAAACCTCTTTAAAGAATACGGAGATAAAAGGGAAGTTGGGGTTGGTGTGGTTGATGTTCACGTCGATAACATCGAGCCACCAGAACTTATCAGAGACCGCATACTCTACGCAGCGAAGGTGCTCGAAGACCCAAAGAGGGTCTATGTGAACCCGGATTGCGGGCTCAGAACCCGAAGCAGAGCAGTGGCCTTCGCTAAGCTAAGAAACCTCTGTCTAGGGAGTGAACTAGCAAGGAGCACCAACTTCTGATGAGTTAATAGCAGCCAAGAAGGCGCTTCACCGCTAACAAACGTTTAATAATGTGTGAAAAGAGGGTGTGTGGTAGGCGGGTGAGTGGGGGCACCTCCACCCGTTCCGCCTAATAAACCCCGGGTTAGGAGGTGGTGGTGTGAAGAATAGAAATAGGTTTGTTGCAGAGGCTTCCTTATTCGCTGCGCTCTATGCGGTTGGTGTTCTGCTGCTTGCTCCGATGAGCTTTGGTGTACTTCAGGTTAGGGTCGCTGATGCGCTGATCCCCCTATCTATACTGCTCGGCTGGCCTGTGGTCGTGGGTGTAACTTTGGGCAATCTTGTGGCAAACGCTTTGGGTAGCCCCTTCGGTATAGTGGATATTTTAGGCGGCACCGCAGCCAACTTCGTCGCCTCCTACGTAGCTATGAAGATCGCAGAAACACACTTCAGAGGGTCTTGGCTTCTAGGTTGCGCATCTGCCAACGTTATTGTTAGCGTGATCGTAGGCGGGTATATTACGTGGCTCGCTCAGATACCTTTAGATTCCCCCTTGTGGGAGATTCCTATCGTAAGTGTCTTGATAGGGTCTACCGTTTCAATAAACATCGTTGGCTACCTCGTGCTGAAAGCGCTGAAGATCCGGATGGTAAAGTAAGATGGGTGTGATAGCAATAGTGGGCTCTCCGGGCACAGGTAAGAAGACGGTTGCACGCGCCCTAGCTTCGAGGATGCGGTTAGAGTATTTAGATGTAAATGATGTAGCCATAGCGAAGGGTGCTGCAGTGGGTAGAGAAGAAGGCGAATACATAATCTCAACAAGTAGACTACGTAAGATCCTTCTCCCAATGATCGAGGGGAAGCGTCTAATCCTAAGCGGACACCTCCTACCATCGGTTCTAAAGCGAGATGAGGTGGAGTTGGCGATACTCCTCAGGTGTGCACCAGAGGTCTTAGAGGCGAGGCTGGCTGCAAGAGGATATAGTGAGGCTAAGATTAGGGAGAATGTTGCTGCTGAGGTGCTGGGTGTTGTAGCAGCTGAGGCGATTAAAGCGTTTGGTGTTGATAAGGTTAGCGAGCACGATACCACAAATAGGAGCGTAGAGGAAACAGTTGACGAGATCATAGATGTAATTCAAGGGAGAGATCCTTTAAATCGACCTAAGATTGATTGGCTCCCTGGAGTTGCTGAGAAAGGTCTGCTCAAAAAGTATTTTCCTTGATCACTTCAAGGCTATCTTTATCGTTAAACCATCGACTTCAGACTCAGACCAACTGTATCTTGGATCAGCTTCTTTGACAAACTCTGCTTCCCTCACCCTAACCAAATAGGCTAGTCTATCGAGTAAAGGTGTGAGCGCAGAGACCCACTCTTCACTGAGCCCACAGATCTTCGCTGAAGTAAGGATTTGTGTTGGGTTGTAGCCCATCTCCTTCCTAAGTGCCTGTATCCTACGGGCTATGTCTCTAAGCATGCCTTCAGCCATCAGATCCTTATCCCTCTCTACGGTTAGGAAGAGCATCACCTCATTGTCGGAGGCGTAGGTGTATCCTTGTTGAGGCTTTGCGTCTATAACCACCATCTCTTTGTCAACCACATACTTAGCTCCCCCCACTTCAACTTCAACATATCCCTTAGATCTGATCTCATTAACAACTTTCGTCTGGTTGCTTGTAAGCGCTTGAGCGATTAAAGGTGCTCTTTCTCTGAACTTCTTCCCAATCATATCCATTTTAGGCTTAACCTCATATACGAGAGGCGCAGCGGAGGTGTCCTCTCTTACCTCGATCTCCTTGACATTTATCATCTCTAGAAGCGTGCTCATATGCTTCCTCACAGCCCTTACCGGCGTGTCCTTAGCGAAGATCAACGCCTTCTTAAGAGGCCATCGCCTCTTTATCCTCGCAGCCATCCTTGCGCTGTTAGCTAGGGAAACGACTTCTCTTAGAGCCTCGTATTCCTCCTCAAGTAGAGTATCTACATACTCCTCCTGCACCTTAGGCCACTCTTCGAGTAATATCGATTCACGTTGACCGAGCTTTGTCTTCAGATAGAGGTATTCGGTGGTGTAGGGGCAGACCGGGTGTAGAAGTATATCTAGCGAGGTTAGCGCCTCTTTGAGCACAGCGTAGACAGCAAACCGAGCGTGTAGCGTCTCTGGATTATCATCCCAAATTATCGTTCTAGTCATAGGTATGTAGGTCTGGCTAAGATCATCGATGAGAAACTCCTCTATGGCTCTTAGCCCCTCGTGGTAGCGCCCACGCTCGAACGCTTCAGTAACCGACTTCTTGAGCCTCTGGAGCCTAGATAGTAGCCAAAGGTCGGTTGGCTTCAGCAGCCCCTTTGATCTAGCCCACTCGACGCTATATGCTGCTGGGTCGTAGTTGTCGTAGCTGCTGTTTTGATGGTAGTAGATGTGGATGTGGTAGAGTGTGCTAATAACTTGATAAGGTCTTCTTCTGAGCTCATCTGGGGAGAAGTTTATGCTGTCGATAGGCGAAGCCTTCCACATAAGGTAGAAGCGCAGCGCATCCACAGGATAGCTTCTTAACGCATCAATAGCCTCCACAATATTCCCTAGGCTCTTGCTCATCTTGTTCCCCTTCTCATCTAGAACGTGTCCTTGGAATAGGAAGGCTTTGTAAGGCGCTTCAGCAGCACCCTTCAGGATCACGTTTTCAATCAAGAGCGTGTATGCCCAGCCTCTGGTCTGATCTATCCCCTCTGACAAAAAAGCTACTGGGACGAGCTCATAGTATTCATCTCCAAGCGAAGCGTAGGGTGCAGCGCCACTATTATGCCAAGTATCTAAGACAAAAGGCTCACGCAGCGCCCTACCCCCACATTTTGGACACCGCATAACTATCCGATCTATCCAAGGCCTGTGTAGCTCGAAGTCCACCCCATCTGGTAGCTCAAGGGCGTTCTCTATGATAGCCTTCCTACTGAAATATCCTTGCTTATGCCCACAGCCCGTACAGACCCAGATCGGTAGAGGCGTACCCCAAACCCTCTCTCTAGATATACACCAAGGCACCCTCTCCTTTATTATCTCAAGGAACCTGTTTCTAGGAGGCTCGTAAAAGTACTCAACTTTAGAGGCTGCTTCGTACGCTAGATCACCTATCTTATCCACCCAATAAAAGTACTCTCTCCTAGCAAGCCAGACTATTTTATGGTGCGAGCGCCAGCAGATAGGATATGGGTGTCTAATCGTTCCAAGTTTAAGCAGCGCCCCCCTTTCACGTAGCAAATCGCAGACCTTAGCGTCAGCGTCTCTAACAAACATTCCAGCAAAGACACCAGCCTCTGCGGTGAACCTCACTTGATCATCTATCGGGTTGAAGATAGGCAGCCCCCTCTTGACCGCTGTCTCAAAATCCTCTTGACCGTTAGCAGGGGACATATGCACTATGCCAGACCCGGTTGTTACATCCACAAACTCTTCAGCCACCACAACGTGTGCCTTCGGGTTCTGGTCCAGATCAGCTTGACCCGGTATGAGGTCTTGTAGTGGGTGTATGTAGCGCAGCCCCTCGAGCTCAGCCCCCTTCTTCACAGCCTCTACGTGGTACTCTTCAACACCGAGCTCCTTCATCAACCCCTCCAGCCTCTCTTTACCCGCTATCCACCTCTCACCACCAACCCTAACAAAGCAGTAATCAGCATTAGGCTTAACACCGACCATCACATCTGTAACAACCGTGAAGGGCATCGTGGTCCAAAGGATGATATAGGCATCAAACTCACGCACCTTGACCTTATAATAGAGCGAAGGGTCAGTAACCATTTCGTAGCTCTGGCTGACCTCAGCGTGACTGAGAGATGTTTGGCAGCCTGGGCAGTATGCGACCACTCTGAATCCTTCGCCTAGCAGCCCACGCTTATATGCTTCCTCGAGGTAGCGCCACTCCCTCTCAATATACTCATCTTTATATGTCCAGTAGGCAGCCTCATAATCGAAAGAGAGTCCTAGGAGCCTATCCGCTTCACGCCACTTCTCATAATAGTGGTGAATCAACTTCTTACACGCCTCAACTAACTTCTCTTCTCCGACCGCTTTGAGGTTCTCGACCTTGCTGCCCGTTAATCCGAGCTCCTTTTCAGCTTGCAGCTCGACTGGCAGACCTTGTGTGTCCCAACCAGCTCTGAAGACGACATCAAAGCCTCTGAGCGTCATAAACCTGAACCACAGATCCTTTATGACCCTACCCCTAACGTGGCCTATGTGAGGTTCGCCATTTAATGTAGGAGGACCTTCAACAAATCCAAGCCTAGGTCTGCCTCTTTTAGATGCCTTAACTAACTCAAGTAACTTTATCTGCTCCCATCTTCTCCTCACACCATCCTCAAGATCCTTTGGTTTGAACACACCTGTTAGCTCTGACAGCGTGATGTCCACTGGTTCGCTCGCCAACTTCTCCTCAAGATGGGCAGAAGGCGCTGTTTTAAAGTCTTTGGCCCTTATATGCCCGAAAAAAGTCTGCTCGCCAAGAAGCTCGGCAGACCAGCTGCTAAAATTTTGCTTGCCGCAGATTCGATATCGTAAGAAACGTATTTGTGCTCGATCTCAAAACCAGATTCCCCTCGTTTTATGATAGCGTAGCAAGCTTCTGGTCGCCCAGACCTAGGTTGACCGATGGAGCCTGGGTTGAAGATCATACCCCTACCTGAGCGCCAAGAATATGGTATGTGGGTGTGCCCCATACCTATCAAATCAACACTCTCTCTGGTTAGGTAGATGTCAAAGAAGCCACTGTGTGTCTCTGGGTATACGTATTCGCTTATAGGGTCATCTGGGCTGCCGTGGACGAGAAGTGTATTTAAGCCTGCTATGTTCAGCCGCGCTCTATCAGCCAAGTTCGCTAGAAAACGTAGGTTTTCAGGTTTGATAACGCTTCTAGTCCACCTTATAGCTTTTGCTGCTGCTTGATTAAACCAAGAAACATCACCTGTCAGCACGGCTAGATCGTGGTTGCCTAGGATGCAGACCTCAGACCTCTCCCTTACCCACTCAACCACTTCATTAGGATTAGCGCCGTAGCCCACAACATCCCCAAGGCAGTATATCGGCGCATCTGGTAGCGTCGCCTCAACCGCTTCTAAAGCTTCGAGGTTGCCGTGTATATCTGATATGAAGACCGCTTGCATCAGAGGATTAGAGTGTTAACACCGCTTTAAGTCTTAGGTGCTTTAGCCGATATTTTAGCTTGGAGTATATGCTTCCCATCATCGGGGTGGCGTGTGTTTTGCAGTATCTGCAGGGTTGTCTCATTCCTCTTCAGAACGCCGCTCAACGCGAAGAACCAGACTGATGCTGGCATTATGAGCTGTGTATCAGGCTCCTCTATATTGATCAGCTTGGTCAACGGATCGAATCTGACAGAGCTCTCTTCACCCAGGCTCTGGGTTAGTAGGTTGATTAGTATGGGTAGGTTTATGTCGAGGGGTTTGCTGAAGATGGATATGTGCATAGCGTTTTCGAGTTCCTCGATGAACTTTAACCCGATCAACCCTATGAGTTCTTCATCTTGGATGGTTGAGGCGACAGCCCTAATGAACGCTTGATTCACGCTATCGGGGTCGAGAAGCTCGAGCGCATCCTCCCCATCCTTCAAGGATAGGATGGTTGAGAGGGTGTGGAGCGGTGTTGAAATAGACCAAAGCCTCTTAAACAACCCTGTAGAGATTACCGAATTGACCTCTTTGGATGGTATAAGGACACCTTTACCCATAACCTGCTCTACTATAAGTACTGAATGCTCGTCAAATAGGAAGATATCAAACCCAAGCGGGTATCTAACCACCCTAACATCAAAACCTAGTGGAAGATCGCCTCCGTGCTCATCTTCACCATAGCTCCAGAGCCTAATTATCTGAACCTTTATGTCGTTGAGCTTAGCGTTGAGAAGAGCTTCTTTACACGCGCCGAGTACCCTAACCCCCCAGCTACCTATCATGCACCTTATGGATGCTCGAGATAGGGCTATCATCTCAGACACCTTTGTGGCTAAAGCGTTCGCACCCACCCCTTGGTATTTGTAGTCTACGAAGTCAGTCGGCTTCCTCACCTCCTCATACCTCTGCTTGAGCTTCGCTAGTTCCTTTTTCATAGCTTTTACCCGCTTCTCTTCGAGCAGTATTAGGTTCTCAAGCGTTTCTTCCGGAGGCAGGGCGCGGCACCTCACAGGCTTCTTATCTAAGAGCTCAGCCAACCCCTTTCTGACCAGTGTCTTAACTACCGCATACGCCTTTGTGCGCGGGATCTGAGCGTGGTAGGCGACCTCGCTTACCGTAAGAGAATCGTGTTTAAGTAGAGCTAGATATGCTCTAGATTCGTACTCACTCAATCCAAATTCTTCTAACCCCGATCTGCCTCCCATCGCTGTCACCCGCTACCCTGTCACCGTGGTGACTCTATCTGTCGGTACAATCCCGATAAAAAAAGAGGTCGATAATGTTAAACAAGGTGCTTAAAATGTCCGAATTCGTATCCAAATGGACTAAGCCCAGTGGCGGTGGGTTCGGAGAAAGAGTGCGCGAAGCTGTGCGCCCTCTTGGTCCGCTGAAGCCAAGGCTGGAAGCAGCTGTTAGGCAGATCCAGATTCAAATCTCTAAGCTGGATGCTACCTCGCAGAAGTTGAAGGAGAGGGACGCTGCGATCTTCAATAGGGTAGTGGCCGCTATACAGAAGCACGACATGCAGCACGCAACGGTCTTCGCTAACGAGCTCGCTGAGATCAGAAAGATGAATAAGATGGTGACATCGGCAAAGCTCGCGTTGGAGCAGATAGTACTTAGGCTTAACACGGTGCAGGAGCTTGGTGACATCGTTGTAACGCTTGCTCCAGCGATGGGCGTCATAAGAAACATAAAGAGCGGTCTGGTATCCGTCTTGCCTGAAGCCGAGAATGAGATCAGCGAAATAAGCAACCTGCTCGGAAGCATATTGGTAGATGCTGGTCAGCTCGGCGCAGCAACAATCAACTTTGAGGCCGCAAACGAAGATGCTGAGAGAATACTAGCCGAAGCCTCAGCAGTCGCTGAGCAGAAGATGCGTGAAAAGTTCCCAGACCTACCTACATCCGTAAAGACATCCGACACGCTTGAAGGCATAAGCTAAGAGACAAGGGCATCGTAGATGAAACCCACCACAGCTACAAATGTGGTTCGTGGTGGGTCTTCTCACATCTTTTTGTTTATTTTCTGTTTGCGTGGTGGTGTTAGATGCTTACTGGCTTGAGAAGGGTTGTGGGGTTTAGGAGGAGAGGGTTGAAGGAGAGGATTGGTGCAGCTATTCTAAAGATTGAAGAGGAAAGGCATCAACTACACTTGCTAAAGAGTAGGTTAGAGGCGAGAAGGCAGGCTCTGGTAGATGCTCTTGAAAAGGCGCAGGAGTCAAATGATGCTGTGAAGATTACCCTTTACTCAGATGAGTGTAATGAGTTGAGGAAGGTGATAAACGCAGTTTCTTTATGCGAAGTAGCCTTAACCCATATCATCACACGCTTTGAGAGCATCCGCGATATAAATGAAGCTATGAACCACATGTCTACAGCAGCAACAATCATAAAGCGGCTTTACGGCGAAGAAGATCTTACACCAGCCCTTGAAAACATAGCTTCAGAAGCAACCAAAACACTATCAGAGGCGTTAGCAGATCTAAGTAACCTGTCCTGTGGCTTCTACTTTGACCCAAATGGTAGTGTGGAGGGTCTTACTGAGGACGCTGAGAGATATGCTCTGCATCTAGCCAGCGAGATAGATGAGTCTTTACCCTCTTTTCTACAGCAGGCAAAAGGAGATACCATCTTCCAAAAGATGCAGACCTTAACCCAACTTACCGAGTCGGATAAAGTTGGCTACGATGTTACCAAGGGTAAGGTGAATAGTAAAGTTGAGGAGAAGGTTAGAAGATTCTTCGCAGAAAGAGGCGAATACAACATCATAGAAGCCGCGGTCACTCTGAACCTACCTATCAACATAGTCGAGCAGATCGCCCTAAAGATGATCAGCGAAGAAAGCGTTCCCAAACTAGCACCGGAGGTGGCCTAGAAGGTTGTCAGCTGCGCAAGAGCTAGAGGAGGCTGCGCGAAGATACGCTGCTGAAGCCATTAGACTTGATTCTCAAGGCGCTAGAGGGATGGCTATACAGATGTATCAGAAAGCTATCCAGACGCTCATAACTTTAGCGAAGATCTACCCAGACTATAACCTCAACAGACTCTACATCGAGCGTGCCAAAGCCTATCAAGAGCGGGTAAAAGCGTTGCAGGGTCTAAGTGATGGACAGAATGGCGCGGAAGATAGCGTAGCAGCACCAAAGATCGTAGAGTCACTAAAGGCGACATTTGACGATCTTGTGTTGCACGAAAAACCGAAGGTGACTTGGGATGAGGTTATAGGGTTAGAGCAGGCTAAGCAAGCCATAAAAGAGTGTATAATATACCCGGTTCAGCGCCCAGACCTCTTCCCACTAGGTTGGCCTAGAGGTATACTACTCTACGGTCCACCTGGCTGCGGCAAGACTATGTTAGCTGCTGCGGCTGCCGCTGAGATTAATGCCACGTTTATGACTGTTGATGCAGCGTCAATTATGTCAAAGTGGCTTGGTGAGGCTGAGAAGAATGTTGCACGACTCTTCCTTACTGCACGTAGCATAATCGAGAAGGAGAATACGCCTGTCATCATCTTCATAGATGAGTTGGATTCTTTGCTCGGAACACGCAACCAAGAGGTTGGGGGCGAGGTTAGGGTCAGAAACCAGTTTCTGAAGGAGATGGATGGTATAGCGGATAAGGGTAAGCACCTCCACCTCTATGTTATAGGTGCGACGAATAAGCCTTGGTCTCTTGATTGGCCTTTCGTAAGAAGGTTTCAGAAGCGTATCTACATCCCCCTACCTGATGCTGCTGCACGTGTGAGCATGTTCCGATACTACACAGCACCCTTAAGGCTCGACCCGTCGATTAAGCTTGAGGAGTTGGCGAAGTACACCGAGGGTTATACTGGGAGCGATATAAGGGATGTTTGTCAAGCGGCTCAGATTAAGGTGGTTACGGAGCTCTTTGAAAGCGGTAAGGCGAGTGATAAGTCTGCTCAACCTAGGGAGATAACACTAGCAGACTTCAAAGAAATACTGCGCACCAGAAAGGCTAGTGTCTCCAAGGAGATGATAGCCGCCTACAATAGCTGGTCTGAAAAGTTCCAAGCACTCTAGCGTTGAAAGGTAAGTTTAAGGAGCACATAGGACTAAGATCACGTGGGGATGGCTAGCCTAACATTTACCAAGATACCGAGCCTAACCTCACCCTACTTGATCATAGGGTTATCTGGCTGGACAGATGCCGGTATGGTTGCCTCAAGATCAGCAAGCTACCTCGTAAAGAAGCTCGGTATGGTCAAGTTCGCTACTATAGAGGCTGATGAATTCTATAACTTTAACATAGAGCGCCCAACCACCGTCATAAAGGGCGGTTTGATAGAGGAGTTCAGCTTCAAATCAAACGACCTATACTACTCACTAGGGATAGAGCGAGGCGAGAACATAGATCTGATCGTGCTTACTGGCTCCGAGCCTCACCTAAGGTGGGCTAAATACAGTAAAGAGATCATAGACCTATCGGTCAAGATGGGCGTTAAATTCTGCTACACGCTCGGCGGCCTTGTGGATCGAGTTCCCCACACACGCCCACCCCTAATCTCAGCCGTGGTAAACGATGCATCGCTACCCCAGCTTCTAACACGTAAGAATCTCAAGATGATCGACTACGAAGGTCCTGCGAGCTTCTACACCTACCTACTCACCCAGCTACGAAAAGAAGGGATATTCGGGGTAAGCCTCTGGGGGCACGTGCCTCAATATATAGCGTACGCAGATGCTAACACAAGCCTACACCTACTTAGACGCCTCTCAGACCTTTTAAGCACAAGGTTCGATCTTACGGAGTTAGAGCGTGAAGCACACAGGTTAAGAGAAACTCTGGATAAGGAGGTAGCCCAAGACCCAACACTAACAAGCCTAGTGAGGAGCCTAGAGTTAGAGTACGATATGCGCAGCGGACCCAGCTACATCGGTTAAATGATCATCTTCGTCTGCGCTTCTGCTTAGAAGCGGCTTTCGTCTTCTCTCTGCTACGTCTACTTTAGGATGTTCTTCGACGCTAACCTTATGTCAGAGGCGCGCACGGTCTTTCTACCAGCATGTGTAGCCAGCTCAACCGCTTGCTGAGCTATCTTAACAGCGGTCTCCTCCAGAATTACTCTAAGCTCCTCAGCCGCTTCATCACTAACCCTCTCAGCACCACCCTTCTTGATCAACCTATAAACAGCAGCCAAACCGAGCTCCTGTTCAGCCAACATTCATCACCTTAGCTCAGAACAACACCCTATTTAACTCTAAAGCTAAATTAGGGTATAGAAGCGCAGGCTTTAAGGAGGTCTTTTTCATGAGTTAGAGTAGATTGAGTGAGCCTGAGACATTAAGTATTAGGGTCCCTACTTGGGTTAAGAGAGAAAAGATGGGGGATGTTGAAAGGCTTATCTACATCGTTTGTGGAAAATAATCTACAATCATCTTTCTGGTATTACACAAGAGTCAAATACCCTCTGGAGCACATCCAGCCTATGTTTGTGGATGCGCATATACACCTCTCAGACCCAGCTCTAAAAGACCTTCTACCACAAATCATCCTAGAGGCTAAGATCACACGAACGCTCCTAATCGCGGTAGCAGAAGACACAAGCACTTCAGCGCTCAACCTAAAGATAGCGGCAGAGGCTGGTGAGGTCGTAAAGCCATTCTTAGGTGTGCACCCTTGGTCTTTGCAGAATGAAGGCTTCGAATCTGAGGTGATGTCTTTGGAGCCTGAGCGCTTCGCAGGAGTCGGTGAAGTAGGCTTGGATAGGAAGTACGCTAGGGATGATGTTGAGTATAGGAGGCAGAGGGAGGTCTTTGAATATATGCTGAGGCTGGCTGAGCGCCTCCAGAAGCCTCTTTCCATACACTCGAGAGGGAGTGTGGATGATGTCCTATCAACGCTCACCACCTACCATCTAAGAGGCGTGCTGCTGCACTGGTTCTCAGGCGCACCAAACCAGTTGAAGGTTGCTTGCGACCGAGGCTACTACATATCTTATGGTCCAGCAGTAATCTATTCGAAGAAGACCAAGCAGCTAGCCTCCAGTACACCACCGGATCTAATATTGACCGAAACCGACGGTCCGGTGAAATTCGGCGGGGTCTTTCAAAATAGAATCGCCTTACCAGCCTTCATACCGAGCATCATCTTCACGCTCTCATCGCTACATAAATTGGGGTTTGAGGAGATGCGCAGCATAATCTTCGAGAACGCGCTAAACTACCTCGGCTCAAAATATAACAAATAGAAGCGGTTGCTAGCCAAATCGAGCTTCCCCTAGAAGATGGCTGTAATCTTGTTCAAGCCCACACGGAAATTTATCTGCAGTAAATATTAAAATAATCGTTCTTTGCAAATAATACTTGATCATATATGTGTCTAAAAGTTAAAAGCGTAGCCCCAGACTTCGTCGCAGACGCGTACGAAAGAGGTGCTGACAAGCCGAAGAAGATCCGCCTATCTGACTTCAAAGGGAAGTGGGTCGTCCTCTTCTTTTACCCCAGAGACTTTACCTTCGTATGCCCGACCGAGATAGAGCGCTTCGCAGAGCTTGAACCTGAATTCAGAAAGGAGGACGCAGTTGTAATCGGTGCGAGCACAGACAGCTTCTACTCGCATAAAGCGTGGTATGAGACGGATGAGCGGATAAAGAAAGCCAACTTTCCAATAATCGCTGACACCACTTTAGCCATAAGCAGAGCCTATGGTGTGATTAACGAGGAGGACGGCAGCGCCTTCAGAGCAACCTTCATAATCGATCCAAACGGCGTAGTTCGGCACGTGACCGTAAACGACATGGATGTAGGGAGAAGCGTAGACGAGACCCTCAGAACGCTCCGCGCACTAAAAACTGGAGAACTCTGCCCAGCAGAGTGGCGCCCTGGGATGAAGACGTTAGGTAGGGTTTAGAAACCCTTCCCACCTCTTCTTTTTGGTAATGCTTTATATCCCCCTTTGATTCTATGGGCTTCTGCGAGTGCTTTGCAGTCTCTCATGTGGGTCGAGAAGTATAGGCCTATGAGGCTTGAGGAGATCGTTGACCAGCAGCACGTGGTTTCTGGGTTAAAGGAGCTCCTTAAGAACCCCGCTGAAATGCCTCATCTACTCTTTGCTGGTCCACCGGGAACTGGTAAGACTACTGCTGCGCTTTGTGTGGCTAGGGCTGTTCTGAAGGATTATTGGCGTGACTACACGCTTGAGCTCAACGCTTCGGATGAGAGGGGTATTCAGACGGTTAGGGAGAGGATCAAGACCTTTGCAAGCTATAGTGTGGGTGCCGCAGATGTGCCCTATAGGATAATTATATTAGATGAGGCTGATGAGATGACTAATGATGCCCAGACCGCTCTGAGGCGAATAATGGAGGAGAGCTCAAGAATCTGCAGATTTATACTCATCTGCAACTACAGCTCAGGCATAATCGAGCCTATACAGAGCAGAACAGCTGTATTCAGGTTTCAGAGGCTTGAGGAGAAGGATGTGGTTAACCACTTAGCCTACATCTGTAGGTCAGAGGGTGTAAAGAAGGTTCAGCCTGAGGCTCTGTCCCTAATATATAAGGTTAGTGAAGGCGACCTAAGGCACGCTATAAACATCCTCCAGACTACAGCAGCCATGGGTGAGGTTAGCGTAGAGAATGTCAAGCGTGTAGCGGGTATATCAAGCAAAGCGATGGTTGGTGAAGCAGTTAGGCTCGCCCTGAGTGGAGAGTTTAATGCAGCTAGGGAGAAGATGCTCGAACTCACCAAAGTCTATGGCATGTCTGAGCAAGACTTCCTCAAATACGCGTTTGAGGAGATATCTGCTCTTAACCCACCTAACCTAGATAGGATCGCCGAATCTATAGCTAAGTATGATTACCGGCTTGTGGTAGGTGCGAACCCGGACATTCAACTGACCGCGCTGCTCGCTGAGCTCGTTCAACTCGGCAAAGAGATTAGCCAACCGAGCAAGAGGGGAAAATAGTATATTAAAGGAAGTAGAGTAGCCCTCATAGAGGATGAGGTTCAGCTTACCCCGAGGTTTCAGAGATATACCGCCAGAAGACTACGCGCTTATGGAGGAGATTAGAGGCACCTTTATAGAGACTTGTAGGCTCTTCGGTTTTAACTTGATGGAACCTTCTCCTCTTGAGTTGCTGGAGACGCTTGAGGCTAAGAGCGGTCCATCTATAAGAGAGGAAATCTTTGCTTTTAAGGACAAGAGTGGTAGGGAGGTTGGGTTAAGATTCGACCTTACAGTCGGGCTTACAAGGTGGGTTGTATCTAACCGCAGTCTCCAGCTACCGGTTAAGATTGGTTCCTTCGCTGGGCTGTGGAGGTATGATGAGCCCCAGTATGGGAGGTATAGGTGGTTCTATCAGTGGGATGCTGAGGTCTTCGGACCCACAGGTGTGGATGCGGATGCTGAGGTTATCGACTTCACCTACACCCTCTTCACGAAACTTGGACTTGGCGATGTGTCTGTGCATATTGGGGATAGGAGGGTTGTAAGCGAATACATCAAGAAGATGATAGGCGTTGAGGACGAACCTATAGTTGCAGAGATGCTTCGAGCTCTGGACAAGATCAAAAAGAAGTCGAAGCAAGAGATTTTGGAGGAGTACGCATCTAAGATCGACTCATCGAATCTAAGCAAACTCCTAGAGTTTGGAGAGATAAGTGGTGTAGCTGAAGATGTTTTGAGTAGGATAGGGGAGTATGGACTTGCATCAGCCAGCACACTAGCCGAGCTAATAGATCTGCTGAAGCAGAGGGAGGTTAAGAACGTCGTCGTCGACCTCTCGATAGTAAGAGGGCTTGACTACTATAGCGGGGTAGTTTTCGAGGTCTTCACTCAAAGCGACCTAGCACTAGGTGCGTTAGCTGGAGGTGGGAGATACGACATACTGACCGCAATCTTTGGGAGACCAGATATTGGTGCGACCGGGGTGGCTGGTGGTGTTGATCGAACGATAATCGCTCTAAAGAAACGTGCACCGAAGTCGATGTCTGCGCAATCCATCTATGTTGCTTATGTGAGTAAAGAGGTAAGCGGCGCAGCCCAGAAGATAGCAGCGACGCTGAGAAGAGAAGGGTTAGCCGCTGAGGTAGATCTAGGTGATAGGAGCCTGAAGAAGCAGCTCGAAGCTGCCGCTAAACGCAACACGCCATACGTAATAATCGTAGGACCTAAGGAGCTTGCAGCCAACAAAGTGGTTTTGAGGGATATGAGAGAGGGTAGGGAGGAAGTAAAACCTATTGCAGAAGCCATAAACTACTTGAAACAGGCTCTGAAAACTTAGTGTCTTGCTACGGGGTAGGTTCTAGTTTAGCGGTAAAGTTAATGTTTAGGTACGTGTGGTATGTGGTGCGGTTGGTATGGCTGAGTACACGAAGGTTAGGGTGAATAGGATTTCATCTATAACAGATCCAGAGACTGGTCAGCCGGGGAAGCAGATCGAGCTCGTTGAGGTTAGGCCTAGGGCCCAGTTTGGGATATATGGGAAGGAGGATGAGGCTAGGTTGATCAAGAGCATCATAAGCCAATTTCAGTCTATGGGACTCTTTCCAGCTATGCCTCAGCTCGCCTCACCTAAGATCATTCTCTTTTTGACCGAGACTGAATATGAGATGCTCGGGATAAGGTTTGAGGTTAATGAAATCTACGATCTGCTTCTAAAAGATGGGACGATAACTCTAAAGAGGAGTCTAGAAGGTGTTTAGATGAAGGTCAGTATCCTCGGCGGAGGCACGATAGGTGAAGCCTTAGCGAAAGGCTTCTCCACAGTGGAGGGTGTCGAGGTCTCCGTCGCTGAGGTTATTGAGGAGAGGAGACGCTTCCTTGAAAAGGAGGGCATAAGGACCTATGCTAGCAGCAGAGAGGCGTCTAAGGGCTCTGATGTTGTGGTCGTAGCGGTGAAGCCGAGGGATGTGAAACCCCTCTTAGATGATGTGAAGGATCTGATAAAGGGTAAGCTTGTAATCTCGGTGGCGGCTGGTGTGAAGCTGAGCTACTTGGAGAAGGCGGCTCCAGACGCTAGATTCATCAGAGCGATGCCCAATATAGCTGCCGCGGTCAAAGGTGCGGTTACAACCCTAACACCGAGCGCCAAAGCTTCTGAGGATGATCTTAGGTTGGCGGAGAAGCTCTTCGGCAGCGTAGGCTACACCCTTGTGGTCGATGAAGCGCTGGTGGATGCCGTAACAGGGTTAAGCGGAAGCGGACCCGCCTACATCTTCCTAGTCATAGAGGCTCTCGCTGAAGGCGGCCTAAAGATGGGCATACCGTATGAAAAGGCGCTCCAACTAGCATCTTGGGTCGTTTACGGTGCCGCTAAGATGGTTATAGAAGCAAAGCAAGACCCCGCTGCACTCCGAAGAAAGGTTGCTACACCAGCAGGCACCACAATAGAGGGGCTTTTGAAGCTTGAGGAGGCTGGCGTTAGGGCAGCGTTTGTAAAGGCTGTCGAAGCAGCATCAAAAAGAGCGGCTGAAATCTCAAAGGAGATAAGCGGCCAATAAAACAGGTATTGTTTATGCGCTGCATAGGTTTGGTGAAGAGGGGTTGAAGAAGGAAGCAGGGAAAAGAGTGTTGGGGCTCTGGGGCTCTTAGATCTGCTTTAGAGGGTGCTGTCAAGAAGCGTACGTTGCAGGCGCTGGAGGCTAAGCTTGTCTAAAACAGAGAATCTGGTAGTCTTGAACCCTACAAAACTTGATGAAACCTCAACATTAACATCCCCCGAGTAGAAAAAGAGATAAGTTCCTCACCAGATAAGAACCAATCGGGGAATCTCCTTAATGAGTTGCGCCGAGGTTATTGTGGAGCTTCTTTCAAGGTTTGGGTGTAGATACATCTTCGGCATACCGGGTGTTCATAACCTTGAAATCTACCGCGCCCTCCTAAGCCATCCCGAGATC
>Ga0078972_1009382_pt1 | contig 19351 bp, 14 predicted proteins | sample YelNatPaOPGAMG01_FD_67568 | JGI IMG/M metagenome (GOLD analysis project Ga0078972, IMG submission 67568) | Hot spring thermophilic microbial communities from Obsidian Pool, Yellowstone National Park, USA - OP-RAMG-01 (SPADES assembly) (version 2) | ecosystem: Environmental > Aquatic > Thermal...
TAAATATAAGAAATAGATTGCTATTCTGATCACGTTGTCAGAACTTACACCAATGCTTGAACAATATTATTCGATAAAAAGGAATTACAAAGACCACATCCTATTGTTTCGGATGGGCGATTTTTACGAAATGTTCGGTGAAGATGCAAAGATAGGTTCTAAAGAATTGGATATTGTGTTAACATCTAGGGCAAAACATCCACTTGCGGGTATTCCATATCATGCAGTCGAGCAGTATGTAGGAAGGTTAATAAAAAAAGGGTATAAGGTTGCTATCTGTGAACAGGTAGAGGACCCAAGTTCTGCAAAGGGGTTAGTTAAAAGAGAAGTAGTTCGTGTAATTACTCCTGGCACGGTTCTTGAGAGCACCATGCTTGAAGAAAAGAGTAATAATTACATTGCAAGTCTAACTTTCAACAATGGAATATATGGTATTTCTCATGCTGATGTATCAACTGGCGAATTTCTTACAGCAGAAATTTTAGGTGAAGAGGGAATTAATAAATTGATATCCGAGTTATCAAGACTAAGACCTTCAGAATTGGTTATACCAAAATCTATCTCTGAAGATGTGAAATTTTTAGATACTCTGAAAAATACCTCAGGTGCGCATATAACGGTTCTTTCAGATGAGGATTTCAAGTTAGAACGCGCGCGTTCCATATTGCTGTCTTATTTTAATGTAACGACTTTGGAACCTTTTGGATGCGAAGATAAAACAGAAGGAACAAAAGCAGCAGGAGCGCTTCTTGGATACATTCGGGAGAATGGCAAAACATCCTCTTTTCTGATTCTTGGATTGCGTACCTATAACACTACAGAATTCATGCTTTTAGACGCATCTACGCAAAGGAATTTGGAACTTGTAAAAAACATACGTGACGGTGGCACTTCAGGGACGCTTCTAGAACTCCTTGACCATACGAGGACTTCGATGGGTGGCAGGTTGCTTAAAAGATGGTTGCTTGAACCTCTTCTTGACATTAAGAAAATTGAGAAAAGGCTGAATGCAGTTGAATTCTTTGTTTCTAATTCTTTGTTTCGGGGAGAGGTCTGTGAGTTACTAAAAGGATTGCAAGACCTTGAAAGGTTAATGACAAGGTTAGCATATGGGACTGCAAACGCCCGAGACCTAATTGCATTGAAGAGCGCCCTATCAACCGCAGAGAAAATAAAACATCTTCTTACCGAGCATAAAGGGAATGCAGAAGAGTTTGATGAGATTTGCGAAAAACTCGACCCCTGCACTGATATAATCTCTCTAGTAGAAAATGCGATTGTGGACAATCCCCCAGTATCTGTGCGTGAAGGCGGAATGATAAAAGATGGTTTTTCCACAGAACTTGATTCTTTAAAGGCATCTATAAAAGATGCAAAAGAATGGATAACTACGCTAGAATCAAGAGAAAGAGAGCGAACAGGCATTAAGTCTCTAAAAGTAGGATTTAACAAAGTATTTGGCTATTACATAGAAGTAACAAAGGCAAACCTATCTCTTGTGCCTAGTAATTATATTAGGAAGCAGACGATTGTAAATGGAGAAAGATACATTACAGATGACCTGCAAAGATACGAAACTATAGTACTCTCAGCAGAAGAAAAGATTGCCACCCTTGAATATGAATTGTTTAACAAAATTAGGTTATCTGTTTCTGCAGCCTCAGAAAGGATATTAACGACGGCAAAACAACTTGCAAGGCTTGATGTTCTTACAAGTTTTGCAAAGGCTGCACTGCAATACGACTATTCCAAGCCTAAGGTAATCGATTCAGACATTATAGACATAAAAAATGGTAGGCATCCTGTGGTAGAAAGGATGATGCCTAAGGGTGCTTTCGTTGAGAATGATGCCTATCTTGACAATAGCGTAAATCAACTTATATTGATAACTGGACCAAACATGGCAGGGAAATCGACATACATGCGCCAAGTTGCTCTTATTGTTCTTATGGCACAGATAGGCTCTTTTGTGCCTGCTGCTTCGGCAACTATAGGGCTTGTTGATAGAATATTTACAAGGATAGGCGCTTATGATGACCTGTCAAGAGGACAATCTACCTTCATGGTCGAGATGATTGAAACAGCGCATATTCTACACAATGCCACTCCGCGGTCGCTTGTTCTTATGGATGAGATCGGCAGAGGTACGAGCACATTTGACGGCTTGGCAATCGCTTGGGCGGTTGCTGAATTTCTTCATTCTGCAAAGTTGTCATGTAAAACCCTTTTTGCCACGCATTATCATCAACTTACCGAACTTTCAAAGAGTTTATCTAAGGTAAGAAATTATCATATGCCCGTTGTGGAAAAAGAGAAGGAGATTGTATTTTTAAGAAAAGTTGTGCCTGGGTCGGCAGATAAATCGTATGGAATCCAAGTTGCCGAACTTGCAGGACTTCCAAAAGATGTGATAAATCGTGCGAAAGAGATTCTTGATACGCTCGAAAACGAGAATGCGGTTGTGGTAAAGGCTGACAGAAAGAAGTTCATTCAAACTGTTCTTTTCGATTCCTCCAAGCCGATAATTAATCCTGTAATTGAAGAGTTGAAAACGATAGATGTCAATTCATTAACGCCGGTGCAAGCACTTGTTTTATTAGAACAACTGAAAAAGAGAGCAAGTGGGAATGTGCCTGATGAGAAAGATAGGCGAGAAAAAATCAATCAAGGGTAGATATGGAAGGTAGGTTGGATTAGAATAAAAAAATAAGGATGAAAAGATTGCACACATTATTATAGTAGTTAACTATTCTTCCCTTGGTGATATCTTGGTTTCTCAGGTAAGAGCGAGTCATATACTCGTAAAAACAGAGAAGGAAGCGAACGAAATTCTGGAACAAATAAAAGCCGGGAAAGATTTTGCTGAGTTGGCAAAGAAATATTCGCAATGTCCCTCAGGGAAGCGAGGAGGCGACCTTGGGTATTTTGGCAGAGGTAGAATGGTTCCTGAATTTGAGAATGCGGCGTTCTCCACGCCGAAAGGTGAAGTCTCCAAGCCGGTAAAGACACAATTCGGATATCATATCATAAAAGTAACAGACACAAAGTAAACGAATTTAATATGGATAAGAGTTTCCTTTTTTTATCCATTTTTAAAATCAAAAACGACTAAATTTTACAACTGAATCTTTTGTAATATTGAAAAGTTTTTTCTATCTAAATTGTATGCACCATTGAGAGGATGAAGAATGAAAATATCAGAGGAATTATTTGCAGAGGCGAAGAATCTACTTCCTGGAGGAACAAACGACCCCTCGATAGTTACGCAACCATATCCAATATATGTTCGGCGTGGCAAAGGTGCGTATATTTGGGATGTCGAAGATAACAGTTACATAGACTATGACCTTGCATTCGGTTCCATGATATTAGGACATGCTCACCCATACATAGAATATAGAGTTCGAGGAATACTCGAAGATGGAATTCAATTTGGCGTTTCTACGCCTTACGAGATTGAACTTGGAAAAAAAATTAAAAACCACATTCCCACGATGGAGATGATGAGATTTACACCTTCTTATTCTGAAGCTGCAATGCATGCAATCAGACTTGCACGCGCATTCACGAAAAAAGACAAGATAATAAAAATAGAAGGCGGATATCATGGCTCGCACGAGCAATTTCTTGCAAAATCGGGTTCTGGAATGCTCTCACACAGCATGCTAGGTGTTCATGGTATTCTAAAAGACGTTGCGATGAGCACGGTTACAGTCCCTTTTAACGATATAAAGTCTCTAAAAAACACAATAAGAGAAAATCAGGACATGCTTGCTGCAATGATAATCGAGCCTGTGCCAACGAGCATGGGTACGGTTTTGCCAAAGGATGATTACTTAAAAACAGTCCGAGAATTGGCTAATGCACATAATTTTGTGCTTATCTTTGATGAGACATCGACTGCTTTTAGATTGTCTTTAGGATGTGTGTATGAAAAATTTGGTGTAAAACCAGACCTAACTATCCTTGGCAAAATAGTTGGCGGTGGTTTTCCGCTTGGCGTTTTTGGTGGTAAGAAAGAGTTGATGGAAATGCTTGCACCTGTTGGAAAGGTGTATCAGAGTTCGAATTTGTATGCCTCTCCGTTGATATTAGGTGCTGGGCTTGCGACCATAGATTTTCTTGAGAGGAACAATGTGCACGAAAAACTCAACAGGCTTGGAGATGAGTTAAGGGTAAGGTTAACAGAGTGCATCCAAAATAAAGGACTGAAATGCAGAGTGCAAGGTCTTGGGTCGATGTTTACTATATTTATGACCGAGAAAGAAGTAACGAACTGTGCGGATGTTCGAATGGCGAACATGGCAAAATACATGGAGATGCACTATATGTTTTTGAAAGAAGGGGTTTACATTCCAAGTTCTCAATTCGAGACCGCATATCTTTCTGCAGCACACACGCAAGAAGAAGTTGATAAGACAATTGATGTGTTTAACAGGATAATGAAACCTTAATTTAGTGGAATTAAAGAGTTAACTGTGATAAATACGATAAATTTTTAACATAACAGAGAGTTTTTGGTTGCATGATAGAAAAAATAGACCATATAGGGATTGCAGTTGCAAACTTGGAAGAAGCGATGAAGCCATATCTTGATTTTCTTTTTGTCAAGAAAGAGGGCGTGGAGATCGAAGAAGTATCAGACCAAAAGGTAAAGGTTGCAGTCTTTCATGTAGGACCAAATAGGATAGAACTACTTCAATCAACAACGCCTGACGGAACCATTGCAAAGTTTATAGAGAAAAAAGGTGAAGGAATCCATCATCTTGCCATAAGAGTAAAAGATATCGAGAAAGTGCTTGCTGAACTGAAAGGTAAGGGAATCAAATTAATAGACGAGAAGCCAAGATTGGGTGCAGGAGGGGCGAAGATAGCGTTTCTACATCCGAAATCGACAGGTGGAATTTTGATAGAACTCACAGAAAGAAAAGAAGATTGATTTTTCATTTTGATTTTTTTCTCAATTTTTCATTCGTAATTTTTGCAATTAGCAATCTTTAAGCCTTCATAGTTCGTTCTGGGTTCTGGAATTTTACATATCCTAAAATTCCGATGTGAGAGTGGGAGGTATGGAGGAAACGTCTAAAAAGAGACGGGGGATTATACACATAATTCCGAATAGGTGCAAGGGTTGTGGTTTTTGTATCGAATTTTGTCCGTTGAAAATATTGGTGGTGTCGAAAGAGTTCAACAACAAGGGATACCATCCGCCTGAAATTGTGCCTGAGAAAGCAGAAAAATGCTCTGCATGTCTGACATGCGAACTAATCTGTCCAGAGTTTGCAGTGCATGTCGAGAAGGTGGAAAAGTCCGCACAAGGGAACAAAGCCGAAATGGAGGTGTGAACGTGGTGCATAAGAAAGCGGTATTAACAGGCGAGCATTTTCTTAACGGCGATGTAGCATGTGCCGAGGGTGCGCTTGCTGCAGGATGCACCTTTTTTGCAGGATATCCTATTACACCTGCAACTGAAATTGCAGAAAGGATGGCAAGACGTCTTCCACAAATAAATGGCACTTACATTCAAATGGAAGATGAAATTGCGTCTATGAATTGCATTCTTGGAGCCTCTTGGGCAGGGGCAAAAGCGATGACCTCGACTTCAGGACCTGGTTTCTCGTTGATGATGGAGAATTACGGCTTGGGGATAATGATGGAAACTCCCTGCGTAATAGTGAATGTGCAGAGAGGGGGACCTTCGACAGGTTTACCGACTTTAGTAGGTCAAGCAGATGTTATGCAAACAAAATTTGGTTCTCACGGTATCTACGAACCGATTGCCTTATCGCCGAATTCGCCTCAAGAGATGTTTGATTTTACGATCAGAGCGTTCAACTTGTCAGAAAAATACAGGCTTCCTGTAGTTATACTTGCTGACGAAGTAGTTGGACACATGACAGAAAAAATAAGAATACCCAAGCCAGAAGAGATTGAAATCTACGAAAGGCGAAAACCTACTGTGGAGAAAGATAAGTATCTGCCTTACAAACCAGGTAAGGATTTAGTGCCTGAGATGGCGAATGCAGGTGAGGGATACAATGTTATTACCACTGGTCTAACCCATGATGAGAAAGGATATCCAGTAATAACTGCAGAAGCACAGGAGAAACTCGTAAGAAGACTTGTTGATAAGATAAGGTTGAATGCAAAAGATATCATAGATATTCGAGAGACAAATACAGAAGATGCAGAAGTGGTCGTTGTTTCGTATGGATGCACCTCAAGGAGTGCCCAGTCTGCAGTTAAGATGGCAAGAGCACAAGGGAAGAAAGTAGGCATGTTAAGACTATGTACCATCTGGCCCTTCCCCGAAGAAAGAATAAGAAAACTCTCCGAAAAAGTGAAAACTTTTGTTGTTCCCGAAATCAACTATGGACAGATTGCGTTAGAGGTCGAGAGGTGTTCTGCAAAAAATTCAAAAACTATACTTGTAGGAAAAGCAGGTGGAGAACTTCACACACCCCAAGAAATTCTTAAAGGTATAGAGGAGGGGTTAAAGTGAGCAATTCCAATGTTGAATACAGTTGCGAAGATGAGCATTTTGAAAGACATAAAGAAGAGAATATAGTTCCACATCCTATGGATAAATATCTTCGTAAAGATAGGATTCCACATATTTGGTGTCCTGGTTGCGGCTTGGGTATTTGTCTTAATGCTTTTTTGCGTGCTGTCGAAGAATCTAAGATTCCGCCAAAGAACATAGCAGTTGTTGCAGGTATAGGATGTACAGGGAGAGCTGTGGGGTATGTGAATTTTGATTCTTTCCATACCACGCATGGTCGGGCGATACCATTTGCCACTGGCTTGGCACTTGCCAAACCAGATCTGAATGTATCTGTAATTTCAGGTGATGGAGACCTATTTGCAATTGGAGGAAATCATTTTATCCATGCCGCAAGACGTAATGTTGATATGACTGTAATTTGCGTAAACAATTTGAACTACGGAATGACTGGTGGACAGGTTGGTCCTACTACGCCTGTGCAGGCAAAAACTACAACATCTCCATATGGGAATTTCGAGGCTCCCTTTTCTCTACCATATGTGGCAGCTGCAGCAGGGGCTGTTTATGTAGCAAGATGGACTGTAATACATCCGAGACAAATCATTAAAACAATCGCAGAAGCAATGAACAAAAAAGGGTTCAAATTTGTTGAGATAATCTCGCCCTGTCCGGTATCTTATGGAAAATCGAACAAGTATAATTCGGGGCTTGAAATGTTAAAATATTACAAAGAAAAGTCTGTGATAAAAAATGGTGCCTCGCCTACGGAAACAAATATCGGCTTGGGAACTGAGATTGTAGTTGGGAAATTTGTTGACATAGAAAAACCGACGTTTACAGAGAATCAGATTGCAGGAATGAAGAATGCAGGGTTATTGTAGAAGGGTGGGGGGGGATAAAAATGACAAGAAGAGAGATAAGACTTGCAGGATTTGGTGGACAGGGACTTATATTGTCAGGGTACATTCTTGGAAAGGCGAGTGCCATTTTTGACAAGAAGAATGCAGCGCTTATGCAGTCGTATGGTCCAGAAGCAAGAGGGGGTGCGTGTTCTGCAGAAGTCGTGATTTCAGATGAAGAGATAGATTATCCACATGTAACTTCGCCTGAAATCTTAGTTGCAATGTCTCAGGAAGCCTACAATGTGTACGCGCCCAAAGTTGCTAACGGTGCTAAGATTATAATAGACAAGGACCTTGTCGATCCATCGAAAGTTAAGGATAAAATGCCAGAAAAATATACCATATTTTCAGTCCCTGCCTCGAGGCTTGCTGAAGGGTTAAACAAGAAGATAGTTGCAAACATAGTAATCCTAGGCTACTTAGTAACAAAAACAGATGTAGTTACAGAGAATGCGCTTATCGAATCTATAAAAGATTCTGTGCCAAAGCATACGCTTGAACTTAACCTTAAAGCGTTCGAGCAAGGGCTCCAGTATGGAAAGAACGAGAAGTAGCGAACTTGCAGACGCTATCTATGCGTCTGTTTTTAATATTTTATCTGAAAGAGAAGTTGTGAGCATACCATTTTCCGGTGGCTTGGATTCTTCAACTATTGCATATGTTGCAAAAAAGTTCGAAGATAAAACAGGGAAAAAGAGATACATAACCTTGTATACAGCAGGGGTTGAAGGCTGTTATGATTTTGAGAATGCAAAGAGTGCAGCAGATTTACTTTCTCTTCCTTTAATAAAAATAGAAATCGAAGAGAAAGATATAGAAGATTGTCTTGGTAGAGTAGTAAAGATAATAGGTTCGGGAAACCCAGTCCATGTTTCAATTGCTCTTCCGTTGTATTTTGTGAGCAAGCATGCGAAAAAAGGGGCGCTTATTCTGACTGGACAGGGTGCGGACGAACTATTTGGCGGTTATGCTCGGTATCTTAACGTTCCTTCTGAGAAATTAAACGAAGTATTGGATGATGACTACGAAAACCTGATGTCTGAGGGGATAAAAAGAGACAAGGCGATTGCAGAATTTTTCGGATTGAGAATTGCATTTCCATATTTAGATGAAAATATAGTTCGTATAGCCAAAAGGACAGAACCTCAGGAAAAGATTAAGCAAGTTTCCGGTAAGAAAATAAGAAAGTATATACTTCGCCAAGCCGCTATCTTTCTCGATCTTCCAGAAAAGATTGCCATGCGTGAAAAGAAGGCAGCACAATATGGTTCGGGAGTAATGAATTTGATAAAGAAAATGGCAAAAGAAAAAGGGCTTGCGCTCAAGGAATTCATAAATTATGCAAGAGAAAAATCAGAATTGTAAATTTAAGAAAGAATATAGAAAAATTATAACACTGTTGCCTTCAACACATGTCTATCTATTTTTACACCTGTGGGTGTGAGCATCAAAAGATGTTTGTCTATTCCTGCCAAATCTCCATTTATATCTTTTGCAACTTGTTTTAATTCTGCAACAATTCTTCGTAAGGCAAGTTCATCTTCTATAACTGGTGAGATATCGAGAATCATTATGTTTCCATTGTATACATGAACAGACAAATCACCTAAGTCTTCGAATTTTTGTACCTCTGCAACACGAACCACAAGTTTTGCATTCGTTATATTCTCAGGTGCGTCAGCAAAAGTCATCTCTCCAAGGTCTATGTATTTACCTGCACTTTCGATATCCTTCGGGGTCTCTTTTTGCTTAAATTTATCTAAAAAATTTTTGACAGCCATGCTCTCCCTCTTGATTTATTCTCGGTAACGTTTTGGTTTTATATAAACCTTGCCGAAATTCTTTTCTTTGTAGTGCAAAAGAGGACATCATTTCAAAAAACAATAAATGTTTGTAATGTATTTGGCTTTTGGTGCGTCTTCTTGACATTGAAAGTACTGCTTGTTGGCGGTGGTGGAAGAGAACATGCGATGGCAAAGGCTCTTGTGCGTAGCGAAGATGTAGAACTTTATGCGGCGTTAAAAAATAAGAATCCAGGCATTATAGGATTGTGCAAAGATTATCTACAAACGAACGAGGTTGATATTGAAAAAATAGAAATTTATGCAAAGATGAAAGGAATCGACCTTGCGATAATAGGACCCGAGGCACCCATCGAAGTATGTCTCCCTGCTGCACTTGCAAAATCTAAAATTAAAGTATGTGCGCCATTTAAGAAACCTGCGATGATTGAAACCTCAAAAGTATATGCTCGCACATTAATGAAAAAATACAACATCCCCGGGCAGGTTGAATATGCTGCGTTTTCTAATGTAGATGACATGAAAAGATACATCTATTCTTACAAAAAAGAAGTCGTGGTAAAACCAATTGGACTAACAGGTGGAAAAGGTGTAAAGATTGTAGGCGAACAACTCCTTACAAGGGAAGACGTGATTGAATATGCCTCAAAGATAATAGAGACAAAATACGGCAATTCTGACCAGGTTCTTATCGAAGAAAAGCTAGAAGGCGAAGAATTTACAGTAATGTGTTTTTCAGATGGAAAGACGGTAGTTCCGATGCCTGCAGTGCAAGACCATAAACGAGCATTCGAGAACGATTACGGTCCAAATACAGGTGGTATGGGGTCATATACCCAAGCCGATGGGCTTCTTCCATTTCTAGAAAAAGCCGACTATGAAAAAGCAGTTGAGATAATAAGAAAGACCGCAGATGCAATAAGAGCAGAGGGCTTGGGATTCAAGGGTTTTCTGTATGGTCAATTTATGCTAACCTCAGAAGGACCTAAGGTTGTTGAGTTCAATTGCAGAATGGGAGATCCCGAGGCTATGAATCTCCTTCCTCTCTTGGAAAGTAGTTTTGTAGATATCTGTTATTCTATCGCAAATGGCGAATTGAAAGAATCTCAAGTCAAATTTAAGAAAAAAGCGACTGTATGCAAATATGTAGTTCCTAACGGATATGGCACTGAGACAATAGAAAGTTCAATAGTAAAGGTTGATGAAAATGAGATTGCAAAAACAGGTGCAGAGTTGTTCTATTCAGTAGTATCGGGAGTGCCAGGTGAAGTTACCACAACATCATCACGGACTTTAGGTATAGTCGGAATTGCAGATACTCTCGAAGAAGCATATACCCAAGCCGAAAACGCACTAAAACATATTCAGGGAGCAGTCTATGTTAGACATGACATAGGCTCGAAGGAAATGATTGAAAAAAAGGTTGCAAAGATGCGCGAAATAAAGGCAAAAAGGAATGCTAAACATGCCAGTATCGATTAAACATACCAAACATACCTAACCTGCATGAATACTAAATGTAGGGTTGCACAAAATCTAAACAAAATAACATCGAAATGAGGTAATAGAGGTAATATAAATTGAGGTAAAATTGTTAATATTAATTAGAAATCGAAGTTTAAGAAGTTTTTTTCCTAACTTCATTTAAGGCGTTCGTGAACTCTTCTATTTCAAAGAAAGGTCCAAAATTAGTTTCGCCATCCTTTTCACTACACCCTCCTTTTGTTATCAATCCATGGGCAACTTCATCTTTCTCTTTTCTTTTAACAACTTTCCGAGGTTCAAATACCTTCATTGTTTCTTCAACAAATTTTTTGCATTTTGCGTCTTCGCTTTTGCCCACTATCGTAATTATTATGGGCTCTGCAAGTAGTGCCCCAACCTGAGCATACATAGGCGAGAATATTCCAAAGTCTAGATATTTGGTAATAAACGAAGACAAAACCTCTTTTGCATTCGAAATATGTTTTTCGATATTTAGGAGATACCCAAGCCTACATTGTGCATATGCAAGAAGACTATTTTCAAGCAGAGGTGTTCTTCTAATTCCAAGCCTGCCTATAGATTCCCTCGTGATTGGGCAATCGATATATCCATCATCTTTTCTTTTAAGTGTCCTATCAACGAAATTCAAAATCGAAACCGCATCGTCTCGCCAGTCTCTTTCTCCAGTTGCCTCATAAGCATCAAGAAGAGCATTTGCAAAATATGCATTGTCAATCAGCAGTCCTGCAACTTCTTTATTTTTTCCATCGAATACATGATATACTCCTTTCTCCTCATCGAATACATTATTGAGCATATTCCTCAAAACAGAAAGCGCAATCGTCCTGTAATTCTCATTTTCAAAGACATAAGAAGCATGCAAAAGAGTAGAACAGAATAAGGCGTTCGAACAAGTGTATGAATTAAAATCGATTGGTGGCGCTGGCGGCGCTAGGCTTGGATTACGTTCCTCTTTTCGGTGCTCTTTTCCAAGATGATAATAGGTTTCATCAGAGGCTTGGCTTCCATAGAACCTCTTTTCTTTATCGTCGTAAAGATGCGTAAGAACATATCCAATAGCACCCTCTGCAATAGCCCAGAATCTGTTATCTTTTGTGGTTTCAAATGCGTGAATATAATTCCCTATTAACTTTGCATTCTCGTTAAGTATTTTTTCGAATTTCGGAGTATGCCAATCTGCAGTAAGTGAATATCTAAAAAAACCGCCGTCTATTTTGTCGTACAAACCGTCCATTATACCTTCAAGTGTTTTAACAACCATTTTAATATGTTCTGTTATGCCTCTCTTCGCATATAGGTATATTAAGAAATCCACTGCTTCCGGGAGTGGGAATTTCGGCTCTTGACCGAAACCTCCATTTTTTTCGTCGAAAGTCTTTGCAAGCATCCCTGCAACATCTAATTCCACCATTTCGCACATCGAGTTTTCCCATGATATCATCGGCGCCAACATCATATCAGTAATCTCATCTACCTCATTTCCATCGTCTGAAATCTTAATCGACTCGTTCTCTAAGTTCTTGTATAGTGTTAAAAAGTTGTCTAACATCTCCTTTATTTCATTACCATCTGTAGTATTCGAAAAAGCAACTACATCACCTGAATGTGTAAGAAAAGCAAAAGTGGGAAAGCCAAAATTGTATCTGTCATTAATATCGGGTCTAACATCAGCATCTACCTTGATAGGCACATAATTAAGCTCTATCTTTTTTGCAACTTCCCCATCGTTAAAAACAAAATTCTCAACCTTTCTGCAACCACTACACCATTTCGCATAGAGATACAAAAGGACGGGTTTATTCTCAATACGCGCGCGTTCGAATGCAGACTTATCCCAACCTTCCCATCTTATCTTACTAATCTTATTTTCTTCTTTTTCGCTCTTTCTTGGTATTTTGTAAGCAGCCATCTTATCCAAACAATTTCAGCAAAATCGAATAAAATGTATTACCTGAAGAATTGGAAATCTGATTTTATCATTTCAAACAAATCCGCTAAAATACGCTAATTTTGCTAATTTTAATAACTTTAATTTAATAACTTTAATCTAATCTCGACTATCACGAGTTACATAATAGACCGCAAGAAAGATTGCAATTGCACAAAAGATTGCAGAACCTATAAGAATTGCAAGGTCAGTAGTAACCAAGCCACCTTCTTCTACTTTCAATTCGAATACATGTTCGTTGTTCTCTTCATCTATCTCTATGTATCTATCATCGATATCTGCAGTAAATTTCAATAAATGCCTACCTTTCTTAAAAGTATCCTTTATCTCTAATTTTATGTATCCTTCTGGTTTGATATATTCTATATCCTCCAATTTTGTCGAAAGCAAAGTGTTGTTTGTTCCACTTTCATTATAATAATCGCAGAATTGCACTCTTATATTCTTAACACCCACAGAACCTAAATTGCTCACTGAAAGATATATCTTCGTCTCTTCTTTATCGTTCGGATGCGCAGGCGATAGTATAACAGCCGAAGAACCTAAATAAAGGTCAACTTTCCCAGAATATGTAAAGTATATGTTATCTAATTCTACCCATACGATACATAAAATTCCAAGCCTATAATTCACCCCTAAAACGCCATCTGTTTTTGAGTTCGTAGATTCGCCTATTACTGTTATATTCTCGAACTGTTCTCCATCATAAGAACGGGTAAGTTTTATTGAAGAATTACCCGGGACAACATCATGCCATAGAATATAGAGCATACCTTTCGCATCAGAATATACACTTGGACAAGACTGTTCGCTTGATTGCTCCCCATGTATTATTACATTTTTCATAGGCGTGATATTTGCATTATTCGCACGATTATCGCCGTTATTACCATTATTTTCAGAATAAGATATGGAAACCAAACATCCCCACAGGTCCTGCTCTCCATCTCGGTCATCTACCCATACCACATAGGTATAGTTCTGATACGTAGGATATGTAACATATGTAGTAATAGAAGGTTGCATTTGGTTCCCTTCTGAAATCTCATTTATGCGCACCTCTTCATGAAAATCAACCCCTAAAGTTTCTGAATATGTAAAATAAACATCCCAGTTACCATTTCGAGAATCCTGCCAAGCAATAAATAACACGCCTGTTTGATTAACAACCATACTTGGATAGGATTGATAACCTTCAGTCTCGTTATTTACCCTTACGCTAGGTCCAAAAGTCAAGCCCCCATCTAAAGAACGAGTTAAATATATGTCAGATTTTCCAAGCCGGTCATCCTCGTATGCCACATATATCACGCCGTCAGAATCAACCACGATTTCGGGATTTAATTGGTTTGCATCACCTATGTAATCGTTTACGATTATATTCTTTGAGAATGTCTTACCATCAGAAGATTTTGCAAAGTATATGTCAAAATCGCTCCCTTTCCTGTTATCTTCCCAAACTGCATAAATCATACCATTCTTATCTACTGCAATATCCGGATTCCTCTGCGAAAAAGAACCTTCTGAATCTGATACTTTTATTTCATTTGAGAATCCTTCAGTCGTATATTTATAAGGAGAAGATGCGTCCCATGATGTATAATATATGTCAGAATTCCCGTTTCTGTAGTCTTCCCATAAAATATGTGCATTTCCAAGTTCATCTATGGCAATCGAGGGTCTTACCTCTTTTTTATCGCTCGGATTTACTTTGATTGACAAATCAAAATAATCGCCAGGAACGAATGCATATGAACTATCCGAAAGAAAAGGCGTAAAATTGAGTAATAAAGTAAAAAATATAATCGTCGAACCTAAAAAAGCCATTTTCATGAAAAATATATCGTTTTTGTTGAATATCAAACTTATGATTAGGATTTGAATACCTGCTTCCCTTTGATAGAACCCCCGCAAATTACACATATACCAATCTTCTGTGCGCATAACTCATGATATGTCTTGCCGCAGTCGCATTTTATACATTCCATCCCACGCTTAATAACTTTCCTGCACCCCGTGCACAAGGTTGTTTTGGTAACCTGTCCTGTTTGTGGTGCGTTTTCTGCTTCTGTACATCTCTTGTTCACATCGTCAAAGACAGCCTTTGCGGCTCGCTCCACATCTGCGTCACCATCTTTCATAAGTTTTCGTAAAATCAATCTCGCTTGGTTTCCTCCGATTTTCGCAACCACTGCAACTAGTTTCAATCTTACTTCTTTTGATTGATGTTCTGCCATGGGCATTAATAACTCTAAAATTTCTTCATCTCCATAATTTTCGACTACCTCAAGCGCTTTCTTTGCATCTGCAGGTGGCATCTTTCCACAATTTTGCAACATTTTTCCAGCAAGAATTTCTTTAATTGCATTCTTTGCCTCTGTCTGAACTTCGCTCGAGGGGTCTGAGGAAACTCTGTCTTTCAATGGTTCGATTGCCTTAATCGCGCCAATTCTGCCCAAGCCCTCGGCACACATTTTTCTTACGTCTTCGTCAGCATCCTTTAATGCTTTAATCATAACGTCAGTTGCAGATTCGTCGGCGATTTCAAGAAGTGCTTTAGCGGCAGCCTTACGAACAAGATAACTTGGATGACCCATATCCATCATTAAAGGCGGAAGTGCTGTTCTGTCCTTTATCTTTGATAATGTGTTAATAACAGTAATACGTTTTTCTTCATCAAATGCTTGTTTGTATATTGTAAGGAGCGGTTGCACAGCACGGGCAGAGGGTACTTCTCCAAGTGCTCGAATTATATTCTGTTGATAGACTTCATCCCTTGTATTTAACGCCTCAATAAGACCACCTATTGACTTTGTTCCAATCCTGCCTATTATGGTTAGAATCGCATCGGCAAATTTAGGCTCAGGTTCTCTAAGCGATTCGATGAGCAGAGGGACTGCAGGGTCGTTCTCTTGACATAATTTTGTGAGTATTTCCGAAACGTTTTTTCTAGCAATCTCATCGTCGAGACTTCCTTTAAGGCGTGCAATAAGAGCGTTGAAAATCTTGCCTAAATGTTTTCCTTGTGAACTCTGGGCAACTTTAGCAATAATTTCAGACAATCTTCTAACTTCGATGTCGTTATTGGATGCCATTTGCTCTGTAGGGAAAGATATGCTGCCCTTTTCTTCAAGGTTCTTTTGATAAATCCTCGTAACGATAGTTACCACGTCTTTGCCAAATTCTTCATCAGAATCACCAAGAAGTGGAAGGAGTTGTTGAAGTGAATAGTCTTTCAGTCGTTCAAGTAGTATGGATACGTGACTACGCAAAAGTACATTCTTATCACGAAGAGCGAGAATCAACTGTTTTACAATATTCTCGCCTTGTGCTTCTAAAATCTCAGATGCAGTATTTCGTACGATTGAAGATGAGTCTCCGAGACAACTTATAATTCGTGGAAATGCCCGAGCATCCCTTATTTTACCAAGGATAAGGAGCGCTTGCACTTTAATTGTGGGATCTTTGTGTGTAAGTGAATTGAGCAGATGTTCTGTCGATTTTGTGCCTAAAGAAACAAGTGCAGCAGTAGCAGAAGGCGAAAGACTTGTATTTTCAAGTGCCTTAATCAAAACAGGGACTGCACGTTCGTCACCTAATTTTCCAAAAGCAGAAATCAATTCAAGACAAATAGATGGAATTTCATATTCAAGAGATTCGATAAGTGGCTCGACTACATCTTTTCCACCGATTTTAACAAGACTTTCAATAGATGTTTTTCTTATAGTTTCATTGGAATCCACAAGACCATATTGGACAATTTTTCCGATTGCTTCCTGTGCTTTTAGTTCACCAAGAGCTTGAATTGTGGCAAGCCGAAGTTGAAGTATAGGGTATCTAAGATGGAGCATCAAAGGTTGTATTACGCTAGTATCTTTTTCCTTGACTGCTTTTTCAATCATTTTGATTTTTTCCTCGGTCTCGCGGTCAAGAAAGCCTTTATCAGACATCATATAAGCACCTTTAAGAGAATATATATCCTACCATAAAAACCCTACGAGTTTGTTTCTATTGTTTATGTTTGCATTGTTTAGTTTGGATTGTTCATATACATAATTATAAGTTAATTGGAAAAAATATAATCGAAGGAAAAAGTTAAATTGACAATCATCATTACCCATTCGAATGTTAAGTTGAGACAAATGCAAACTTCTCTGATTTGCCATTTGGAGGGAGAATATTGCCTGAAGTAATTAAGATTAGTAAACAAAGGCAAGAGCAACCAGGATATGAGGAAGCAATTTGGCAAGCCAAGCCAAGTTGGAGTTATCCCACGCAAGGATATGCTCTTGGAGTTGCAATTTCAAGTTCTGGTGAAAGCATACTTGTAGGAGGAACACAAGACGAAAAAAATGGTGCAATCCATATGTTTGATAGAACAGGGAAACTTCTTTGGAAGTATAAAACATCCGAACCTGTATCTACAGTAGCAATAACGCCGAAAGGTGAGTATCTTGCTGTTGGATGCGAAGATAAAAACCTAATGTATTTCGATAAAATGGGTAGAATACCATTATGGAAACAAGAATTGAACTCACACATAAAAAGTCTTGCAATTTCGGGCGACGGAGCATATGTGGTTGCAGGATGCGAAGATGGTAATTTACATTTCTTTGATTCGAATAGGAAGGTAAGAAAGTTTGTATGGAAACATAGATGCGACAATTCAGTAGGAACTGTGGGGATAACAGAGTCTGGAGAGTTTAGTTTTTGTGGTTCTGATGATGGTAGAGTCTATTTCTTTGACAAAACTGGGCAGGTTTTATGGGATTTTAGAACTGGAGAAGCAGTAAATCAAATTTCGGCAAGTGGGAAATGTGATATAATAGTAGGAAGCAACGATAAATGTGTTTATTGTCTGAACCTAGCGGGCAGATTGAGTTGGAAACATCTTACCAGTGGAAATGTAACTTCTGTAGGTATATCAGTTACAGGCAATTGTGCAATGGCAGGGTCTCAAGATAAGAATGTGTACTGTTTTGATGGAAAAGGGAACATATTATGGAAACTTCAGTTAGAAGCGCCTGTAACAAAAGTTACTATTTCGAAATCAGGAGAATACATGGCTGCTTGTGCAGGGGACAAGACAGTATATTGTTTTGATAAAGTTGGAAATATACTATGGAAATACACATCTTCAGATTTCATTTGGGGAGTTAAAATTTCTGATGACAAGGAGTATATTTTAATCAATGGTCCGACTGGTATTACGTGCATCCAAATGAAACACACATTCCAAGAGATGCTTAAAGGTGCCCAGGTTCGGTTTTCAGATGCAAAGAGGATTGGTGTGGACATAAAAGATGCAGAATATCTGCATCAGCAAGCCTCTATGGCTCTTGCGGCTGGAAATTACACTGTTGTTTATGATAATCTCAAGAGAGCAGAAGATGCTATGTTAATTTACAATACTGCTTTAAAGAAACTTAACGAAATCCAAGACAAGTTTAATACATATTCAAAAGAGGGGATTGACCTATCCTTGCCCCAGACATATTTGGATAGTGCGAAAGAGACGTTCAGGCTTGGAAAATATCGAGAAACCGTAGATTTAGTTGATAAGACTTCGGAGGTTTTGACGAGCACTTTGCATAATCATAAATTGAAGAAAGAGGAATCTGTAAAACTTGTAGAAGAGGTTACGTTGATTCTCTCTAAAGTTAAGGATTTTGGAATTGAGGTTTCACAGTCTGAGGCACTTCTAAAAGCGGCAAAGATTGCAATAGAAACAAAAGAATATTCGAAAGCAGTAGATATGCTTAAAAGGGCAGGAGAACTTGCGAAAGATTCTTTGAACAGAAAGGGCTTGGGAGCTGAATTTTATCTTGCGAATGCAAGTGCGCTTATATCGAAGGGACAACTTACGCCGAAAGAAGGAAAAGTTGTAGAGGAATATTTGCAGAATGCAATTTCAGAATATCTGGAGCGTAAAGATTTCAATAGGCTTGGGGAGTGTTATGAGAAGTATGCAAGTTACCTGGCGACACTTGACCATGATGAATCGTCGCATAGAACCTATCTAAATGCAGTGAATGCTGCCATATTTGCATACCGAGATGGAGGAAACATGGCAAAGGCAGTTGAGTTATGTAAATTAATAAAAGACTGGCGGAACGCTGCAAAGTATCTTGAGGAGATGGGCAAGCATGAAGAAGCAAAAGAGATGTGGGCAAAAGCAGGTATTGCAACGAAAAAAGCAGTTCCGCAGTCGAGTTTAATAACGAGAGCAAAGTTAGATGTTATAGAATCCTTCCTCAAAAGCAAGAAATATTTTGAGGCTGCAGATGCTCTTGTTGAGATAAAAAGATATGATGAAGCGGTCCAGGTCTTAGTTATGGGAGCGAATGACAAAAGATGTTTTACCTATCTTATGAGGTTGCTTTACAATCTACAAAGGTATGACGAGATGCATAAGCACTGCGAGAAAGCAACTGCGAAAGCGCGTGCTGATTTTCTAACAGAGATTGGAAGCGAGAATTTGCAATTCATAGGACATATAGCAATAGGAAATCTATTTTTGTCAAAGATATTTGGAAAGGCGCACGATGCTGAAAGGATACTTGACGATTTGATGGTATTTGAAGCAAACTATACAAAGGCTGTAGATGAGAAATCAATATTATCGACGGCGTTATCAGACCAGATATGTGCAATAGTATATTTGTTAAGTGGCGATTTTGTTAAGTTG
>Ga0078972_1009383_pt1 | contig 19351 bp, 16 predicted proteins | sample YelNatPaOPGAMG01_FD_67568 | JGI IMG/M metagenome (GOLD analysis project Ga0078972, IMG submission 67568) | Hot spring thermophilic microbial communities from Obsidian Pool, Yellowstone National Park, USA - OP-RAMG-01 (SPADES assembly) (version 2) | ecosystem: Environmental > Aquatic > Thermal...
GGGAGAGAGCCTTGGTTCTCCCTCCCCCCTTGTGGGGGAGGGTTGGGGTGGGGGGGAAGGGGAAAAATGTCCAATCTCCTCGTGCCCAGTATAACCCCCGGTAGAATAACCGGAGGGTTCCCACCCCTCGCTCGCCAGTTCTACCGGGGGTTCACATCCCCCGCTCGCCAGCGCTGACGCAACCCCGCTCGCCCAGAAAGAATACGTCGCGCGGACGCTGCGATGCGCGCCACAAGATTGGCGGCGCCTCCTCGGTGGTCCCGTCCCTTGCCGGAAGTAGGGCGGCAGGCGAGAATGATTTCATTCCCCGAGATCTCCTTCTTTCTTCAGGAGTGTTCCATGACCGCGGCAACAACTACGGCGACGCCTCGTCGCCTGTACATCGACGGCAAATGGTGCGACGCAGACAAGGGCGGTACTTTGGGCGTAATCAATCCGGCCACAGAAGAAGTGATCGCCGAAGTCGCCTACGGCGGTCGAGCGGAGACACGCCGCGCGCTCGAAGCCGCTCAGCGCGCCCTGCCTGCTTGGATGAAACGAACCGCCTGGGACCGCGCCCAAGTCCTCAAGAAGACCGCTGACCTGATGCGCGAACGCGCCGACGCCATCGCCCGTACCCTGACAATGGAACAAGGCAAACCACTGGCGGAATCCAAGGCCGAGGTGTTGCACTCGGCGGATACTTTTGAATGGTTCGCCGAGGAAGGCAAACGCGCCTATGGGCAGGTCATTCCCCATTCGGCCCTCGGTAAACGCCATGTCACGATCAAGCATCCTGTCGGCGTGGTGGCGTCGATCAGCCCGTGGAATTTTCCCGTGACATTGCAAGCCCGTAAGATAGCTCCGGCCTTGGCGGCCGGTTGTACCATTGTCTGCAAGCCTGCCAGCCAGACGCCGCTGTGTCTGATGCAAGTCTTTGAATGCATGATCGAGGCAGGGTTGCCTCCCGGCGTGGCCAATCTGGTCATTGGTCCCGCTCAGGAGGTCGGCGACGAATTTCTGGAGAACCCTATCTGCCGCAAGATCAGCTTCACCGGCTCTACGGAGGTAGGCAAGCAGATCATGCGCGGCTGTGCCGAGCACGTCAAGCGCATCAGTCTGGAACTGGGGGGCCATGCCCCGTTCATCGTCTTCCCCGACGCCGACCCGGAAGTCGGCGCCAAAATCGCCGTTACCGGCAAGTTCCGCAACAACGGTCAAGTCTGCATCGCTCCCAGCCGCTTCTACGTCCACAAAGATGTGGAGAAGAAATTCACCGAAGCCGCGGTCGAGTTCGCGCGCGCTTTGAAACTGGGGAACGGTCTGGAACCCGGCGTCGAGGTCGGCCCGATGTTCGAGAAGAAGGCGTTGCAGCAGACCATTGATCTGGTCGAAGACGCCCGCCAACACGGCGCCAAGATCCTCACTGGGGGCAAGCGCAGCGAGCGCTTCGAGAAAGGTTACTTCTTTGAGCCGACGGTGCTGACCAACGTGTCCGGCCAGCTGCGTATGATGACCGAAGAGCCGTTCGCGCCGGTGATGCCGCTCTTGGACTTCAGCAGGATCGAGGACGTGATCCGTGCCGCTAATAACACGCGCTACGGTTTGGCCGCTTATGTCTTCACCAACGATTTGACAGTGGCCTGGCGGATGGCCGAGGGCCTGGAAGCGGGCATTATCGGCGTCAATGATCCGGTGCCGGCGACACCGCAATGTCCGTTCGGCGGCATGAAGGAAAGCGGCCTGGGCCGGGAATTGGCCCATGAAGGGCTGGAGGCGTACCTGGAGACGAAATACGTATCGTTCAAGCTGCGCGACGGTTAGGGTTTTCCCCGTCCCGCTGCGCCGACGCGAAGGCCCTTATCGGTATGGCAAAACTCGCCCTCGCCGAGGAGGCGAGTGTGCCGATCCTGGAGATAAGAGGATATAGATTGTCCACAAAGTCCATAAATCCGCTCGCGCTGCTGCGCCCCAGACGCAAGCCCGTAGGCATGTCCGCTGTCTTGTTGCCTTTTGAGGAAAGCGGCGGCGTGGACTGGCGAGGATTTCGTGCGCATGTCGAGCGCACCGCCGCGGCCGGGTTGACGCCGGCGGTCAACATGGATACGGGCTACGTTCCTCTCCTGGACGAGGCCACGCGCCAGCGCATCCTCGCCGAAACGCGGAACATCCTCGGCGGCCGATCCTTCGTGGCCGGCGCTTTCGTCGCAGATCGGCCGGGCCACGCCCTCAATCTCGATGCCTATCGCCGAGCCATCGACGCCATCCAGGAACAGGGCGGCTTGCCGATCCTCTTTCAATCCCACGGTCTCATCGAGCAGCCGCCCGACCGCTTGCTCGACGCTTATCGTGCCTTGGGCCGCGATTGTCCGCGTTATCTGGCCTTCGAGTTGGGGCCCGCCTTCGCGCCATTCGGAAAGATTTACGACCTCGAAACCTACGCCGGCCTGCTGGACATTCCCGCTTGCATTGGGGCCAAACATTCCTCGCTGAGCCGCGTCCTGGAATGGCAGCGGTTGATGCTGCGCGATCAGCGCCGGCCGGACTTCCTGGTACTGACCGGCAACGACCTCGCTATCGATATGATTATGTATGGCAGCGATTATCTGTTGGGATTGAGTACGTTTGCTCCGGACCTGTTCGCGCGGCGCGATGCGCTGTGGGCGGCAGGTGACGCGGCCTTTTACGAGATAAACGACGTGTTGCAATATCTGGGCTTCTTTGCGTTTCGTCCGCCGCTGCCGGCGTATAAACACAGCGCGGCGCAGTTCCTCAAGCTGCGGGGTTGGCTTTCCTGCGACGCTACACATCCACAAAGTCCGCAGAGACCCGCAAGCGACCGCGACGTTCTCCGCGACCTTGCGGAACGGCTTGCGGCATTCGAGGAGGCGGCGCGATGACTGTTTATCGCCGCGTCGCACAACTGAAGACCGCAGAGGACTTCCGCGCTCATCTGGCTTCGCTGAACATTACCATTCCCTTCGACGACGTGTTGTATCACGGCCCGGAGGCGCCGCTGGCCCAGCCCTGGGAAGTCGAAGGCGTGCGCATCGGCAATCGCTTTGCCATCCTGCCGATGGAGGGCTGGGACGGCACGCGTGACGGCAGGCCCAGCGAGTTGACACGGCGGCGTTGGCAACGCTTTGGCGCGAGCGGCGCCAAGCTCATCTGGGGCGGCGAGGCCGTCGCCGTCCGCCATGACGGCCGGGCCAATCCACATCAACTGCTGCTTCACGACGATACGCTCGCGGATCTTGCCAACCTGCGCGAAACGCTCTTGGCCGAGCACCACCAGCGCTATGGCCGTACCGACGATCTGCTGGTCGGCCTGCAATTGACGCATTCCGGACGCTTTGCTTGCCCCAACGACTGGGACCGGCGTGAACCGGTCCTGCTCTATCACCATCCCCTGCTCGATCGCAAATTTGGCGTGCCGGCCGATTGGCCCGTGCTCAGCGACGACGACGTGGCCCGGCTGGTCGACGATTTCGTTCAGGCGGCCAAACGCAGCTACAAGGCCGGCTTCGCTTTTGTGGACATCAAACATTGTCACGGCTACCTCGGCCATGAGTTCCTCAGCGCCGTGGACCGTCCCGGCCGCTATGGCGGCAGCTTCGACAATCGCACACGCTTCTTGCGCGAAGTCGTGGCCGGCATTCGCGCCGAGGCCCCACGCTTGGCCATCGCCGTCCGCGTCAGTGCCGCCGATTGGCTGCCCTACCGAGCCGGACCAGACGGCCGCGGCGAACCCGAACCGTGGAACGACCAACGCCACACCGCCTCCCCCCTCTCGTATCCGTATGCCTTCGGCGGCGATGGCACTGGCTTGGGCATCGACTTGACCGAGCCGCGTGCCTTCCTCGACTTGTTGGACAAACTGGGTATTCGCCTGGTCTGTATCTCTGCTGGAAGCCCTTATTACAATCCGCACCTGCAACGTCCGGCTCTGTTTCCGCCCTCAGACGGCTATTTGCCACCGGAGGATCCGCTGGTCGGCGTGGCCCGGCAGCTCGCCATCGCTGCTGACTTGAAGCACCATCGTCCGTCGTTGACGATCGTCGGCTCGGGCTATTCTTACTTACAAGAATGGCTACCGCACGTTGCTCAGGCCGTCGTACGGAACGGCGACGTGGATTTTGTGGGATTGGGGCGGCTGGCCCTGAGCTATCCGGAACTGCCGGCGGACGTGTTGGCCGGCCGACCGCTCGATCGCAAGCGTCTGTGCCGCACCTTCAGTGATTGCACCACAGCGCCGCGCAACGGCCTGGTATCCGGATGTTATCCTCTCGATCCCTTTTACAGAGGATTGCCGCAGGCACAGATATTGGCGCAAGTCAAAAATCGAAACGCTGCCAAGTAACAGTCAGGCCCTTTCACAGAAGGAACGTTAACAACTAGAGTTTCTTGAACAGTACCAGCGAGCGGCGGCCGCTGCGTTCGTAGCGCTCCCGGCGGTCGGGCGGCAAATCGTCTGGCGTTCCCGGAACGAAACCACCTTTCTGCTGGAAATAGTTGAACGCCTGCGTAGACAGACAGAACAGTTGCGTGTAACCGGCTGCGCGCGCCTGGGCCTCGGCGTATTGCATCAACTTGGCGCCGATACCTTGGTTCTCGTAGCGCGGATTGACGCACATGCAGGCCAGTTCCGCTTGCTTGGACTGCGGATACAGATGCAGCGCAGCGCAGGCCACCGGATTGCGATCGACCTCGAAAACAAAGAAATCCTCGATAGTGCGCTCGATCTCCGCGAGTGTACGTCGCACTAACTCGTCGTTTTCAATACTGGCATGGATAAGCGCGTAGATGGCGCGAGCGTCGCGGCGCTGAGCACGGCGGATGGCTTGGTATTCATTGGCATGGATGAGCGTGCCGATACCCTCATTGGAAAAGACTTCTGCAAGCAGGCCCTCCTCAACGCGACCATCGATGATGTGGACACGTGGCACGCCGCCGCGGGTGGCGCGCACTGCCTGTTCCAACTTCGACAGCTGGAGGAGCGGAACACTGGCTCGCTGCTTCTTGAGGATCGCTTCGGCTTCTTCGACGGACAATTGCCGCAGCAGTTGCAGTGGGCCATCCGGTTCCGCGGGCGCCTGAATACCCTCGAACGTGGTCAGGTAAATCAGCTTGACAGCTTGCAGAGCACGGGCGACTTCCACGGCGACGCTGTCGGAATTGAGCCGATAGGACCGCCCCTCGCCATCGACGCCCAGCGGCGGAATGACCGGCACAATGTCCTGACTGAGCAAAGCGTGCAGCAAAGCAGTATCGACCCGTTCGACTCGGCCGGTATGCTGATAATCGATGCCGTGGAGGATGCCGGCCGGATGGGCCACTACCGCGTTGCCACAGGCGCCGCGCAAGTCGTTGGCGGACAAGCCTTCGAGTATCTCGTGGGTGACGCGATTGGCCGCTGTCAGGGCCAATTGTAAGGTGGCTGCATCCGTGATGCCGGTGCCGTCGATGTTGGAAGGGGGTTGCCCTATCTGCTCGGCGAGGCGGCGGATCTGATGGCCAGCGCCATGCACCAACGCCACTCCGATGCGCAGGCTCCGCAACAGGGCAATGTCCAGTAACAGATTGCGGAAGTTGTCATGTTCGACAATGGCGCCATCTACGGCGATGACGAATATCTTGTCGCGGAAATGCGGCACATACCGCAGGATCTCCCGCAGATCAGTTAAGCGAAGCATTCCCTCTGCCCTCCCCCCCGCTCCTGTCCCGCTGTTGACCCCCCTATCTGGCACCTTACAATGTTGACATTGAGAAGTGTACCGCCTAACCAGGCCTCTGAGGAGAGCAAGCGTGCCGTTTAGCAGCACTTCGCCGCAGGCGCCGTCAAATGGACTACGTTTGAAATGAAGGGGAGAAATAATGCCGGAAAAGGTCATCATTATCGGTTCAGGCCCGGCCGCCTGGACGGCGGCGATCTACGCCGCGCGCGCCAACCTGCAACCGCTGGTCTATGAAGGGGCCGTCACCGAAGAAAACCGCTTGCAAGGCACTCTGCCCCTAGGACAATTAAACCTGACTACAGAAGTAGAAAATTTTCCCTCTTGGCCGTTCGTCGATGCCGCCGTGATGGAACAGTTCTCGCGCTCCGCCTTGCCCCCCGAGCAGTTTGCCATGCTCGAAGGCTATTATCACGGCAAGCACGGTACAGGGAGGCGCTCGGTGTTTGGTCCCGAAATCATGGCGTACATGCGCCAGCAAGCTGTCAACTTCGGCACGCGTATCGTAACCGACGACATCGTCCAGGTAGACTTCCAACACCGTCCCTTTGTGCTAAAGGCACGTGCCGGACAGACGGTCCAGGCATTGAGCGTTATCGTCGCCACGGGAGCGCGAGCGAACTATCTGGGACTTCCTTCGGAGGAAAAATACAAGAACAATGGCGTCTCCGCCTGTGCGGTTTGTGATGGGGCGCTGCCGCGCTTCCGCAATAAGCCGCTCGTGGTCGTTGGCGGCGGCGATTCCGCCGTGGAGGAAAGCACCTACCTGAGTAAGTTCGCCAGCAAAGTGTACCTCGTCCATCGCCGCGATCAGTTACGGGCCAGCAAAATCATGCAGGCGCGGGCGCTGGAAAATCCGAAAATCATCCTGAAGTGGAATCGCGTCCTTGAAGAAGTGCTCGGCAACGACAAGGAGGGCGTCACCGGCGTGCGCCTGAAAAGCACCGTGGATGCACAGACCGAAACGCTGGAAGTCAGTGGTGTTTTCCTGGCCATCGGCCACACCCCCAACACGAAATTTCTCCAGGGCCAGATCAAGCTCGACGCCAAGGGCTACATTGTGTGGACCAGGCCGCAGCGGACGTACACAAGCGTGGAGGGCGTATTTGCCGCCGGCGACGTGGCCGACAGCTATTATCGCCAAGCTGTGACGGCGGCAGGCACCGGCTGCATGGCGGCCCTCGATGCCGAACGCTGGCTGGCTGAGCGCGGGCACTTATAATCGTGTTCCACATCCAGGCCCCTGCGAGCCGCCGGGTTTATCCCGGCGGCTCACCTAGCTTACCGGCAGCGATATCCGTGGCCTCTCGCGTTGCGGGGGCTGGTCCTTCCGCGATAAGATGGCGAACGTTCGTGCGTCTCTTTGCTGATCGAGGTAGGAAAGCCATGACCATACCGAATTCGGACAAAAGCAAAGACCAAGCCAAGTTCGCGTCGGAGAAGACGCCCCAGGCGCCAGCCCCGGCCCGCCACTTCATCCAGGAAATCATCGACGAGGATCTAAAGACCGGCAAATTCGGCGGCCGTGTCCATACCCGCTTTCCTCCGGAGCCGAATGGCTACCTGCACATCGGCCACGCCAAATCGATCTGTCTCAACTTCGGCCTGGCTGCTGAGTACGGCGGCAAGTGCAACCTGCGCTTCGACGATACCAATCCAGTCAAGGAGGACATCGAATACATCAACGCCATCATGGAGGACGTGCGCTGGCTCGGCTTCCAGTGGGACGGTCTGTACTACGCCTCGGATTATTTCGAGCAGCTGTACCAGTGGGCCGAGCAACTCATCCGGGCCGGCAAAGCCTATGTCTGTGACCTGACGCCCGAACAAGTCGCGGAATATCGCGGCGATCTGAAGGGCGGCAAGGAAAGCCCCTATCGCAACCGTTCGATTGAGGAGAACCTGGACCTCTTTCGTCGCATGAGGGCCGGCGAGTTCCCCGACGGCTCGCGCACCTTGCGGGCCAAAATCGACATGAATTCGCCCAACTTCAACCTGCGCGATCCGGTAATGTACCGCATCCTGCACGCCGAGCATCCCCATGTCGGCAACAAATGGTGTATCTATCCCATGTACGATTGGGCGCATGGCCAAAGCGATTCCATCGAGGGCATCACCCATTCGATCTGTACGCTGGAATTTGAGAACCATCGACCGTTGTACGATTGGTTCCTGGACGCACTGGGCATTTATCATCCCCGGCAGATCGAGTTCGCCCGCCTCAATCTGACCTACACGGTCCTGAGCAAACGTCGCCTGGTGGAATTGGTGACGGAGGGCCACGTCAAAGGCTGGGACGATCCGCGGATGCCGACCATCGCCGGCATCCGCCGCCGCGGCTACACGCCCGAGGCGATCCGCCAGTTCTGCAAGGACATTGGTGTCGCCAAGTTCAACAGCGTCATCGACATCAGCCGCCTGGAAAATTGCGTGCGTGACGACCTCAACCGCCGCGCTCCGCGTGTTATGGGAGTTTTACGGCCTTTGAAGGTAGTTATCGACAACTATCCCGAAGGGCAGGTCGAGGAATTCGACGCGGTCAACAATCCGGAAGACGCCAGCGCCGGCACGCGCAAAGTCCCATTCTCGAAAGTGCTGTACATCGAACAGGAAGATTTCCGCGAATCCCCCCCGAAGGATTACTTCCGTTTGGCCCCCGGCCGCGAAGTACGGCTGCGCTACGCCTATTTCATCAAGTGCGTGGGGATGACCAAAGATGAGAAAACCGGGGCGGTAACGGAGCTGCACTGCACCTACGACCCGGCAACCCGCGGCGGCAACGCCCCAGATAACCGCAAGGTCAAAGCCACTCTCCACTGGGTCTCGGCCGCTCATGCCTTGAAGGCCGAAGTCCGCTTATATGATTATCTCTTCACGAAACCTGACCCGGACGACGTGCCCGAAGGCCAAGACTACCGGGCCAACCTGAATCCGCAATCACTGGTGACGCTGACCGATTGCCGCCTCGAGCCGAGTTTGGCCGCGGCCAAGCCCGGCGACCGCTTCCAGTTCGAACGCCTGGGCTATTTCTGCGTCGATCCCGATTCCAAGCCCGGAGCGCTCGTCTTCAACCGCACGGTGACGCTCCGCGACACCTGGGCCAAAATCGAGAGCGCCCAGAAGAAAAAATAGCTGGCGCCGATCACTCGAATGCGCCGCCTAGGCAATAAGGACCATCCGGCAGCGAATAGGATTGTAAGAGATAGGGCCCTAACGCGACCGACACGGTTCCTTAACCAAGAGTTTTGGCTGCTGAGGTTGGGATGATCGATTCAAGCACTGCGATTCTGCCTGCGTTGGATGGCCCGCGCGGCCAGGCCGTGTTTCAAGCGCGTGGCATCACCAAGGTGTATCGCATGGGTGAGGTCGAGGTGCAAGCGCTGCGCGGCGTCGATCTCGACTTGTTCCCCAGCGAATTCGTGGTTTTGCTTGGTCCTTCAGGCAGTGGCAAATCAACGCTCCTGAACATTCTCGGCGGACTCGACGTGCCGACCTCTGGCACGGTGCGCTACCAGAACCACGACCTGAGCGCCGAAAACGACGCCTTGCTGACGCGCTATCGCCGCCAACATGTTGGCTTCGTCTTCCAGTTTTACAACCTCATCCCCAGCCTGACTGCGCGCGAAAATGTGGCCCTCATCACCGAGATCGCGGCCAACCCCATGCCTCCGGAAGAGGCGCTGGCCCTGGTCGGACTGAGCGAACGCATGAACCATTTCCCCTCGCAAATGTCGGGAGGAGAGCAACAGCGCGTCGCTATCGCCCGCGCCATCGCCAAGCGCCCCGATGTGCTGTTGTGCGATGAACCAACGGGGGCCTTGGATGTGACCACCGGCATCGTCGTGTTGGACGTGATCGCGCGTGTCAACCGGGAACTGGGCACGACCACGGTGGTCATTACGCACAATGCGGTCATCGCCGGCATGGCCGACCGCGTCATTACGTTGTCCGACGGTCGTATTGTTGCTCAGAAAAGCAACGCCGCCAAACGGTCGGCCCGCGAACTGGTCTGGTGAACTCGCCATGAGCGTCCTCGATCGGAAAGTGCTCCGCGACTTGTGGCAGATGCGTGGCCAGGCGTTGGCGATTGCTCTGGTCATGGCCTGCGGCGTGGCTGCGTTCGTCATGTCGCTCAGTATGCTGCACGCGCTGGAAAACACCCAGGAGCGCTATTACGAGGACTATCAGTTCCCGCATATTTTCGTCCATCTGAAGCGTGCGCCGCGGACTTTGCTGGAGCGGCTGGTGACAGTGCCCGGAGTCAGCCAAGCTCAGGCCCGCATCGTCGAAGACGTGACTTTGGACATGCCTGCGCTTGCGGAGCCGGCGGTCGGGCGGTTGATCTCGCTCCCCGAACACGGCGAAGCGAGGATGAATCGGCTCTATTTGCGGCGCGGCCGCTGGCTGGAGCCCGGAAGGTCGGAGGAAGTGCTGGCCAATGAAGCCTTCGCCGAGGCCCACGGACTCCATCCGGGCGATTCGCTGGTCGCCATCATCAACGGGCGACGCCAACAGCTGCGCATCGTCGGCGTCGTATTGTCGCCGGAGTATATTTATCAAATTCGTCCCGGCGACATGCTGCCGGACGCCAAGCGCTTCGGCGTCTTATGGATGAACGAAACCGACCTGGCCGCCGCCTTCGATATGGAAGGAGCATTTAACGATCTCACATTGCGCCTAATGCCGGGCGCCCCGGAACCGGAAGTGATCCGCCGCATCGATCGTCTCACGGCTGATTACGGCAGCCTGGGCGCCTACGGACGTACTGACCAAACCTCCAACCTGTTCATCTCCAATGAACTGCGGCAACTGCGGAGCATGGCCCTGATCGTGCCCATCATTTTCTTGGCCGTGGCCGCTTTCCTGATGAACATCGTCATTACGCGCCTGATCGGTACCCAGCGCGAACAGATCGCCACGTTGAAAGCGTTCGGCTACAGCCGTGTGGAAATTGGCTGGCATTACTTGAAAATGGTGCTGGTGTTGGTGGTGCTCGGCTCTGTACTAGGGACCGCGGTGGGGACATGGATGGGCGCCGGCATGACGGCCTTGTATACACGCTTCTTTCACTTCCCGGTGCTGCGTTATCGGCTCGACCCGCCGGTGATCGGCTTGGGGTTTCTGGCCTGCGCGGCCTCGGCGGTTGGAGGCGCCTTGGGCGCAGTGCGGCGGGCCGTGCGCCAGCCGCCGGCCGAAGCGATGCGGCCTGAACCGCCCCAAAGTTTCCGCCCCACGGTGATCGAGCGGCTGGGCTTCGAGCGCTTCTTTTCTCCGGCCTTGCGCATGGTCCTTCGGCAGATGGAGCGCCGCCCCCTGCGCGCGCTGCTCTCCGCGCTGGTCATTGCCTTGGCGACGGCCATCCTTGTAGTTGGTGATTTTATCGGCGGCTCGGTGCAGTACGCTCTGGATACCTATTTCCACCTCGCTCAGCGGCAGGACGTGACTGTATTGTTTGGCGAACCGAGTGAGGGGCGAGTTGTCTACGATCTGGGACATTTGCCTGGCGTGCGCTCTTGCGAGTCGTTTCGTAATGTCCCGGCACGGCTGCACTTTGGCCCACGTTCACGACGGCTGGTGATCCAAGGGGTGGAACGCCAAGGCGAGTTGAACCGGCTCATCGACTTTCATCAGCAGCCGCTGGTAGTACCAGCCCAAGGGCTGGTCTTGTCCCGCAAGCTCGCCGAATTGTTGGACGCGCATGTGGGGGACGCGCTTACGGTTGAGGTCTTGGAGGGTCTTCGGCCGGTGCGTGAGGTACTCGTGGTCGGGGTGATGGAAGATTTTTTCGGCACCAATGCCTATATGGAGCGTACGGCACTGAACCGGCTGATGCGGGAAGGCCCGCTTGTCTCCGGGGCTTATCTGGCCGTGGACTCGGCCCGGCTGACGGAGCTGTACGACAAACTTAAACACTGTCCCGGCGTGGCGGTGGTGGTCGTCAAAGAAGCTGCCCTGAAGAGCTTCGAGGACACTATCGCCGAGAACCTGCTGATAATAAAGAGTTTTATGGTAGTTTTTGCCTGTATCATCGCCTTTGGGGTGGTTTACAACAGCGTGCGCATCACCTTGGCCGAGCGCGCTCGTGAGTTGGCCACGCTGCGTGTGATTGGCTTCACGCGCGCCGAAGTTTCGCGTATCCTGTTGGGGGAGTTGGCCGTGTTGACCGTCCTGGCCATTCCGGGCGGTTTGTGGTTGGGCCACGCCTTGGCAGAGCTGGATACGCTCGTCAACGATACGGAATTGTTCCGCCTGCCGCTGTGGATTGAGCCTTCGACCTACGGCTTCGCCGTGGTGGTCACGCTGTCGGCTGCCCTTGTTTCTGGATTGATCGTGCGACGCCAGATCGATCGGCTTGACCTGGTTTCCGTCCTCAAAACCAAGGAATGACCGTGCAGAAATTCCGCAGGTTTCTTGGGCAATTAGCCGCCGGCTTGCTCGTCGCTGGTTTACTGGCTTATTCGTTCTGGCCGCGCCCCCTTGAAGTCGAGGTGGGCCAGGCATCGCGGGGGCCGCTGTGCGTCACTGTGGATGAGGATGGCAAGACGCGCATCAAGGAGCGTTACGTGGTCTCCGCGCCCTTGGCGGGGCGGTTGCAACGCATCACCCTGCGCGCGGGCGATCCCGTGACGGCAGAGCAAACTCTGCTGGCGGTCATTGAGCCAGCAGACCCGTCCTTGCTCGACGAACGCAGTCGCGCCGAGGCTGAGGCGCGCGTCAAGGCCGCCGAAGCGACACGCAAACAGGCGACGGCCAAACTGGAACGCGCCCGCGTCGCTCACAATCTGTCTCTCAAAGAATTGCAGCGCATCCACCAAATGAGAGTCGGCAGGGAGACAACTTTTCAGGAATTGGAAGCGGCCGAACACAAAGAGCGCATGGCGCAGGAAGACGTGAAAACGGCGCAATTCGCCCTGCAAATCGCTAATTTTGAGCTGGATCTGGCCCGTGCCGCCCTAACGCGCGCCCAGCCGCGCTCTCCCGGCGACGCCGACAGCTGGCGCTTCGAGATCCGCGCCCCGGTCAGCGGCCGTGTGCTGCGCGTTTTTCAGGAAAGCTCCGCGATCGTTGCGCCCGGACAACGACTCCTGGAAGTGGGCGATCCGGGCGACCTGGAAGTCGAGGTCGATGTGCTGTCCAGCGATGCAGTCAAAATTGTACCGGGAGCGAAAGTGATTTTGGACCATTGGGGCGGCGACGAGCCGTTGCTGGGGCAAGTGCGGCTGGTAGAACCAAGCGGTTTTATGAAGCGTTCGGCCCTGGGAGTGGAAGAGCAGCGCGTCAACGTCATCATCGATTTTGTCGATCCGCCTGAGAAACGCCGCCGCCTCGGCGACGCCTATCGCGTGGAGGCACGCATTGTCATCTGGTCGGCGGACAAGGTACTGAAAGTGCCGTCCGGCTCTCTGTTCCGCCGCGGCGACGCTTGGGCCGTTTTCACTGTCGAGGAGGGCCGCGCGCAGCTGCGCCGCGTCACGGTCGGCCGCAGCAACGCCCTGGAGACCGAGATCACATCCGGTCTGCAAGAAGGGGCCGTCGTCATCTTGCACCCCGGCGATAAGATCCAGCCCGGCAGCCGGGTAACGAGACGGTGAGCGCACGTCGCTTCTCGAGGCGCTCACGCAACCCCGCTCGCCTGTCAGGATCCCCGCCCCGGCAAAGTTTGACGTTTGCAGAAGTCTGGCATATTTTGACCGAGTTGACAACGTGTCTTTCCCCTAATGAGAGGAGCTCCCATGCAGAAACGCCAAAATGCGGTTACGTTCAAAGGCGATCCGAAGACGCTGGTTGGGCCGCAGCTGAAAGTCGGCGACAAGGCGCCGAATTTCACGTGTCTGAACAGCAGCCTGGAACTTGTCACCCTGGACAAGACGCCGGCCAAACCGCGCCTGTTCAGTGTGGTGCCGTCGCTGGACACGCCTGTGTGCAACCAGCAAACGCACAAGTTCGAGGAAGCGCTCGCTTCCTACAAGGACAAACTGGCCTGCTACACGGTTAGTCTTGATTTGCCGTTCGCGCAGAAGCGCTTCTGCACGGCCGAGCACATCACGAACATGCAAACGTTGTCGGACGTGCATGACCACTCCTTTGGCCAGAATTACGGCGTCCTGATCGAAGGACTGCCGCTGCCGTTGTTGAGCCGGGCCGTCTTCGTCATCGATAAGAACGGCACGATCACTTATGCCGAGTATGTGCCGGAAGTCACTTCCCATCCCAATTACGATGCGGCCTTGGCCGCCGTCAAGGCTATCGCTGGTTAAGTGCAGCTGCGCGCGGCTACGTTCCCCAGCCCGCAGTACTAGCAAGGGTGGCTCTTGCCCTTGCCGACGCTGCGGGCTGGCGTCGTTGTTGTTGGTGACTTTGCCGGACCTGTCAATTGTAACAGCCGCGTTAGGAATTTCCTGTTCTGAATGCGCTGGCCTCTCTTGATTGAAGAATTCATGCCATTAAGGATAAAGATGTGATCGGCGTGGACCACGGGTGCGCCGAAACAACTGAGAGGTTTCGTGGTGCTCTCCAGTGCGTGCTGGAGCAGACTAGAGGCCCCCTTAGCAAACCCGATGGTAAGGAGATTGCCATGAGACCCTTCCGGGGTTCATTGTGGTGCTGCGCGCTGGCGGCCTTGGTAATGGCAAACGGCAACGCCGGTGCGGCTTGGAACAATGTTTTCCAGGTATGCTGCCATAGCTGCCGCGGTTCCAATTATGTCGCCGTGCCAGCCCCGGCCCCAGCCGTGGCGTCTTACAACGGCTGCCAACAATGCACAACGCGCTACGTGCAGCGCTGTTACTATCAGCCGGTGACTACGTATCGGCAAAGCTGCTACCTGGAGCCGGTCACGACTTACCGGACCAGCTACTATTATGAGCCTTGCACCAGCTATCGCTACAGCTGCTATTTCGATCCCTGCACGTGCAGCTACCAGCAGGTTGCTTGTCCGGTGACTACTTATCGACTGCGGGCGCAGTATTGTCCCGTGACGAGCTATTTGCAGCGCTGCTGCTTGCAGCCGGTGACGACCTACCAGCAGGTGACCTATTATGAGCCGCAGACGACGTGCTGCACCACCACCATCGGGGCGCCGGTAGCCGCCCCGCCGTGTGCTTCCGCGACAGCGCCAACCACTCCTCCGCCGGCTGTACAGGGTGCGCCAATGGTGCCGGCGCCGGGAGTGTCGGGAGGGCCGGCCAGCCCTCCGCCGGCTGTTTCGGGGCAGTCTAGCAGCCCACCGCCGGCCGTCCAAGGTGGAAGCGAGCCGCCGCCGCCCGAACAAGCGGGGGCTACTTCCAACAATTATCGCATCCCGCGCATGCCGAATTCGGGCGGTTCGGCATATCGTCAGCCGCGCTTGCAAGCTCCGGTGCCGGCGCAGCCCGCCGCACCGACCCCAAAGCCGAACGTGCGCTTCGACCGTATCACCTCGGCACCGCATCACAACACCGAAGGCCAAGTGCTGCGGGCCGATCGTCAACCGCAGGCTGGCGTCAAAGTGATCTTCGTCTGTGCTGACGAAAAAGGCGGTCGGCAATCACTGACGACCGATGACTCTGGGCGCTTCCAGACGACGTTGGCCGCCGGCAATTGGCTTGTCTATACTCAAGACGCCGCCGGCCAACTGGTGTATCAGCAAAAAGTGCGCATTGCTAACGACACGCCCACGACGCCGCTTACGCTGGTAAGCCGTTGATGGTTTCTACGCAACGAGCCGGAAGCGTAAGCAACGGTTGCTTGCCGTTGCTTACACTTCCGGCTCGTTAGCTCTTGCAGTCCCTCCGCATTACTTGCTCTGTTTCTCTACCGCTTCCAAGATTTGCTTGCTGTCCTGTGCCGGATTGACCTTTTGGTTCTTGTAGATGATCGTGCCGTCCTTGCCGATCACGAAAGTCCAGCGCGGGATGGTGACGCCGCGCTCGACCACAATTTCCTTGCCGTTCTCGTCGAAACCCTTGGCCTTGCCGCCTTTGTTGACCGGCACGCCGAACTTTCTGGCAATTTCCCCTTTTTCATCGGCCAAAAGGGTGTAATTCAATTTGTGGTGTTTCTTGAAGAGGTCATGCGTCTTGGCGCTGTCGCCGCTGACGCCGACGACCATGATGTCCTTGGCAGTCAGCTTGTCCATGTCGTCACGGTAGGTACAGGCTTGCTTGGTGCAGCCGCCGGTGAAGTCGGCTGGATAGAAGTAGACGACGATCACTTTCTTGCCGATGTAATCGCTGGACTTCCAGGTCTTGCCTTGATCGTCGACGGCCTCGAAGGACGGGGCCTTGTCTCCTTTGTTCAACTCGTTCTTGTCCTCCTTGGCGGGCGCGCCGCCGGCGGCCGCCATCCAGATGCCGAGAACGAAGAGAGTGAGAACGAAGCACTTCCACGCAGTCATGTTGCTTCTCCTTGTGTGAAAAAAAGGGCCTTCGTGGTGGGGAATAGTCCTCTTCTGATTGTGCGCGCAGCTGGCGTCAATGGCAAGGGGCCTATCGGGCCTCACCCCCCAAACGTGGCCAACAGCGCGCGCGGTGCTCCCATGTCGATTATGTGAACCTGCCCCACCCAGGGCGCGGCGGAGGGTTCCAGAAAGCCTTTTTTCAGGGCGGCCACGGTGCCGGTATGGTGCGCGCGGACGGCGCTGCCTAGCGGCCGGCCGGTGTCGCTGTCGAGTCCGCTGGGAACATCGACGGCGAAGACACGGGCGGGTGCCGCGTTGATGGCAGCAATGATGCGGTCGAACGGCGGCTGGATGGCGCCGCGCAGGCCGCTGCCGAACAAGGCATCCACGATCCAATCGGCATTCGCCAGCTGGCGGTGCAGGCGCTCCTCGTCCAGGTCAACCCCGGTGAACAGTTCCAACGGGATACCGCTCGCGGTAAGGATGCGGTAATTGACGGCGGCGTCGTCGGCCAGCTGAGACGGGTCGCCGAACAGCAGAACGCGCACCTGGACACCGGCGTTGTCCAGGTGCCGCGCCATGACAAAGCCGTCACCACCGTTGTTGCCTTTACCGCAGCAGATCACAACCAAGCCGTTGACGCCGAGAGTGCGCAGCCGTTCAGCCATGCTGCGGCCGGCGTTCTCCATCAACACAATGCCAGGAACGCCGTATTCCTCGATGGCCCGGCGATCCAGTTCGCGCACTTGTTCTCGGGTCAGGATCATGGCCTATTTCTTTGCTGGTGCAGCAAATCGGGCGATCAGCGACTGATGCGCAAGCCCGGTCCCTTCAACAGCGCCTCGACCTCGGCGCGCGTGATCCAGGGGAAATCGCCGGGTAGCGTGTGTTTGAGGGCGCTGGCGGCGACGCCCCAATCCAAGCCTTTTTGCAAATCGCCGTCGAGCAAGCCGTGGATCAGGCCGGCGGCGAACGAATCACCGGCGCCGAGGCGATCGACAATTTCGACCTCATAAGTGCGTGTACGCAAGACCCGGCGGTCCTGATAGGCGATGGCCGTCCAACTGTTCTTCCACACCAGCGGGTTCTCGCGCAGGGTGATGGCGACGACCTGGAGCGGGAACCGTTCGGCGACGCGGGCGGCAGCCTCTTCGTAATCCTTGCCGGTGATGCCGAAGACGCGCTCGAGGTCTTCCTCCGTGGTGAGGAGCACATCGCAGAACTGCATCAGGTCGGTCATGCAGCGGCCGGCCTCGGCCTGGCCCCACAGTTTAACTCGATAATTAAGGTCTATGCTGGTTCGTATGCCAGCGGCGCGGGCGGCTTGCAGGGCTTCGCGCGTCGTCTCGGCGGCACTGGCGCTGAGGGCAGGGGTGATGCCGGTGACGTGGAACCATTGGACGCCGGCAAACACCCGGGCCCACGGCACCATGCCCGGACGGATGGCAGCGATGGCCGAGCCTTTGCGATCATACAACACACTGCTGGCGCGCGGAGCGGCGCCGAACTCCAGGTAATAAACACCAACGCGGTCTTCGGGCGTCCACACGACATGCTCGGTGGATACGCCGGCCTCACGGGCGTGGTTGGCGATGAGGCGGCCTAGCGGATTCTCGGTCAGCCGCGATACCCAAGCGGTCGAGCGGCCCAAGCGGGCCAAGCCGACCGCCGTGTTCAGTTCTGCGCCGCCAACCTGGACATCGAACGTTCGCGCCTGTTCCAGCCGGCGGAAGTTCGGCGGACTGAGGCGAATCATCGCTTCGCCGAAGGTAATCACGTCGTAGGACATAGTTGATCTCGCCTGGTTTGTTGCACGAGGGCGACATACTGACGGGCAAGGTCACGGATGCGATCGAAATCCCGTGCCAGGACTGCGCGCGGCTCGACGAGCTGGCTGCCCAGGCCGAGACAGCATGCGCCGGCCCGCAGGAAATCGGCCGCTGTGTTCAGGTCCACGCCGCCGGTCGGCATCAGTCGCACCTGCGGCAAAGGGCCTCGCAGCGCCTTGAAGAAGGCTGGTCCCACCACCTCGGCGGGGAACACTTTGACGATGTCGGCTCCCGCTTCCCACGCCGTCAAGATCTCCGTCGGCGTGAACGCCCCGGGCATGACCAATTTGCTGTAACGCTGACAGAGACGGATCACCTCGAAGTTAAGCGTTGGGGCGACGAGGTATTCTGCACCGGCGAGCAGGGCCGCGCGGGCCGTCTCCGCATCGAGAATCGTGCCCGCCCCCAGCAGCACGCGCTCGCCCAGCGCCTGCCGTACCTGCCGCAGCACGCCCAGAGCATCGGGCACGGTCATGGTGATTTCGACCACCGTGACGCCGCCGTCAGCCAACGCACGCACCACTTCGACGAGCTGTTGGCTATCCGGGGACCGAACAACGGCGACAATGCCGCAATCGAGAACATGCCGAAGCTGCGTTTCTTTACTCATGGCGCCTGACTCGTGGGAAGAGAGCGACTCTGTGTCAGTATTGTGGGACTTGTATGGCCTGGAGGAAAGGGGGAACTGCGCAAGACGGCTAGCCGCGCTTCTCGATCAGCGATTGGGTTTTGACAACTGTGTTTTCCGTGGGAAAGGTATGAAAAGACGAAAGGAACAAGCGGCCGCAGCCGGCTTCTGCAGTGATGAAGCCGAGCGGCGCCACCGACAAGCGGTTGTGCGAGGGAAAATTGTGCAGCAAGCCGCGCTTGTTGCCATCGGCAAGGATCTCGTCATGAATGTGCAGGAAGATCTCCGGCGGCAGCACCTCGACCTGAAAGCTCATTTCGTAATGGATGCCGTGGGCGCACAGCAATCGGCCGGAATGTTCATTGCGCAGTTTGTAATGCATGAGCCGGCGGCGTTCGGGCAACTCCTGTTCGGCGGCAGCGGTTACTTCTGTCAGATGAACATCCGCATTCTCCCAAGAGATGACATGGCCGGTGCGGGTGATCCAGACAGTCAACTCGTAATCTTCGCGCTGGATTTTGCGCACGGCGAGAATGTCAAACAACTCCGGGTGCAGGGGCCGCCCATAGAGTTGAAAGACCAGATCACCCACAGCAGGTCGGAGAAAATCAACACCCATGACGGTTGCCCAGCTTGATCTGCTGAATCAACACCTTCTCGATTATAACCGCTCGCCGCGGACTCTCAATGCGTTTTTGCCCCCCAGAGTACACCTCTGGGGCGAGCGGGGGGTGTGAACCCTCCGGTAGCACAACCGGGGGCAAGCGGGGGGGGTGAACCCCCCGGGAGAACCAACCCGGGGGGC
>Ga0078972_1009384_pt1 | contig 19346 bp, 14 predicted proteins | sample YelNatPaOPGAMG01_FD_67568 | JGI IMG/M metagenome (GOLD analysis project Ga0078972, IMG submission 67568) | Hot spring thermophilic microbial communities from Obsidian Pool, Yellowstone National Park, USA - OP-RAMG-01 (SPADES assembly) (version 2) | ecosystem: Environmental > Aquatic > Thermal...
ATTGTAATAGGCCATTTTCTCTAAGTGGCTTTATATAATCATCTCTAAACCGGTCCTTGTCTTTGTAACCAAGCGTTGTTGTAAGTTTTTCAAGACTTGCCGGTTCAAGGGTTAATACTAATATCCCCAGTATTGTTTTGCCTCTTTTCTTTAATAACTCCCTGCCTTTTTCTGCCCAACTCCCTGCTTTTTTAAATTTATCAATCTTTATGTTATTGATTATCATAAATCTTAATTTATTTAAGTCCCTGCTTTTTTCTGACCATATCTTTACAAGCTCTATTGCCAGTAAATCGTTATCTGGCACCTCTTTAAGTTCCGTATTAAGTGGTAAGTTTTTTAATAAATTCAATTTTTGTTCCCCTACCTGATTAGCACTTAACCCAGCTAAACCAATAAGTATTGAGTATCTATCGCCAATCCTCTCAATAATAAGCGGAATGGTGGTTATAAACGTATCGCCTTCAATGAAAGAAGGCTTTGCTCCTGGAGTATAGATGTTGAGGTATTTAGTGATGTTTTTTACTCCTGAACCAATTTCATCAGCCCAATTTAATTCACTAAAGAATCTTCTGATATTAGGATTTTTAGGTTCAGCGCTAAATGTATCTAAATCTAAAGGGCCTGAGAACCTTGGTTTGTTAGGGTTTTTTGCCTCAACCCTATCGGCATAAATAATAATTTCACTTGCCAGAGCGGTATTATACTCTCTATGAATAATTACATTGGCTACAAGTTCTCTGAAGATCAGTTCCCGCAGATCCTTTCGCTGGGTTCCTTCAATATAGAATTTTTCAGGCCATTTCGATTTTACAAAATCTAAAACTTTTAAATAAGTATCTATAAGATTTGTTCTTAATGGAGGTAAACGGTCGTCCCAACGGTCAAGGTTTTCCCTGCGTACCATTATATCTAATTTGTATGCAGGCAGAATATTACCTATTGTTTCGTCTTTTCCGAAAACTAAAGCAGCTGCAAGGGTTAACCCTTCCTCACCTGTATTGAAATCTCTTCTGATGAAGTTTACATCACGGAGGATTCTTTCGTTTGAAGCTGTGAGCCAAGGATGAGTTGTGTTTATTGCGGAAATTAAATGTCTTACTTTGGCAAAAACATCCTGGCTCAGATGTTCCATTTTTAGTTCAGGGAATATTTGAGTTTCAGTAAAATTTTGTCGTTTGCTGAAATATATTTCACTGATTTGTCTATCATTATTAACTCTTATATCGCTGTCGTTTTGGCGCTCAAATATAATTCCGATGTGTTTATGTACCAGCGAACTAACAGGAACCCTAATATAAAGAATATTTTTTCCTTCGTATTCTTCTTCTCTTACAGGCAATGGATAAGGTGGACTGATTACTTCGGGGTTATTCAATGCAGTAACAATGTCCTGTTTTAGTTGCATGATAATGCTCGCATTAAGCCCGATTACAGCCCCGCTATCAGTAACCCCCAATAAAATAATACCTCCCTCTTTGTTCAGAAAGGCGCAAACGGTATCGTATAAGGTAGCAGGAACTCCATTTTGGGCTTCTTTAAACTCAATGCGTGGACCCTCGCCTTTAGATATTATTTGCTTTATTTCTTGTTCTGTAAGCATATCGCAATTTAAAATTTATTCCCCCCTTTTTTTTCTAATTCTTTTATCCGAAGTTCCATGAATTAATAAATTCAAACAGGCTAATAAAATAGTGATGCAGAAACATTTTTAGAGGAAATTAGTCAATAGAAACACAAAAACATTTAAACTGTTTATTTCTAATGACATATCGTTGTAATCCTGACCTATCAAAATCTTTCATCCCGAAGTTTCGGAATGAATAGATTTTGCTGGTCGATTCGTCAATTGATTTTTTCAAGTGACGAATTTGGGTTCAAATCAATCCACGTTATCGTATAGATATGGGTTTTCGGGGTTTATTATTATATCGTCGTCGGTAAGGGTTACCTTTGAGATGGTAGTGGATTTTGGGGTTTCGTTGGGTTCAAAGTTCATGTTGCGGCGCTTAAAAGCGGGTATGCTTTCAAGCTCTTCGATATTGGCCCATTTGTTGTTTCCATTTCCCGCGTATGGTGCCGCTTGTGGCATGGTTGGCTTAGGTGGGGTGGGTTGATTATCAGCCTCCATGTCAGGAGTATTACTGGGCTGAACGGTTTTTACCTCAAAACCATCTGAATTAGCATCGAACTCAATAACCCGCTGTGCAGGGTCAAATGAGGGTTGTTTTTTGGGTTTTCGGATATGCTTGTTGGTGGCTGGTTCAATGTCGGGGGTGTCGTTTACCAGTTCAATCTTGGTTACATGCGAATCGGAATCGAGCGACACCACTTCGACGTTTCGTTCCTTGACGTATAGTTCAGGGATACTGTTAGTTCCAAAGCCTGTGGCAATAACGGTTACCTTTAGGTCGTCGCCTAGCGAGGGGTCGCAACCGTTACCCCAGATAAGGTCGGCATCGTCGCCGGCGGCGTGCTGAACGTAATCAATAATAACGCCTACCTCTTCCATGGTAATCTCATCTTGCCCGTAGGTGATATTGAGCAGGATGTTGCGGGCCCCCGAAATATCGTTATTGTTGAGCAATGGCGATTCCAACGCTTGCTTAACGGCTTCCAGTGCACGATTATCGCCTTTTGCCCTGCCCGATCCCATAAGGGCAACGCCACTATTATACATCACGGTTTCAACATCGGCAAAATCGACATTGATATAACCATGCACAGTGATGATTTCGGCAATACCCTTGGCAGCAGTGGCCAGAACATCGTCGGCCTTAGCAAATGCCTCGGTAAGTTTGAGGTTTCCGTAAACCTCCAGCAGTTTCTCATTGTTGATGACCAGCAGCGAGTCCACATGTTGGCTGATATTCCTGATGCCCTCAATGGCTTGCATCATCCTTTTGCGACCCTCCGTACGGAATGGGATGGTAACAATGGCTACCGTCAGTATTCCAAGTTCCTTTGCAGCTTTTGCAATTATTGGTGCAGCACCCGTTCCCGTTCCACCCCCCATACCTGCTGTTATAAACACCATCTTGGTGTTTTTTTGCAACAGGTTTACTATTTGCTGCAAGCTTTCGATGGCGGCCTGACGGCCAATTTCGGGTTTATTCCCAGCTCCGCGCCCTTCGGTTAGTGTAGCCCCCAGTTGGATTTTCATACCAACCGGGCTGTTTATCAATGCCTGAGCATCGGTGTTGCATAGAACAAAGTCAACATCCTTTATTCCCATGCGATGCATGTAGTTAACAGCGTTTCCGCCGCCTCCGCCAACGCCAATAACCTTGATTATCGACTCGGTTACTACAGGCAAATCAAAATTTATGATATCGTCACCCATGACTTTCGGTTTTTTTAGGTTCACTCAAATAGTGTTTTTTATATATGGCACAAGACATTGGCAAATTAGTTTATATCGTCCTCGGCAAATAGTTTCGATAGCACATCGGCAAATTTCATTCCCAGCTTGCGTTTACTGGGTTGCTTTGCCTCTTTTTCCTGAGTCTCAACAAATTCTTCACTTACGTTCCCCTCCTTGTTAGCCACAGCAACAGTGCATGATGTGGCTTCGCCAGCATCGATATGTTCCAGTCCCATTAAACCTAAACCAATAACAGTTGAGAATTGTGGGTAGTTATATTTTTCAAGCGATTCAGAGCATAGCATTTCCGAAGGATACCCAATTCGAACATCGTAGCCCCATTTGAACTTAATGAGCGAAACAACGTTCTTAAGCAGAGCCCCTCCGCCGGTTATTACAACACCGGCACTCAGTTTATTGGCAAAGTCTGACGATTGGATTTCGAATAGGGCGTAATCAAGGATTTCCTCCATGCGTGCCTGAATAATTCCGGCAAGGCTTCGCATCGAAATTTCCTTGGGCTCTCTTCCGCTAATTCCTGGAACGGTAATAATTTTGTTATCGGGTGCCATGCTCATCAGGGCATAGCCGTGATGGCATTTTAGCAATTCGGCATGTTTTTGAAGAATTTGGCAACCCTCCTTGATGTCCTGGGTGATGATGTTTCCACCAAATGGTATAACTGCCGTATGGCGAACAATGCCGTTGTAGTAAACAGCTAAATCGGTAGTTCCACCTCCAATATCTATAAGGGCTACACCCGCCTCACGTTCTTCGTCGGTGAGAACAGCCTTGGATGATGCCAAAGGTTCAAGAATGAGCTCCGATACCTTTACGCCGGCGCGGTCCACACATCTCTCAATATGCTTAGCCGATGAGGTTTTCCCGATTACGATATGGAAATTAGCGCCAAGCCTTCGTCCTAGCATACCTATAGGATTGTCATCCTCAAGCTTTATATTATCGATTGAGAAATCCAACGGCAGCACATGAAGAATGCTATCGCCTGTGTCAACAGGGATATTGTACATGTCCTCAATTAGCCGCTTGATGTGGCTTTTCTTAATTTCGGTTTCTTCGGAACCGAGTGTGATGTAGCCAAAGTTCTTGATGCTGTGGATGTGTTGGCCTGCAATTCCCACAAAGGCCGACCTGATTTTTAACCCGGCTTGCGATTCCACCTCGCGAACGGTTTTTTCAACTGCCTTTACCGTTTCCTCGATGTTTTGAATCATTCCTTTCTTTATGCCAGTCGATTCAGCGGTGCTGAAACCCACAATCTGTAATCGACCGTTTGCAGTGCGTTTCCCCAAGAGGGTTACTACCTTGGTAGTGCCAAGATCGATTGCTGCTACGTAAGTGTCGTTGTCCTGTGCCATAGTTCTTAGTATTTTGTGCAAACTATTTGATTTTTGAATTTTAGGTTGATTTCACTGTATTTATTCCAGCCTTCGGCCGGTAAAGCTTTCTCGTAAAAGAGTTTAAGTTTCTTGAGTTTGGTTTCGTAGTTATCCAAATTACCCATTACTATGATGTGTGGTCCAACCAGCGGAATGAGTTCAACATGGTTTCGGTTGCGAACGTAAATCTGTTCTATTTGGGCATTCCAGAATTTATCACTGCTTACATAGCGGGCAAACTCATAAAGTTTATAAATAAAACTTTCCTTGCTGCCATTTGAGCTGTCGGCAAAGGCTGTAATATCAAGGTTAGGCACAACCTTAAAGGGTTCCACAATGTTGCCGTTTGCTACCAGGGTGTTAGCGGCAAACCCTGAAGAGTAGGGTAGTATTTTACCCGAGTCGTCGATATAGTAAGTTTGCCCTTTGGCATTAAAAACTCTTAGCACCGGTTGCCGTTGTGCGATTTCCACTCTAAGCACACCTTTAGCCGTTTTAAAGGCCTGAACATCACGCACGGCTGCCATTTGGTAAATTTCCTGTTCAATTTTATGGGTATTTACCCTACTAAGTGGCATTCCTAGGGGCGAGTTCTTCGATTTAACAATGGTATTATATACATCCTTTGCTTTCACAAAGTTAAGCCTAGCGCTATCGAGTACTCTAACCTCAAGCTTTGTGCAGCGTTGCCCCTTATAAACTTTATTGGCATAGGAAAGGCCATAAATAGCCCAGGCCAGCACAAAAAGCCAAGCAAATATTCTAAGTCCTATGCGCAATTTCTTATTCATTCTTTTGCTTGTTCTCCTTTAACTCAAGTGTTTTTACTATGTCGGTTATCATCCTGTCGATATCGCCTGCACCAATGGTTAGCAGTATGTCCACATTGTTGCATTTCAGCCAGTTAATTAAATCGGCTTTTGGAACAATCTGTGCGTTTGGATTTCTCATCAGTTTAACTACCGATTCCGAGGTAACCCCTGCAATGGGCAGTTCCCTTGCCGGGTATATTTCGGTGATAATTGGTTTATCCAGTTTATCGAGAGCAGTAGCAAATTCCGCAGCAAAATCGCGGGTGCGGCTGTAAAGGTGGGGTTGAAATATTCCAGTGATTTTTCGGTTTGGGAAAACCTCGCGCACCGATCTAATCAGTGCTTCAATTTCGTTAGGGTGGTGGGCGTAATCATCAATATAGACGGTTTTTGTTCCCCTATACCTTACATCGAATCGGCGTTGAACCCCCCTGAACGATTCTAAGCCTTGTGCAAGGTTGTCGATTGATATGCCCATGGTTAATGCGGCAGCCGATGCGGCAAGGGCATTTTCTAAATTGTAGTTGCCTGGCACACCGAGTGTGAGATTATGGATTGGCCCTTGGGGGGTTACAAGGGTAAACCTGTAAAGCCCATCGTGAATGCTTATATTGGTTGGATAGTAGTGGCAATCGGGGGTAAATCCATAGGTTATTACCTCAATCCCTTTTGCTATAAGTGGCTTGAATGCTATATTTTGCTTGATAACCAAATATCCCCCGGGTTTGATTTGCGATACAAACTCTTGGAAGGCATAAAGCACCGCATCGTAGGTTCTGTAAATGTCCAAGTGGTCGGCATCAACTGAGGTAACAATGGCAAGGTGCGGGTGAAGCGTTAGGAAACTGCGGTCGTATTCATCGGCTTCAACCACAAGCAATTGCTTGCCCCGATCGGCAAGAATCAGGTTGCTTGAGTAGTTGCGCGATATGCCACCCAAAAAGGCATCGCACCCCATGGATGATGATAACAGGTGGGCCAGTAAGGTTGATGTGGTGGTTTTACCATGTGTACCGGCAACAGCAAGGGTTTTATAGTTTGAACTTATTAGCCCAAGCACCTGTGCGCGTTTCATTAAAGCAAAGCCTTGGTTTCGGAAATACTCCAATTCGCTATGGTTAGCCGGGATGGCCGGGGTGTAAATTACCAGGGTGCCTTCTTTATTCAGGAAAGCAGAGGGAATGGCTTCAACACTATCGGTGTAGTGAATGCCTGCACCTGCCCCTTCGAGGCTAAGAGTAATATCTGACGAAACCCTATCGTATCCGGCTACCGGAATCCTGTAATGTATGAAATACCGGGCCAGGGCACTCATTCCAATTCCCCCAATTCCAAGAAAGTAAACCCTTTTAACAGCACTCAGTTCCATCACCTTTATTTTTGGTTTTATCAATCCCTGCAAGCTTTAGCACCTCAAGAGCAATGGTTTTTGCCGAATTGCGCAAAGCTAAACGGGCAATATTTTCCGATAGTTTTTTTTGTTTTTCGGGGTTATCGAGTAGTTCAAAGGCAACCTTAACCAATTTTTCTTTAGCTTGGCTATCGGGTATCATAATGGCAGCCTCGCGCGAAGCCAGGGCCTGAGCATTTCGGGTTTGGTGGTCTTCAGCAACATTGGGCGAAGGTACAAGAATGCAGGGCCTGGCAACAAGGCAAAGCTCCGATATTGTTCCGGCTCCGGCACGTGAGATAATGGCATCGGCCGAAACGTAGGCCAAGTCCATACGGGCAATAAAATCGTAGAGCCTGATATTCTCAACAGGGTTATTGCCTAAGGCTTCCTTTACCGTTTGGTGGTAAAGTTTACCGGTTTGCCAAATCACAACAATGTCGGGTCGATTTTTAATTAAATCAAGCGAAGCCAAAAGGCTTTGGTTGATAGTGCGGGCGCCAAGGCTTCCGCCTAAAACCAGCAGTACCTTTTTGTTTGCTTCAATGCCAAAATGTTCAAGTCCCTGATTACGTGTAACCGTAATGTTTTCGATATCCTGCCTTACAGGATTTCCTGTTAGCGTTATTTTTTCGGCGGGAAAATACTTTTCCATTCCTTCGTAGGCTACGCATATGGCTTTAGCCTTCTTTGCCAGCAATTTATTGGTAACCCCAGCGTACGAGTTTTGTTCCTGTAGAAGTGTTGGAATACCTTTACGCTGAGCGGCTTTTAAAATTGGCCCACTGGCATATCCACCAACCCCAACGGCAACCTGTGGCTTAAAGTCCTTTACTATTTGATTTGCTTTGAATAGGCTCTTAATCAACTTAAATATCACCAAGATATTCTTGGGCGTGAGGCTACGTGAGAATCCGGCAACCGGCAACCCTACAATCCTGTAACCGGCCTGTGGTACCTTTTCCATTTCCATTCGTCCCTCAGCCCCAACAAAAAGAATATCCACATCGGGCTCTAACTCCCGAATGGCGTTGGCTATGGAAATGGCGGGGAATATGTGTCCGCCGGTTCCACCTCCGCTAATTATTATCCTTAACCGGTTCTTCTCCATCGAACAGTTCTTTTTTATCTTGACTTCTACTAATCCCCAGAATAATGCCCAGAGCGCCACTACTCACAATGAGCGACGAACCTCCCAAGCTAACCAGTGGCAATGGTTGGCCGGTAACGGGAATGGCTCCTACCGCAACGGCCATGTTTATTAACGCTTGTAGCGTTAGCATTAGAGCCAGGCCAAATGCAAGGAATGCCGGAAATAGGCGAGTGGATTTTTTAACCAGTAATGCAGCCCGGTAGAGTAAGATGAGGTAAAGGATAAGGATGAATACACCGCCCACCACACCGTACTCCTCGATTATAATGGCGTAAATGAAGTCCGAATAGGGGTGAGGTAGGAAGTTGCGCTGCGTTGAGCGACCAGGGCCTTTTCCGATGATTCCGCCAGTGGCTATGGCTATTTTCGATTGCTCAAGCTGATAGTTGCCCTCCGTTTTATCGTCGCTAATAAAATTCTCAATTCGGTTTACCCAGGTTTGAGCCCTGCTAAGGGTTTTAAACTGAAGCGATATGGCAATAAACGCTCCTACCAGAAGCACTCCAAGCCCAGTAATTCCAAACAGGTATTTTAGGTTAACTCGCCCCACAAACATCATTAGCCAACAGGTTAGGCCGAGCAATGCTGCGGTTGAGAAGTTAGCAGGTAGAATTAGTGCGCAAACCAATGCAACAGGTGCAACGAGTTGAATTAAAAACTGTTTGAAATCATTGGTATTGTCCTGCATTTGCGAAAGGTACTTGGCCACGAACATTATCAAAATTACCTTTGCCAGGTCCGACGATTGAAACGAGATACCCAATCCGGGTATCTCCAACCAGCGGGAAGCAGCATTCAGGTTTCGACCAAAAAGTAGTGTAATACCGAGCAAAGGTATTGATAGTGCAAGCAGAATATTGGCCAGCCTGTACCATACGCTGTATTTTATGAGATGCACAGTCCACATAACCATAAAAGCAACTACAAGGAACACCAGTTGCTTAATCAAGAAATAGGTTGTATTTCCGCCATGGTAGCGAAATGCCAAAGAGCTCGATGAGCTGTAGATGAGCAAGAGCGAAGCAAGGTAAAGAAAGATGACTATCATCCAGATCACCCTATCGCCCTTTAAATATTTATCAAAAAGCACTCCCATGGCTCAAATTGTTTTTAGAGGGCTCGAACAGCCGCTTTGAATTTGCGTCCACGATCCTCGTAATTTTCAAACAGGTCGAAACTTGCGCAGGCCGGCGAAAGCAGCACTGTATCGCCTGGTACCGAAAGTTTATAGGCCTGCTGCACGGCCTCTTCGGCCGACTTGGCATCAACAATCACAGGTACCACCCCTTCGAATGCGGCATGCAGCTTTGAGTTATCAACTCCAAGGCATATCAGTGCCTTAACCTTTTGCTTAACCAAATCCATAAGTTCCGAGTAATCGTTACCCTTGTCGGTACCGCCTGCAATCCAAACCACCGGTGTCGTCATACTCTCAAGGGCATACCATGCCGAGTTAACATTAGTTGCCTTTGAGTCGTTGATATACTTTACACCTCGCACAGTAAGCACATACTCCAACCTATGCTCTACACCCTGAAAATCCGATAGCGACTCGCGTATAACCTCCTTACGGATATTTAGAACATGTCCGGCAATTCCAGCAGCCATTGAGTTGTATATATTGTGTTTTCCCTTTAGGGATAGGTCGTTTATTGACATGCTGAAATCGCTATTGTCGTAATTAATGAACATGTCGAGGTTTTCGAGCCAAGCGGTTTGGTTCTCCTTGGTTTTTTGGGAAAAAGGAAGTTGTTGTGCGCGCAGCACAATCTTTTTGAGCTGTTCTACTGTAACTGCATCGTCGGAACAGAAAATGAAGCAATCGTCTTCCGATAGGTTACGGGTAATTCTAAACTTCGACTCCACGTAGTTCTGCATTTTGTAGTCATACCTATCTAAGTGGTCGGGGGTGATGTTGAGCAGTATGGCGATATCGGGTTTAAAGTTGTATATGCCATCGAGCTGAAAGCTACTAAGCTCAATTACGTAGTAATCGTAGCTGCAATCAGCCACCTGATAGGCAAAGCTATTCCCAATGTTCCCGGCAAGGCCAACGTTTAGGCCTGCCTTTTGCATCATGTGATATATCAGTGAGGTGGTTGTTGTTTTGCCGTTGCTACCCGTAATACAAACCGTGTATGCATTGGTGTATCGGCCGGCAAATTCTATCTCCGAAATAATCGGTATTCCTTTTTCCTTGATTTTAATAATCATTGGGGCTTTATCGGGAATGCCGGGGCTTTTAATCACCTCGTCGGCATTGAGGATTAACTCCTCAGTATGTTTACCCTCCTCGAAGCGGATATCGTACCTGTTTAACCATTCCTTGTAGCGGGGTTTAATCTCCGATAAATCCGACAGGAATACATCAAATCCCTTTTTCTGGGCTAACACAGCAGCTCCTGCGCCGCTTTCACCTCCTCCGAGTACAACTATTCGCTTCATACGTTTCGGTTTTTTAACGGATTTTCAATGTTACAACTGTAATTACAGCAAGCAGTATGGCTACAATCCAGAACCGGGTAACAATTTTGGGTTCAGGGTAACCTTTTTTCTGGTAGTGGTGATGTAATGGTGACATCAGGAATATTCTGCGCCCCTCGCCATATTTACGCTTGGTGTACTTAAAGTAGCTAACCTGCATAACCACCGAGAGGTTCTCAACAAGGAATATTCCGCAGAGAATAGGGATTAGCAATTCTTTCCGAATGAGAATGGCAAAGACAGCAATAATACCGCCAATGGTAAGGCTTCCGGTATCGCCCATGAATACCTGGGCGGGGTAGCTGTTGTACCAAAGGAAGCCCACAAGGGCACCTATGAATGCGCTCATGAATACAACCAGCTCGCCCGAGTGCGGAATGTACATGATGTTCAGGTATTCGGCATAAATCACGTTACCCGATAAGTATGCAAAAACACCAAGGGTGGTAGTGATTACTGCCGAAACGCCCGTTGCCAAACCATCGAGCCCGTCGGTCAGGTTTGCACCGTTCGAAACGGCTGTGATGATTAGAATTACTACTAGAATGAAGATAATCCATGTTACATACTCATATCTCTCGCCTTTAAACGGATTAAGTAGGTTGTAATCAAACTCGTTGTTTTTCACAAAGGGAATGGTGGTTTGCGTTGTCTTTTTAGCCTTTGAAACGGTTACAGGTTGATTATTGCTGTATTCCGAGGTTACTAGGGTTTCAACCTGAACATCTTTTTTTACCTTTTCAACTTTTTCCCTAATAACAATATCGGGGCTAAGCCACATAACCAAGCCGACAAATAAGCCAAGCGAAACCTGTCCAACGATTTTGGTACGACCCGATAGGCCCTCCTTGTTTTTCAGGAAAACCTTGATGTAGTCGTCGGCAAAGCCTACTGCTCCCAACCATACGGTTGTAACCAGCATTACAATGATGTAGATGTTAAGGATATCGGCAAAAAGCAGTACCGGCAAAAGCATTGAAAGCAGGATAATGATACCTCCCATGGTTGGGGTACCCTTTTTCTGCATTTGGCCTTCAAGGCCAAGATTTCGAATCTCCTCGCCAATTTGTTTAAGTTGCAGGTAACGTATGATGCGTTTCCCAATAAGCAGGGCAAAAGCAAGCGAGAAGATGAAAGCCATAGCCGAGCGGAACGAAATGTAGCGGAACAAACCTGCACCGGGAATATCCCAGTAGTTAGTTAGTAGTTGAACCAGATAGTATATCATACCTGCAACGATTTAAAAATTTCGGTTAACACTTCCTTATCGTCAAAGTGGTGCTTTACACCTTTAATTTCCTGGTAGTTTTCATGTCCTTTACCGGCAACCAGAATGATATCGCCATTAAGGGCAAGCAAGCAAGCGGTTCGAATGGCCTCGCGCCTATCAACTATGGTTATTACCTTTTTTGCCAGTGAGGCATCAACGCCTGCTTTCATATCGTTAATTATGTCCTCTGGTTCTTCGAACCGGGGATTGTCGGAGGTAAGGATTACGATATCGCTTAGCTCGGCGGCCACCTTGGCCATAACGGGGCGTTTGGTTTTATCGCGGTTACCACCTGCACCCACAACCGTTATTAGCCGTTGGTTATCGGATTTTATCTCGTTAATGGTTTTTATCACATTTTCCAGCGCATCGGGTGTGTGGGCATAATCAACCACGGCGGTAACGCCATGCCCGGAACGAACATATTCAAACCTGCCCGATACCGGTGTAACATCGCTAATGCCAGTTAAAATCTCATTTTTATCAAAACCCAAAAGCATTAGCGATGAGTAGATGGCCAAAAGGTTATAAGCGTTGAATCGGCCTAAAAGCCTTGTCCACACCTCAACGCCATCAATATTGAGCATCATGCCGTCGAAATGGCTTTCAATCACTTTGCACCGGAAATCGGCCATTGAACGTAACGAGTATGTGTAAACCTTTGCCTTTGTGTTCTGAACCATTACCATACCATTCCTATCATCGGCATTGGTAAGGGCAAAGGCATCGGCTGGCAAATCGTCGAAGAATCGTTTTTTTGCCTTAAGGTACTCGGCAAAGGTTTTGTGGTAATCGAGGTGGTCGTGGGTGATATTGCTGAAAATGCCTCCGGCAAACGTTAAGCCCGCAATACGGTTCTGAACCACCGAGTGAGAGCTAACTTCCATAAAGCAGTAATTGCAACCCGCATCAACCATCTGCTTTAGTAAAGCATTTAGTTGAATGGGGTCGGGGGTAGTGTGGGTTGATGGAACTTCAACATTATCGATGTAGTTTACCACGGTCGAAAGCAAACCGGCCTTATGCCCCATACGTCGGACAAGTCGGTATAGCAGCGTAACGGTGGTAGTTTTACCATTAGTACCGGTTATTCCAACCAGTTTTAGCTTTTGCGATGGATGACCATGGTATGCCGATGCCATGTAGCCTAAGGCTACCGATGAATCATCAACCTGAATAAATGTAACATTTGATGGGCATTCGGCGGGTAAGGTTTCGCAAACAATGGCCGTTGCCCCCGATTCAATGGCTTGCGGAATATAGCTATGCCCATCGCTTTGAGTGCCACGAACGGCAACGAAGCAGCAGCCCGGTTTTACTTTGCGCGAGTCGAATGTTAACCCCTCAATATCAACATTGATATTGCCAAGGGTTTTGGTTACCAGCTTTACAGGAATTATACCTTGAAGTTTTGCCATGCTAACTCTCTCCTCTGCTCATTTCTAAGTAAACAGTAGAACCTTTAATAACGGGCTCGCCCGGTTGAATCGATTGCGAACGCACTGCCCCTCGGCCTTTTGCCACAACCCTTAAACCCAAGCGCTCCAAATGGTAAATGGCATCACGTAACCCCATGCCAACCACATTGGGCACTTTTTTATTTGAGAGGGCAACTGGCAATGTTTTTATTTTGGTGCTATCGCGTTGGGCTGTTACCCAGTCGTGTTTATCGCTATTATTTTCAATAGGTATATCAAGTTCGTCCAAAACGTATTCAAGATTTGCTGCCAATCCGGTTTTGGCCTGAGGCAAATCCTTAAGCTCATCGCTTTCAATTTCCCTGAACCATTCAGGGCTCGTAGCATAAACCTTATCGGAAATCTCCTTAAAAATTGGCCCGGCAACTACGTTCCCGTAGTAAACACTATTCGATGGTGAGTTTACCACAACAATACATGAGTATTTAGGGTCTTCGGCGGGAAAGTAACCCACAAACGAGGCTTGATAGCTTACCCTACCGCCCGATTTGTAACCCTTACTACCCCTTGCTATTTGTGCGGTTCCGGTTTTACCTGCTATTTTGTACCTCGGGTTTTTAAGGTTGGTAGCCGTGCCTTCTTCAACAACTCCTTCCAGTACTTCGTGTACCTTTTTAAGTGTAGAGCGTGAACAAATTGACGATTGAATAACCTGAGGCGGGAAACTCTCAACTACCTGTCCGTGCCTTAGGAATGCCTTTACTATTCGGGGTTTTACCATTCTACCGTTGTTGGCAATAGCGTTGTAGAAGGTAAGAATTTGCAGCGGAGTTAGGCGAACCTCGTAGCCAATGCTCATCATGGGCATGGAAAGGCCCGACCAGCCTCTATCGCCCGGGAATCGGATCTGAGGCTTTACTTCACCTGGAATAATGATACCTGTAGGCTGATTAAGGTTCAACTCGTAAAGCTTTTTCACAAAATCTTTTTCCTTGCCCTTGAAAACCTTTTGAACAAGTTTTATTACTCCAATATTCGATGAAACCTCAAATACTTCCTTAACCGTAATCTTTCCGTGGCCATCCTCCTTGGAGTCGGATATAACATGGTCGTAAAGCTGCAGCTTGCCTTTTCCGGTATTTACAGTATCGTTTAGGTCGATATTACCTTCCTCCAGCAGCGCAATAAGGGTAGCAGTTTTCATTGTTGAACCCGGTTCGGTGCTCTCGCCCACGGCATAGTTGTAATCCTCGTCGTAGGTTCCATCTTCGTTGCGCCGGAGGTTAGCAATGGCTTTAATATCGCCGGTGGCAACCTCCATTACAATGGCACAGCCATGACTGGCTCCATGCCCTTCCAGATGTTTCCTAAGGGCTGCCTCGGCCACGTCCTGTAGTTGCACATCGAGGGTGGTAAGAATATCAACCCCATCTTCGGGTTCAACCTTATTCATGCTATTTACCTCAACCCAAGTGTTTCCGGGTATTCGGGCATGCACCCTTAAGCCATTCCGCCCTTTAAGCACATCGTCGAGCGCCTTTTCAAGCCCAACCACCCCTCCATCGAGGTTTACCATACCAAGGGTACGAGCAGCCATGGAGTTATGCGGAAGGATACGCTTATTAACCTGCTCGGCTATAAAACCTCCCTTGTTTTCGCCTAATCGGAGTAGCGGAAATTTTGATATTTCCTGTAGTTCAATGTAGTTTACCTTACGGGGCGCAATGGGGTAGTAGCGCCTATTTTTAGCATACTTACGGGCGTTGGTAAGTTCCGAACGGTATGAGTACCACGACCTATCGCCAAAAAACCTCGATAGGCATATGGACAGCGAGTCGATATTGGCTCTAAATACCGAATCGGTTAGGCCGGCAGCCAGCAAGTCCATGCGAAGGTCAAAGTACGGTACCGATGTGGCCAATACCCTTCCGTCGGACGCAAGGATATCGCCCCGATTGGCTTCAACAAGGATATCACGGTAGGTTATTTTTTTAGCTTTTTCCCGCAGCTCGTGCCCATCAACTACTTGTATGAAGAATATCTTTATAACAATACCTATACCCACCAGTAGCAGTATGATGTATATCCCTGCAATCTTAATCAGTATGTTGTTCTTCACCGTCATGTGACTGCTGCACTAATGGTTATTTCAACTTTTTAGGTGGAACCCTCGATTCTATTAGGCCAAGGCCTTTTTCTTCAACTAATTTTACCACTTCCGATTGTCGACTTATGGACATGTACTGGGCGGCAGTGGTTATCGATTCGGCACGAAGGTTTTTAACCTCCTTGCGTAACTTTAGCTCTGTTCGTAAAAGATTGTTATAGTGATAGTTGTTGGCAATATAGATAATGGCAAGTGCCACCAAAAAGATAATGTATGGCATTTGGCCCGATATCAATTCATGGGTTAAGATTCGGCCACTGATAAAGTCCTTTACGCCAACCTTTTTCCCTTTTTTGCTCTCGGGCTGTTGGGTTGCCTTTACATCGTCAAATTCCGGTGTACTCTGTTCTGTCATATCCGTTTGCCAATTCTAAGTTTAGCGCTTCGGGCGCGGTTGTTCACTTTACATTCCTCATCGCTGGGCGTAATCACCTTTTTGTTCACCTGCTCAAAGGGCACATTCCTGTTGCCCATTAGGTCTTTGCTATCGGTTCCCTCAGTATTTCCGTAGCGCAGGTAGTTCTTTACCATCCTATCTTCCAGTGAGTGGTACGATATTACCACCAACCTCCCACCCGGTACCAGGCATTTGGATGAGCTTTCGAGCATTGCCTCGAGGTTTTCCATCTCGCGGTTCACCTCAATGCGTATGGCCTGAAAAACCTGTGCTAAAACTTTATTCTGTATCTTAAAGGGCAAAAGAGGTTTTAGGATCTCAAGCAGCTGGTCGGCGGTTTCAATCTTTTGGTTTTCACGCGCCTTGGCAATTACCGATGCCATTTTGCCTGCACCCTGTACCTCGCCATAGAGTTTCAGAATTCTAGTAAGTTCCTCTATGGGGTAATCGTTTACCACTTTCTGTGCGGTTAACTTAGCATTCCGGTTCATTCGCATATCGAGTGGCCCCTCGAACCTGAACGAGAATCCCCTTTGGGGGCTATCGAGGTGATGCGACGAAACGCCTAAATCGGCCAGAATGCCATTTACCTGTTCTATACCGTGGTAGCGCAAAAAGTTTCGGAAGTACCTGAAGTTACTCCGAATGAGCATGAAGCGCTTATCGTCCAGGGCATTTTGTTGTGCTTCCTCGTCCTGGTCAAAGGCTATAAGGCGACCTTTTTTTCCCAATTTTTCCAGAATGGCACTTGAATGCCCGCCACCTCCAAAGGTGAGGTCAACGTAAACCCCATTGGGGGTGATGTTCAGCCCCTCAATGCTCTCGGCAAGCAGAACAGGAACGTGGTAGGCCATTTACTCATCTTTTAAAGGTGTTGATCCCAGTATTCGTTCAGCCAGATTGGCAAAATCGGACGAGCCCAGCTGCGCCGATTCGTACTTCTCCTTAGCCCAAATCTCAATCTTACCGTTCATCCCGGCCATCACAATATCGCGACCAATTCCAACCATCTCCAGCAATCTCTTTGGCAATAGTAACCTACCGTTGGTATCGAGGGTTACCTCGGCTGTGCCCCTGAAAAACTCCCTAATAAACAGGTTGTGCTCTTTGTTGTAGGGGTTCGTGTTACGGCGTATTATCGCCGTTTGATGCTCCCACTCCTCAAGGGGGTAAAGCACAAGGCATTCCTCGTAAATGTCTTTCTTTACAACAAACCTATCGGGCGATTCCGATTTCACCTGCTTACGAAGCGATGAGGGGAAGAGGACGCGCCCCTTATCATCAACCTTGCACTCGTAATCGCCGATAAATGTGGACATTGTATTTTCAGTTTTCGATTTGTAAAAATATACAATAATTTTCCACTTTCAACCACTTTTTCCCACTTTTTTACACTTTGTTAATAACTTTTTTGGTTGACGGTCAGAAAATTATGTTGAAATCCCTGTAATTGTTGATGATTGGAATGTGGCAGATGATTTTTGATTTAGGTTGATAAGTTGTGTAACCATAAGGAAACTACCGCTAAGTTTTATTTAAGTGTATAAAAATTCTATACCCATTGTCGTTTAGATAAAAGGGGATAAAAGAGAAAAGAGATGCTTCGACTGGGCTCAGCATGACATGAGATGACGGGTCACTCTCAAACCATCAACCATCAACTGATGAAGTATCACATTGTTGCACAGGGTTTTAGCGGTTTTTCACAGTTTAAATCAGCATAATCAGCGTCATCTGTGTTCCATTACACTTCATGAATAACGAACAATGTTTTCAGCCTCTCTTTAGCGCGCGTCTTCTGACGCGTGCATTCACTAAAAAAAATCGCCCCGTAGAGGCAAATAGGATTAGCCCAGGGTTTTAACCCTGGGTGTAGAGGTATACCAAATATTTGGCGATGCACGCAATGCATATGCCAAAGAGCAAGGGGGAAGCGTTGCAACTCAACCGAAAAGCATTCCATAGAGCCATATACATGTTCTTTCTTGTCTTGATACAAGAAAGAACCAAAGAAAATCAAGGCCGAAAAGCCCGACCCGATGGGTGCCCGCGGGTGGAACTGCTACGCGATACAATTCGCCATGCCTGCGGCGTGACTCATGAGGTATCGCTTACTAAGCCCACCGCCACGTTCCACCCCCGACCCATTATCGGGTCAGGCTTTTATGCCCCTGTTTACATCTTCCGCTCCCCTCTCCTTTCAGGAGAGGGGCAGGGGTGAGGTCGTTTCCCACAAACACCGAACAACAAGCAACGGACAACGTTTTCAGCCACGTAGAGGCAAATAGGATTAGCCCAGGGTTTTAACCCTGGGTGTAGAGGTATACCAAATATTTGGCGATGCACGCTAAGGCACTCCAAAGAACAAGGGTGAAGCTTTGCATCGCAATAGAAAAGCATTGCAAAGATCGATTGTTGTAAAACCAGCCAATAAGGATAAAAGGATTAAAGGTACAAAGAGAGGCTTCGACTGAGTCCACGATATATCGGGACTCAACATGACAAATATCCTTAACTAAACAACATTGATTCTACACCATAAACCGTTAGGCTTAACGCAAATAAAAAAGGGATACGGAACTTAGTGTCCATATCCCTCAAATGCCTTAGATTACTTATTCTACTTAACCCCCAAAAATTCCTTGGTACTCATGATTTTGGCGTAGTTGCGCAGGGTGGCCAGGGTTGATAGGTGAACCATTTTGGCAGGAATGGTCTCGTTTTCCCATTTCAAATCCTTAGTAGCGCAGGCGTCGTGGATGAGGGTAACCTTAAAGCCGAAATCGGCAGCGGCACGTACAGCAGCCTCTACACACATGTGGGTTTGCATTCCACAAATAACAAGTTTTGATACTTGCTGCCCCCGCAGGTACTCAAGCAATCCGGTATCGACAAAAGCATTTACATTACTCTTCATAAAAACCATTTCGCCATCGGCAGGTTTTACCAGGGAGTAGAAGCCCTGACCCTCGCTGGCGTTATGGCCAACATGCACCACCAACTGCTGGGTATTTCGGAAATACTCAAGCACCTTAGCTGCATTTTGAGCGGCAGGAATGGGGTTTACCAGTTCCGATTTCCCTCCAGGGAAGTAGAAATCCTGAATATCTATAATTATAAGGGCTACCCGTGTGGTATCAGGTATGGCCTCAACTGCTGCTGCAAATAGCACAAACAGCAATGTGTATAGTACACGTCGTATCATGGCAAAAGATTTTTGTAAATATAAGCAGATTTTCACTTAGCTGGTACAACTAATTCATGTAGAAGAAACAAGCCCTACTGGTGTTGATGCTTTGCGGAATTTGTTCCTCGTAGAGCTTCATGTCGAGCTGGTCAACAAACAGGTGGTAAAACGATAGCATTCCCTCAGGCAGACGCGTTTGGTTTTCCTCATCAAAAAATATAACAAGGTTGTAAAACCAGAACGGATCGGTATTCATGTGAATCCTACCCACATAATCGACCACCAAGCTATTTTTTCCCCTGTA
>Ga0078972_1009385_pt1 | contig 19345 bp, 14 predicted proteins | sample YelNatPaOPGAMG01_FD_67568 | JGI IMG/M metagenome (GOLD analysis project Ga0078972, IMG submission 67568) | Hot spring thermophilic microbial communities from Obsidian Pool, Yellowstone National Park, USA - OP-RAMG-01 (SPADES assembly) (version 2) | ecosystem: Environmental > Aquatic > Thermal...
TCTCCTGTAACTCAATTCCCACTGCAGTCTCCACCCCCGCTTTCACGCCGAATAGGGGTGAGGTGCCAAAGGCGGTTACGGTAGTTGTAGTTGTATCGTCCTTTTTAAAGGCCGCAACCACGACCCGGTAACTGTCTCCCGGCGGAAGGTCCGAAATAGTGATGGTAGCCTCCGAGGCACCAGAAGCTATACTGGTGCTGTAGTACCCTTCTGGATTTGCTGTATTCGGCACAAGCACGTTGTTGGAATAGACCCAAACCTGGGCTTCCGTCGCACCCGTGCCCAGGGCCTTGCTCGAGGGAGAAAAACTCAAGCTGATGGTGCCGTTTTCGGAGCCTCCTGTCCAGATGGCGCAGGAAAACACGAAGAAAACCAACCCAAGGGCCCACAGGAGGATAGCCGCTTTCGATAATTTGTTTTTCATATGCATCCCTCCTACTTCACCGTCACTTTTACAGTTCCTGTCAGGCTAGCCTTGCCCCCAGCCCCTTCCGCTGCCCCCGCGGGCCGTGTGCTGATCTCTGTTTTGGAAGTGGCTACCGCTGCTTCTTCTGGAGAAGCAGGAGCCTGCAGTCCTTTGATGGAACTCGATTCTCCCTGCTGGATCGTACGGGACTGGCCGATGGCATTGGCGTACCGCACGATTCCCTCCCACACCCGAAGGCCTGTTCCGCTAAAATCGAACTCCGTTCCCCGTACGGCTGCCGTGGATACGGGGCTCTTCAAGGTAAAGTCGTGTTCCAGGCCCTCTACCTTTTCCACCTTGGCTCGCACACGCCCCACCTTCAAGTCCAGAGATGTTTTCTGTTCTCCTTGGGCTTTCACCAGTTCCGAAACTGCCATGCGGGTAAGAGGCTTTACCTGAATCGTGGCGGATCCTGCCTGAATGGTAGCGAAAGAATTGAATCCGGTAGAAATTACTGTTCCCGCAGGGAGTACCAGGTTACGGGCAGCGGGCTCCCAGTTCTTTCCGGGAGGCATCACTTCCACCTTCCCGGAAAACTCCCGTAAGACCGCCTGTTCCTGCGCAAAGGTGAGACTTGCGAGGAGGAACAGGATCGTTAGAATTAGGATTTTTTTCATAACCATCCTCCTGATGGACAATATCCCCTAGAAACTGAAGGAAAAGACGAATTGCCCATACACGATGGGATCGTCCTTTCCGGGTAAGAATGCACTGCTATAGGGAAGAAAGAATCCCATGGCAACTCCTAGCCCCAGGTCGGAGAAGGGGCGCAGGTTTCCGTACACAGCTATATCGGTACCCAGGTAGCCTGCTCCGGCAGAAGGATCCACTTCACCCTCTGACATGGCTCCCTTGGAAGCTTTGAAGAAGGGGGTGAGTTTGGCACCCGCCTGGAGGCTTTCCAAGATGGAACCTTTCGCGCTGGAAAAGGGTTTCAGCGAATAACCCAGTTCCACCGCTAGGAGGTTACTCGTTTTGGGCTGGAAGGCAGTACCCAGCGTTTGCCCCGAGATGGGGAGGAACAGGGAACTCCCCCCGCTTGTGTTCCCTTCGATGTAGGAAATGGAATCGGAATCACCGGTAGCATAGAGAATCTGCACACTCGCTACCGACTGGAAGAACTCCTGCAGGTAGTACTTGAAGGAGACGCCTCCCAATCCTGCAAGAATGTTCTTGTACAGGTACGCTTCCCCTGTGTTACTCTGGGAATCGGGCACAAAGGTCAGCATGCGGCCTGTCCCCAAATAGAAGAATGCATTGTAGAACAGAGCGGAGGTGAGGGGACCATCCAACCCGATCCCAAAGTACTGGGTATCCACCAACCCGCCCGAAGAGGGATCGTAGACTTCCTTTCCTTCTTTGATGACATCCTCGAACAGGTGACGAAGATCTTCATTCACCAGAATGGAGAAGTTTACATTCTGCCGGGCAAAAAGCTCAGGGATATTCCAGGAAAGGGTACCGATAAGACGCTTCGGTGCAAAAAGAATGTCTTTGTCCAGGTCATCCAGAGCATCCAGCTTGCTCATCACCAGGGAGGTGTAGTACTTGTTCAGTAACCCTGTATACCCGAAGGCCAATTGAAGAGTGGAGGAAGGATACCCGAACTCCATCCGAAACCCGTCCATCCGATGGGCAAACACAAATCCGGAGAACTCCTTATGGAAGAACCGTCCGATTTCGAGGGAAAACAGGTTTGCTCCGTTTTCCAGGTGAGGAAACGTACCTTTTAAAGAGAAGGTTTCAATATCCCCGTAGAAGGTAGGCTTGTCCGAATCGTTACTGAACGATCCCATGAGGGAAGCATTCAGTACCCAGAAATCGCCCATGGGTAGGTTCAACCAGAGGTGAGCCGTGTTTTCCTGGATAAAGCCCTCCCCTTCCTTGGAGGAATAACTGGAGTTGTTTTCTATGTTTACACCGAAATCGAATCCGTAAAGGGCCCATCCCCAAAGAGAAAGGAGGATGATGAGAAAAATCGTTTTCTGTTTCATTGCTGTTCCTCCTTCCAGCTAAGGACGTTGTTCAGGATCTGCATGGCTTCCTGGCCGGAGATACTGCGGTAAGGACTGGGATTCTCCGTTACAAACCCTAGATAGGCAATTTCCCTTGCCGCATACCGGGAACTAGGCATAAGCCGGTACATGAGACCTCCAGGAATATTGAAGGCTTTCATGATCAAGTACGCATACTGCCCCAGACTGATGTCCGTAGGTTCTTCGGGTACCTTAATACCCCAGTCCTGCTGTTTCAACGCCTCCATAGCCTGTTCGGGTGTAGCAGTATCCTTAATGATCCCTGCCGCAGAAAGGACCAGGTATGCCGCGTACGAATAACCTACCTTTTTCTGTTCCAACACTTGATCGATCAACGCGTTGGATTGCGCAAACCCAACCGTTGCGCTCAACCCCACCAGTACGACCAGGAGAAGGATTCTTCGTCTCATTGTATTCTCCTACCGAGTTTCAAAAGATAATATACCCCGCATAGCGCAAGGTTTCCAGATGAGTTATAGTATAATTTAAGAAAGAGATATTTACAAACCCAGGAGGTGGGGGAATGTGGAAAAAAATCAATATCGGGGCCCTCGTTCCGATTCTCAGTGCCGTGATCTTCAGCCTGTTGAACCTGTTCGACTTCTATGCCACCCTGGAAAAGCGGGTGTACGATGCGCTCCTCCACGTAAAACCCGCCATCCCCGAAGACCCCTCTATTCTATTACTGGACGTGGACGATACCGCCATTGCCAACGTAGGCATCTGGCCCTGGAGCCGTGAAGTGATGGCCGAAGGGCTCATCACCATGAAGGAATTCGGGGCGGCCTACGCAGTATTCGATATCGAATACACAGAGCAGAGTCCCCGGGGCATCGATTCCACCCTCCTCCAGGAAAAGATCCCCAAGGCTCTATCCTCCGAGTTCGCTTCCCTCTACCGAAACGTGTACGACCTGTTCACCGCGTTGAAAAACCGGCAGATTTCCCTGCGGGATGCGGAGGACTACCTGAAGCAGTTGGAACAGATGACGGAACAATCGAAGCAGGTACTCATCACCAACATCAAAAGGATCGTCCGGGATAACGATACCTTCTTAGGCCAGGCCGCCCGGTTCTTCGGGAATGCTTACTTCACCATCAACATGCTCCCCAGCGGAAAGGAAAACATTCCCGATGAGCTCCGTGCTCTATCCCTGGAGCGGCTTCCCCTGAAGAAAATCAAAGCCGAAGGGGAGATACCTTACAAGACTTCCGACATTCGACCCGCCATCCTGCCCATACTGAAACCCGCCGCAGGAGCCGGTTTCCCCAACGTGGAGGTAGACTCCGACGGCGTCAGGCGTAGGCTGTTCTTGATCCTCGAGTACCAGGGAAAGTACTTTCCCCAGTTAGCCTTCTCCGCCCTGTACCACAAACTGGGAGAACCGGAAGTCATACTCAAAAAGGATCAAATCATCCTCGAGGGAGCCCAGTTGCCCCAGAAAGGCAAAACCACCCTCAGGATTCCCCTGGCGGAAGACGGGACGGTGCTGATCAATTGGCCCAAGAAAACCTATTGGGAAAGTTTCCGCCACCTTTCCTACTGGAACCTGGAGGTAGCCCGCAGGCAGGAAGAAGCGCTGGTAAGGAACCTCGAACTGATGGACGAGGATCACTACCTCTCCTACCACACCAACCCCGACTTCCTGGAACTTTATCATAAGGCCAAAGCCATTCGGGAAGAGGTGCTGCAGGGAGGGGATCTGGCTAAGATCGAAGAGTACAAGAAGCTGCGGCAGGATTTCTTCAAGGAAACGGAAGCCTTCGTGAAGGGAGGGGCCGAATCTTCCATACTGGCAGAAATCGATGGGGCCCTCGCTACGGGGAAGTACTCGGAAGCGCAAAAAACCGAACTTCAGCAAATCCGGAGTACCGTTGTAGACAATTTCAAGAACCTCAGGAACCTGGTGACAGACCTGCTGAAAACCCGGGAGATCCTTGCCCAGAACCTTCCCGGCTCCTTCTGCATCATCGGGAATACCGCCACCTCCACCACCGACCTTGGGGTAAACCCATTCGTGAAAAAGTATGAAAACGTGGGAACCCACGCTTCCATCGCGAACACGATTCTGCAGGGTCAGTTCCTGGACGATCTGCACTGGGGATACGCGGGGATCGCGGCCCTTCTTCTATCCCTCCTCGTGTATTTCATCCTTCGGAATATGGACCCCCTGCCCTCGATCCTCCTCGGGATCGGATTCGTGTTACTGGTCATGACGGCCGGTACGGTTCTCTTCGTAACAACCGGGATCTATTCGAAACTCCTCACCCCCACACTCGCCGTGTTTTTTACCTTTCTCACCCTTGCCTTCGTGAAATTCCTCAAAACGGCAAAGGAAAAGAGTTACATTCGTAACGCCTTCGGCCACTACCTTTCCACCGACGTAATCAACGAACTCCTCACCAACCCGGACAAGCTGAAATTGGGAGGTGAAAAAAAGTACATCACCGCCATGTTTACCGACGTGAAGGGATTCAGCACCATATCCGAACAACTAGATCCTGCCGACCTGGTAAAACTCCTGAACGAGTACCTCAGCGCCATGAGTGACATCATTCTCGAGATGAAAGGCACCATCGACAAGTACGAGGGGGATGCGATTATCTCCTTCTTCGGGGCTCCCCTGGAACTTCCCGATCACGCGGTACGGGCCTGCAAGGCGGCTATACAGATGAAAAAGACCGAAACGGAACTGAACAAGAAGTTCCTGGAAAACGGAATGGCTCCCAACCCCCTCCTGACCCGGATAGGAATCAACACGGGGGATATGGTAGTGGGAAACATGGGAACAGCCCGAAAGATGGACTATACCATCATGGGGAACTCGGTGAACCTGGCGGCCCGGCTGGAAGGGGTGAACAAGCAGTACGGCACCTGGATTCTCACCAGTGAGTATACGATGCAAAACGCCGATTCGGATCTGACGGTGCGCAAGCTAGACCGGGTACGGGTGGTAGGAATCCAGACTCCCGTACGATTGTTCGAGGTGATCGAAGAAAAATCCCAAACATCCCCCGAATTGAAGGAGGCGGTAGCCATCTTCCATGCGGGATTGGATCTATTCGAGGAAAAAAACTGGAAGAAGGCGGAGGCCCGGTTCGAAGAGGTGCTGAAGATACTCCCCGAGGATGGACCGGCTTCTACCTTCCTCAAGCGCTGTCAGCAGTATATCGTGAATCCCCCACCGGAGAACTGGGACGGGGTCTTCAACCTTACGACGAAATAGGGCGCTGCACGAAATAGGGCGGTGTAGCCTAATGCAGCGCCGGATGAGTGTTCAAGGCATCGAGGGAAGTACCGCTTCAACTCCCCGCCGTTCCAGGAGGGTTCCTTCCGCCTTGTACAGGGTCAGTACCGCGAGGATATAGTTTACCACCGCCTGCGCTTCGGCCAACCGCGCGGAGAGAAGGTCCCGTTCGGCAGTGGCGACGAGGATCGAAGTGGATCGCCCCACCTGGTATTTCTCCTGTTCCGATCGGAGCTTCTCTTCCTGTAGCCTCCGGGTTTCGGAAGTGGCAAACACGGTGGCCCGCGCCCGCTTTACATCGGTAAAGGCGGTCCGAATCTCCACCTCTATAGCACGTTCCAGATTGCCGACGGCCTCTTCCATCTGGGCCCGGCTCAAGGCGGCCCGTCGGGATCTAGCATCGGCAGCTCGATTCCCCAGGGGCAGGGAGAAAGAAAAGCCCGCCGACAGGGTGGGATCGGAGGGGAGGAGAGCAGTGACTGCTTCTCCCAGAGCATTCTTGTAGACGGTGCTCCCCAGAAAAATGAAGAAGTCCAGCTTGGGAAGGAGCCCATTCCTGGTTCGGATCACTTCCAGATCTCCCTTTTCACGGCTCAACCGGGCGGATATGAGGTCCGATCGTTTCTGAAGGCCTGCTTCCACATGCTTTCCCACCTCGTCCATCCCCTCTTCCGGCAATTTGGGTTCTTCCCGTAGAATCACCGGCACATCCTGGAAGGCTCCCTTCGCAATGTACTGGAGGAGTTTGAGCCTTGCCATTTCGACCCTCCCCTCCGCCCCGATGAGGGACTCTTTCCGCTGTGCCACTTCAACCTGGGAAGCGGCAAGTTCAAGTTCCGGCAACCGCCCTACGGCGATCCGTTGGCGCGTATTTTCCAACTGCTGTTCGGCAATCCGGAGGGAATCCTGGTATATGGCAGCCTGCTTCATGGCAAGGTAGTATTCCCAGTAGGCCTTTTCCACGTTGAAAACCAGGGCCTCGGTGAATCCCCGCAGTTCCCACTGGGAGGCAAAGGCATCGATACGGGCGGAGCGAACCTTCGCGAGGTTTACCTGCAGGCTGGGCCCCCCTTGCAGGAGGGACTGGGTGATCCCGATGGAGTAGGTGGCAGATGCTTTGAAAGGAATCTGATTCGTGGGAGTCCGTTTTTCTCCTGAGAGGGAAACGGAGGGGCGAGTCCCTGTAGGAAGGGGCCAGGAAAGGGAAAGGCTTCCGGTTCCTGTCTCGTCATCCTTTACGGTAGACCCTGCGGTGAGGGTGGGATCGAAGGCTCCCCATTCCTCCTCCTCGTAGGTCTCCCGAAGAGCGGGAGCGTACCGCTGGGCTTTCAACGAGGGGTTGTTCTCCAGGGCGGAAAGAATCGCCTCCATTACGGAGATTTCAACAGGAGATCCGATTTGGGGAGTGGATTTCTCCTGTTTAACAGGGGAGTTTTGCTGGGCGAACAAGTTCCCCCCAAAGGAGGCACAGAGGAGGGTGGAAAGCAACAGGAAAGCTACAACGTGCAACCATCTCATGCGGTCTTCCCCTTTTCCCTCCGGCGTTCCACGATGTAATACACGCAGGGGATCAGTACAAGGGTGATCAGTGTGGAACTTGTAAGTCCCCCGATCACCGTTCGGGCCAGGGGAGCCTGCAGTTCCCCTCCTTCTCCCAAGCCCAGAGCCAGGGGAACGAGAGCAAATATCGTCGTGGAGGCGGTCATGAGGATCGGCCGCAGCCGTCTGCGCCCCGCTTCCTCGATGGCGGCCCGTAGGGGCATGTTGTCCCGATGCCGCAGAAGGTTTATGTGATCCACCAGAATGATGGCATTGTTCACCACGATTCCTCCCAGCATGAGGGCTCCGATTCCCGTCTGTATGTTGAATGTGGTTCGGGTAAGGAACAGGATCAGGAGTACTCCAATTGCCGCGAGGGGAACGGAGAACATGATGATGAAGGGATCCTTGAAGGACTCGTACAGGCTGGCCATTACCATGTACACGAGAAGCAGGGAGAGGGCAACGGAAAGGAGAAGTTCCCGGGAGGATTTCTGTTGCTCCTCATAGTCTCCAATGAGCTGGATGGTGAAATCCCTCGGCAGGGGAATCGTTTGAAGGGCTTCCCGCACGTCCGCCGCTACCGAGCCCAGGTCCCGATCACTGATGTTCACATTGACGGTAATGACCCGCTGCTGGTTCCTCCGTTCGATCCGCTGGGGACCGGTGGTGGGCTCCATTTGCACCAAAGACCCCAGGGGAACCGGGACTCCCGCTCCATTCGTGACGGTAAGGTCCATGATCTCTGCCGGGGAGAGGTACTCACTATTTGCAAGTTTTACCACGATATCGTATTCCCTTCCGCCCCGCCTGAAGGTTCCCGCAGTACTTCCCATGAAGGCGGTTTTCAACGTGTTGGACACTGCAGAAACGGTGACATTCAGGTCGGCGAGCTTTTCCCGGTCTACCACAAAGTGGCCTTCCGGAGCTCCCGATTCTCTACTCAATACGGTATCGGTCACACCCTCGATCTTCTCCACCACCGACTGTACTTTCTTTGCCAATACATCGGCAGTTGCCAGATCGTACCCCTGAATCTCGATGGAAAGCTGTTCCCCCGATGTACTCCCTACCCCCCGAAAAATCATCATTTGTTGTCCAGTTCGCACCCGAATCGTGGCCCCGGGGATCCCCACTATCTTTCGCCTCAAATCTGTGGCGATCTGCTCGTCCGAACGGGATCGCTCTTTGATAGGCTTCAGGTTGATGAGGATCTGGGCACTTCGACTGGAGGTACCCCCGAATCCCCCTCCCCCGATACTGCTCAACACACTCTCCGCTTCGGGAACTTCCCTGAAGATCACCGGTTCGATGTAGTTCTTCACTACCTCCTCTGTGGCCTCCAGCCTGGTACCGATGGCAAGTTCAACGCTTACCCGTACCTGTCCCTGGTCCGAAGCGGGCATCAACTCCGAACCGATGAAGGGAACCAGCAGGAAACTCCCCCCCAGGAGCACGATGGAAGCGAGCACGATCATGAAGGGATGGTCCAAAGTTTTCTTGAGGGTTTCCATGTACCCTCTTTCAAGAGCATGGAGAACCCTGCCGACCCAGCCAAAAACTTTTTGAAGGAGATTCTTCCTGGTTCCATTTTCATCCACGGGAGCCGGATGTACCAACCGGGCCGCCAGCATGGGAACCAATGTGAGTGCTGAAACCATGGAACAGAGGAGTGAAAAGGTCACCACCAAAGCGAGCTGTTTGTACATGACCCCCGATACTCCCTGCACGAAAATGAGGGGCAGGAATACCACGACGGTCGTTAGGGTACTGGCAATGATGGCAGCCGTCACCTCTCCACTTCCATTCACTGCCGCCTGCAAGGGGGGGTCTCCCGATTCCCGAAGTCTGTAGATATTCTCCAGGACTACGATCGAATTGTCCACCAGCATTCCCACCCCCAATGCCAGCCCCCCGAGGCTCATGATGTTGAGGGTAAATTGGTTGAAGTACATGAGCGCAAAGGTAGCAATGATGGATATGGGGATCGCCACTGCTATGATGAGGCTGCTTCCCAGATTCCGCAGAAAGAACAGAAGGATCACCAGGGCGATCACCCCGCCATACATAGCCGAACTCCCCACATTCCCGATGGCATACTGGATGTAACGGGAGGTGTCGGTGAGTACGGTAACCTTCAATTGAGGGAAGTCTTCGTTGATCCGTTTCACCTCTGCCAGTACTCCCTTGGCCACCTCGACTGTGTTCTTCCCCGATTGCTTACTCACTGCCATGCGGATTCCCGGTTTCCCGTCGATCCTGGCGATCCGGGTTTGCCGGATGGGGGTTTCCACTACACGGGCAAGCTGCCCTACCCGTACCGAGCCATTAGGGCGGGTGGCCACCACCACGTTGCGAATGTCTTCCAGGGACCGGTAGTTCCCTGTTGTCCGTAAGGGTATCTGAAAGGTGTTCCTGAATAGGGTTCCTACGGGAGCCTCCACATTCCCTGCGGATACCCTGCTCACTACCTGATCCAGGGGGACACCCAAGGCCTTCAACTGCTCCGGCCACACCTGGACTTCGATCCGGGTCAACACGCCCCCCCAGATGTCTACGGAGGCCACTCCCGGTACCCGCTCCAATCGCGCAGCTATCTGGTCCTCCAGCAGTTCCCTCAGGTAGACGGGATCGATGTCCCCCGCCACTCCCAGGAACAGGATAGGGAATGCCGCTGCATCGAACTTGAAGATGCGTGGCCTATCGATATCGGAGGGAAGACGATTGATGATCCGATCCAGGCGGTCCCTCACATCGGAGGTGACCGCATCGAGATCCGTTCCCCAGGAAAACGACAGTCGCACGCTGCTCTGGCCTTCCGAGGAAGTGGAAGAGATTTCCTCCACTCCGGGCAACGCGCTGAGGGCCTGCTCGATCGGCCGGGTAACGAGGAGTTCCATCACTTCCGGGCTCGTGTTCCCGTAGGTAGTCGTGATGGTGAGGGTCGGGTAGGTGATGTCCGGCATGAGATCTATGGGAAGCCGTATGAACGCGGTGAGCCCCAAGAGAATCACGATGAGGGTCACCATGAGGGTAAGGACAGGGCGGTGTACGGTGAATCGGGAGATGTTCATGGACGTCCCCTTCCCGCTACGAGGACCGAGGTCCCATCCTGAAGAAGATGCTGACCCGTGATCACCACAGAGCCTGTAAGACGGGGGGAAAGAATCTCCACGTTTCCCCCTTCCCGGATTCCCACCTGGACCGGAATGAACCGCGCCTTTCCTTCCTGGGAATTCACCAGAAAGACTCCGGTTCTATCTTCCCTCATTACAAGACAAGCTTCGGGAAGGATCTGGGCCTGTTGCCTGCGACTAAACTCCACTTCCACCTGGATAAACATCCCCGGTTTCAGTTCCCTTCCCCTATTGGGCACATTGATCCGTACGGTGGCCTGTCGGGTCGAAGGGTTCAGGAAAGGTGCTACCCGATCTACCGTACCGGGAAACTCTTTCCCCGGCAGAATCTCTACCCGTATGGTGGCTTTCTGACCTGGACGTATTCTGGTAAACCCCTGTTCGGTAACGTTTACAACTCCCACCAGGGAGCTGATATCGAGGACAGAACAGATCGGATCGTTGGCACGAAGGAGCGTACCGGGGTTCACGAACCGTTCCCCGATCACTCGAACAGGCTCTTCCGATTCCCAGGTAACAAGGATTCGGGTGGAATCCAACCGATCCTTTGCAATGGCTAGGGCTGCCTCCCGCTGCCGAACCTGTGCCTGGACCACCTTCACCGTCGCTTCCGCCTTCCGATACTGGTTTTGGGAGGAATCCAGTTCCGCTGCGGACACGATCTTGCTTTCGAAAAGGCTCTTTGCCCGTTCGTACTCACGTTTTGCCGTTTCCAGTGCTCCGAGGGCATCTTCCAGGTTGGCTCGTGCCGCCTCTAGATCGGCAACCGCTTGTTCGTACGGGTATCTATAATCCTCTTCCTCCAGAAGAGCCACCAACTGCCCTTTTTTTACCTCGTCTCCCGCATCCACGAGGATCGATTTCAGCCGTCCCGCGATTTTTGTGGAAAGAACGAATTGGGATCGAGCCTCCAGGGTGCCAGAAAAGTTTCCCACCTCCCGGATGGTTCCGACCTGGACAGGAACTACCTCTACCGAAACCGCTCCCCGCGGGCCTCGGGGGCTTCCACCTGCGCTGCCCCCTTCATTGGATCCTCCTACCCCCGGAGGACCGCCAGGTCTACCTTGTCCACCGGAGCCACCCGTCTCACCTGTGTTCCCTATTCTCGTAGACCCACTTGTACCTGCCGATCCGCCCGGCCCACTGGCGGCACCGGAGCCCCCCACTCCAAGAGAGCCACTAGCTCTACCCTGTTCACCGGAGCCGCCCACTTCGCTGGAACTCCCTTTTCCTGCAAGGCCGCTTGCACCGACCGTTCCGCTGGCTCCTCCCGATGCACTAGGGCCGACTCCACCGGGACCCGGCCCCCCTGTTCCCTGATTCGCCGTAAAAGATCGGGAACCCGCACTTCCCGGGACTCCCGAGTTCTGAAGCCCGGGAAGCCCCGTTTGACCGGATGGCGCACCGGTTACTGTTCTACGACGCTGGACCTCCATTCCGATATACACCGATAGGGCCGATACCAGAATGAAGGCAAATAGAAGAGATTTTTTCATTCAGACTTTCCCCGCCTTTGTGGGAAGGAACTTGCCATGCTTTCGGTTACCCCGAAACTCTCCTTCATGCACTACGAAGGTTCCCCGGGAAATCACCGTTTTTACCCGCCCCAGCACCTTTTTCCCCTCATAGAGGCAGTAGTTCACCTTACTGTGCTGGTTCGCGTGGGCAATGGTCCACTCCTCCCGGGGATCGAAGATCACCATATCTGCATCGGAACCCACATCCAACCGTCCCTTCTGGGGATACAGTCCCAGGATTTCTGCGGTCCGCTCCGAGAAGAGTTGCACCAATTGATTGGGGGTGATTCTTCCCTTGTTGACCCCCTCGTTCCACACCACGGGAAGCATCGTTTCCACCTGCGGCGAGCCGTAGGGGGCCTTGAAAAAATCATCCTCCACTTTCTTGTCCTTGGGGGCATGATCGCTACCGAGAGAATCGAACAGCCCCATCTGGATTCCTTCCCAGAGGGCGTCCTGATCTTCCTTGGTTTTGATGGCCGGCCCTACCTTGCCCAGGGGCCCTAAATGCTTCAATTCGTTCCACGTCAGGGCGAGGTACTGGGGGCAGGTTTCCGCATACACATGCATCCCCCGTTCCTTCAAGAAGATCAGCACATCGATGGTTTCCCTGGAAGATACGTGGGGAATGTACACGGGGCAGCCCATGAGGGCGCCCAAATACACCGCTCGAAACACCCCCTCCGCCTCCGCCAGATCTGGGCTGGTTTCGAGGAAACGCTCGGCAAAGTCCGCGTGTTCAGCCAGAAGCTTGTCCTGGATGTAATCGATCGCCAGTCCGTTCTCCGCATGGATACAGGCCATTCCGCCTTCTCGGCCAATGATGTCGAAGGCTTTGGTGAGAGCGTAATCATCCGTCATCCACCCCAACTTGGCGTAGGCCATGAACATCTTGAAGGAGGTAACCCCTTCCTCGAAACAGGCGGGGATTTCCTCTGCCTGCTTGATGGTTTCGAACAGACCCCCATGGAGGGCAAAATCGATACAGGAAGTCTCGTTTCCTTCCCGCTTCCAATCCTGGATTACCTTTAGCTGGCTTTGCCCTGGCTTGGCATAGGCGTAGTGACACACGGTAGTCACTCCCCCCCAGGCCGCCGTGATGGCCAGATCCTCGATGGAATCCATGTACACCGGATGGGTATGAGGATCGATTACTCCGGGAAGGACATAGTTCCCATTGGCATCTAAGCATTCCTTCCCTTTCAGTTTCCCTGCTTTTCCAATCTTTGCGATCTTTCCATCCCGTATCCCGATATCGCCCAAAATGGTTTTCTCCGGATAGGTTAGAAGCCCGTTGGCCACAACTAGATCGAACTGTTCTGCCATACCGCCCCCCTGATTCCAAAAAATAAGTCTCGTTCTTGAAAAAATGAAATCTACAGGTAGATAGTAGTAAGGGTTGTTGGCATTGTCAACGCGACCTCTTGATAAAAACGAATTATCCTGGTATGAACATACTGACATTGAAGTCTGCCGTATGGTTGGGGAGTTAATCCCGCAACGAGTTGCCCTGGTAGCTCAGTAGGATAGAGCGAGCGCCTCCTAAGCGCTAGGTCGGCCGTTCGAATCGGCTCCGGGGTACTAGGTAGTGAGTTTACTCACTTTCCCCGTCATGAAATCCTGGTTCTTGTCCCCTACCCAGTACCGAGCCCCCGCGATGCACCAAATGAAGGTGAGGGGATCCTCCTGACTGAACACCGGATGATAGTTCAAAAAGGGGATCGTGATGCTATCCCCGGTTTCCACCGAGGTAACGAAGGTCTGGTGCTCGTCATCCGGATACACCGACATCGCGCCCTTTCCCTCAATGAAGGAGTACACCTCTTCCTGATCGGTATGGTTATGGGGAGGCCACGCGCGGGTATACGGTTCGTAGAAGGTGTAACCTGCCACCAGCTTATTGGCCGGTTCCGTCACATCGAACATGAGGTACACGTTCTTTCTGTGGAGTTTTCGAATACGGCGGGGATCCCCGCTGATCTTCTGCCAAGAGGCATAGTGCACAGGGAATTTTTCTGTCCCCAGGGCCCGGTATGCATAGGCGGAAAGGGGACCCTCCGTTTGTATGCGAAAGGGACTGCCCACGGGAATATACAGTACATCATACTTTTCCATCGGATACGGCCGATTTTCCACTTGGATGACTGCCTTGCCCTCCAGTAGAAATAGGAGGGTTTCTTCCTCTGGAAAAGCCAGGCAGGGGGATCGACCACGGCTCATCTCGACGTGGGAAAGACTCAAGTACTCCAGATTGGATTCCCCCTGATTGAACACCTCTTTCAGCAAGAAGGGGCCTTCCTGCCGGAGGGAAAACTTTTTTCCAGGTTTCACCGTAGAGCTCATTCCAAGCCTCCTGTCTACGAAGAATACGCACTCAGTGTACAATTTATATTTGTTACTGTAAATAACTATTGTTGCAAAAATCGAAAAATTGCACCATACTTTTTTCTAGTCTTAACCTTTCCACACCCTGTGGAGTATACTGCTAGGACGACGAGCTATGAATACCGAACCCTTGCGAAGCACCGATATCCGGGAACGAAACGAGAAGCTGGTACTCCAACTGATCCATCATGAAGGGCAGATCTCCCAATCCGAGGTTGCTCTACGCACAGGGCTGAAGCCTCCTACGGTATTCCGGATTTTTGGGATGTTGGAAAGAAACGGGTACATCCTCCCCGTTTCCGGAGATAGGGCTCACCCCTCTACTGTTCCCGGAAAAAAAGGACGGAAACCCGTAGCCTTTCAAATCAACCCGGAAGCGTACTACTTGATCGGAATCGATTGGACTCGAACCCCCACCCTGGTGGTGGTGGATTTTCAGGGAGAGATTCGCTATTCCTCCACCCAGGAGTTTCCCTCCGATATCGAGGCAGAGGGATCCCTGAAGGTCATCGAGGGGATGATCCAATCCGCCCTGCAAGAGAACTCCCTACCCAAAGAAAAGATTTTGGGGATAGGGATAGGATTGCCGGGAAAGGTGGACATCGAAAGGGGATCCATCATCACCTATCCTAGAATTCCCGGGATGATCGATTTCCCCATTCGGGATCGTCTGGAAACCCTCTTCCATATTCCCGTACATGTCCACAACAACACATCGGTGATCGCCTTGAGCGAGTACCGGTACGGAAAAGCGAAAGGGATTCCCTCATTTCTCACCCTCCTCATTCGAGCCGGAGTGGGAGGGGCCTTTGTGCAGAATGGTATCGTATTCACCAACAACTTCCGAACCGCCCTGGAAATCGGACACCTGGGAATAGACCCCGATGGCCCTCTGTGCTACTGTGGACAGAAGGGGTGTCTGGAAACTTACCTCTCCGAGGATGCCTTCCTTTCCGAGTTTCAGAAGTTCGTCCCCATAAAAAATCTTCTAGAAATCGAATCCTTCATCCAGGAGGAGAACCCCCAGATCACGAGAGTGCTGGAAGCTAAAAGCGAAGTTCTCTGCCGGGCGATCCAGAGTTTGGGCCAGGTGTTTTCCCCTGACGCTGTGCTGATCATCACGCGGTCCCAGGAGTTTTCCGAGCGGTTGGTTACCCTGCTTTCAAAAACCCTCTGTAATCCATCGTCACGGGCTCTTCAACTCATCCCATCCCACTACAAGCCGACCATTGCAGCCAAAGCCGCCACCGACCTCGTGTTCGATGCCTTCTTCCGAGCCTAGTCAGTACAATCTGCTTACGATCAGGTACACACCGAGAAGAATCAATCCCCCATCGATAAGGCTCCTCAACACCCGTGTGGGAAGCTGTTTGGAAAGCCGCACCCCTAGATGGGTGCCTGCCATCGACAGGGGGATCAACGGAAGGGCCTTACCTATCACCGTCAGGGTGATGGTTCCCCCCACCAGGTGGGTGAGAAACAATCCCACGCTGGTAAAGGTAAAAAATAGCTGCGTGTTGGCTTTCGCCTTCAAGGGAGAGGATTCCGTAGCATTCAAATAGGCCACCACGATCGGACCAGGGGCCGAGAAGGCTCCTCCCAGGAGTCCGGAAACTGCGGAAAACAGGTACCCTATCCACCGGGGCCGTAAAGCCTTAAGGCGTTCCTCCCCCACCTTCATGGATCCCAAAGCCAGAGCAATGACCACAGCTCCCAAGGCAATGGTGGCGATTCGCTCAGGCGCTCGTATTAGAAAAACAGCACCCAAAGGAATGCATGCCACCGCCACGAGGGCAAGGGGAAAAATCTTTCCAACTTCCACCTCACGACGGTGCAGGTAGCAACTGTATAGAATGATGATGGCCCCCACGGTGGCCATCAGGCCCACCGCTGCCTTGAGGGATCCAAACAAGGATAGCAAGGGAACCGCCAGCAGGGCAAAGGCAAATCCGGTAAGCCCCTGGACAAATCCAGCCAGGAAAAAAATGAAACCATCGATGAGGAACTCTACCATGGCACCTGATCTTCCGCGTTTTCTTAGGAAAGGAGTGTGTTCACAGCATCCCAGGAAAGCCGGTGCATCAGTAGGGGCTGGGAGCCCGTAGGGCTAGACTGCTGCCAGGTGGCATACAAGCCCCCTCGACCTTTCAGGGTGTGGACGTACCGGCTCGATCCCGTTCCGAAGGGAGAGAGGAAAAGCGGCCCGTACTGGCTGATCCGTTCCACCTGCTGGATCGACTCTCCGGGAAACCAGGCCAGGCCTCCAATTTCCTCACAACTATACCCTCGAGGCCGTTGTACTCCCCCAGGGCTCTGTTCGTGGGGTCGGAGGCACTCGGCCCCGTCGTAGAACAATAGGCTCACCGCTTCCCGCAAACCACCCGTTCCTTCGGGAAGCGTCAAGATATCGGTGGCCCTGGTAACCGCCACATCCCATGCGGGGCCCCGGGGGAGAAAATCGTACACAGATACACCGAACTCTTTATTTCCCGGTTCCCGAATCATGTAGGCCGAGTTCGAAGAGGCCCAGGTGAAGGGGTGGGTACAGAACAGGAGGATCTCCCGGCCGGAGGGTAGCCGAACCACCGTTGGATCCTTCACATGCAGTCGGGCAGGATCGGCCGAGCTATAGAACGATTCGATCCGTCCTTCCTGTAACCTTTCCACAGCGGAGGCGCTGATCCGGTCGATGGACCACACCCCTGTCCCCTTCTTCTGATACTCCTTAAACCCTTCCGGGTATCCGATCCCGTCCTTCTCGGTGGAAACGTACAATTCCACCTTCCCTTCCCGAAGGCAGAGGGAAGCCCCCTCGATGGAAATCACCCGTTTTCCGGGCAAGTCCAGGTCCTGTTTGGAAAAGGAGAGGATCTTTTGGAAACTTTCACCCCCATCGACGGAGCGGAAGATAGCTAGTTCCAGCCCCCGTTCCCCCCGGGATAGGCCCGTTCGGGAATCTCCCGCATTGCGGTACCTTCCCACCAGGTACAGGGTGCCTTCCGCATCCTCCACCATGTTTCCGCCTCCAAACCAGTACCCCGGGGCATCCTTATAGGGAAGTACTATCGGTTTTGCACTCCGTTGATCTACAAGCGTTAGAGAGAACCGTGCTAGCTTATCCTTCATTTTCTCCTCCCATCTGAAAGATTGCATCCAAGTCCCTGGACAGTCGCTCCGCCAACCGATGGAAGGCGGTTCGATACCATTCTGGTTCCACGCTGATCCATCCCCGGTAATCCACTTCCCGGAGTGCCCCCATCACTTTCCCCCAGGGGATCTCCCCTTCCAACAGGTTCCGCAGTTCCCTCCCCCACAGGGCATCCTTGAAGTGGATTCGGCAGATGCGGTCCCTGAGGGACCGGATCCACTGTTCAGGGAACCCCAACCCCAGCCAGGCCACATTCCCTACATCCAGGTACATGTTTACCGACGGGTGAGCGATCTCCTGAAGCAGCTCCTTCCATTCCTTGACCGAAAGGGGAAACCGGGCTTCCACGTTCTCCAGGCCGATCCGTACTCCCATGGAAGCGGCCAGTTCCCCTGCCTCCTTCCCGTACTCCACCACCCGTTTCCAGTGGTCTTCGTAGGGCACATCCGGTGTGCATTGGCCCGGCACTACCAGGAGGACATCACCCCCCAGCATCGTCAGGCACTCCAAAGCCCGCTTCGTGTGCTCCAGAGCCTCCCGCCTTGCCTTCGGATCAGGGGAGGGAATCGTGTTCCAGGGCTTTCGTCCTGCCCGCATGCCCAACACTTCAAGTCCGAGGGCTTTGGAGATCTCCCGCAAACGGGGAGCCTGCTCGAGATACCCGCAGGGGGAAGGGTAAGCATCCTCGTTGAACGTTGGTTCCACTCCCGAAAATCCTGCCTGCGCCAAGGTGGGGAGTATCTCCCGAGCATGCCTTTCGTCCCTCAGTGCCAGGGAAAACCCTTTTTTCAATGCCACGCTCACTTTGCCTCTTCCTTGCAACGGGAAACTGTAACCGGGTAGGAATATCCGCGGGGTGAAAAGTCCCCGCCGATTCCCCGTATCTCCCCCCTGCAGGGGAATCACAGGGTCTCTACCCTCCCTGTTTCGATGGAACCGAGGGCGGCCAGGGCGATACGGGTGGCTTCCAAAGCTTCTTCTCCCGTGATGGGCACTTCTCTCTTCCCCCTTACCGCATCCACGAAGAGGCGAAGGATCCGCTCGTGCCCGTTCTCTTTCAGTCCCCGGATTGTTTCCACCACGCCCCCCGCTCTGTAATGCTCTATCACCTCTCCGAACTCCCCCATCAAACGGAGGATCCCCTCTGGGCCTAAAAACTCACGGTACTGCCAGTAGGTGGACCCCTCGGGGAAACCCCACCCGTAGAAAATGTAGGCCCGGTGAGCCTTTTCGAATTCCACCGTGATATGGGCTGTGTCTATGGCAAAATCGGTAACTGCAGCCAGGGAAGGTTTACGGGAGCCAAAGATGTCTCCTGTGGCGAACACCGATCGCGGTTTTCCGAAGAGATGGAGGAGCATGTCGAAATCGTGAACCGCACAATCCACGACCGGCCCCCCGTTCCCCGAGCGGGAATGCATAGCCAGTTTGGGACGTACCGACCGTATATCCTGTACCCCATACACCAGGGGGGATCCTAGAGAAGGAAGCCTTCGGATCGCCTCGTCCCAGACCTCGTTGAACCTTCGGTTGAACACAACGGTGAACTTCCTACCCGTCTTCCGGGACACCTCGATCATACGATGCCCTTCCTCCAGAGTGAGGGCGATGGGTTTCTCCGTCACCACGTGCAGCCCCCATTCCATCCCCTGGATGGCAAAAGCCGGGTGTAGCGCCGTGGGGACACACACAGAAAGGATTTCCGCTTTACTCTCCTTGACCGCATCCTCCAAAGATTCCCATAACCTGAACCCTTCGTATTCCTTTACGAGGGAAATGGCCCGAGGGCTAGGCCGGCTGATAATGCCTGCCACTTCCACATCCTCGATCTTGCGGTAGGCTTCGATATGTTTCCGGGCCATGGCCCCTG
>Ga0078972_1009389_pt1 | contig 19337 bp, 20 predicted proteins | sample YelNatPaOPGAMG01_FD_67568 | JGI IMG/M metagenome (GOLD analysis project Ga0078972, IMG submission 67568) | Hot spring thermophilic microbial communities from Obsidian Pool, Yellowstone National Park, USA - OP-RAMG-01 (SPADES assembly) (version 2) | ecosystem: Environmental > Aquatic > Thermal...
AGGGTTGGGCGACCTCTTCTTCTACTCCCTAGCAGTCTCAGCAATCTTCCGATACATGGGTGTGGCGCCGGCAATCGCCGCAACGATCTCGATATTAGTCGGCTACTCCATAACCCTGTTGTTATTAAGGAGGAGGCACATGCTCCCAGGCCTGCCGATACCACTCCTCTTAGCCATGGGCTCCGCGCTGGTTGTCAACCTAATCCTAAACATCCCCCTGATCTCCTCCCAGCCTTAAAAGGCGAGGCTTTCAGTTGTAAGCATGTTGGGCCCTCTGCTTGAATACGGGCTTATGCCGGGCTTGAAAAGGGTCCTCAGGCCCCTATCCGTCATATTAACGGGTATGCGTCTAAATAATTATATTTTTGTCTATTTTTGATGCCGTAGCTTGGCATGCGGATGGAGGTGGAGGCATCAATACTGATTCCGAGTATCGAGGAGATGACTATTGAGGGCTTTAAGGAGTCATTCAGGAGCATCTTGGAGCTTAAGCGGAGATGCGGTCTTCAGCCCTATCTTGATAATCCACCGGACCTTCTTGAGCGCGCCAAACTATACGCCACGCAGTATAGAAATGGCGCTCTCGGCTGGGCCTCGAATATCTGGCATAGATCCGAGGCGGGCTCAGCAGTAATAGAAAGGGATGAGGATTTGAAGTGGGAGCACAAGTTCCTAATGCGGAGGGTCCTTGAGCACATCCTCGCCCAAGGCCCACTCATCAAGGTGGATGGGATTCTAGGGAAGCCCGGCAGCAGGGTTGAGCTGAGATGCAGGCTATACTGCGACCCACAGTTCCCGGACATAGCATACAGGTGGAGCCAGCTAGCATTCCCAGGAGACCCGTCGAAGGAGCCAGATGTCGAGCTGATAGACATACCACATTACCTTGGTAACCCTCTGAATCCCGAAACAGGCCGCATGCTCATGGTCCTTAGATTCCCCAACCACGACCTCACGATAGTCACCTGCTCATCATATCAGGGCGAGGTGAAGAAGGGATTCCTAACACACTGGATACTCCATGTCTACAAGAGGGGCGGGATCGGGGAGCACGCCGCCCTCAGGGAATTCACGGTAAAGAGGAAGGATGGAGATGAGAAAAGGATAATCCTTTGCATATGGGGGCTCACGGGCTCTGGGAAGTCAACCCATGGCTTCTATATCTGGGATAAGGAGAATGTTGACATATATGTGAGGAGGTTTGGCGTGAACCCGCTCAACTATGTCAAGGACCAGGAGATCAAGAATGATGATATAGTCGCGATATTCGAGGATAGAGTCATTGGCTCTGAGCGCGGCTCCTGGACGAAGACCGAGGACGTTGACCAGAGCCAAGTCGCTATATGGAGGGCCGCCATGTCCCCAAGAGCACTTCACGAGAACACGGAGTTCGATGAGAATGGCAACCCATCCCTCGCCGGAAAGCTCTATCAATACTATGGCATGTTCAACAAGAATGCCAGATCCGTCTTTTTCCTCGAGGACACTGGATACTTTAAGGGCGACGTCGAGTCAAGCGGCCCGATGAATATGGCGATATTCCTCTCACCCGGCTACTTCACGGACTATGCCTGGGTTAAGATAACTGACCCAGCCTTCGCCGCGAAGGTCCTAGCAGATGGCAGGACCGTCGGCCACCCGGCCCAGTCGCGGGATGCTTATGGTGTTGTCTTCTCAACGAGATACTGTAAACCCTTCACTATGGGCGTTCCCTCGACTATGCATGTCATCAGATTCTACCAAATGCTGAGGAAGAGAGTGGAGCAAGGGGATCCGATCGAGGTCTACCAGTTCAATACGACTGGCAGGATAATTGCGGAGTATAAGTGGGTTAAGATAAGGCTTGGTGATGAAGAAGTTGAGATCCCGCAACCCATCTTCAAGCTAGCGCCTGACGGCACGATGAAGCCTATCGGAGGAACATCGCCAACAATAGAGGAGACGGAGCTTTTCATACTCCAAGCAGCTCGCGGCGCAGTAGAATACGAGCCCCATCCAGTCTGGGGTGAAAAGGTCCTAATCCCTGTCGAAGTTGAGGGACTACCCGAGGAGAGGCTTAGACAGCTATGGCCAACAACATACCTCTCTATGAGTGAGTTCAAGAGGCTGCTGGAGGCTCAGATAAAGCTCAGCAAATATTACCTGGACAAGGACTGTCCAGGTCTCCCACTCGAGATCTACAACGCGATGGACTTTTAGCCGGTTCCCTTTTCAATTTCATGTACGTATGTCCTTTTACGCATCCACGTTTTTCACGGCTTCTCCAAAGACAATATCGTGACGTAGGCGAAGTGTCCTGTTCCTCCGACATTGTGTATTAAGGCTTGACCATGTTTTATCGGTGCTTGTCTTCCTCGGTCTACTTCTTGTCGAAGTTGTTTGACGGCCTCGTAGATCATTGCTAGACCTGAGGCAGCTATTGGATGCCCCTTCGCCTTAAGCCCCCCGTCAGTGTTGACCGGGATTAGACCGCCTATGTATGTCTGCTCCTCCCTCGCGAGCAAATATCCCCCTCCCCTCCTCGCGAATCCGAGATCCTCGTAGGCGATTATCTCGGCTATAGTAAAGCAGTCGTGGACGAGGGCGAGGTCAAGGGATCTCACCGGATCCTCTATCCTAGCCTTCCTATATGCCTGTCTAGCAGCTTCAACCACGCTCTCTATCGAGAGCAAGTCTCTTCTCATCGTGAGGTTTGCGGGCGCGGTTGCTATCCCCTGAGACTTTACCCAGATTGGTGTATCCGTGAGCCTTGAGGCAATCCTCTCCGACGCCACGACGGCTGCGGCAGCGCCATCCGTTATTGGCGAGCAGTCGTAGAGCTTAAGGGGCCAGGCCACGTATCTAGAATTTAGGACATCCTCGATCGTTATCTTCTTCTGGAATTGTGCTTTCGGGTTCATCGAGCCATAATAATGGTTTTTGACCGCGATCTTGGCGAGATCCTCCTCCGTCGCGCCGTACTCGTCCATGTAGGCCCTAGCGAAGAGAGCATAATATGCGGGGAATGTGAGGCCGAGCATCTCGAATTCCCAGAAGAAGTTTCCTCCCCTGCCGAGGAGCTCCACTATGGCGGGCGTTGACGCGAGCTCATTCATCCTCTCAGCCCCAACCGCGAGGGCTATATCCGCGTAGCCGGACTCAACAGCCATACATGCCGCTGCGAGCGCCGCACTCCCGGACGCACAGGCTGCCTCAACCCTCATCCCTCCCCTCGGATTAAGCCCAGCATACTCGCATACTATTGGGAGTGGAAAGAACTCGCCACTCCACCCGCCGACATTGCCGAAGGCGATGAATCCTATATCTTCCTTGGATACGCCGGCATCTCTCAAGGCTTCATCAATAGCCTTGAAGGCCAGCTCTGGGAGTTGGTGCTCCAGATCCCTCCCAAAACGCGTCATCCCGACACCTATTATCGCGGCGGTCATCAAACTTCCCGTATGATACCTCGCTTTAGACTTTCCGGATAAATCTCGGGACCATTTTGAGGAAAAGGTTTTAGCTGGGTGGTGGCGAGCCGAGATAAGATGGAATGGGTGTTGACGCCATCATTTTCGACCTAGATGGAACTCTTACGAGCTTCTCTCTCAGGATACTGGATGCGAAGAGGGAGTTTGTTAAGAGGATTAGGGAGATGGGGATAGATCTTGGAGCCCTCGACGAGCGCAAGCCAGCCGAGATAATCATCACGTATCTCGAGAGGTTTCAGGGTTTTCCGAGAGAGTATTCTAGGAGGATCTTAGATGAATGCATTGAGCCATATGAGCTCGAGGCTGCTGAGGTGGCTAGGCTTAGGGATAATGGGCGCGCGGTCTTGGAGAGGCTTAAGAGCGTCGGGTACAGGCTTGGTCTGGCCTCGAATAATAGCAGGAGATGCGTTGAAATGATCCTTATGAGGCTGGGGATTCGCGGATTCTTTGACGCGATTGTCAGCAGGGATGATGCCGTGAGAATGAAGCCGCATGAGGAGATCGTTATCAGGGCGATTGAGCACCTGAAAACGCTGCCTCGAAAAGCCGTCTATATTGGGGACTCGGCCGTGGATGTGATAGCGGGGAAGAGAGCTGGAGCGCATGTCGTGGCGATAACTGGGGGAGCCGACCCGAGGGAGAGGCTCCTCGAGAGCGGCGCGGACTTCATCATAGATGAGCTCGACGAGTTGCTCGAGGTCTTGAAGATTATCGAGCAGCGAGCTTTATAGGGGCCGTACTCGACTAGTGTAACAGGGCATCATGGAGAAGATCATCCCGGATACGAGCGTATTAATTAATGGGGCGCTATTGAGGCTTATCGAGGCTGGGGAGGTAAGGGATTGCGAGTTGATCATCCCCCTCGCCGCTGTGGACGAGCTTCAAGCACAAGCATCGAAAGGCAGGGATATCGGTCTGAGAGGGCTCGAGGAGATCAAAAGGATAAGGGAAATCTCTGGCGAGAAAGGCATCCGGATCAGGTTCTCGGGCGAGAGGCCCAGCCTCGATGATATAAGATTGGCTAGAAGCGGCAGAATAGACGCCCTGATACGCGATGTAGCGAGGGCCGAGGGCGGTGTGCTCTATACGTCAGACTACGTTCAGGCTCTCGTGGCCGAGGCCGAGGGGATACCAGTGAGATATATCGAACCTTATCAAAGGCCCGAGGAACCGGCTTACAAGAGATATCTCAGACCGGATGTCGTGAACCTGTACTTGAGAGATGGGGTGAAGCCCTATGCCGAGGTACTTAGGAATGGGAGGCTTGAGACCGTGATGCTTGATGATAAGCCATGTAGTGAGGAGCTGCTAAACGAGGTGCTGGAGGAGGTGATGGCCGTGGCCAGGGTTAAGGAAGATACTGACATCATCATGCTTAGACCGGAGGCTGTGGTCCTAGAGATGGACGATTATAGGATAAGGATCCTCAAGCCCCCTCTCTCGGATAGGATGGAGGCCGTGATACAGAGGAATGTTCTCCAGCTAGTCCCAGAGGGCGATGTTGTCGAGCCGATAATCCAAGAATGCTCCTCAGGCCGCTATGGTGTGCTTGTGCTCAACCTTGATGGGGTCTACAGCTTCCCGATCGCCGAGCGGGTTGCTGAGAAGCTTTGGGAAATCGGCTTGGATACGAGGATCATCGGCCGCGCTAGGAGAGTTAATGCATCAGCCCCATACTATAGCCCGCTAGACGGCGACCTCGAGAAAACCCTTCATCTCATACTCCTCAGCCCGCCAGACTACATTATAGTAGATGAGGTCTTTGAATCGAGGGACCTTAAGCTCATGAAAGATGCTAGGCTCGCCGGCGTCGGGGTAATAGCCTTCAAGCAATCAAGATCTATCGAAACCGCGATTATATCGCTTATGGAGGTGATGAGCCTGCCACTACTATCACAAGTGATAGACACGATTATTCTCATGAAATGCTCTGGGGCCTCCGAGATATTCCACGTCTCAGCCTCCGTGAGGACGCCGAGCGGCCTAAGCCCGGAATCCGGCATCAAGCACGTGATAGAGCTCATCCGCGCCGGGGAGACGGTCTATGAGATCTATGAAGTGGATGGGCGTCCAATAATCTTAAACATCAGGAAACTGCGAACATATTGAGAGAAGATCGGGATAGCCGGGTAAACCCCTCTATTTTTCAGGCGCGTCCCTAGGGAATAAGGCGGGCTCCTTTATCATATCCGGCTTTAGGAGCATGAGGATCGTGATAAGCTTGTTTAGGAGTGGTGCGACGCCCACTTCGAGACCTATGAAGTCAGGGCACGAAGAGCTTTAGAGAATATATGAAGAGCTCGCGGGGAAGAGAGACGCGGGCTGAAAGATCTCGAGAAGATGAGCCTAGAGGAGCTTGGGATCACGGTGGAATTTAAGGCCTGATTCCGGAGGCGATAAGCTTTTTACTTGGAGAAGCTTTCCCGCCAGCCGGATGAGCTCTAGAAGGCGGAGCTTCTCAGAGAGGCTGGCCTCACAGCTTAGATCGGAAAAAGCTAGCACTATCGCCATCGCCATACTAATCGTTCTAACCATGGCGCTCCTCAGTGGCGCGATCTACTCCATGGCAACAGACCGGCCTATCTCGATAGCATTTCTCCAAGGCGGCGGCATGCGGGTATTCCTCTGGGACATGAGGTGGCAGACCCATGCCGAGACCATAGTCGTCTTCATCTACTACGCGCTCGGGGCTGGAGGCCTCCTCCTCTATGCGCGAGCCGTCTCAAGGCCATCAGATCCTAGAACCACGAAGTACATGCTCTTCTTCAGCTTTCTCTTAGTACTTCTCTCATTCCTCGGGATATACAGCGGATATTTGGAGAAGTTCACAAGCCCATATTAGGGCGGCTGAGCCTGCGTTAAGCCAGATCCCGTGATCCTATAAGCCGCGGCCTCAACTCTTTCAGGCTTCTCGATTATCACCCTGCCCACCCTAGTCTTTAGGTCGAGCTCGAGCCTTAGAATCGTGTCCGACCAGTAGCCGAGAATCCTCTGTGCAACAGCCCTTGACTCGCCTCGATCCGGCATATCATGGACATGACCCACGATCACTATAGCTAGATCATTTCTCAGCGCGGCCTCCTTTAGCGCCGCCACCTGGAATGCCAGCCTTCTATAAACCGGCATATCAAGCCTAATATCCCCTGAGAGCTCAAGCCTGTGGAGAGCCGTGAAATCGTCTAAGACAAGTAGCCTAGCTGGAGGCATCAGATCATGCAGGCTCAGGATAACCTTCTCCTGATCCTGAAAGCTCTCAATAGATAATATGTACAGCTTCTCCTCATCGCCCCCGAGGGCCCTCATTATCTGGGAGATCCTAGCCGAGTGGAGCCTACCGGAGCAATCGATATAGGCTGCTGGGAGCTGCCTTGTCGCAAGGGCGCATATCATGAGGACTAGGCTCGTCTTCCCAGACTTCTCCTCACCATAAACTAGGGTTAGGGTTCTCGATGCGATTCCTCCTCCCAGCTTCTCATCAAGCCCCGGCAGCCCTGTGAGAAACCTCATTCAACAGATGATTATGCCGGAAGCTGGATAAAAACCCGCATGCAACACGTCCACCGGCATCTTAAGAAGCTCGAATGCGTAACCGGCATAGGCGACCTAGGAAGGGGCTTACTTTGAGGGTTTCGGAGACTATTACGGCCTAGCGTCTTAGCAAAATATTAATGGCTCTTTTCAGTCCTTTTTGTATGAAGTTATTCGAGGTCGGCGGGGTAAAGTATCTCCACCTCTCTTGGAGGGATATTGAAGATCTTGCTGAGAGGCTCGCTGACATAATCTCGGCCAGCTATAAGCCTGACATCTTAATCGGTATCCTGAGGGGGGGTGCCACCGTGGCCCACCTACTTTCTGACTTCCTAGACATTAGGACTATCTACCCCATCGGCTGCAATAGCTATGTGGATGTGGCCAAGAGGTTTAGCGTTAAGGTGTATAGCCCGCTAGCCCTAAGCGATCTCTCCGGAAAAAGGGTCCTCCTAGTAGATGACGTGGCTGACGAGGGGCTGACGCTCGAGGCCGTGGTCAAGCAGGAGATTGCCCCAAGAAACCCGCTTGAGGTCAAGGTGGCGACGCTTCACATGAAGCCTTGGTGCAAGTTCAGGCCAGACTACTATGTCCAAGTAACTGATGCTTGGATAATCTATCCTTGGGAAAAGAGGGAGGTTGCTCGCCAAGTTGCCGAGAACTTCATAAGGCATCTGGGGGTGGAGGGGGGCCTCAAGATGGTTGCGGAGATTCTCGAAGCTGACGTCGAGAAGGCTAAGAAGCTCCTTAAATCCGTCAAGAACGTTCCTCTAACTGAATAGCCTTATCCTTTAATTCTGCCGGCCCTGATGGCTTTTTCCGGGTTGAGGATTTACTGGGAGGCTTATGGCTGTGCTGCGAACATGGCGGATGCAGAGATAGCGCTCGGCATCCTGAGGAACCGGGGTCATGAGATCGTCTCGAGACCGGAGGATGCTGATGTAATAGTAGTCTTTACATGCGTAGTAAAGAAGCCCACGAGCGATAGAATGCTTTACAGGATTAGCAGGCTTAGGGGGCTTGGCAAGAGGCTCGTTATCGCTGGATGCATGCCGACTGGTGAGCCTAGGAGGATTAAGCTCGTGGCGCCGGATGCCGTGATGTTAGGTCCGAGGGCTATTACGAGGATATGGGAAGCCGTTGAGCGAGGTGTCAGCATCTTGGAAGAAGCTGATGATGTTAAGCTGGGCTGCCCAAGGGTTAGGAGGAACCCCGTCATTGCGATAGTCCCGGTCTCAGAGGGCTGCGCTTGGAGGCTTTGCAGCTTCTGCATAGTCGCTAGGACCCGTGGCTCGTTTAGGAGCTATCCGCTGGAGCTCGTGGTTAGAGAGGTTAGGAGGTTTGTCGAGGAGGGCGCAATGGAGATCTGGCTGACGAGCCAAGATATGGGGAGCTATGGCATCGAGTCCGGTAAAAGCATGCTCCCCGAGCTCCTCAAGACCGTCTCGAGCATTAAAGGCCGATTCTTCATTCGTGTCGGCATGATGAACCCACTATACGTATACTCGGTTAAGGGGAGGCTTGCCGAGGCATATCTAAGCCCGAGGATCTTCAAGTTCCTCCATCTCCCGGTTCAATCTGGATCTAACAGGGTTCTCAGGGACATGAGGAGGGGTTACACGGTCGAGGTCTTCAAGAAGATAGTCGAGGAGTTTAGAAGTAGGATGCCGGAGCTAACCCTCTCGACCGATATTATAGTCGGATACCCGACGGAGGATATGGAGGACTTCGAGGAGACGATTAAGCTTGTGGAGGAGGTGAGGCCGGACATGATAAACATCTCAAGGTTCTTCGCTAGGCCGGGGACGCCGTCAGAGAAGCTCAGGCCCCTAGACCCGAGGCTTGTTAATGAGAGAAGCAGGATCTTGAGCGATGTCGCTAGGAGAATCGCCCTCGAGAATGGCGAGAGGTGGATAGGCTGGAGCGGCTATGCATTGATTGATGAGATTAGCGAGCGAGGTGAACCGATAGCGAGAAACATCTGCTACAGGCCGATAGTCGTGAAGAATATGCGGGGCGATGAGGTCTTTGGAAAGATCATCGAGGTCGAGGTTGAGGATGCTAGGCCTTACTGCTTAATGGCGAGGCTTAAGAGAATTGTGAGCGCCGAGGAGGCCTGGGAAGCAATAATAGTACCCTAAAAGGAGCTTGCTGGGCTGGGGGATGCTCGAGACGCTTCACCCTGAATACAATTGTGTCGTGATACATTACGGCGAGATTACGTTGAAGAGGAGTAGGCGTGGGAAGTTTGAGCGTATACTCCGCGAGAATCTGGAGGAGCATGTTGGCGTAGGTGTTAGGAGGCTTCAGGGGAGACTTGTTATAGATCTTGAGCCAGGGATGGATGTCGCCGGGCTACTGGAGAGGATCGGCAAAGTTTTCGGCGTCGTGTGGTATGCTCCGGCGGTAAAAGTCTCATCGCTTGAGGAGGCCCGGGATATTTTGCTCAGAATACTTTCCCGGACCGGCGCAAGGAGCATGAAGATCATGGTGAAGAGGAGTGATAAGAGATTCCCGAAGACCTCGATCGAGGTCGCGAGGGAGCTTGGGAGGGAGGTTTCAGAGAAGCTGGGGCTCAGGGTTGACTTGAAGAACCCCGAACAGACAATCATAATCGAGATAACTGAGGATGGCATTTATGTATCCTTGATAAAGCTTAGGGGACCTGGGGGGCTGCCGCTTAATGCCTCGGGGAGGGTTCTCGGCCTCTATTCGGGCGGTGCTGGCTCCGCCCTAGCATGCTGGTTCATGATGAAGAGAGGGTGCAGGGTGGACCTGCTCCACGTCCATGATGAAGAATCAGGCGAGAAACTACTCAGGTCGGAGATTATGTATAACGTTGAGAAGCTCCTCGAGTATGCTCTCAGGATGAGGATTTACATGATACCCTTGAAGCCCATTTTAGGCATGTTCGAGGATTATCAAGGTGATGAGAAATCCACCGTTAAAGCCGCGTTCATCCTCAGGCTTGGCGAGGAAGTTGCTAAGCTGAAGGGTTACCCGGGCCTAGTTCTCGGCTCACGCCTCGAGGATCTAAATGTGCTTGAGGGCCTCTTGGAGATGCTCTCCATGAGAAGCCTCCCGGTTCATATGCCGCTCATAGCATTCACGGGTGAGGAGGTTGCCAAGAGGTGTAGTATGTTGGGATTTCGTGTAACACAGGATTTATGGGAACATAAGAGGTATCCGGCGATCCCGGATCCAGCTGAGCTTTGGAGGAAGCTTGAAGCGCCTGTAAAACGCGCGCTCGAGGGTCTCGAGACATACGATCTCAGGCTTGGGATTGAGCCGAAGCGAGTTAGCTAGTCAGCCTTATCGGCTTAATGGGGCTTGGCAAGATCACCTCGCACCTTATCTCACCAGTCTCCGCGAGCCTATGAAATTCCTGAGGATTCTCGGTGTGCACAGGTATCAGAATCCTTGGCCCTATCTCATTTATTATTCCTATGAGGGATTCGCGATCCGCGTGGCCTGACGAATGGGCTATCCTTAGATCAAGCCTGAGCAAATTCACCCATCTCTCAAACTTAGCCCACTCTATCTCCTGCTCCTCATCATGTGGCTCGCTTGTCGAAACCACAAGCCCGGAGCCGGGTCTAGGCCTAATTTGGACGAGCTCCAAGACCTGATCTAAGCCGCCGAGGATCAGGAGGTAATTCTCCTGCTTCTCCGAGATCTCCTCGGCCTTCACAAGCACTCCGGGCCTCTTGCCATCAAGCCTATCAGTATACGTCTTCCTAAGCCAGCCACGATAATGTTGCGACTCAAGGTCGTAGCCTCCGCTGGTAAGCGATCTTCGTTCGAAGTATATGCCAGCGTCTCTGAGATCCGGGAGCGGTATTTTTGTGCCGGACTCCGCCAGCCGGTCTATGAGATACGCGGCCCTCGGGCATAACACTGGAATCCGGCCGAGCTCCCTCGACAACTGGACTATGCTTCTAATCCTATCAACATCGGCCGGTGAGACTATGATGCATACGAGCTTTCCCTTCTTCTCCTTCACATACCTACTTATCTCCCAGACGACCTCATCCTCGCGGATCATTATGGATGAGTCTATTCTCGTTCCCTCGATTATCAGGTAGTCCACACCTCTAGCCTGTTCAATGAATCTGTCCGTCAGGTTCTTGAGGGCGCCATGCCTCCTAATATCACCAGTATAGGCTAGGGAGAGATCCTCGATCACGAAGCCGAAGGCCGCTGGAACAGAGTGGTCTATCGGGCATGGCGTTATGTGGAAGGGCGCGCCCGAGACCTTAGAGTATTCCTCGAAAATAGCTGTAGGTCTAGCCCGGAATTCACGGCCCTCTCCACCCCTACTCCTAATCGCGAAAACCTCAGCCTCGATACCCGAGGCGGCAGAGGATTCCAGCATGGCCTCCATTATCGTCTTCATGGACCTGCTCGTGGCGAGCGTTACATCCTCGGATAAGAAGCCAGATGCGCCGTAATGATCTCTATGAGAATGCGAGAATATGCATGTCGCGACCTCAACCTCCTCCCCCTTCTCCAAAATGGCCCTAACCCTCTCGTCAACTGCTATTAGATCCGCGCGATAAATCCCCCTAATCCTAGGAAGCACGCCAGAGTAGAGATAGTAATAGAGGGTATTTGCAACCGCTAGAGCTCTGTAGCCGAGGAGATAATCCCTCTTCCTCTTCATATTAATTCCGAAGTCTAGGAGCACAGCCTCGCCGCCTGATGAGACTGCTATCTTGTTACCGCCAATACAATCTGCGCCATCAAGCACTCTGAGCTCGAGCGAAGACATCTTCCTAGAATAACCAATGAAAACTGCTAGCAGGAATTCATTAACATTTCTATCCTCCATAATTCCCAAGAACTCCTTGACCCGCTTCCCATTCACTTTCACTCCCCCTTGCATGACGCCCCCCGGCATTGTGGCCCCGGCCCTCTCCATATTCCTCCTCATTGTCTCGGATGCATATAGCTCGCCCTTAACCTTCTTAAGCTCCTCCTCGCTTGGTAGCTGTCCATACTTTTTCTTATGCTCCCATCTCATGAATCGCTCAAGCCTATCTCAAGCCCTCGGCATCATCATCCAGCCATCAACGGGATACCTGATGTCTATACACTATCCATTTGGGAGGCTCTTCACATGATAGATCGGCGGGTCATGGGTGTGGCGGCTCACCCCCAAAAACCTCACAATCCATGACATGGTCGAAGCCATATCTACCAAAAACCCACTGATACCTCCTCGCCCCAGCCATCCTCAATAATAGATATGCTGTTGAGTTTTCATCGTCCCGCCCCCCAACCCTGATCCTAGCGATCATCCTGACCCTCACCCTCCTCTTCTTCTCCCCTCAGCCCCGCGATCAACAGCTCCCCCCGTTATCCTCGCGACAACCTCCTCTATGCTCCCGGCCTTAGCCCTCCAATGAGTGATGAGGAGGGAAGGGCAAAAAGCCCAGAACGCTATAGCATTATTTCGAATAGTCTATTCTTCTCGAGGATAAGCCCTGAGACCCTCCGCTCGAGGCTCTCGCTTGGCGTAGCTTTCACGAATACGCTCTTACGCCTGAGCTCCTCTAGATTTGAGGCACCCACATATCCCATACCGCTTTTCAGCCCGCCGACGATCATCCTCAAGATATCACGTACGCTCCCCTTATAGGGGACATAGCCTGAAAGACCCTCGGGGACAAGCTTCGAGTACCTGTCAAGCTTTTGGATCACCTCAGGGCTTCCCATCCCCCTATATTTCTTTAGCCTCATACCATTTCTCTCAATAATCTCACCCGGCGCCTCATCGGTCCCTGCCAGCATCCTCCCAAGCATGACACAGTCTGCTCCGGCGGCGAGTGCCTTAACCACGTCGCCTATCCTCCTGACGCCGCCATCAGCTATCACGGGCACACCGTAGCTTGACGCCACGTCCGCGACCCACGCGATCGCTTGGAGCTGGGGTATGCCGACCCCACAAACCTCCCTCGTGAAGCATGTAGAGCCGGCGCCAAGCCCAACCCTGAGACCGTCAGCCCCGGCCGCGATAAGATCCTCAGCGCCCTCCGGGGTCACAACATTTCCAGCCACAATATCGATGCTCGCGATCTCCTTATACCTCCGAATACTCTTGATGACGTTCTCGCTATGGCCATGGGCCGCGTCTATGACTACGAGATCCGCGCCCGCGTCAATCACCTTCCTGAAGCGCTCTTCATCCAGTATCCCGACCGCCGCCCCGACTGGGAGCCCTTTCTCCTTCACCCTCTTAACTTCCTCGGCCTCTCGGTCAGCCGGCATATTCCTGTGAATTATCCCAATACCGCCCTCCTCAGCCAAAGCTATCGCCATCTCAGACTCCGTGACCGTGTCCATAGGCGAGCTGACAATCGGTATTCTCAGGGCCACATTCCTCGAGACCTTCGTTGAAACATCAATACCCTCCCGAGGGATAATCGACGAGAATCTGGGAACTAGAAGGACATCATCAAAGCTAAGTGCGGCCGCCACCCTCTCAAGCTTCTGCGAATAGAACCCCATACTGAGAGACCGGTATAGCTGGTTTTTATCTATTGAGACCATTCAGCTCGGGTATCATTCATCATCCAAAAGTCAGAAATACCCGCTCTCATCACATCCGGAATATTTACAGCCGGCATGATATTTCTACTTTCAGGGGGAGGAGCCATCTTTTTACCTTGGGAATGCTCTAGATTGTTTGCCATGGAGGCCGATGTTGTGGATAGGGCTGTTGAGGAATACAACAGATTTAGGAGCCCGGAGGCCACCGTTAGGATCATTGAGCGTAGGAGGGACGGATTCGTCGCCGAGTTCTCCGGGAGCTTCTGCGCGACCTGCGGAGTCTATGATTGGCTGGAGGACTTGAGATATGAGATCCGGAGACTCGATCCTGAACTCGACGCGATGATAGGGGACTGGAGGCAGATCTCGGACAACACGATAATAGCCGAGTTCAAGCTTGTTAGAAGGCAACGGGACGAGCCCTAATACATGATGGCGATGCTGAGATATCTTGGCGGCAGCTCCTCGGAGAGATAGACTTCCTCACAGGCCTTATAGAATTTTAGACCATCCATCCGAGCTCTCGCGGCATCCACTCTCAGTATAACGGGTCTATTCGTCCTCCTTAACGCAACCCTTCGGGCAAGCTCTATAGTCGGCGAGAGGTGAACCCAGTTCCTCCTCATAGGCTTCAGTCCCTCCCTAAGAATCTTGAAAGCGGCTTCATGAGTCGTCCCATGATATAATACGCTAACCTCGTGATCTTCCTCAAAGCTTATTCTCACGGGTATGCTGTGGCCATAGAGTGCCCTGATTTTCCCATCTCTTATCTCAAATCTCCTCCTGTCTCCTCCCTCAACTATCTTCATTATGAAGTGTGCATCCACTTCGGGATACATTCTCCTCATCTTTGCGAGGAGTTCTCCAAGGTCCACGAAGCCCTCATCATCTATCTTGAGGCCCTCGGGGTTATGTCTCAGGAGATAGCTCATGTACTTGCTAATCCTGATCCTGAGATTCTCCATCCCTTTGCTAGATTGCATGCTTGTAAAGCGGTTAATGACTGTTGCGCCCATCCTCACCAATTCTCTTGGCAAGGATCTTCATGAGCTCCTCCTCTTCCAGCGCGTGCTTCTCATCCGGGGTGAGTTCATCGGGCAGCCAATCCGGCTTAGCCCTGCCCCTATAATATGCTCTTATAGCCCTTCTAAGGGCTCCGACCGCGAGGACGCCGCAGTGATACTTTATTGGCGGCAATCCTCCAAGCTCATCCGATAGCTGTTTCCAGCTTATGTTCCACGCCTCCCTCAGGCTCTTACCCTTTATTATCTCTGTCAGCAGGCTGGCGGTCGCGATATTCGCCGCGCATCCATAGCTTTCAAAGGATGCATCAATTATCCTCTCCGCCCGATCATCTATCTTCAGGTATATCGTTATCATATCCCCGCATGCGAGGCTCCCAGCGGTTGCAACCGCGTTTGCATCATCCATTCTTCCAAGATTCTTCGGATTCCTAAAGAGCTCTAAAACCTTTGGGCTGTATGGGAGCGGTATCCTCGACGACATCGCTACATCACCACCTTCGGCGAGATCGCCCTAAGCCTTTTCACTGCTTCAGGCATTTGTTCCAAGACATATTCAATATCCTTTTCATCATGCATCGGCGAGACCTTCATGAGTATGCTTCCATGCGCCACTTCATATGGCCTCCTAATCGCTAGTAAGACGTGGGATGGCTCGAGCGTTCTGCTGGTGCAGGCGCTGCCGCTCGAGACATACACTCCCCGGAGGCTCAGCTCGACTGTCAATGCCTCCCCCTCGCAGTAGAGGAAGCTCATGTTCACGTTGTCGGGCGCCCTCCTATCGCCCCTCGGCCCATTCAACACAACATCATCAACCCTTTCAAATATTCCATCTATCAGCATGTCCCTCAACCTCCTCATTCTCGAGCGATACTCGTCAAAGTTTTTCCCGAATATCTCGAGCGCCCTCGTGAACCCAGCTATCGCTGGAATGTTCTCGGCCCCCGGCCAGAGCCTCTGCGAGCTTAACTGGCCATGAAGTATCGGCTCAAGCTTAACATCCTCCCTAACATAGAGGGCTCCAACGCCCTTCGGGGCGAATATCTTGTGGCCGCTGAAGGATGCCATATCAATCCCAGCATGCTCGAGATCCAGTGGAATCCTGCCCAAGGCATCGCATGCATCCGTGTGGATTATCGCTTCGGGGCTCTTATCCTTAACAACCTCAGCGATGGCCCTGAGATCCTGGACTACGCCGATCTCATGATTAACGGCCGCAATACTCACCATCAACGTATTATCATCAACTTGGTCAGCGAGATGGTCCAAGTCTATGAAGCCCTCCTCGTCAACCGGTATCTCCACGAGCTTGAAGCCATGCTCTTGAAGCCTCTCGGCTGGGAACTTCACGCTCAGGTGCTCTATCTGTGAGACGATTATCTTTCTCCGGCCGCGGCTCGCCTTGGCCAATCCCATGATTGCTAGGTTATTCGCTTCTGTGCCGCTGTGCGTGAATACCACCTCACCACCACCTGCTCCGATAAGATCCATTAGACCGAGCTCAGCCTCCAACATAACCTCAAGAGCCCGCCATCCAGGCCTATGAGTTATCGAGGGATTACCATGAATTCTATAAGCCTCATGAAGCGCCGCCAGAGCCTCTTCAAAAACCAGGCCCGAATTCTCTAAATCCAAGTAGACCTCGCGGAGGGGGTTACCATGAGTCCTTACAAGCGACCTAACCTTCTCAAGCTGCTCCAGCAGATCTTGCCTCAACTTTATCCCAACCATATTAGATAACCGCGTTATATTAGCTTAATGTCCGCCCCCGACCCCTTGGGGCCATACCATGTCTGCCTACGATCTTTTTAACTGCAAGCTCGCATATCATGCAGAAGGGCATATCCTCGGGTGGGGAGCCCCGCGAGAGCGCTTTCTCGACATATGCGTCCACATAGTCCCGGATCTCCTTGGACTTTGATAGTATTCTCGCCATCTTAACCCCCCTCTTAGAGTTGAGATAATGGCTTATCGAGGGCTGAGTTACCCCAAGAAGCTCCGCGACCTCCGCCTGAGTTAGATTATGCTCCTCTATTAGCTTCTTTGCTATCATCAGCCTGAGGGCGGGAATAATGTATCGCGCCGAGATCTCGCACGGGAACCTCAACCCAGCTCCAATATAAAATCATGGATTACGCGGTTATAAAGATTCCCCCTAGACCTCGACGTATATCTCGAAGTAGTCGTCAACCTGCTTATATCCGAGGAACTTATGGCCCGTCCTCAAGGCCCATTCCTTCACGTCATTTGGGGAGCGGGGATCGGTTGAGAGCAGCTTTATCCTCTGCCCCGGCTCAGCCCTCCTCATCACCCTTATCAGGCTTACGAGGGGACCTGGGCAGGACTTGTACCTCGCATCCACAATTAGCTCGTCGCTCATTAGCCGTCACCCGCCCTTTATAAGCCCTTTATAATAATCCTCGCCAAATATGCAAGAAATTGATCCATCAAGCCCCGAGAAGGTCTCAAATCTTCTGGCCTCCTCCTGTGAGTTCTCGGCATATGCGGCCTAAAATTTCCTCGAATACATCCAGCTCCTCCATCGTGTTATAGAGATAGAATGATGCCCTGACCGAGCTTTGTATCCCGAGTATCTTATGTAGGGGCTGGGCACAGTGGAACCCCGATCTGACAGCTATGTTTCCATACTCATCTAGGAGGGCGGCAACCAGATCACCGCTTATACCCTTTAGGTTGAATGAAACTATCCCGCATCTTTCCTCCGGGTTCCTCGGCCCATAAACCTCCACGCCCTCAAGACCCTCTAAGATCTTTAGAGCTCTCGTGGTCAGTCTTCTCTCATGCTCTCTTATCCAATCCATGCCCACTGACTTCAGGTATCTAACGGCCTCCGCTAGCCCTATTGCCCCCGCGATATTTGGGGTCCCAGGTTCGAATCTCCATGGCATCTCGTTAAGCCTATAGCCATCAAGCTCGACATGCGCGATCATCTCACCCCCGCCGAATGGTGGGTCGAGCTCCTCCTCAACACCCTCCCTGATATATAGGCATCCTATTCCTGTTGGACCGAGAAGCTTATGGCCGCTGAAGGCAAGAAAATCGCATTCAAGATCCTTGACGTTCACCGGCATATGCGGAACCGATTGAGCAGCGTCTACAAGAATTAGGGCTCCATGATCATGCGCAAGCCTCGCGATCCTCTTGACATCATTCATTGTACCGAGCACGTTCGAAACATGGCATATGGTGACTAGCCTCGTGTTCTCCGTGATCTTCTCCTCGAGGCTCTCTAGATCAACCCTGCCCGAGGGAGATATCCCAGCATAGCTCAGCCTAAGATTAAACCTTCTGCTAACTATCTGCCATGGTATCATGTTGGAGTGATGCTCCATAACGGAGGATACTATCCCATCACCCGGCCTCCACTTAATGCCATAGGCCACCAAGTTTATCCCCTCCGTGGTGTTCTTCACGAAGACCAGCTCACTCGGCTTACAGCCTATGAGACCCGCAAGCTCGGCCCTTGACTCCTCATACAGCTCCGTAGCCTCCTGTGAGAGGGCGTAAACTCCCCGATGCACATTAGCCGAATAATTTTCATAATATCTCCTCACGGCATCTATAACTTGCCTCGGCTTCAAGCTCGTCGCAGCATTATCGAAATAGATCAGCGGCTTCCCATCCCACCGTCTCCTCGATAAGATCGGAAAATCATCCCTCAACCTGCTAAGATCCCTCAAGCACCAGCACCCCTCTCACATGAGCGGATATGGGGGGATAATAAGGGCTCGCGAAAGACTTAAATGACACAGTTATATGCCAGCAGGAGACCTTTCCAATATTCCCGGCGTACGCTTTCCAATAAGAAAGGAGAAAAAATAGTGGTGTCTGGGTTTGAGCCGGCTGCTAGCTTGAGAGGCTTATTGTTAAGCTTACGCTGGCTGTTATCTCGCCTTCTCCAGGCACTATCGGCACTATGGCCGTCTCCGCTGTTGATCTAACAATTATTGGCGGTGGGGTCTGTTGGTGTGAGATGCTTATGGACTCTATTTTGACGATCTTTAGGCCTAGCTGTGACGCTGCGACCTCGGCCTTCTTCACCGCATCGTTTATTGCTGCCTTAATCGCCTGGTTCACGAGCTCCGACTCCCTCTCCTTGGAGAGCGTGAATTGGAGGCCGTACATTCCATCGGCTCCAGCGGCGAAGGCAGCATCTATCACCTTACCTGCCAGCGATATATCCGAGATCTCTACCATTAGGTTATAGGATGCCTCGTAATCGATCAGCTTTGGTGGCTTCTGCTCCCAATCATATCTTGGATTCACGTTTATTCCCGAGGTCCTCATACTATCCCTGCTTATCCCTAAGCTCTCCAAGGCCGAAAAGATCCTCGACATCTTCGAGGAGCATTCGCTCAACACATCGGCCGCATTCTTCCCATAGCCCAACGCAACAAAAACCACCGTAACCCTATCAGGTACATATGATACCCTTCCATAGCCCGAGATCATCAAAGTAGTATAGTTCTGGGGCTTAGCACCATCATTGTTTTCTACATTATTGATTGTTGATGTAGCCTGCGCTGTCATCAAGCCCGCTATAGAGACGCCAAGAGCAGCAACGGCAATCAACCCGATGGCTAAAACCAAAGCCAGTACCCGATTCATGCCTAAATCATGTTCTAGCACCTCTTTAATGCTTGGGATCAGAACAGCCCTGTATCATGTTTCAGAACAGCCTTGAAAATGGAGTATTTTCGAAGGGTTGGATGGTGGACCGGGCGGGATTTGAACCCGCGACCTC
>Ga0078972_1009390_pt1 | contig 19336 bp, 24 predicted proteins | sample YelNatPaOPGAMG01_FD_67568 | JGI IMG/M metagenome (GOLD analysis project Ga0078972, IMG submission 67568) | Hot spring thermophilic microbial communities from Obsidian Pool, Yellowstone National Park, USA - OP-RAMG-01 (SPADES assembly) (version 2) | ecosystem: Environmental > Aquatic > Thermal...
CATAACCCATAATGGTTGGATAGTCAAAAGCCGTGCTTAAGCCGGTCTCGCCCTCGCTTAGCAAGTATTTGAAGCGTTTGTTTGTGTCTGCGGCTGTGCCGTAACCGGCAAACATGCGCATGGTCCACAAGCGTCCGCGGTACATCGTTGCGTGTAAGCCTCTTGTGAATGGGTATTCGCCTGGAAAGCCAATGTCACGCATATAATCCATGTCCTTAACGTCTTCTGGCGTGTAGAGACGCTTTATCTCGATGCCAGAGTGATTGCGAAACTCCTTCTGCCTTTCTGGACACTGCTTAATCCAGTTTGGCAGAGTAGTCCTTTCCCAACGTTCCCTTTCCTTATTTATTTCCTCAATTTTCCGCTTATCAAACATGTTGCGTCATTCCTCATGTAAATGGTTTTGAACTAAATATTGGCGTCAAACCTAAAAAGTTATTTCTCAAACAAGCCGTGAAACAATCATTGAATTTGTTAACGTGGAATGAGTTTAGAAGGTGTTGCCTTTTCAATGAACTCTTTTCATGGGTAGGGAAAGCCTCAAAAGGGGAAGTGTTGTGGCACCATATAACAGCAGACGAGACTGTTTAGCCTTGAAGGGCAAGATAGTTTTCGCATGATAGTAGGTTGTTTTAAATAATAGTTGAACAGAAGAATTAATTGAGTGAGTTAGGATGACTGCAACTAATTCTAGCTTTTTGAAGTGGTTGAACATTTTAGCTTTCGCTGTTATGGTTATCGTAAATGGTTTGGCTGGCAGCACCACAATTATTGGTGGCAAAAATACTGCTCAAATTTCTGATGCGAATCCCACTTTAATAACTCCAGCGGGCTACGTTTTCTCCATATGGGGAATTATCTACATGTTGCTAGGAATCTTCGTATTTTATCAAGCGTTGCCAAACCAAAAAGCAAAAGAGTTTAGGGAAAAGGTTGGATACCTTTTTATAGCAAGCAGCGTATTAAACATTGTTTGGCTTTTTCTATGGCAGTTTGAATACCTTATTTTCTCTGTTGTCGTTATTTTTCTGCTTCTCGCCACTTTAATAGCAACTTATCTTCGCCTAGGCATAGGAAAGTCCGCGGTTTCGCCGCGTGAGAAAATAGTTTTTCATGTGCCTTTCAGTGTTTATCTCGGATGGATTACCATCGCTTCTATAGCGAATGTGGCTACAGCACTTGTTTCGGTTAACTGGGATGGTTTTGGAATAAGCCTAGAAACATGGGCTACTCTAATAGTAGTGATTGCCTTGTTAATCACATTACTTGTTGTGGTAACGAGGAAGGACTTAGCTTATGGGCTTGTAGTCATATGGGCTTTTGTAGGCATTGCAGTTAAACAAGGCACAAACCAAACCATCGCAACCATAACAGAGACAAGCGCAATAATCATAGCCATAACTATTATCATAATAACATTTGTTTCAAAACTAAAACGTTGACCAGCATATTTCAGCTTAATCAGAAACCAATTTAACTCTTTTCCAGCCTTATTTTCACTACAACGAAATTGCTATACCCTCGAAAATTATTGTTTAATATCCTGTTTTGAATTCCAGTAAGGAGGCAGAGGCTGAAAATCCCCATCCATACCCTAGCATCAGGATTATGGCACCGTCACTTAATTTATTGTGTGAAAATATCCTTTCGAGGATGAAAGGCAAGCTTGCACCCGCCAAGTTACCATATTCCTTAAGCACTTCGTATGATTCTCTCAGTTTTTCATGTTCGATTCCATGGTGTTCTGCCATGGCTTTTAGGATTTTTTCGCTTCCAGTGTGAATTGCCAACTTCTTTGCGGCTTTAATAGTTTCTTTCGTATTTTTTCCAAGCAACTTCTTAAGAGCTAGGCCAGCGTATTTGACTCCAAGTTGCGGGATTTCCTTATCTAGATGCGAGCAAAAGCCAAACTTGAAAGGTTCATTTAAAGCTGAAATTCTAGCGTAGCCAGCTAAATAATCCATTTTGCCCACGTTTGTAACGTCAACGCTTTTCTTAAAAGTCAAGCCTTCGCCGCTATCCGCTACAACTGCAGCGGCTACACCATCTCCGAAAAGGAAATACTCCATTACTGCAACCCATTTTTGCAGTTCCATTTGCTGTTTTACCTTATCTTTTATTTGGCGTATTTGGCTTATTTCCATAACATTCTTTATTCCGCGAACCTGATTTTGGAACCAGTAGGAGCTCACTCCAGAAATGCATATCAAGGCATAATCTTCGGGGTGAGTCGCAAGATAGTTTTCTGCAATTTCTAATGTTTTTGGAAAGGCTGTGCTGGCTATTCCTTGAACGTTAGCATGCCTAATGTAAGGGTTAAAGCCTATGTTGCGGATGAGAAGTTGACTTAAACCTGGGCTTAAAAATGGATTTACATCGTAAGCAGCGATAAAAAATCCAATCTTTCTAACTGGTATGTCCGCTTTTTGGATGACTCTTTGACAAGCTTCCACGCAAAGGTCAACTAATTCTGTTTCTGAACTGGCATCCTCGATGAGATAGCGCTTTAGAACCCCCAAATTAAGCACATTTTGTCTTACGGCTTCGGGAAGCCGACATGGAAAAGCCTCTAAAAGCTTCTCTGTTAGATGCACGTTTTTCGGTAAAGCTGTGGCTAAATTAATTATTTGCATGTCATTGAAATTTGGCGTTAAATGTTATAAAAAGATTCGCAAAACGTTGCATGTTTCTGCGCTATTTTTCCACAAAAATCTTATACTCACTTAAGTTTATTTAAGTACTCTTTAAACTGGGGTGAAAAACTTGTCGAAGAAGGTTGGAATAGTCGCAGGCGGCATATCGCGGTTCGACAACCCAAGACATACGCTGCAAGAAGAAATGTGTGCAGAAGCAGTTAAAATGGTGTTAGATGATGTGCCAGACCTTGAAATTGGAGATTTCATAAAGAAGGGCTACGCATGCTGCTACTCCTACTTCAGCGACATCCTAGAACAGCAACAGTGCATGCACTGGATAATCCACGACTATCTAGGATTCAGCGGAGTACCCGCTTTCCGCGTTGAATCTGGCGGGGCGACACCAATCGACGCAATAGTAAATGCAGTCTTGTGGATTCGTTCAGGCATGTTTCCAGTGGTTCTTGTCGTAGGATGGGAAAAAATGAATGAGTTGCCCATCCAAAAAGTCAACGAGGCAATAGCCATTGCAGGCGATACGGACTGGGACTTCGTTTCAGGCTTTACATACAACGCCTTTTACGCTACACTTGAAACTAGGCGAATGCACGTTTATGGAGAGACAGAAGAAGACTTGGCTGAAGTTGCCGTTCTCTGCCACAACAACTCACTTGACAACCCATATGCCCAATGGCCAGCCCAGCACGGCTTCAGCAAAATTACAGTTGAAGACGTTTACAAGTCGCGATTAATCTCTTGGCCATATAGGCTTCTTGAATGTGCCATGACAAGCGAGGGGGCTTCAGCTCTGCTCTTGGCAAACGAAGAGATGACAAAGAAATTAACCGACAATCCCGTCTGGATAACAGGCGTCGGCTTTGGAACAGACACAATGCGGCCTGGAGACCGACCGGACAACCCAGCGTGGAGAGGCTTGTATCCCGAAGATGAGAAAATATGGCCTAAAGAGATTCCGCGTCCACTGTCGCCTTATCCAGATTTAACAAACTTCGGTTCACTTCGTGTAGCCGCAAGAATGGCCTACAAAGACGCTGGAATAAAGAATCCAAGAAAAGAAATAGGCCTAGTTGAAATCTTCGACCCATACGCTGGCGTTGTTTTGGCAGCACTTGAGGACTTCGACTTCTGCAAGAGAGGAGAAGGAAAGAAACTATTGCGGGAAGGAGTAATTGCTCCGGACGGAGAACTTCCATGTCAACTCAGCGGCGCTTTGACTGCTCAAGGTCACGCCGTTGGTTCAACATCAATAGCCCAAGTTGTTGATGTCTACTGGCAATTAAGCAACCAAATCGGCAAAAAATGGGGTGCGCCTGGAAGACAATTGAGCAAACCAAAACGAGGCTTTGTGCATGGACATGGCGGCACCGGCTGCCAAGCAGGCGCCGTAGTTTTGGAGGTGTAGACCATGAAGCAACCTGGACCAGAAAAAGTGTTGAAAGAACAGGAGATTGACGAGGAATATTGGAAGAATTGGGAACGCGAAGGCGGATGGCGGCCAGTGGGATGGAAAATCGTGGAGATGCATGATGGCCCAACGCTTAATGAGTTGAAGCCTGAACAATTCATGATTGTGCATAGACCGCACGCAAACTTTTATCATCATAGCTACGGCAAAGTCTCCAAGTTTTTCATGGGACTTTTGGAAGGCAAACTTTATGGAACAAAATGTCCAAAATGCGGACTAGTCTATTGCCCACCACGAGCTCACTGCTATAACCCAAAGTGTAGGCTTCAAGAAACCGTTTGGATTGAGCTTCCAAAAAGAGGCGAAGTTTACTCATACACTATTATGGCTATTGCTTGGCCTTCAATGGCGCATCTTCAACCGCTTGTCGGCGCTATGGTGCGCATAGAAGGAACAAACACATGCTTGCCCATGACGATGAGGAATATTGACCCAGAAAAGGTGAACATAGGCTTAAAAGTGAACATACACATTGAAAAACAACCGAAAGGCGACCTTCTAGATGTTTACGCAACTCCAGCAGAAGAGCCTAAACCGCCAAAAAGAACACCAGAAGAACTAAAGCGCTTCAGGGAAGACATGGAGAAAACATTGGCGTGGGTTAGAAAAACCTTCGGACAAAAATAGCATTAAAGCCTTAGCGCCAAACAAATCCCTATTTTTAATTTTTCCTCGTGAAAAAGGCTGAAGAATAATTACAAATTTAAATACTTGTCTCAACATTACTTATTTTTCCACATTAACGTGTCAATGAAGGAGAAAACCCCATTGAAGGGCGAACCCCTAGTTTCAATTGTTTCTGCTGGCTTGTCAAAGTTTGGAAAACGCGAAGGCTTATACGCAAGGGAACTTTTCGCAGAAGCAGCAAAAGAAGCGTTTGAACGCTGCCCAAACCTAGACCCAAAAAGGGATATTCAAGCCTTGTTTGTTGGGCACATGGGCGAATCTTATGAGCATCAAGGACATACGGGGGCTACCGCCGCTGACTGGGCTGGACTACTTCCTATACCTGCAACAAGAACCGAAGCCGCATGTGCTTCTTCTGGCGCTGCGTTAAGAGCCGCCATATACGCTGTTCTTTCTGGTTTATGCGATGTCGTTATGGTTGGCGGCGTTGAAAAGATGACTCATCGCACAACGCCTGAAGTCACCGAATATTTGGCCATGGCTTCAGATTTTCCCTTTGAACAGTGGCATGGTATAACCTTTCCAGGCTTGTTTGCTTTGATGGCTACGGCGCACATGCACAAGTATGGCACGACAGAAAGGCAGATGGCTACAATAGCCGTCAAAAACCATTATCATGGAAGCCTAAACCCAAAGGCGCACATGCAGAAGGAAATAACCATAGAAACCGCCTTGTCCTCACGCGTCATTGCTTGGCCCCTAAAGCTTTACGACTGCTCCTTAATTACTGATGGGGCAAGCTGCCTAATCCTAACAAAGCCAGAGCTTGCCAAAAAATACACGGATACGCCAATCCATATAATTGGAAGCGGACAAGCAAGCGACACAATAGGCATGTATGAAAGAGAAGAATTCACTTCGCTTAGGGCTGCGAAACTAGCTGCGAAAAAGGCGTATGAACTGGCTGGTGTAGGATCAGAAGACATAGATGTGGCTGAAGTTCACGACTGCTTCACAATCGCCGAAATAATAGCTTACGAAGACTTGGGCTTCTGCAAACCGGGCGAAGGCGGCGCCCTAGCCGAAAGTGGAGAAACCAAGCTTGGAGGAAGAATTCCAGTGAACACAAGCGGCGGATTAAAGGCTAAGGGGCATCCAGTTGGCGCAACTGGAACCGCTCAAGCGTATGAGATTTATTTGCAGTTGACTGGTCAAGCGGAGAAGAGGCAGGTTAAAGATGCGGAGATAGGGTTAACGCACAATGTTGGTGGTTCAGGCGCCACAGCGGTTGTTCACATTTACAGGAGAGGTTGAGCAAATGAGCGAACAAGCATCACAGTTCACAATCGAACAGTTCTATAGGCATATTCTCCAGGGAAAGCTTATGGGCGCCAAATGCAAGCAATGCGGAAAAATTCATCTGCCGCCAAGAATCTTATGCGATAAATGCTACTCAAAAGATTTTGGATGGGTTGAACTTCCACAAAAAGGCAAACTCCTAACGTACACGGTCATCCACGTGGCTCCAACGCAGTTTCAGGGAATGGCGCCATACGCTGTTGGCATAGTTGAACTTGAAAATGGCGTGAAAATTCCAGGAATGATTAGAGGAATCGCCATAGAACAGATAAAAATAGGAATGCCCTTAACAATTGATTTTGGCACATGCGCGGCAACACAAGAATGGCCCCAATGGCCCAGATACTACTTTAAGCCAGCTTAAGATTCGCTTTGTTCTCCGACGCTTTTGTCTATATAGCCTATTAGCGTTGGCAAATCTGTTATCGAAGTTATGATGTAGTTTGCTCCAGAAGTTATCAATTCTTTCGTATTTGAAACGCCAGTCGGTATCCCAACGGCTATGGCGCCTAAATCCCTTGCACATTTCATGTCGATTGCGCTGTCGCCAACAACCACAGTTTCTTGAGGTTTAACTTCTAAGGCTTTTAGTGTAACCTCAAGGTGTTCAGTGTTTGGCTTAACGTTTTTAACGCTGTTTCTAGGTGTCACTGCGTCAAAGAATTCCCTTATTCTAAACCTTTTTAGTATGAACTCTGTGGATTTTTCGCTGTTTATTGTGCATAACCCAATTTTTAAGCCCCTGTCCTTCAGTGCTTTTAATGTTTCTCTCACTCCTGGAAATGGACTTGTGTATTTGGCGGCTTCCAACTCGTATTTTTCGGCTATTTCCAGTGCTTCATTGCGGATTTTGGCAATTGCCTTTTCAGACTGCCCATTGTTCTTCATGAAGATTTCAGTTTTCTTCAACATTTCGAATATGCTCTCGTTTATGGAGAGCGTTGATGCTGGCATTCCCAACCTTATGAGTAGACTTCGAACATCAGCCCTAACCGCCCTATAGTCTATGTTGAAGCTTGCTATTGTTCCATCCAAGTCGAAGACTACAGCACCAATTTTCATGGTTTACTTCTCACTTTGGCTTTTCCAAACTTGAAGGCATTAATCACTTTTCTAGAGAAATATACTTTGCGGTGAAAGGGGCAAACCGCATATTTAACCAGTATGCAGATATAATATTTTGATGAGCCATGAGCCTAGAAGAATATGTAAAAGAGAAACTTTGGCCAATACTTGTGGAAACTGTTCATGCATTAGTTTTGTATGCGGGTCATAAAGCTTACACGAGGGAAGTCATACTCCACGAGAAACCAGACATAACTCCCCAAGAATTAGCGGCAAGATTGGGTATACCACTCGGCGAAGCCATAGTAATTCTTTATGAATTGGCTAATGAGAAGGCTTCTGCCTAAATTTTGTTATGGCTTACTAATCATTCTAACAGTTGCTAAAATGAGAATTACACCTAAAAGCACTTTCAGAACATCTTTTTCCACAAATGCCGCTTGCGATGCCCCGATAAACGCGCCGACAACAGAGCCTATACTCATTATAACCGCTATTACTGTTGCATCTATGTTTATGTGTCCCATCTGGCGATGTTTTATGAAGCCGGTGGCAACCGTGGGTATAGACACAAGAAGGCTTGCTGTTCCAGCAACTTTTATGTCAAAGCCAAAAATGTAGATTAAAGCTGGTATTCTGAATTCGCCTCCAGCGACGCCGAGCATTCCAGAAATTACGCCTATAACCACGCCGACAAGTGCCGCCAAAAAGTTTTCTTCAACAAAGCCTAACGTGAACTCAAACAATGGTGGAGTGTGGATGAATGGTTCAAGCCCGATTTTTAACCCAATTATGACTAGGAGAACAGCTAAACCCTTTTTCAAAAAATCCTCCTTGAACTTTTCAGTTAAAGCTGCTCCCAAATAGCTCCCAATTATAGACCCAGCAGACATTGTTAAAGCTACGCTAATTGCTTGCGCATCCAGTAGCCCCAATTGAAAACGTATCAGGAACGAGACGATGACGGTGAGCAGTCCCACGAGAAGGTTCACGGCGACTGCTGCTATTATTGGAAGTCCAATCAAGTAGAGTAATACTGGAATGCGGAATTCTCCTCCGCCTACGCCAATTAGTCCAGCGGCTACGCCCATTAGAAAGCTAAAAAATAGGGCTGTAAACGCTTTAGCTGCTGAAACCTGGCTTTGAATAATCTTTGAGCAACCTCCATGCTGCAGATGCGATGTGTTTGCCTAATCATATCGACTTAAACTTATAAACCTAATGCCACAAACAAGAATTCAATGACAATAAACAAGAGCAAAATTTCATACAAAATATGGATAGAATACGAAGGAAAACCAGTTTTAGGCAAAGGCGGAGCCAAAATCCTAGAGCAGATAGAAAAGGAAAAGTCAATTTCAAAGGCTGCTGAGAAGCTTGGCATGTCCTACCGTTATGTTTGGAGCTATCTAAAAAAGATTGAAAAAACATTAAGTGAGCCAGTGATAGAAACTTACAGAGGAGGTAAATTTGGTGGAGGCGGCGCGAAACTAACAAAGCAAGGCAAAAAGCTACTTGATGACTATAAGCGCGCTGAGGATTATTTGGCTAAAGCTCTCGCCAGAAAATTTTAATGCAGCTTATCTTGCGAACATGTTTTCAAGTGTGGACAAAGTAACAATGGATATGAATATAGTCCAAGTACTCATTAAAGAAGGCTATTCTACTACGTATCTGTAGGCTATGTGTTCGCCTGCTGTTGGGCTTTTGCGGATTATTCGCAGTATATCTCCTGGTTTGGCGCCTATGGCTTTTACGGCTGGGTCTGAAGCCTTTATCTGTGGAAGTTGGTATGGCTTAACCTTGTATTGTGCAAGTAACTGTTCCTTTTCCTCTTCTGTTAGGATTTCGTGTTTTGGGACAAGCTTGTGTTCGAAGATGTCGAATGCTGGAAAAGTTTTGGGCAGGAGTTCAATTTTCTTCTTTTTTGCGCCTTGCTTGACGGCATGCGTGTATCTTCCACCAGTGATTACTATTCCTCTTTCGATTCCTTCCTCTTTCATCACTTTTTGCATGCGGTTTATTGCTGTTATTCCGACGGCGCTGTCCTCTGGAATGCACCATATTATTGCTTTTTCCTTCTCTTTTGGAATTTCAACGAGAAAGCCGACAACGTCTTCGTATTTCTCTCTCTTAATCAGCTTATAGCCCCTAAGTTTTATGAGCATCTTCGCCTTTCTTTCCTCTAAACTTTCTTCTTCCAAACTCAAATTTTAAACCCCTTTTTAGGGCAATCGAAACCTTAACCAACCATTAAACCTTTAAACTTTACGCTTCAAACACGCAGCACTACGTTGTCCACGTATTTTTTAATGGTTTCTGCAAACTCGAAAATCGTTGTGGGCGGGTATGGCTTAATAGTCCTAAAATTCTCGTCAAATGCGTTGTCTGGAATAAACTGTTGAAGGGCAAATGTTCTTGCGCCTTTAACAAGTTCGCCTATTTTATGCACATCCGCAGCGTCTACAAATCCTGGAACGACGGTTGTTCTGAACTCGTATTCGACTTTTCCAGTTTTTAAAATCTCTATCGTGCGTAGTAAATCTTCCACGTTTTTTGCCCCTAACTTTGGATATTTCTCTATTGATGTTTTCACGTCTAGGGCAACGTAATCCACGTATGCAAGGCACTGTTCAAGCACTTGAGGATAAAAACCATTAGTGTCAAGCTTAACCGTGAAAGCTCTCTCCTTAAGTTTCTTTAGGAATCGCGGCATCTCCTTATGCATTGTTGGTTCTCCGCCAGTCACTACAACGGCGTCAACAAATTTTTTGCGGCTTTCAAGAATCTTAAGTGCAGCCTCTTCTTGTAGGAAAGGCGGTTTTGGGTCTACGACTATGCGCCAGTTGTGGCAGTATGGACAGCGTAGGTTGCAGCCCGGCGTGAAAAGCACTGTTGCTACTTTTTCTGGAAAGTCTATGAGGCTTGTTTTTTGGATTCCGCTGAACTTCATTTGGCTTTTCCCTTTTTCACGCTGGAATTGCTGGAGCAGTCATGACAACGGATTTGTCGAAAGTTCTTCGTATGGCGAATTCCGCCTGTTTTCCATCGTTCCACTGGTCTACTGGGCGTAAGTAGCCAACCACACGCGAATAGACTTCGCATTTTGCCCCGCATATTGGGCATTGTTTGTGTTCGCCGTTTGTGTAGCCGTGTGTTGGGCATATGCTGAACGTTGGCGTCAAGGTGAAGTATGGTAGGCGCGTGCTCCACGTTACCTTGCGGATTAGTTCGGCAGCGGACTTCCACGAGTATAGCCTTTCGCCCAAGTATATGTGGAAGACTGTTCCTCCAGTGTAAAGCGTCTGCACACTTTCCTGATGTTCTAAAGCTTCAAACAAGTCGCCTTCGAAGTCAACTGGCAACTGCGAAGAATTAGTGTAAAACGGTTCTGCGCCTTTCGAGAGGTAACGCTCATTAGCCACAATTATGTCTGGATACTTCCGCTTGTCTATGCGCGCAAGCCTATAACTTGTGCCTTCCGCTGGTGTTGCCTCCAAATTGTAAATGTTTCCAGTCTCTTCTTGAAAGTCTGCAAGCTTTTCGCGTATGAAATTGAGCACTTTGACAGCGAATTCTAAACCTTCTGGTGAGGCTATGCTGAAACCGAAGAGATTCATTATAGCCTCGTTCATGCCCACAAGTCCAATTGTTGAGAAGTGGTTCTTCCAGTATTTCCCAAAAGTTTCCTTAACATTGCGGAGGTAACGCCTAGAGTATGGGTATAACCCGTTTTCCGTGAAGTTTTCCAGGGCTTTACGCTTTATTTCTAGGCTATCCTTCGCTATTTCCATAAGCGCCTCCAAGCGCTCAAAAAACTCATCCTCATTTTTAGCCAAATAACCAATACGCGGCATGTTAAGTGTTACAACGCCTATCGAGCCAGTTAATGGGTTGGCGCCGAAGAATCCGCCGCCCCTCTTGCGGAGTTCGCGGTTGTCTATTCTTAGGCGGCAGCACATGCTTCTAACGTCTTCTGGCTTCATGTCGCTGTTTATGAAGTTTGAGAAGTAAGGCACGCCATATTTTGCTGTTACTTCAAAGATTTTCTGCGATATTGGTGAATCCCAGTCAAAATCTTTGGTTATGTTGTATGTTGGTATTGGAAACGTGAAAACCCTGCCCTTTGCGTCGCCTTGGCTCATAACTTCGGCAAAGGCAGTGTTAAAAATTTTCATCTCCTCTTCCATTTCTCCGTAGGTTTTCTCCACAACTTGTCCGCCGACAATTACGGGTTCATCCTTCATGAACTCTGGAACATTCAGATCTAACGTAACATTTGTGAAGGGCGTCTGGAAGCCTACACGCGTCGGCACGTTCATGTTGAAGAAGAACTCTTGAAGTGCTTGTTCAACCTCTTTTTGGCTTAGCTTATCATAGTATATGAACGGAGCCAAGTAAGTGTCAAAGTTGCTGAAGGCTTGCGCTCCTGCTGCTTCGCCTTGAAGCGTGTAGAAGAAGTTGACAATTTGTCCTAGGGCTGTTCTGAAGTGTTTTGCTGGTTTACTTTCAATTTTTCCAGTGACTCCTCCGAAGCCTGAAAGCAGCAAGTCCTTAATGTCCCATCCCACGCAGTATGGTCCCAAAACGCCTAGGTCGTGGATGTGCATGTCTCCAGAAAAGTGTGCATCCGCGATTTTTGGCGGGTAAATCCTTGTAATCCAGTATTTGGCTATGACTGTGGATGAGAGGTAATTGTTTAAGCCCTGCAAAGAATAACTCATGTTCGAGTTTTCTTTTACGCGCCAATCCTCAATTTCCAAGTATTGGTCTACAAGGTCTGCTGAGCTTAAGAGCGAAGCCAGCTCCCTTAGGTCTTGGTGTTGTTTGCGGTAGAGTATGTAGGCTTTGGCTGTGCGTGCATGACCATTTTCGATTAACACTTTTTCGACAATGTCTTGGATTTCCTCAACTGTTGGGACGCCTTCCTCTCCGAATCGCTGCTTGAGTATTTCAACAACCTTGTCGCTTAATTTTTTGGCTAGTTCACGGTCTTTTCCGCCGACAGCTTTGGCGGCTTTCCAAATGGCGTTTGTTATACGCTCTTGGTCAAACGCCTCTAAACGTCCATCACGTTTCCTAACAAACTTCATTTTTTCACCTCTAAAAGCACTTTACGAAAATCTTCTGGCTCTTCAAACCGCCTATAAACTGAAGCAAACCTAATGTAAGCGACACGGTCAAGGTTCTTCAAATACTTCATAACCAAGTCGCCTATCTCCTGCGAGCTAACTTCTTCCTTTCCAAGCCTTGCCAAATCTTGCCTCACGCGTTCTGCCAACTCGCGAATCTGCTCCATTGTTACGGGTCTCTTTTCGCATGCTTTCTGCAGACCGCGGACAATTTTGTTTAGGTCGAATCTTTCAAGTCTTCCATCCTTCTTCTTGACCATAAGCTCAATTGTCTCCACATACTCGTAAGTTGTGAAACGTTTTCCGCAGTCTGCACATTCCTTACGTCTCCTAACGGTGTTGTCTGGCGAATCCCTTGTCTCAAGGGTTTTGATGTTCTCGGAGCCGCAGTATGGGCATTTCATTTGTTTCACGCTGAAATTTAGTGCTTTTATAACCAAAGTAGACGCTAAATGTAGGGTTTTGTTATTTAAACTCTTTCCACAACAACTTTGCAATAGATGAGAGCGGCATTTCAAAAGCGAATGTGTTTGTATACATAATCACGGAAAACAAAAAACTCGAAAACAAGTTCTTTGGGAAAAAGCGTTCAATTTCAAGAAAATTCATTCGCGCTTAAAATTTTCCATACGAAGTAAAGGTTTATTACACCTTTCCAACCTTGTGCAATAGCGAAAATGCGCAACATCAAAATTCGAAACTTCGACGAGAAGGATTTAACCACGATAGTCAACTTGCTTAATGATGCCTATAGGGAAGCTTATGAATTTACCCCTTATTACGAAGATGACATTCGCTCGTGGATTCAACACGGAAACGTTAAAATTTTTGTTGCAGAAGCAAAAGGCGAAATTTTGGGCGTTGCCTCATACAGGGAAGGTCATTGGGGCGAGGAAATCGAGTGGCTTGCCGCAAAAGAAATTGAGAATAAACGAGCTGTTGAAGACGCGTTAGTTAAAGCGATTGAAAGCAACGTTAAAGGTTCAGCCGTTTTCACGGCTGTCGATGCCGAAAGCCCAAAAATCAACGATTGGATTGAACGTGAATACAAAGCCGAAGGCGGATTATACCAAATGATCACAAAGCTTGATGGGTTAAAGCCAACTCCAAAAGTTCCAGAGGGCATAACACTCCGCAGTCTAAAACCAGATGAGGAAAAAGCGTTTGTTGAGGCTGTTAATGTGGGTTTCGGCTGGGAAAGAATTAGCATAGGTGCGATTCAGCGCTGGAAAGATGAGCATCCGCCTTTCAGCGAGGAATGGATACATGTTGCGGATGATGGCGGCAAGATAGTTTCTGTTGTTGTTTCGCGGCCAGATACGGAGTACAACGCATATTATGGTGGAAAGAGGGGATACATGGGTCCAGCGGCGACAATTCCGCAATATCGCGGTAAGGGGCTTGCTAGTGCATTAACTTGTCGTGCAATGAACTTTCTGTATCTGCGTGGATACGATTCTGTTGCGTTATACACTGTTGAACAAAACATTTCTTCGGTGAGCCTCCTGCGAAAACTCGGCTTTCAAGTTTCGCATAACTGGAAATTTATGCGCAAAAACATTCAGCGGGAGCCAAAACAGGAATGGAGATAACGCTAGAGCCTTTAAATCCGTTCAATTTGGATGTTACGCTTTGTTGTGGTCAAGCCTTCAGATGGTTTAAGCGTGGCGGATGGTGGTATGGCATTGTTGGAGAAAAAGCATTTAAAATACGACAAAATTGTGGGCGGCTTGAATTTGAAAATGTTGACGAAAACTTCGCAAAGAACTATTTTGGTTTGAACGACAATTTACCAATGATTTACAGGAAAATATGCAAAGACGAACACATGGAAAACGCCATAAAAACCTCAAAAGGGTTGCGCATCATCCGCCAAGAACCGTGGGAGTGCCTAATATCCTATATCTGTGCAACTTACAAAAACATTCCAGCGATTATGCGAATGCTTGAAGCTTTATCAAGAAAGTTTGGAGAAGAAGTACGCTTTGACAGAATGAAATTTTACACTTTTCCAACAAGAGAAAGAATTGCGAAGGCGTCAGTTAAAGAATTGTTGGAATGCGGTATTGGTTATAGGGCAAAATATGTGCATGAAACAGCGAAAATTATGTGCGAAAACGACTTTGATTTTAAGCAGCTTAAAGAAGTTAGTTATGAAAGGGCTAAAAGTGAACTTTTGCGTTTTCCAGGCGTGGGCTGCAAAGTTGCGGATTGCGTGTTGCTCTTTGCTCTGGAAAAGTTTGAGGCTTTTCCAGTAGATGTTTGGATGAGGCGCGCCATCCTAAAATTTTATGCACAACACTTTCCAATAGATTTTGTGGCGAAATTGTCCAGCAAAAGTTCCTTAACGTCTTCAGAGTACAACGCGCTTAACCTTTTTGGGAGAACTTATTTTGGCGATTATGCTGGTTATGCGCAGGAATACCTTTACCACTACGTGAGGACGCAAGGCTAAATTAGGTTTTTCTCCTTCAAAATTTCCGCGGCGCTGCTGCCACCTGTGGTTGCGATGGATATAGCTTCGGAAACAAGCTTCATTACCGCAGAATAGTTATGCTACAGCGTCTGTTCAACAGCCTCATCAAGCTTTGCACTTACATCCATGAATTCCTTAACTCCAGAAGCGTTAGCTGCGATATTAACCTCTGAAATGAGCGTGCTTAAATATGCAACAAACATTTTCTCGGCGCCAGCAAGGTCCTCTTGCTTAATTTTCCCTAAAGATTCTAAAAGTTTTGCAGCCAAAATTAGGTTTGATTTTATTTTTTCGGCATAATGAAAGACTGTTAGGGCTTTTTTAACTTCCAAGAAGATTCTCCGCTGTATTATACGTCACTACTTTTGGCGGCTCGCTCCCTCCACTTTTCCACTCGCTTTTTTACTTCTTCTTCAAGCCTCTCCTTGGAAATGAGGCGCCCTTTGACTATGACTTCGTCGTCAATAATTATGCTTGGCGTGCTCATTATTTGGTAGGCTAATCCCTCTTTTAGTCCTTCCTCGGTTGCCATGTTCACTTCCCTAAATGCGACTCCGAACTTCTGCGCAACTTCAGCCGCAACTTTTTTGGCAACTGGGCAGACTGGACATGTGGGTAAAGTGAAAACCTTTAGCTCCATAATTCCTTCCTCCAAGACATAAACTGTTTGCAGAATAGCCCTTTTAAATTTTCCACTAAACCCTTAAACGCGGAAAACGTTTAAATTAAATTCCAACAAGCATATTAAATGGCACAAGGGCCCGTAGCTCAGCTAGGTTAGAGCGACAGGCTCATAACCTGTTGGTCGCCGGTTCAAATCCGGCCGGGCCCATTTTGTGCGTTTTTGTTTATGTGTCTTTTTGTTGTACATGTACGCAAAAAGGTTTATTAAATATCAATATTTTTGATATGTGTTGCGGGGAGTTAAACGCTATGGAAAAAAATTTAAGCGCACTTCGAGTAGGCTATGAAGATTTAGGTTTGGGTGGTTATCGCTGCAATTGGTGCCACGAAACTTTCCAAAGGCCTCTTTTGGCGGCGGATTCTTCTGGCGGGCGCGTTCATGTTTATTATGCTTGTCCGCGTTGTCTTTCGAAGGTTGATGTTAAAGAGCGTAGGCGTAGCGAGGAAAAAGCTGAAAGTCATACAAGCCATGCGATTGTTGAGAAAAATAGGAAAGTTGTTGATGAGCGGGCTGGTGCTAGTTGCAAGCATTTTCTTGGGTATTTGCGGAAGCGTCCAAAGAACACTCCTATTCCAGACGAGTGTTTGACATGCGAGAGAATGATTGAGTGTTTGGCTTGCTGACTAATCAATTAAGGATTAAATAGCCTTTAGGCGTTTACATTAACCCAGTGAGTTTCGCTTGCTTCCTATTAGGGATGTTAATAGGTCTAGGACAACGCCACATGTGAACCGTTTTCTCATAATTTTGAACGTAGTGATTTTTGTTGTTTTTTGGCTTTCAAGCATAGGATTTTTTGACGAGAAAATTGCAGTTTTCATGGCTGGAACAGATACTCAAAAAGGCGCTTTTGTCATGGTGCCAGACGATATTATTCATGGTCGGCGACTATTTACGTTGTTTACTTCGATGTTTATGCATGCGAACTGGTTTCACCTTTTTGGGAACATGCTCTTCCTCTTTGTTTTCGGCGATAATGTTGAAGACGTTTTTGGACATGCTGGATACCTAGCCTTTTATTTTGTCTGCGGGTTAGCCGCAAGCTTCACGCACATACTTGTAACGTTGTATGCGCCTTTGCTCTATCAGCTTATAGGCTTACAAGTAACTTCGAGTTTGACTGAAGGTGTTGTCGGCGCTTCTGGAGCTATTTCTGGCGTTTTAGGCGCCTACTTCATACTTTACCCAAAAGCCATAATCTTAACACTTTTTGTCTATGCGATATTGCCAGTTCCAGCATTCATTTTCCTAGGCGTATGGTTTCTCTTACAATGGATTTATGTGTACTTTGACCTTTCTGGAGGCGTAGCATACTTTGCGCACATAGGCGGCTTTATTGCGGGGCTGGTTTTAGCTTTGGCTTTTGGGCTTAAGCGCAAAAAGAAACTGCAAGAACGCTTTCGCTTATAAACGGCGTTTATTTTGGGGTCTGTCCGTCATGAGTTCCTCATCCGCATAAATCAGTCTGGGACGGCTACGTCATCCCCCAAGGTTTACAATATTGTGCATCCTTAAATGAGTTGCTATTGGCTTGTTTTTCTATTTTTTGTTTAGTGCTTTTATTGTTCCTGAAACTGTTAGGATGTGGATGCTTGCTGGTTTTCCGCCTATTTCCGTTATTGTTGCTATTGATGCCCTAACCATTTTTAGGGCGGTGTGTAAAATGCGTATAACCGCTATTTGGCGCTCGTCGTTAAAGCTTATTAGGGTTAATCCTGTTTGGCTTGCGCCATATTCCCCATAAAGCTTCAATACTGCGTTCCAAACAGTGTCAATAAATTCTTTTGAACTGAACTTTTCCGCGGATTCTATTTTAAGCGCCAAGTATCGCCTTTTCGCCTTCTTCAACAATCTTTTCCTCTCCGAATCACGCGAATTCCAGGCGCAACAAACTTTGGGCTGAGCTTCTCCCTATTCCTTTTCACTATGGCTACTGGGTTTTTTGACACCGTTTTTAGGGCTGCTGCCTCGTCTAGGTCGAAGAGAAAAGCCAAAGAGGCTTGTTCCATTGGTTTTCGCATTAGCTTTTCATCCGCAACACCACTCGAAACCACTATTGGAACGCCGTATTCAATGGCTATTATGGCTTCTCTTCTTAGGCTATGCGTGAATCTTGCTCTTGCCAACCCCTCAAGCGTCAGTAGTGGCTTAATGTCTATTTCCAGCGACGCTAAGGCGTTTGAAGCCAGTTCTGCCTCTGCCCTATCAAAGAATCTTTTGCGAAAGTCTGTTGATGGAAAGTTCAGGAGGTCTACGCGTCTATCTTTTGCCGCTTGTCTGGCGACGCTCTTTGAAGTGCATAGTACGGCTATTAACTCAAATCTTCTCCGCAGCTTCCTTAAATCTCTAATTAACTCTTTTGGGCTTCGAGGCTTTAAATCCACACGCGAAACAAAGTCAATTCCATTTTCGGCGCATAAGCTTTTTAGTTTCTGAACTTCTTCTTGCTGAAAATTCTGCGGCAAGGGCACACCTATAACCGAATATCCAAGCTCCGAAGCCTTACCTACAATTCGCGAAACTTGCTCCAAATCTCTCGGGTTTGGAAGCAAATGAAGGTCTGCGTATGCCTTTTTCATGGGAGCAACCCGAACTTTCTGCAAATTTCAACTATTTCTTTCGGCTTTTCCTTTTTGAAATGTATCTTAAAGTGGATTGCGTCAGCCTTTGCAATTTTCGCCTCGTTTAGATAGGCGGATTGCTTATCAAGTCTAAGATAGAGGTTTCCCCTTTCCAAATGGTTTTCAATTTCGCCGCTCAGCATCTCCTTGTCCATAATGCCTAGGCTTGCGGCAATTTTCCCGAAAATCGCTTGAACCGCGTTCTTGTCATTGACTCGCGCTTCGAATAGTATTATTGGGTTTCCATGGTGCCCAGTTAAACTTGACTTTTTGAATGTGATGGCGTCTAGCGTTTCTGGTGGGAGCATGTTGCGCACAGCTATTAGGACTTTCTCCGGGTCTTCTGTGGCGTGTGCAAACACCCTTATGTCAATGTATCCTATTGGGTTTTTAGAAGACAAAGATTCTATCACTGCTATTAATTAAAAGTCCATATTACTTTTTAGATTTTGCTTTGCGGCGAGGCTTTTCCTTTATGTTTTCCAGAAAACCCTTGATTGCATTAACGTTTTCCTGGTGTGCTGTCCTCCGCCTAGAATCTATTGGGATTCCAAGCTTCAAAGCGTCTTTTAGGTTTATTCCAGCCTTCTTCAATTCTTCTCGGCTGAAACCCTTCCCTAAACGCTGTTTTCCATCTTTTTTGAAGACCTTTGGCTTTAAAGCCATCATGTGGGCTATTCTCCCATTCCAGCCTTCTTGCTTGGTCTAAACTTTTCAGCACCGCGTCCCTTCAGCCTTAACCCTCTAACTTTCTTGCCCGCGCTTGTCAACCCTCTGAAAACTCTTTTCTTGTGCTGTTTTTGCGTTATCCAGTTTACGTCCTCGTCAGCCTTTATCGCTGGGTGATGCGGATCCACCATTATCACTTCAAACCATTTTGAGCGTCCGTCTTCGCCTACCCAATAAGAGTTTAACACTTCAAGGTTTGGAAACTTTCTTGCAGCGCGTTCTTCAGCTATTAGCCTTAAACTTTTGGCAGGCTTAAACTTTTTAACACCCATGCGTTTTGGTCTTCTTCCAGATTTTGGTCGCTGTTTGCGTAAGCCTCCTCTTCTAACGCGGACGCGGACTATTATGAAGCCTTGTTTCGCCTTATAACCCAGCTTTCTTGCTCTGTCAAGTCTTGTAGGCTTTTCTACGCGGGTTATGGCTGGTTGCCTACGCCATTCGATTAGTCTCTGGCGCATAAGCTCGTCTACAAAGGATTTTTCTGGTTTCGACCAAGCCTCTGCAATGTACTTGTACGCCA
>Ga0078972_1009391_pt1 | contig 19335 bp, 12 predicted proteins | sample YelNatPaOPGAMG01_FD_67568 | JGI IMG/M metagenome (GOLD analysis project Ga0078972, IMG submission 67568) | Hot spring thermophilic microbial communities from Obsidian Pool, Yellowstone National Park, USA - OP-RAMG-01 (SPADES assembly) (version 2) | ecosystem: Environmental > Aquatic > Thermal...
TCTCAGCTGAGACTATTGTTCCAACAACTATCTTAACCTTCTTGAAATCATCCATGCTTATTTCAGAGCTCATCTCGGCATGTTGCTTCGACACGTGTTTATAAGCTTAACTTCAGAATTCCTCTATACTGCTGGAGAGGATTCAGCCTCTCTGCTCAACCCCGTTTCCCTCTACTTTAAGCTTTTAAAAAAGTATTCCTCGTCCACTAATTCCAGGGCTATCGGTTCGACCCCGTAAAACCTGCAGGAGAAGATGGTTATTAGAAGCCCGTTGAAAAGGACACGGTATCCTTGAAAAACCGGCTCATGGCTCCTAACCATCATTACAAGATTGTTGTTTCTCAGAAATGTTTCCAGAGCCCTCTTGCCGAAACAGTGTATTCCTGGCCCCCTCAGGTTCGGGGAGAAGTCCTCAACCTCTTCCGAAGGGTCGTTCCACAGTGTTTCGACAACCCTTTGGTCCTCGGGCTCAACTCCTCCTTTCCCGGCTTCCTCGAGCTCCTCCACCTTCTCAAGCCCCTTGGCCAGTCCACCGTGCACCAGCATCACCCTGTTGTTAAATATCGCTGCTAAAGGCATTTCTGAGAAAACTTTCAAATATGACTCGTAAACCTTCTCATAACTGCTTCTGAACATCTGGATGAGAAGATTTAGAAAACCGTATGAAAAATTCATTGAGGGGGTTTCGTGATTGCCTCTCAGCAGGAATATTCCATCCGGGTTATCCCTCTTCTCCTGCAGGAGGAGGTTTATGACGCTGCTTTGATGAGGCCCCCTGTCGACGTAGTCGCCCAAGAACACGGCCTTAGCGTCTTCCAGGTTCTTCATGAGCCGTAGAGCGTTTACGCATGACTCCAGATCCCCGTGAAGATCCCCGATAATTAGGAGTCTTCTGCAATTCAGCCTTAAGACTGGGGGCTCCCTCCTCAGTTTTTCCCAAGCCTCTTCGCAAAGCCTAACTGTTTCATCTCGGCTCATACCGTTGCTTGCCCCCGGCGCGTCTCCAAACACCATTCTCCTATTTCCAACGCTTTCTCGCAAGATTAATATTCTTGGTGTTTTTCCAGCATAACGCTTTGGAGAAGGATGGATGGAGGCTTAAAACAGTCGTGTTGTTGCTGAAAGCGCTTATTTTAAGCCTTTTGACAGGGCTAATAGGGTTTTACAGTTCTTCAGAGCCATACCACTATGTTAAAAACGGTCTCCCCCTTCCCTTCCTAACGCAGATAATAGACGTTAAGGCTGCGAAATACGTTGAAGTTAAGCTTGACCCCTTATTCCTCCTTCTCGACACTCTTGCCTGGGCTGGCTTTATTCTTCTGCTCAGGTTTTCCACCGGGATTCTTAAGAGAATTCTTCCTTCTAGAGTTGAATAAAACGTATACGACCATAATAATTATTAGGAGTATCGTTAGGGAGAGGACGTAGAGCGTCTCCTTGAAAAACACCATTCCCCCGAATAGGGCTGCCGCGATCAGGATTATGCTGCACCATTCTGATTTCTCCACCGGCAACGAGAAATACATTTTTTAGAAGGAAGATTTAAACCTATTTCCCCAGCCTGAAGGTCCTTCCAATGCGTCGTAATCGTTGAAAGCAATATTTTGATCCTATTGTTTAACTTCCCTGGCTGCTCGCCTAAGCAAAATAATAAGCATCGCCGCGCTTACCATAAGAGTGGCGAGAAACAGCGCCAGCAATACCGTCGTCTCCTCAAGCCTCCCCACCCGGTGTGAATCGCCGTCAGAAAACGGCTTTTCAGAGACTTCTTCCTCCATACGTACGTAGAGGCTATTGTCCCTAATCCTTTTCTCGGTTTTCAAATACTCCTCAACGAAATCTATGGAAGAGTATTTTTCAGATTCAAGCATGAGCTCGCGGGCTGAAGCTGAATACTTTATCGGTGACAACGGGTCTTGTCGGCGAGAATAGTATCCGTAAGTTATGTCTACAGGAAGCCAGCCCCACGGCGGAACATATGCTTCAACCCAACCATGCCATCCTATTCCTTTTGAAACAATGGTTAAGTGTCCACCCCATGTTTCCCCACTAATGCTGTAGAAAGGTGAAACCACCCCCCCGGTTTGAAGATAGGAAGGTATTCCGACTGATCTAAGCATGGCTATGAGGAGTGCAGACTGGTCGTCGCAGTCTCCCCATCCAACCTCTCCTGTTCCAGGAAGCGTCTGGTTTGGGTATTGCGGGGGTCTTAACTCTTCTCCCTCGGGATACCGGACCCTGCTTCCAATAAACTCGACCATTTTATTAATCACCCTGAGTATATTCGTATCGTTCCCCTTGATCTGAGCGGCAAGGTCAGCAATATACTTCAAACCTTCATCCTCATACCTCCATGCTCCACTTGAAGCAGTGTAGTTTGTAAGCTCAGCAGGTATGTCGGAGAAGCCCCCGGAGGAGTTAATGGATACTTCAGGCAGGCTTCTGGAGGCTATGTTTATCGTCATGATGATCGTCACAGTAACGTTTCCTCCCGGTTCAATTTTCTCTGGAAGAGCCAGTTCTGCGAGAAGGTTGCCATCCTCATCCCTAAGGGTTTTTTTCACAGCCGGGTCGGCTTCAGAAACATAGGTTTGTTGGGTGGAAGTGTTTGGAAAGATGAGGAACAGCCTGTCTTCAAGAGTGGGAGTATAGCTGCTTGAACCATTGTTAAAGATGCTGATTCTGAGCCTATAATATATCTTCTGATTTTCAGAGGCCCTAGCATCGTAGTTTAAAAAGACTGCTACGATTATTGCTATTGTGAAAACTCTGGCTACGCCACTTTTTCTCATGTCCCTCACTCTTAAGCTTCGAGCCTCCTGAACAGCTTGACCAGTATTTATAAAAAGCTTCCTCCGCTAAATATTTTAAGGCGTAGCCGGCGGTTGGAGCATAAATGGATGTGGCAGTAGTCTTCACGCCAGGCGGGCAGTTAAACTACAATATATGGAGTGTTGTAAGAGAGCTTCTGAACGGTGAGGATTCTAGGGTTGGAGCTGCCGCAGGTGTTGAGGATCTTAAGAAGGTTGAGGGTGCCGGGGCAGTCGTAATCGGGGGAGGCCCGTACTCTGTCTACAGGAGAAGTATAAACCCGATTTCTGAAGGCTTCTTGGAAAAGGTTCTCGAGCAGGGCGAATCTGGGAAGCCTCTCCTAGGCATATGTCTTGGCCACCAGCTCATAGCGAAGCATTTTGGCGGAAGAGTAAGAAAGGGTGCCGTTGGAGAATACAGTTATACTAGCGTAGAGCTGGATACTGAAAGCACCCTATTTCAAGGTCTCCCGCGCAGGATAATGGCTTGGAGCAGCCACAAGGATGAGGTGGGCAGGGTGCCCACGGGCTTCAGGGCTACGGCTTTCTCAAGGGTTTGCCGGGTTGAAGCGATGGAGCACAAGTCTAAGCCGATATACTCTGTCCAGTTCCACCCTGAAGTCTATGAGACGGAGCGGGGTTCAAGCATAATTATGAACTTCCTGGAGGCTGCTGGGATCAAGGGTGTGCACGACTATGCTGATAAGTATTCCGCAGTATACGGGGCGATTTCCAAGCAGCCGGGTGGAGAACCAGTTTTAAACGCTCGGCCGCATCCTGTTTCATACAGGCGTGTCAAACGCGTTCCTAGAAGAGTTGGAAGCAGGGTTGTGGATAAGAGGCTTCTGTTCCCGGTTTCCCCGGTGCTTAAGCCGGACGAGTTCATAAGGCGGGCGCTCAGCTTCGTCAGGAACACTGTTGGAGACGGCAGGGTTCTGCTTGCAGCCTCAGGAGGGGTTGACAGCATGATTGTCGCTGAGCTTCTTCACAGGGCGCTGGGGAACAGGGTTTGGTTTATTCATATGGATACGGGTTTCATGAGGGCCCGGGAGTCGGAAAGAGTATCTTCATTCATAGAGGAAAAGTACGGGAACCTCGTCTATATCGATGCTTCCCGAGAATTCGTGAGGAGCATGAGGGGGTTGGAGGATGCTGAGGAGAAGAGAAGGATGTTTTCAAGAACATATTTTAGAATACTTGAGGACATTGCCTCCCAGATAGAGGCCGAGTACGTTTCGCAGGGAACCATATGGCCAGACATAGTTGAGAGCGTTAAGGTTTTCGGAAGATCCGTTGTAAAAAGTCAGCATAATGTTTCTCCTCCATCCGGCTTTAGGAAGATGAGTTCTCTTAAAGGAGTCTTAGAACCATTAGCAGGGATATTTAAGCACGAGGAGAGGGTTGTTGCTTGGAGGCTTGGCCTCCCGCCGTCAATAGTTTTCAGAATGCCTTTTCCAGGCCCAGGCCTCTCGGTTAGAAACGTGGGTGTGATCACAGAGGATTCCCTCATGCTTACTGAAAAAGTCAACTCAACAGTTGAGGACTGCGTTAAGCAATGGATGCTGGACACGTATGGTGTTCCTATCATCATAGAGCCGCCGGGGCTCCACAGGCCTTGGCAGGCTCTCGGGTTTGTTTGCAGGAAGGGTATTGTTGAGTGCAAGTATAAGGAGGAAATAAGGAGGATTGCCGAGGGTAACGGTGTGAGGGCGAGAAGCGTCTTCCTGCTTGAATCCAGAATGACCGGGGTTAAGGGTGATTCGAGAACGTATGAGAGGCCCCTCGTCATAGAAACTTCGGAGGGATTATTGGCGCATGAGACCTATGAGCGGGTGTTTTTAGGAGTAACATCGATCCCGAGGTTCAGGGTCTCGAGGGTTCTTTTCACAGTTTCCAGTCTAAGGAATTCAGGGAAATACGTGGCTGGCTTTAGAATTGTTGAAAGCATGCATGCTATGACCGCGAGGAACATGCGGATACCCGGAACCCTTATACAGGAGATTTCCGAGAGGCTTCAAAGCATCCCCGAAGTGGGCTTCGTTGTTTACGATGTTAGTAACAAGCCGAGTGCGACAATAGAGCCTGAGTAAATGAAGCACTATGTTTTTCCAATCGTTTTCAACAGGCTGCTTCTCCTGTCTTCGAATTTTTTGAAAACTATCTTGGCGCCCTCCGAGTAATCCGTAATGTTTATCCAAGGGTATTTCCTCATCTTATCCTCAACTTTTCTGGCCAGCTCGAAATACTCCCTAACCGGCTCATCCAGAATGGCCGGGTTCCTCGCGATGAAATCCTTGACAGCCTCCTCGTCAACCCTATTAAGCCCCCTCTTCAAGCATTCAACGACAAGCATGTTTATACTCCCCTCCCTGAGATTGCTGAATAGGTCTTTCATCTCATCGCTCCACATCCAAATGTTGGTGATTGCCCACTGGTACTTTACTATTGCCTCGCAAGCATCAGGCTCCTCATCCAATATGCCGGCCTCGAAAAGCGTTAGTGAAACCACCCTCTCACCTATTCCCGCTGTCTTGCCATGCCAGGTTTCCTTCAAATCGTCGTAAAGAGAAATTATCTTGTCATATTCTCCCTTTCTAAAAAGCTCAGAGTACTTCAAGTCTCTCAATTCATAGTTGAAAACCTCTTCCCTCCCCCTGAAATATCTATCGGCAAACCCCTCCCTATGTTTTTCTTTCACCCTCTGGTTAACCAGTTTCTCAAGATTGTCCGCAATCCTTATTTTAAACTCGTATTCCTCTGGCTTCACGAAGTCTTTCTCGTCGAAAGCCTCGTCCCTAATGTCGCCAGACTTCAGGGCTATTGCGAAAGTCGTAGCCAACTCGTACATCCTCCTGTCCCTCATGGTTTCCAGCATTGTTGAAAAACCAGATATGCTTCCACTTTTCCTCCAGAACCCGCATGAAACACTGCTCCTCCAGTTAACTGGCACGCTAATCTTAAGGGCTGTTACAAAATCAGTCTTATGGGAGAGTGCTTTCGCAAGCTGAGCCTCCGCCTCCTTACTATTCATCAAACCCTTCTCTGAGGCATCCTTGTAGAACCCGGTTATCTCCCTGATTATGAAGGAGTCGATCCTGCGGGAAACGGGCATGAGCCAGGCTAGCGTCAGCTTACTCAACGCTTAACCCATTAAAGGAGTGTTTTAAAAGGATTTATTAAGGCTAAGACGTGCCGGCAGCGCCCCATAAACCGTTTCCGGGCCTCCTTCACGCATCTCTCTTTGGATTAAAGCTGGCGGCGTAGTAGCGCCCATCTCCCGCCGGGTGATGAAGACCGGGCTTGCTTGGTGGCTGAGCATACCCCTCGGCGATAATAGGTGTTTTAAAAAGCTCAGCCTCGCGCATTCCTGCCCATGCTGCAAGCTTTATTCCCGTATGCAAGCGTGTATTGGTGGTCCGCTACTCCGCTATAAGCCGTATTCTCTTGAAGCCGACAGTGTCTATAAGACCCTTGTCAGTTATTCTTAGCTCTGGAAGAACTGGGAGAGCCAGTAGGGACATCGTCATGAAAGGATGGGTCATCCTGCAGCCCAGCCGCCTCCATGCTTCCGAAAGCTTTTCAACTTTAGCCGCAACCTCCTGAACAGGCTTATCTGACATTAAACCGGCTATGGGGAGCTCAAGCAGGGCCAGTATGTTCCCATCTTCCACAGCTATCATTCCCCCTCCGACTTCCGCCAGAGTGTTCCCGGCCAGAGCCATGTCAGAGTCGTTCATACCCACTATGAGCATGTTGTGGCTGTCATGGGCTACTGTAGAGGCTACGGCGCCGTTCCTGAAGCCGAAGCCTTTGACGAAGCCTATCCCCATGTTGCCAGACGACCTGTGTCTTTCAACAACCGCGACCTTAGCAATATCCTGATCCGGGTCGGCTTCAAGAAAACCGTTTCTCTGCCTAATGTCTACGAGGATGCTTCTCGTAATAGTCTTGGCCTCGACAACCTGGATGACTCTGACCTTGAAAACCTCCTTGCAGGGGTCAACCCTTATCTTGAAATCGTTTTCATAAAGCTTTCTGTTGAGCCTCACTGTTCTCCTCACCTCCTCAGGATATTGGTATTCAGGTATCTCCGCCACCAGCCTACCACTCTTCGCGACAACCATTCCGCTGGCTATCACCGTGTCGACAAGAACCCTGTTCAAATCGCTAAGGACCAGTATGTCTGCAACCATCCCTGGGGCTATGGCGCCTATCTCGCCGTCAACATTGAAGTGTTCAGCAGTGTTTAAAGTGGCCATCTGAATACTCGTCACAGGGTCAACACCCTCTTCAACCGTCCTTCTAACTATGTAGTCGACATGCCCCTCTTTCAACAAGTCGCTTGGCTCCCTGTCATCACTGACTAAGCAGACTCTTCGCGCGTCAATCTTTCTCTCCGTGACGACTTTTATAACCTCCTTCAAATCCCTCCAGGCCGATGCCTCCCTAACCATCACGTGCATCCCTAGCCTCAGCTTAGCCAGCCCAGCCTCCATCGTGACAGACTCGTGATCCGAGGATATTCCAGCTGCAACGTAGGCATTAAGCTCCTCATTCAGGTTCCCGAAGAAATGTCCTTCAACAATCCTGCCTTTTCTCAAGGCAGCTTTAACCTCCTCAATCATCTTGGGGTCTAACGATAATACTCCAGGATAGTTCATAACCTCGCCGAGCGCCACGGTGTTTCTCCATGAAAATGCTTCCTCAACCTCTTTCAAACCTATTTCAGCACCACCAGTCTCAAACTCTGGGCTGGTCGCCGGAACACAGCTGGGGATCGAAACATAGACTTTCAAGGGCAAGCCTAATCCCTCATCATGCATCATCCTAACCCCGTTTATCCCAAGCACGTTTGCAATCTCATGGGGATCTATGAAAACCGTCGTCGTCCCGCGAGGTAGGACGGCTTTCGCGAACTGGGTCACCGTTAGCATCGAGCTCTCCACGTGCACGTGCCCGTCTAGGAATCCCGGCGCCAAGTATTTGCCGTAAGCCTCAATAATCTTCGTCTCAGGCCCAACCGTGTGCTCCGCGTTTCCAACAAGCACTATCCTGTCTTCAAGCACGGCAACATCCGTGTTTTCAACAATCTCCCCCGTGAAAACGTTCACCAATGCTCCTCCCTTGATGACGAGGCTCGCCTTACTCCTTCCAAGCGCTGCGGAGACCAGTTTCTCAACGATTTCAGGGGGCCTAACCCCAGGATTCATCAGCATGTTTTTCACACGGGAATTATTAAGGTTTCAAATTTAAAAACAGCCTGCGCACCCGTTAGACAACAGGTGTGGGAGAGTGAGCCTAGAATCTAGGCTTGAGAAAGATATTGTGGAGGCGCTTAGAAGAACCGGTAGACCCATAGGGTTCAGCGAATTATGCTTGCTCACAGGCTTAAACGAGTCTTCAGCTGCAAGCGCAGTTTCATCCCTATCCCAGAAAGGCTTAGTAAGCGTCTCCACCAGAGAGACCAAGTATGCTAGGCTAACGGGAGAGGGAGAAATCCATTCTAGAAACGGGCTTCCCGAGAGGAGGCTCGTGAAGCTAATACTGGGGAACAGGGGGGTTATGCCTCTTGAGGAGGCTCGCAAGGCTTATCCAGACGAGTCCTTCTTCACAATAGCGCTGGGCTGGCTTCGTAAAAAGGGGTGGGGTGCAATAAGGGCTTTGAACGGGGTTCCCCACGTGATTGTTGAGAAGGATCCTCCTGAAGGAGTTGACGAAACTATTGTCAGAATGCTCGCGTCAGGCCCCATAGACGTCAGCCTGCTGAACACTGAGGCTGTTAAACTCCTGTCTAGCCGGGGCATAGTCAGGGTTGAAGAGAGGGTTGAAAGACTGGTCTCTCTGACTGAGGCCGGTAGGCTCGTCGAGCTGAAGGTTGCAGTAACCCAGCTGACGCCAGAGCTGCTGAGGACTGGAGAGTGGAGAAACGTTGAGCTTAAACCCTATGATGTAACCGCAGACGTGGAGCCAGTATACCCCGGTAGGCTACACCCTTTGACGGAATTCATCAAAGAAGTTAAGGAAATATTTACAGAAATGGGTTTCACTGAGGCCAAGGGCCCACTGGTCGAATCATGCTTCTGGAACTTCGACGCCCTGTTCACCCCGCAAGACCATCCTGCTAGAGAAATGCAGGACACCTTCTATCTTTCACACCCCTCTTCCACGGAGCTGACTGACAGGCAGCTTGTTGAAAGAGTGAGGAGGACGCATGAGGACGGTTGGGAAACAGGCTCAACCGGATGGGGCGGGAAATGGTCTGAGGAGGCTGCGAAGAAACTTGTTTTAAGAACCCACACCACCTGCGTATCAGTAAGGTACCTGTATGAGCATAGGGATCCTCCAGTTAAGGTTTTCAGCGTCGACAAGGTTTTCAGAAACGAGAGGCTCTCTTTCAAAAGCCTCGCCGAGTTCCACCAAGTAGAGGGAATAATAATGGACAAGAGTGTGACGCTCAGAGACCTAAAGGGCGTTTTAACAGAATTCTATAAGAAACTCGGGTTGGAAAAGGTTCAATTTTGGCCCTCGTACTTCCCATATACTGAGCCGAGTATGAACTCCGTCGTCTACGTTCCGCAAGCCGGTAGGTGGCTTGAGCTCTGCGGCATGGGGATTTTCAGGCCTGAGGTTACTAAACCTCTTGGTATAGATTGCCCTGTTCTCGCTTGGGGAGGGGGCTTGGAGCGCTTGCTGATGCTTAAGCTGGGAGTTAATGATATTCGTATCCTCTATCAGAACGACTTAGGCTGGTTGAGGAGGGTTAAGCTATGCCCGTGATAAAGGTTTACCCTTAGAAGCAAGCGTTACGTCTCCTGTTATGTGACATTTTGCTTTAGTTTAAAACCAAACCTTAATGTCGGCTTTTATCGTTAGATTTCTTTTAGTTTCTCCGGGATGAAATCTGTGTCTCACCAAAAATGCTTCTTGGAACTCTCTTGCAGAATGTATCAATATCTGTCTGGAACACTAGCCTACTCATTTTGCAGAGCACGCGCTAAAAAACCTCCTTGGCGATATGGCCGATTAAAGTTACTCCCCGAGCTGGAAAGTGGTGACTCTATGTGCTAAAAACAGGGCTGCCGTGCGCACTGGTTCACGTAGTAATTAACGTTTCTATAATTCTTAGAACCCGGGTGGTTATGAGTACTAAAAAATCTGATAAACAATGTGATAAAGGATTTCAGAATCTATTATAATTATTAGAGCATAACACTGGCATAGTGGCTGGGATCCATGGAAAGCATTGCGACCTTCCTTTTAGCCATTAAAGCCAGTTCAGAGATGCGTGGAGAGTTGCTGGGCATGGTAGGCAAATGCCCACCGGAGGTAAACGTTGTTTACTCGAAGGTAAATAATGTTTACCTCTAGGTAAACGGAATTTACGCCGGAGCATCGCCATTCCCCCTGGCTTTCGCAATGGCCTTTATTCACCCATTTTTCCCCAGTAAACCTGTCATTAAAATGCTGCTCGCCCGCGGGCTTGGAACATCATATATAAATCTTTCGTTGGTAAATTTTTACCTACAGTCAGCGAAAATTTTCGCTTACCTCACACCATAAATATTAGCCTGATCGCCCTATTGAATGATGAGGAGAAGGACGCTAAGAAGCGGAGGAGGCGAAACACTCCTTAGATATGGGCAGTTAAGGGCAAAGGGCATTTGGCTAATCCTCATCCCAACCCTATTGACGACTCGGCTTACCAATGCGTTCGCCATACCCCTTACCTATGATGATGGAGGTGCTGAGTCCTTCTGGAGCGATTACTATCCCAACGGCATAGCCATAAGGTTTGGCCCCCCTGCTTCTAAGTGGAGGATAAACGCCATCTTAATCCATGGCTTCATAATAGACAAGGGTGAGAAGTCTTTCATAGTCGAGATAAGGGATAAAGACCTAAACGTAATTTTCAGAACCTCTATACCGGTTTCCGAATACTTTAAGAATGCTACCCTCCATTGGGCCAGAATACCTTTACCCAACGTAACCGTGAGGGACGATTTCTATATTTGCGTTTATCCCATGCTCGAGTTCAACGGGACCCAACTTTGGATAGGCATTGACAACGATACTGCTCCGGGTAACTGCTTCCTAATCGGCTGCTACAAGCAGGAGGTAAGGAGTTTCAAAGGGGGACAGGCGATGATAAGGGTTGAGGGTGAGGAGATTATCGATTTCATTGAGATAATTCCGAATTCGATCTTCATAGATGAAGATACCCTCAAAATCTCCTTCAAAATAGTTGCTCCGAGCGATAGCGTCGAGGTGAGGGCGACGCTTCAAGCAGGATCTCTAATTGAGGATTGTGAAGTTGTATTCGATAAGGGACTGTATAGAGCGAGGATCGGATGGTTGATGCTTTCTGGGATTAAGGAGCCGGCTGAGCTTTCGCTGAGCGCTAAAGCACTAAACTTAACAGCAACGCTGGCCATTGGGCTCAACGAAACCCTGTTCTCAAAACACCTTGAGTTGAAGGAGGAGAACGAGTGGCTTAGGGCTATGGTGAACGGCTCTGGCATTGAGTTGGGAGCATTGAGGAATAAGCTGGAAAAAGAGGAGAATACCACGGCTCTTCTAAGGGCCTCTCTCAAGGAATACCAAGAGATGATGTCGGAGAAGACTGAGGAGAATGAGAGGCTTACCGAGGAGTTGAACATGATGAGGCTCTTAGTGGTCTCATTAGCTGTCTCAACTGTCTTCCTGCTTATCGTGTTAGTGAGGCGAAGAACTCTGGGTAAGTCAGGAGGCGATAAGAATGCTTAGAAAAGCATCAGCCGCAATTCTGGCAATCCTGATATTAACCTCCCACTTTAGCGCTACTCTAATCTTCAGGGCATATGGCGCGGAGGAAACGGATGCACCGACAGCCCTAAAATTCATAGAGGAGGAATTAAGGAAGGGGAAGGTGCCGAGCAGCTCGATAACCGAGGCATGCTTCATAGTGCCTGAGGGCTTTCCGGTTGAGCTCGCGCAGAGGCTCTGGTTCTTCATAGCTCAATTGGTCTCCATTGGAAGCTTAGAAGAGGAGATACGCCGGACCATAAAAAGTGCTAACAATACTCTGAAGCTGCCGGCGCGGATAGACTATGATCTTAAGGATTACACGATAATCCCCGAGTATGAGAAAATCTATGTTCGTAGAGGCAGTGATGGAAGCGTTTCAGTAGAGATCCCCTATAAAGTGGTTGGTAAGGATGGGAATGAGAAAGATGTAAGCTCTATAAAGTATGAGAGCAACGGGACCAACGTCTTCCACATTCTCCATAGGTATCCTAAGAAGAGGACTTATCTGGTTAGGTGCATCGACCCTGATTCATATACTTTCACCTTCATCGATTTAGAGACAGGTAAGATATTTAACAAGACCGCTAGGATGAAAATAGGGCTATTCTCAAACCTGAGCCAAGGCTATTTCGTTGAGAACTTCGTCGTTGCAGTCCCGGGCCACTTCGAGGAAACACTTGAAGCAGTGAAATCTCAAGTAAGCAAGTTCAGGGTCCCTCTCCCAGCTTACGACCCCATTATAGTTGATACAACAATCTCATCCACTAGAGTTGGAATCGGTGATACAATAACGATAACGGCTCAGATGAGGAATCCTCAGGAGACCAGAGGGAGCTATCAAATCTTACTTGGCGCAAGGTTTTCTGATAGTGACGCGTTTGAGGCATGGGCTCCACCCCCAGGCCCTGCATATCTCGCTCCGCTCTACCTTAGGGCTAAGAAGCCCGGCACCTACACGATTACGGTCTATTTTGCTGTCGTCGAGCCGGGCAACTTGGATTTAGTGTTCTGGAACGGGGGGAAGACAGTAACCTACACCGTAGAAGTGTTACCAGAGCCTCCGAGGCTTGAGATCAGGCTTTCAAGCCAAGTCGTAGCGAAGTATGCAAACCTTACGATAACCCTTCTCAATAAGGGAGGACGGAAGGCGAGAGACGTCAAGCTGCTCATAACTGGAGACGTCGATAGAAAGGAGCTGGAAATCGGAACAATCGTTGGCTTATGGTCAAAGAATATAGTGACGAAGCTCCTCTCCCCCATTGCTAAGCTTAACATCACGGTAGTCTATTACGATGAAGAAGAAAAGAGATACATAACCACAGCATTAACTACGGTCTCAACCACGAACTTCGTCGTCCCAGAGGAGTGGAGAACCTACATAATAGAAGTCGAGGGCTACAACGAGACTAAAAGGGTCTTCATACCAGGGTACCAAGGTGCCACCTACGTCAAGCTGTATTTTATGACAACGGATACGGCACCGGAGTATCTCCAAGACTTCAATGGTGTGAAGCTGATCCCTATTTCACCAGGCGGCTTCACGCTAACAATTGAGAATGCTAGCGATATCTCGAAAATGACTAAGACGCTGAACGTTAGATACGCGTTGATCGACGTCAAGCCGGGGTTCCTCTGCGAAAGGATGCTTCGAGAGGATGAGGTTAAGAAGCTGCTTGGTATTCCGGAGGATGAGAAGCTTGAGCCGAGTAAGATACCCTCCAACTACGAGGTTAAACTGCTTAAGGAGGAGGTGCTTAATCAGAGCGAAGTCGTAACGGTTAGCGACGAATTCTATGAGTGGTTAAAGTACAACAGGTGGGAATACTACGATTACAAGTACGAAGATACTGGGGAGACCAAGTGGGACCTGGATAAAGCTGCAATGAGGGTCTCGCACGGAAATGAGATAGAACTCGTATACCATCCTCTTGCATACGGTGGGGGAGACTTAGTCCAGGGAGTACTTGTTAGAAACTACGCTACATGCAACGCGGAATATGAGCTTGAGGTCTTCGCTGGACCCATAAGGGCCCCGCCGGAGAAGCATGTCATTACCGTTCCAGCATTCGGCTCAACCCCACTGCACTTGGTTCAACTTGAGGAAGATGTAGAGCATTCGGTCTTCATCAACTTGAGGTACGGGGACAGGGTTGTTGCAACTCTTCAAGTGAGCTTTAGGAAAGGCGAGCCGCCTATGTTCTGGAGGGGCTTCTGGGACGGCTTCGCATCAAAGGGATGGGGAATAGTAGTAACATGCGGAATAATGATTATTGTCGGCTTCGTTCTCCCGCCTAAGTGGGCTGCAGCAGCATCGCTAGCAATCCTCGCCACGGGCATAGCGACGAACATGCTTGAGATCTGGACGGATGTTCATAATGCATTAGCCGCCATGGACTCGCTGAACGGGCTCGCCGACGTCTGCGAGGGCAGGAGCAAGGAGTTCAATGAAATCGGCATGACTCAGCATGCTAACGAGCTATCCGAGCTTTCCCAAATATTAAGGCTGGAAGCCAGGGATATCGATGATAACCTCCTCTCCAACGTTTTCTCAAACCTAGCCCTAGACGTCTCATGGGACGAGATAAGAATAGCCTTCGGGTTGAAGGAACCTCCTTCGACGAAAGATAGGGACTATAGGGTTGGATATGCTACTGGGAGGGTTGTCGGAGCAATAGTTAGTTGCGCAGCATATGTCACTACCTTCTACGCGGTGGTCAACAGGATAAAAGCAGAGAGAGCAGGAGGCAAGCCGCTTACCGTCGAGGACGTGCTCAGGATCGTAGGCAGAGGAATTTGGAACTGGATGACCCCAGCAATATTCGACGCCCTGATGCTGAGGCTAAAGCCATCTTTCCACAAGGTCGCTGACCTTTTACTTGGGAATAAGTATAGCAGAAAGTTCGGAGACGTCGTTGAAGATCTAATAGAGAGAATAAACAATCCTTCAAAGATTGAAGATATCCTTGAAACAGCTTCAGAAATCTCAAAACACACTTTAGAAAACGTTCCGAGTGGAGAAAGCTCAGGCAGGATACTGAATGCAATTAGCACGATCATAAAGCATTATTCTCTAGAAGAGTTTCAGGGAAAAGGTGGGATAATCGTAAGGAGTATAGTCTCGATGTGGATTAAGGATGGTGACGATGCAATAGAATCTTTGAACAACTGCCTTAATAAGAATACGAAAGACCCGGACAAGATAAAAGCCCTAGATGAAATTCTGATAATGATAAAAGGAGATGCGAGGAAAGGAGTTGGGATTAAAATAGGGAAAATTATTGATAACTATTTCGACATTAAAGGTAAGTATGATGAAAATGTTGCTGGTATTTTCTTAACTACTGTTCTCGAGAATCCTGATGTGCTAGATAAACTAGTAGCTAAGATAAGTAGTATAGAATATTATAAAATATCTTGGGAAAGGTTACGTGAAGTTACGTTGGAAAAGGGAGATGGAGCTATGTTGAGCTTGGGGAAAGGAAATGATGTTGGACCTGGGATATATAAAGCGAAGATCTATTGGGAGTATGGGGGTAAGAAAGGAGTCGTAGAATTCTCATTTAGAAAGGATACGAAGTCGAGTCAATTCTGGATGCCTAAAGATTGTGCTGAAGGAATATTGAATGATATTGGTGTGGACAAAGCTACTATAAAGATAGTGTGCGCCGAAATCGTTACCTATATCCCTGAGATGTATTTTCCGAAAAAGTTCTCTTTAATAACGGAGGTAACGCTTGATATTATTGACAACAAGATTAAGGCGTACGATGAATCTGATAGGATGTTAAACGAAATCCCGGTGGAATCTTGGAACCTTAGAAACTCTGAGAGGGGGGCTGCTCTTGATGTGGTAATAGGAGCTAAGGATATTTATGGCGAACCAATTATCTTCACCTTTTATGAAGACGGAAGAGTGTACGTGCATAAGCCTATAGCGCATCCTATTAGTAGTATCAAAGTATACAAGGGACGATGGATTATTGAGTATCGGATGGGAAATGATATAAATGTGTTTACATGTATTGTCGGAAGAGACATAATTGTTCCTCAGAGATTAGAAATAGCTGACGACGTTAGCAACGTCGAGGGGCATCAAGACATAGGTTTGAAAGAGCGTATCTTTCTAAGCGGCTATTATGTTCAGGGGCTTGAGAAGGTAGATAAAAATGTTGAGTTCAAAGAGAGGTTGGTTCTAATAGTGTGCTTTATCGATAAATATGGTGAATATAAGTACGCATATTGCTTTAATCTTCGATTGACGGTCAAAGTGCCCGAGGATGCGACTAAAATAGCTTACGTAGAAGTGTTGAAGTATGCGGATACAGTTAACGACCTTGCGGGTTGTCTTAATATGCTTAAGTCCGATCCTGAAAATACTGAGTTGATCGGGCAGGTCGTAGAATTATGGGTAGAGAAAAATAAGGATTTACTCCTCAATAAATTCTGTGAGGAGACAGGAATTCCCAGGGATGCTGTAGATGCGAGAAGGCTTCATAATTGGGCGGGCAATGTGGGTCCAGATTTTCAGATAGAAGCGAAATGGGATATAACCGATAAATATGAGAATCCTTTTAAGAAAGGCGAGGTTACTGCCATCGTCGAGGTTAAGGGCACTGCGATTCATGATCCCACAGTTTTTGACTTGCAGGTTAACAAAGGGAGAAAGAAGCTCACGGATTTCCTTATGGAGTCTGAGACAGCAAGATATGGTGTCCTGTTCGTGCTCGACTATGATATATGGTCCTCTTCAGAGGAAGGTTTAAGCATGCCTGAAAGTGTTGGTAATTATAAGAATCCTTACATAGAGATAACAAGGAGAGGATGAATGAAGTGACTAAGGGAAAGTTTAGTATCGGATTCCTTAGAAGGTTAGTAGAGTTTCTGTCTGAGGGAAAGGTTAGATTGGAAGACTTTAAGAAGTTTGAAGAGGGGGGTTTTGTTAAATATGAAAAGGAAGGACTGGTGGGTTCGCCGCCACGAGCAATCCTTGAGGCATGGATTGAGGCTAAGAAAGACAGCTCGGGCATGCTGGTCGCTTGGACTTTCTTAGGCTTTTCTTCTTATATCGAAGCCCATGAGGATGGAGCTATAGAGATATATTCACAAGGCATGGTCGATATAAATCTCCATATAAGCTTGGCCATACAACCCTTTTTCGATAGGGAACTAAAGGAAGCCGAAAAAATTGGAGACAAGAAGAAGTATAATGAGCTCGTGCAGAAATGGATAGAGAAAACCAAAGAGATCATAATGGGTCTGTCTGAGGGCAAGGATTTCGAAGAATGCATAGATATGGAGGATAAACGTTTACGCAAGACCCTAAGCCTGTTGCGGATGATAGCGCTCTACATAAAATACGTCAGGAAGATTGCCGAAAGAATCAGCGGAAAATATGGCTTTGAAGTAAAGCATTATCTGAAGCCACACGAGGATTGGGATTTCTTCTACTCAGCATTCAATTCTAGCGGCATGAGCGAGGACAAGTTGCTCGAAGAGATTAAGAAAAGAGCAGATGCCGTTAGGGAAGCTCAATGCCTCGGAGTACCTGGGATAAGCAAGCGCTACCTTAACGATTTACGTAAGAAGCTGCGGAGCGTCAAAAAACTCGAGGATTGAAGTGGAATGCGCTTATTTTTTAGTTACCTGAACTATTCCAGTAAAATTAATAATCCGCTGTTTAGATGGCTTAGGAGGGTTAAGCTATGCCCGTGATAGAGGTCTACCCTGAGAGGCTGAGCAGGTTCCTCGGCATTGACGTTGGGCTGAAGCAGCTTGTCGACGACCTGCCGTGGCTTGCAACGGATATTGAGGATGTTGGCGAAGAGTCTGTCAAGATAGAGTATAATCCTAACAGGCCGGACTTCTCTAGCCACGCGGGCATCGCTAGGGCGTACGCGGGGTTTCTTGAAATCGGGCTGGGCTATCCTGAAGCGGTTTCCTCAAGCCCGAGGATAGTTTTCCACTTTGACGGTAGGCTGAGGGGGGTGAGGGGTGTCTTGTGCTCCGCTGCAGTGAGGAACATTAGGCTTGGCGAGGAGGATTTGAAGGAGGTGATTAATGTTCAAGAAGTCCTCCACCAGGGGATTGGTAGGAATAGGCGTAAGGTCTCCATCGGGATACATGACTTGGATAGGATTAAACCCCCTGTCTACTACGTGGCTGCAGACCCAGACGGGGTGTCGTTCAAGCCGCTTGGAATCGATAGGAGGCTGACTCTTAACGAGGTTTTAAGAGAGGTTGACAAGGGCTTAGAGTATGGCCATATTATTAAGGGGTTTGACAAGTATCCTGTGATAGTGGATTCAACTGGTGAGGTTTTATCCTTTCCACCGATAATAAACTCTGAGCTCACCCGCTTAACCCCCGAGACCAGAAACCTCTTCATAGACGTAACCGCCCTAGACGAGTATTACGCTTCAAGAGCCCTGAACATACTTCTATACTTGTTTAAAGACATGGGTGGGAGCATTGAAGCGGTGAAGATAGTCTATAACGACGGCTCTGAGAAAACATATCCTGATTTCAAGCCTAGGATCATGAGTGTTGAAGCACAGTATATCAATTCCCTCCTCGGGGAAAACCTGAGCAACGCTGAGATCTACAGGAGCTTTTTGAAATGCAGGTTCTCAGTGGTGAACGATGGGGACAGGTTTAGAGTCGGTGTTCCCCCCTACAGGGTAGACATAATGCATAACGTCGACCTTGTTGAGGAGGTTGCTATAGGGTACGGCCTGTGGAGGCTGACCCCGACTTACCCCGAGGCTTCCACAATAGGCTTGAAGCATCCTGAGACTATTGTTCAGGACAGGGCTAGGCTACTCATGATAGGGCTTGGCTACACTGAGGTCTTCAATTTCCTGATTACCAACGAGGATCAGAGCTACCGCATGGTTAGGAGGCCTGTCGCCGAGAGGGCTAGGCTTGCAAACTCCTCAAGCGTTGAGCTCACAATGCTTAGGGACTCCCTTCTACCGGGGTTGATAAGGAACCTCTCTTCCAATAAGCATGAAAAGTATCCTCAGAGAATTTTCGAAACAGGCCCCGTTATAAGAGTGTCTGGAGACGGGTTTATAGACACACGGGTTTCGCTTGCAGGTGTTTCAGCCCACTCCTCAGCCTCATTCTCGGAAGCCAAGTCCGTTGTGCTGAGCCTGCTGAGCAACCTATGTGTTGAGCCAGTCTTGTTCGAGAAGGGGGAGGATTCCTTGTTCACGCCGGGCAGGGTTGCGAAAATCGTTTTTAACAATTGCCCGCTAGGGGTTCTGGGCGAGGTTCATCCGGAAGTATTGGAGTTGAACGGTTTAGAGAATCCCGTAGCCGGTTTCGAGATGGATTTAACTCTTCTCGTGAAGAAGTATTCTAAATTCTGAAGCCTGCTTCACCCGCCAGCTTCCTAAACTCCTCCTCAGTCAAATAATACTTCCTGTCAACCTGGAGCAGGCTGCTCCTAACGAGTTCAACCAGCTTCTTGAGCCTCGGGTCTTCCTCGTCAACATCCTGGTTGATGAGCTCCCTGAGCTTCAAAACTATTCCATGCTTCCCAGTTCTCCTTCCAATTATGATCTTCCTAGTCTGCCCAACCAGCTCAGGCGGGAAGACTTCGTAGATCGCCGGGGCAATTCTTATCCCCTGAAGGTGAATACCTGACTCATGGGCAAATGCTGAGTCTCCAACTATCGCCTTATTCGTTGGAAGATGGTAGTTTAACGCTGTGGCTATGAAGTTGGCTGTTTCCCTCAGC
>Ga0078972_1009392_pt1 | contig 19335 bp, 16 predicted proteins | sample YelNatPaOPGAMG01_FD_67568 | JGI IMG/M metagenome (GOLD analysis project Ga0078972, IMG submission 67568) | Hot spring thermophilic microbial communities from Obsidian Pool, Yellowstone National Park, USA - OP-RAMG-01 (SPADES assembly) (version 2) | ecosystem: Environmental > Aquatic > Thermal...
TTGGCCGGCAAGCCACCGGCTTCCTTCTTACGGCAGTCGTTCTGCTGGGCCTTCTCTTGGCCCTGCCGGCAAGCGCCCTTGCTTGGGCCAACGGCCCCAACTACGGTAACGGCTTTGGCACACACGACTGGATCCTTTCCCAAGCTGAGCGCCTGGCGGCCAGCAAGGGCGCCGGCTGGGTGCGCCTCTCGGTCGCCCTGCCGCACACCGACGACCCCGACACCGTCTTCCACGACTTCTACTACCACGTCTACGAACGCTGGAACGGCCATAACTACGGTAATGCGCCCCTCAAGGTGGATGCCTGGTATGCCAAGGCGCTTGCCGCACGCAAGCAGGGAAACTGGCGGGCGGCCTCGATCGATATCGCCCTGCTCTCGCACTACCTCTCCGATATCTGCCAGCCGATGCACACCGACCAGATGACCTTGGAAGAGAAGGTCCATGCCGCTTACGAGAGCAAGGTCGATGACATCACCTCCTCAGCTAGGTCGGTCACCTGGTGGGTGAGCTTCGATGGCTACCAAGCACCCACTGACGTGCAGAGGCTAGCTATCGGCGCAGCAACCGCTTCCCACCGCGACTACTACGCCTTAGTTACCGACTACGCCGCCGGCGGCTGGTCCAACCCGACCGTGCAGTCGATCACGCGGCGCAGCTTAAACCGGGCTGTCAACGACCTCGCCGACTTGATCATCGCCATCTACAAGAAGGTGCCCGCGCAGTGACGGCTGGGGGTGGGCTGCCTGCCCCGCCAAGCGATGCCGGCGCCGCGACGACCGGAGCAGATCTGCCTGCGTCGCCAAGTGATGCTCGCGCAGTGGTGGCTGGCGGAGGACTGCCTGCCCCGCCAAGCGAGAGGTGACTGGCGAGCGGGGCCACGTCCGTCAAGCGGTTGGAGCGCATCGAAGTTGTACTGACCCCGAGATGGGCCGACACACCCCGTCTGTCGGCGCCACATCTTCGCGGCACCCACGGCGGTAGGCGGCGGGCCAGCCGCCGTGGGTGCCGTCCCGGCGAAGCCGTTGCTACCGGTCAGGCGAGCTTGGTCGCTCCGCGCGCGGCCCAGAGGGCTGCTGCGCCGGTGAGGGTCGCGAAGCCCACTGTGACGGCAAAGCCAATGAGGAGCGTCTGCCCATCCCAACCGGCGTTCAGCAGCGAACGCATCGCCTCGAAGACGTACGTCGTCGGGTTCACCGTGGCGGCGACTCTCAGCCAACCGGCAGTCACGTATTGCTTAGGAACGAACGTGTAGCTCAAGAAGATGAGCGGAAAGAAGGCGAAAGTCGCTGCTTGCGCGGCGGCGGCGTTCTTCGTCTTCAGGGCCATGAAGGCAGCATAGCCGGCGAAGGCCATTCCCCAGAGGAAAGCAAGAACGACGACGAGTGCGAAACCGGCCGGACCAGCGGCAACTTTCAGGCCCATTGCCAGAGCGAGCAGGAGCACCAAGATCACTTGCGCGGTGAGAATGATGGCGGCGGCGATCATTGGGCCCCAGATCACCGCCAGCCGCCGCGTAGGCGTCAACAGGAGCTTGGTGAAGTACCCGTTATCGATGTCCTTGACGAGCGTCTGTCCGGCTAGGCCGGCGCCCCCCACGGCTGCCGAGACGAGAGCGACCGGCACGATGAAGCCAAGATAGCTGCCCTGAAAGCCGGGGAGGTGGGCGACGGACGATAACCCACCGTTGTACACGAAGAGGAAGAAGACGCTAATCGCGATGTTCGGCACGATAGCGACAGGCTGGCGCAGCGCGTTGCGCAGCGAGCGATACACGAGAAGGACGACGTCGTTCATTTGGTAACCTCCGTCTCGGCCTCACCGCTCGCGGCTGCCTCGATGGATACATTCGCGACGGCCGCGTTCACCGCGGCTCCGCCCCTGGCGGCTGCGTCGCCGATGGCTCCGCCCCCGTCGGCTGAGTCGGCTCCGCCGCCCCCGCCGCCGACGGCTCCGCCGCCTCCGCCGCCTCCGCCCGGAAGCGCCTGACCGGTCACGCGCAGGAAGACGTCGTCGAGGGTGGGTTGCTCCAGCGTGAGCCCCCGCAGGCGGATGCCCGCACCATCGAGGATGCGCACGAGCGTCGGTACTTGGTCGGCAGCCCGATCGACGTAGAGGCGCAGCTCTTGCTGAGCCACCTGCTGTCTGGGCGCCAGTTGGGCAACGCTTTGCGCGGCCCGCGCCGCCTCGTCGCTGGAGGCAAACCGGACGGCGATAACCTCGCTGCCAACGGCGCGCTTGAGCTCGGTCGGTGTTCCCTGGGCGACGATGCGCCCGCGGTCGATGATTGCGATTTGATCGGCGAGGCGGTCGGCCTCTTCCAGGTACTGCGTGGTGAGGAAGATAGTCATGCCGCGCTCGGCATTGAGGCGGCGCACCTCGTCCCAAATTGCCGCGCGACTCAACGGGTCAAGGCCCGAGGTTGGCTCATCCAGGAAGAGGATGCGCGGGTCGTGCACGAGAGCGAGGGCCAAGTCGAGGCGGCGTTTCATGCCGCCCGAGTAAGTCCCGACCCGCTGGCGAGGGTCGACCCCGTCAAGGCCCACGGTGGCCAGGAGACGCTCCGCCTTGGCGTGCGCCTCCGTTCTTGTCAGACCGAAGAGCTGCGCCTGCAAGACGAGCAGCTCGCGCGCTGTCATCACAGGGTCCAGTCCCACATCTTGGAGGGCGACACCGATGGCCTGGCGGACCTTATCGCCGTGGCGCTGGATGTCGTAGCCAGCTACGATTGCGCGTCCGCTTGTGGGGCTAAGGATGGTGGTGAGAATCCTCACTACCGTCGACTTACCGGCTCCGTTTGGACCGAGGAAGCCGAAGATCTGACCGCCCGGTATGTTCAGGTCGACGCCGTCGACAGCCCGTACGCTAGCGAAGGTGCGTTGCAGTCTTTCGGCGACGATGCTCCGATCGTTTCCGTCAGTGGTGACCAAATCTCCTCCCGGGGAGCGTGCTTACCGAGCACCGATAGTCGTTCATAGGTGTCGTGCCTGGCATACCCGTGGTCGAGGGAGTAGTAATCATCTCACGGTGGGCGACGCCTCACGCGGGCGTACAGCCGCGCCTCCGCACCCCCGCTGGTGCCTCCCCCAGTAGCCCACGCAGTACCCGTGCGCTCGTCGGCGCGCACGGCCCGCGACGACCGGCCAGGAGGTGCGCGAGGCTTTGATGAGAGAAACGAAGGGCGGCGGCGTTGGCAATCCGCGTGGTGCTCTCACCCCAAACTGTCGGCTGGCCTCACAGAGGCAGGAAGAGCGACAACACGAGGGCGATCGACAACACGCTCATGGCCGCGGTCACAATCCAGCCGAGGTACTTGAGCACGGGGCCACTGGCTAGGTCGCCCAGCAGCCAGCGGTCGCTGGACAGGCGCATCACGAAGACGAGGATCACGGGCAGGAGAAGTCCGTCGAATACTTGCGAGAGGAACATCACCCGAATCAACGGCAAGCCCGGAATGAAGACGAGGAGGGCGCTGAAGCCGACGAAGAACGTGAGGAGTCCGTAAAAGGCCGGCGCCTCGTTCCACTTCCAGCGCAGCCCGCGCTCGAGGCCGAGCGCTTCACACGTAGCGTAGGCGCTCGTCAGTGGCACCGTGCCCAGGCCGAGCAGGGAGGCGCCCAGCAGACCTAGAGCGAAGACGGTTTCGGCGAAGCGGCCGGCGAACGGGCGCAGGGCGACGGCGGCCTGCGCCGCATCGCTGATCTCGTAGCGGCCGTGGGCGAACAGCGTGGCCGCCGTCGCCACGACGATGAACGCGGCCACCAAGTTCGTGAGTACGGCGCCCGTGGTGATGTCGATGTGCGAGGCGCGCAGATTGGCTCGGCTGAGTCCCTTGTCGGCCGTGTACGACTGAATGAACCCCTGACCCCACGGCGTGATCGTGGTGCCAACGGTGCCGACGACGGCCAGGAGATACGCTGACGTGACCGCCCCGTGCGGCACGACGAGGTAGTTCGCCGCTGTGACCCATGCCGGATGAGCCAGGTAGGCCGAGATCGCGTAACCCGCCGACACGGCCGCGCCCATGGCCAAGAAGACGAACTGTACGCGACGGAAGCTTCCTCGCGTGAGGAGGAGGATGACGGCGACGGTCGCCACCGAATTGCTCACAGCCACGGGCACCCCGAAGATGAGCAGTGCGGCACTGATGCCGGCGAACTCGGCTACCGTGTCGCCGAGGTTAGCGAGGAGCATCGTGACGATGGCGAGTCCAGACCACCGCAGACCGAAGCGCTCGCGCACCAAGTCGAGCAACCCTTTGCCGGTGGCCAGGCCCAAGCGCGCGCCTGCTTCCTGGGTGATGCCGAGGGCCAGGGCGCTGGCGAGGAGGACCCACATCATCTGGTAGCCGAACTTGGCGCCCACGACCGAGTACGTCGTGATGCCGCCAGCATCGTTGTCGGCGAATCCGGAGATGATGCCTGGTCCCATGGCAGCCAGAATTCCCAGCCTGGCATAGCGCCAGCGGCGGCGGCCGAGCCATGGGACAAACCACTTGCGATCCATCCTCTCTCACCTCCTCGACGAGTTTGCTGGGGCGCCAGTGATGCGGCGCCCACGTCTTCTCTGCCTTGTGCCACTCGCCCTTGTCGACGAGGGCACGCACGTGGCCCGAGGCTGAGGCGAGATGAGGGCTCTTATCTCATGCCTCTCCCACGTGCTTGAGAGGACCCGCGAGGAGTTCGCCAAGTTTCCGGAGCGCGCAGCGGCAACGCTCAGCGTGCGAACCCTTGTCGGGTCCGGCCTCCGGTAACCCGGAGGCGTCGGCTGGGTGATCGTCCATACGTTGCGTCTCCTGTTGGCGTGGGATCCCGGCGCGGGCGACACATCGTGCGCCGCAGTCGACTGGCAGGGTGGCGGCTGATAAAGCCTGTGCACTCCGCGCGCGTCGCTGAAAACCGGGATGTGCAGCCCGTGCACAGTACTTCAAGGCACAAGCCGAGGTCAATCAGGAAGAGCTTTTCGAGGCGGCTGATGCGCTCGGGCAAGAGCGCCGCGCGCTCGGGCGCAAACGCCGCGCGCTCGGGCGCAGACGCCGGTTTTCGCCCGAGTAGCAGCGCGGCGACCGCTCAGCAGCTCCACGGTTGCTCTATCAGTAACGCGGCCGCCGTTCAGCGGCACGATGGCGGCTGTATAATGCGCACATGTGCGTACCTCTTGCGCTTGCGGCCCGTGCCGTGGCTTGCTCTGCCGCGGTGGATGCGCTGCCGGCGAGAAGCGAAGCGGTCTTACACGGCGCCGCGCATGTCTGGTAGGGTGACGAGTACTCCGAGGGTGATGGGAGTTCTTCGGCGCCGTGAGATGCTCTACAGGAGCGAAGGGATCGTCGGTGAGGGCAAAGGCTAGCTTGCGCGAACTAAGATACGCGTTGCGCTCTTGGAGGCACATCCTTCCGGCGGGGAGAAACGACGCTATCCTCCAGTTCCTCATCATGTTCACGACGTACCTCGCCTACGAGCTGGTGCGCTTCTTCACGGTTGGCCGTGAGTCGACGGCGATCGCGAACGCGGATCACATCATCCAAGCCGAGCGCAGCCTTCACTTCTTCGTGGAGCCATGGGTGCAAGCCAAGGTGAGCCACGTCCACTTCCTCGTGCTGCTCATGAACTGGTTCTACGCCAACATGCATATCCCGGTGACGGTCGGTTTCTTGGCCTGGGTCTACTTGCGGCGCAACGAGGTGTGGACAGTCTTTCGCAACGCCTTCTTGCTCATCAACGCCATTGCCGCGACCGTCTTTGCCTTGTTACCCGTGGCGCCCCCGCGGCTTGTGCCAACATCCGGCATCGTTGACACGCTCTTCGTCTTCTCGCGGATAAACTACGAATCGGGTGGTCTGGCGAGTATCACAAATCCTTACGCAGCCATGCCTAGCCTCCACTTCGGTTACGCCCTGTTCGTTGCCGTCGGTCTGGTACTGCTGACGCGGTCGTTCTGGGTGCGTGTGTTGGCGGTTGCGTACGCGTCTTTTGTTGTCATCACGGTGATCGTGACCGGGAATCACTTCATTCTCGACATTCTCGCTGGCGGCTTCGTCATCGCTATCGCCTACCTGTTCACGCTCTCGGGCGCCACTGTCGCGATGCCCGAGACGGTGGCGGTCCGCCACGACGAAGAGCTCCGCGGCTAGGGCTGGTTTGGGCCGTGCTGTGCCTTGCGCTTCGTCTTGTCCTGACGCCTGTGCCGGTGCGCTGAGGAGTTCCTGATGGCGAGCCCGGCGAAGATGAAGGTGTACACGGAGGTGCGGCGCGCGTTTGTGCCCCTCACTGTGCGCCTCGTCAACGGCCACATCACACCGAACAACCTGACGGTGGCCGGCTTGGCGCTCAATGTGGCCGCGGCGCCACTGATCGTCAGCGGCCACTTCATCTGGGCGCTGGTCGTGTTCCTGCTCGCCGGTATCTGCGACATGCTCGACGGAGCCGTGGCGCGACTGAGCGAACAGGTGACGCCCTTCGGCGCCTTTCTCGATTCGACGAGCGATCGGGTGGCCGAAGGCGTGGTGCTGGGAGCCGTGGCGATCTGGTTTGCCCGCCAGGGCCTCTACTTCGAGGTCGGTGCCGTGTTCGTGGCTCTGGTGGCCTCGTTCTTGGTGAGCTACACGCGGGCGCGGGCGGAGGCATTAGGGCTGGAGTGCAAGGTCGGCCTTATGTCGCGGCCCGAGCGTATCGTCTTGCTGGCCGTTGGGCTTCTCTTCGCGCCGCACTTCCACGCCCTCTCGGTGGTCATCTATGCCCTGGCGGGGCTGACTTCCTTTACGGTCCTGCAGCGCATCCTGCACGTGCGCCACCAGTTGCTTCACCGCGGCCAGGCCGACGCGGGGCGCGGCCAGCACTGAGGAAGGTGCGCGTGGTATACTTGCCGCCGTCTTGGGCGCTGGTGCTTTAGCGCACTGGTTCGATAGAAGGAGAAGTGACGGCCAGGCTGCTGAAGGCGGCCGGCCTGCAGTGGAGGGAGACTCATCTTGGGCAATCCGGTTCGTGTGGCTGTCGTAGGCGTGGGCAATTGCGCGTCGTCGTTCATTCAGGGCGTCGAGTTCTACAAGAACGCGAAAGCGACCGACTTTGTGCCGGGCCTCATGCATCCCGTGTTGGGCGGTTATCACATCAGCGACATCGAATTCGTGGCCGCCATCGATATCGACAAGAACAAAGTTGGCAAAGACCTTTCGGAAGCCATCTTCGCCAAGCCGAACAACACGGTGAAGTTCGCTGACGTGCCCAAGAAGGGCGTCGAAGTCGTGCGCGGCATGACTCACGACGGCCTGGGCAAGTACCTGTCGCAGATCATCGAGAAGGCGCCTGGGCCGACTGCCGACATCGTCGGCATCCTCAAGAAGACGCAGGCCGATGTGGTGGTCAACTACTTGCCGGTGGGTAGCGAAGAGGCCACTAAGTGGTACACCGAACAGATCCTCGCTGCAGGCTGCGCCATGGTCAACTGCATCCCCGTGTTCATCGCCCGTGAGCCTTACTGGCAGAAGCGCTTCGTCGAGGCGGGCTTGCCCATCATTGGCGACGACATCAAGAGCCAAGTCGGCGCGACCATCGTGCATCGCGTGCTGACGCGCCTCATGCGCGAGCGCGGTGTGCGCTTGGAGCGCACCAGCCAGCTCAACGTCGGCGGCAACACCGACTTCCTCAACATGCTCGAGCGCGAGCGCCTGGAGTCGAAGAAGATCTCCAAGACGAACGCGGTCACCAGTCAGCTTGACTACGACATGGGCGCGCGCAACGTGCACATCGGCCCCAGCGACTACGTGCAGTGGCTCGACGACCGCAAGTGGGCCTACATTCGCATGGAGGGCCGCACGTTCGGTGACGTGCCGCTCAACATCGAGCTCAAGCTTGAGGTGGTCGACTCGCCCAACAGCGCTGGCATCGTGATCGACGCGGTACGTTGCGCCAAGATCGCCCTAGATCGAGGTCTCTCTGGGGCCCTCGAAGGTCCGAGTTCCTACTTCATGAAGTCACCGCCGGTGCAGCATCCCGACGATGTCTGCCGCGAGATGACCGAGGCCTTCATCGCGGGCGAGGATAACTCGGTGCTGACGGGAGGGGCCGAGCCGCCGAAGGCGACGAAGGCCCGCGCTCGGGCGACCGAAGAGCCGCCTGCGGCTGAGTAGAACCGCCGCGGCCGACGCTTCGGCAGCACGTCCGGCCGACTGCGCTTGGGTGCGGGCGGACCATGCGTGGCCGCACGTCCGACAACCCCTCTCTAGCCGGCCGCGGAGTATGATGTCGCCGGTGGGCACGTGAACGAGAAGCGGTACAAGATCGGCATGCTGACGCCCTACGCGTGGACCGTGCCGGGTGGGGTGAACCAGCACATCGCGGCGTTGGCCGAGCGCTTCACGGCCATGGGCCACCGCGTGACGATCATCGCCCCCAGCGACGCCAAAGCTCAAGTCAAAGAGAGCCGCGAGCGCGTGCGCGCGGTGCTCCTCGGCGAGCGCGAGACGGTGTTCGCGCCCGACGAACCTTATCCGCGCTATTTCTTCGCCGGCGGGTCCTATCCCGTGCGTTACAACCGCTCGATCAGCGTTATCGCGGCGCCGGTCGATCTCATCTCCAACATCGATGTCTTCCTGGAGAGCGAGGACCTCGACATCCTGCACCTGCACGAGCCGTTCGTGCCCAGCTTGGGTTGGACAGCTCTGCGCCACGCCAACTGCCCCCTCGTGGCGACGTTCCATGCCAACTCGGAGAGGTTCCTCTCCTACTGGATTACGCGGCCGATTTTCCAGCGCTTCTTCGAGGCCTTCGATGGCGTGATCGCCGTCTCCGCCGTGGCCCGCGACACGGCGGCGCGCTATTTTCCGGGCGAGTACCGCATCATCCCCAACGGCATCGACCTGAACGTGTTCCGTCCGCCAGCGCAGCGGCGCGCGGGTCCGCTGCGCCTGCTCTTTGTCGGCGGCGATTCGCAACGCAAGGGCCTGAAGGTGTTGCTGCGGGCGTTGCGCTACTTGGGTCCGGATGTGCCGCCTTTCGAGCTGGATGTGTGCGGCAGCGACCAGCAGGAACAGCGCTACGGCCGTCTCGTGCCCGCGGGGTTGAACGGCGTTGTGCGTTTTCACGGTCGCGTCGCGCACGAGCGTTTGCCGGAGCTCTACCAGCAGGCCGATATCTTCTGTGCGCCGTCACTGGGCAAAGAGTCGTTCGGCATCGTGCTGCTGGAGGCGATGGCGACCGGAACGGCGATCGTTGCCTCCGACATCGATGGCTACCGCGATGTGGTGACCGATGGGCAGGAAGGCGTGCTCGTGCCGCCGCGCGACGCCAAGCGGCTCGCGGCGGCACTGCGCCAGGTGATGGTGGATGATGAGGCGCGCAAAGCTTATGCGCTGCGCGGTCTGCAGACCGCGCAGCGCTACTCGTGGGACATCGTGGCTGCCCAAGTCATGAGCGTCTACGACGAAGTCGTCTCTCGCCTCAGGGGCCCGGCGCGCTCTCGGCGACGGGTGAAGGCCGAGCTCTACGCCGACTTCCACACGCACACGGCCTACTCGTCGGATTGCGTGACGACGCCGGCGGACCTTCTGCAAAGGGCCCGTGAAGTCGGTCTCGATGTGGTTGCGGTGACCGACCACAACACGGTAGCGGGCGGCCTGGAGGCGGCCTCGTTGGCTGATCGGTACGGCGTGCGCGTGATCGTCGGTGAAGAGGTGAAGACCAGCGAGGGCGAGGTGATCGGCCTCTTTTTACGCGAGACGATCCCGCCGGGGCTCTCCTTCGCCGAAACCATTGCCTGCATTCGGCAGCAGGGCGGCATCGTCTACGTGCCGCATCCGTTCGACCGCCTGCACAGCGTGCCTAGCTACGCACTGCTGCGCGCCCACGTACGCGATCTCGACGTCATCGAGGTCTTCAATTCGCGTCTCGCCTTTCCGAGCTTTAACGAGCGCGCCGAGCGTTTTGCGCGTCGCTACCGTCTTCCGGCTGCGGCCGGTAGCGACGCGCACGTCCTGCCTGGCCTCGGCACGGCGCTGACCGGCATAGGCGAGTTCACTGGCCCGGCCGATTTTCTGGCGGCGCTCGACGAGAGCCACATCGTGCGCCGCCCCAGGAGCTACATCTACTTGCAGTCACTCAAGCTGCTCCAGACCAGTTTCGAGGGCGCGTCCCGTTCCTAGGCGAGGGCTGCCGGCATCGCGACCGCAGAGGGGTCTCTCGCGGTGGGCGAGCATGCGCGGCTCGGTCGGCGAGATGTGGCTCACGGTCGGCAAGATGTCGCTCACGGTCGGCAAGAAGTGGCAAGGGATTTCGCCCCCGTGAGCGAAACTTAGCGTGCAAGCGGAGAAAGGCGGACGGTGGCACAACCCAACGAGATCTACGACAAGTACCTGACGCGTGCTATCTCGGAGATCAACGAGTTGACGGGTGAGCTGCTCCGCTGTCGTACGTGTCCTCACGCGAAGACAATGCCAGTCATCGGTTCCGGGCATCCGTTGGCCGATATCCTCTTGCTGAAGTACCAGGCGCAGCCGAGCGAGTGTCACGAGGGCGTCGCCTTCTTCGGACGGGCCGGTGCGGCAATCATGAAGAGCTGTCAGCGCCTCGGCATCGATCCGTTACAGCTCTATGGTACGAACGTCATCAAATGCGGCAACGTAAGCGACCAGTCGCGCGGAGCCTGCCTCGGGTACTTGCGCCGCGAGATTGCCATCGTCGGGCCGAAGATCATCGTTGCCATGGGGGAGAAGGTCGTTGTCGCCCTCGAGGAGCTGGCTCTCCCTCTCGCCAGGCCGGTCGTGTACGAGCCGGGTGAGCTGTTCGAACTCACCCCTGGCACCGAAGTGTTGGTCACGCCCGACATCGACCGCTCCCTCGACGAGCAGCGTCAGAAGGCGGCCTTCTGGCAAGCGTTCCGCCGTCTCGGGGAGTGGTACGAAGCCATTCCGCCGTACTGACGGACACGAGCTTGACCCTCGTGACTGAGAGGGGCTGGGGCCGTCGCGCGCCGGTCGCGGTGGGTGCTGGCGCGGCCCTCTACCTGTTCACCACTGCCAGCCAAGTCGTGCCGGCTCTCCCGTGGTTGCGCGCCGACATCATGGTCTCGCTTGCCTGTGGCCTGACGCTCACGGCGCTCTTCGTCGACGGACTTCTGCCCCTGCGCGGTTTGGGCAACCGGCTTCTGTACGTGTTCGCTGCGGCACTACCGGCGGCGCTCTTGTTCTCGTACCTGAGCTGGGCACCTGCCGCTAACTTAGCCAAGGTGCTCCTCGCCGTCGCCCTGGGGTTGTGGCTCGTCTTGCAGATCCCCGACGTGCGCATCATCGTCCTCATCGCCCTCATCGTGCCCGTTGTCGACGCTTTCAGCGTGTTCTCGTCCCTGGGGCCCACGCACACGTTGCTGGCCACTCAGCCGCAAGCAATCAACTACTTCGCCGTCCTGTTCACCTGGTTCGGCTACAGCTACCGCGAGGCGTACTCGGCCATTGGCACAAGCGACCTCATCTTCTTCAGCCTCTACCTCGGCGCGACGCTGGCGTTCCGTCTGCGACCGCGCCTCACGCTCGCTCTGATGACCGTCTCCTTTGCCCTGACGGTCGCCCTCGCCCTGTGGAACCTGAGCGCTTTACCGGCCCTGCCCTTGCTCTCTGTCGGATTCCTGCTCGGCAACGCCGACATACTCTGGCGGCGGTGGCGAACCCCGCGTCCGTGAGGCGCCTTGGGAACAAGCCCGCAGCATGCCCTAGCCGGACGGTTGCCGAGGGCCTTGCGAACCAGGTTGGAGGAGGCTCACTGACGTTCGAACAGCGCGACCGTCTCGATGTGGTGCGTCTGCGGGAACATGTCCACCGGCGCGACCCGCGTTAAGCGGTAGCCCAGCGTGGTGAGCTGAGCCGCGTTCGCCGCCAGCGTCGTCGGGTTGCAGGAGATGTAGACGATGCGCTCAGCGCCCAGGGCGGCCATGCGCTCAACCGCTTTCTTCGCCATGCCGGCGCGCGGCGGATCGGTGACCACGACGGCCGGCGGCTCGCCGCCGGCCGTCGTGGTCTCACGCAGCAACTTGCGTACGTCGCCGGCCAAGAAACTGGCGTTCGTGATCCCGTTCAGGCGGGCGTTCTCCTGCGCCGCGGCAACCGCGTCGGTGACGATCTCCATGCCGTAGACGTGCCCCGCGCGGTGCGCGAGAAGGAGCGAGAGGGCGCCGATGCCGCAGTAGAGGTCGTACGCGCTGCGCTGGGCGGCGGGAGCCGCCCAGCGCAGCGCCACGTCATAAAGCGCTTCGACCATGATGCCGTTCGTCTGCAAGAAACCGAGGGCGGGAACGCGCAGTTTGACGCCCAAGATCTCTTCGTTGAACCAGGGTGGTCCGACGACCATGAACGGCCCAACGCCAACGGCAGCGTCGGCGCGTGATTCGTTGACGGTGATGGCGAAAGACGAGTAAGGCTGCACCTCGGCGACTCGGGCAGCGAGCGCCTCCTCCTCACGGAAGCGAGAGGTGACGAAGAGGTTGAGAAAGAGGTCGCCGCTGGCGAAGCCCTTGCGGACGACGAGGTGGCGCAGGAGACCCTGATGGGTCACCTGCGAGTAGGGCGGCAGGTTGAGGGCGCGGCAGGCGGTTGCGACCGCCTGCCGCGCCCGATTCATCTCCTCTGGCGCGAGCCAAATATCGGTCGTCTCGCTGACCTCGCGCCAGGAACTGCGCTTGTGCAAGCCGAGAAGGAGGTCACCGGCCTCGTTCGTCCCGAAGGAGAATTCCATCTTGTTGCGGTACCGCCAGGGAATTGTCATCCCCTTGATGGGCTCTAAGGTGTAGTCGCGCAGGCCGCCGATGTGTTGCAATGACTCGACGACTTGCTGTTGCTTGAGTTCAAGTTGGGCAGCGTAATCGATAGCTTGCCACTCGCAGCCGCCGCACGTCTCGCTATGCCCACACGGCGGCGGCACGCGGAGCGGCGAAGGCGAGAGGAGGTCAACAACGCGTGCTTCTGCATACGTGCGTTTGTTCTTCACGATCTGCACCCGCACGCGGTCGCCGGGCACGGTGTGGCGCACAAACACGACGAAGCCATGCCGGCGGGCGACGCCCTGCCCACCATACGCGAGGGTGTCGATGTCGAGGTCGAGGATGTCGCCAGACTTAAACGGCATGCTGACAGTCTACCGAAGACACACGCGGCTCGCTCGCGCCGTGCCCCAGTCGTGCGCCGTGCCCGAGTCGTGCGCTGTGCCGCACACGCCGTCTCGCTCGCCGCAGTTTGGTAGAGTACCCAGCAACCCCCGTCATGGCGGGCGGCGCCAAGCGGCATCGCCATTGCTCCAGCCTACGAGAAGGAGACGTTCGTGACACGCATCAATGTGGAGGCCTACCGCCGCCGCGCCGAGGAGTTCGTCGCTGCCCTCGACTACGAGTACTACGCTCATTACGCTGGCCTCAAGGCCGACTGCGACTTCACGGCCGTCTACGATCGCTTCCCTGAACTGTTTACCAAAGAGGCCGTCGACGAACTCAACGCCGTTTATGAGGTCGTCCAGGGCGAGGAGAAGAAGCGCCTCGCGTTCCTCCTCGAATTCACCATCGACGGCTTCATCGGCGAGCGGACGAAGCACCTCACCGATCAGATTGCCAACCGCGAGGGCCGGGCCGTCGTACACGTCGATGGGCAGGACATCCCGTTCCGCCAGGCGGGCATCGTGCAAGCGAACGAACCCGACCGCGATCGTCGCCGCCGCATCGAGCGAGCTCGCCTCGACGTCGTTCAAGGCCAACTCAATGAGTTGTACGACGAGCTGTGGCGGAGCGAACACGAGTTGGCGCGCCAGCTCGGGTTCGCCGACTACACGGCCCTCTACGACATGCTGACGCGAGTCGACCTCGATCTCCTGCGTGCCCAAGCCGAGGCTTTCTTACAGGACACCGAAGGCTTGTACCAGCGTTCGCTGGAGAAGCTGCTGCCAGCCAAATTAGGCATCAAGTTGACCGATCTCGAATACGCCGACTTGCCGCGCCTCGTGCGCGCGCCAGAGTACGACACGATCTTTACCGCCGAGCGCATGATCCCCACCTTTGAGGCTACTCTGGCGGGCATGGGCGTCGATTTGCAGGCGCAGACCAACGTGCACATCGACGCTGAGCCGCGCCCACTCAAGTCTCCGCGCGCCTTCTGTGCGCCCGTGCACATCCCCAACGAGATCTACCTCGTTGTAATGCCCAAGGGGGGCCAAGACGACTACATCGCTCTCTTGCACGAGGGCGGCCACACCGAGCACTTTGCTCACACCCCGGTCGACCTGCCCTTCGAGTACCGCCACTTTGGCGACAACGCGGTGACGGAGGGCTACGCCTTCCTAATGGACCACCTGATCCTCAATCCGCGCTGGCTAGACGTCTACCTCGGCTACGCGAACTCTGCCGATTTTCTCAAGTTCGCCAACATCGTCCAGCTCTACTACCTGCGCCGCTACTGCGGCAAGATCGTTTACGAGGTCGACCTGCACCGGTGCACCGACAGTCTCGATGGCATGGACAAGCTCTACGCCGACTCCCTCTCCGAGGCGCTCATGGTCGACGTTCCCCCCGAGAACTACTTAATCGACGTCGACCAGGAGTTCTACGTCTCCAGCTACCTGCGCGCGTGGATGTACGAAGGGGCGCTGCGCATGTTGCTGCAGGACCGCTACGGCATGGAGTGGTGGCACGACGAGGCCGGCTGCGGCTGGCTGAAACAACTCTGGAGCAAGGGGCAGGAGTTCAGTGCCGATCAAATCCTGCTCAAGAACGGTGGTGGCAAGCTCGACGTCGACCCGCTCAGGCACCACATCGAGCGCGCACTGGGACGCTGAACCGGAGCGCTGAACCAGGACGCTGAACCGGGACGCTGAACCGGGGACGTGTCGCTGCAGCGTCAGGTCGTTGCTTCAGGGAGCGGCTGCACGAGGAGGCGGCGTCGACGAGGTCCGTCAAACTCGCAGAAGTAGATTCCCTGCCAGGTACCGAGCTGTAGCTGCCCGCCCTGCACGGGCACGGTCACGCTGGCGCCCATGAGGCTTGCCTTCACGTGCGCGTCGGCATTGCCTTCGGCATGGGCAAAGGGTAGCGACTGGGGCACCAGGCGCTCGAGCGCCATCAGGATGTCGCGACGCACCGACGGGTCGGCGTCCTCGTTAATGGTCACGCCAGCGGTGGTGTGGGGGACGTAGACGAGCAGGGCACCGGCGCGTAAGCCGGTTGTGCGCAACGCGTCGGCGACGCGCTGCGTGACGTCGACAAGTTCGCTTCGCTGCCTCGTTTGCACTTCAATCGAGAGCACCTTACTCCCCTTTTCTGAGTCAACCGAACAGGCCGAGACGTCTCGACCTCTGCCGCCCAGGCACCACACGACCAGCCTTGATGGCGGCTACGACGTCAGCGGTCGAACGCACAGGATCGGGAAAGCTCGTGAAGCACGTCATGATGCGCTCGACACGGTGGGCATCGCTGCCGCCGGTCTCAGGCAGGGCCAGAGTTGCGGCGATGCGCCGGGCGATCTCCACGTCGTGGCGACTCGCGTGGGCCCCGTTGTAAACCTCAACGGCGTCGATGGTTGTCCCTACTTGTCGCTCGAGCGAGGGGTAGTAGGGCGAGCCGCTGCGGCCGCCCCCTGCGGCAGGATGCACCCATACGACGGCGGCGTCGGGGGCGATCGCCTCTGGCTTGGGAAACTCCTGAACGTCGCGAAACGTGGCCAGGTAATCGAGGTCGGGCGAGAGGATGACGAAGTCGCCAAAGAGGGTCGAGATTTCGACTCCGTGGATGAGCACGACGCCGATCTCCGCCAGCGGGCCCTCCAGCGCCCGGTTGTCGCTCACGTCGCCGTGGTTGGTGAGGGCGATAGCGCGCACCCCGCGAGCTTGGCAGGCGGCGACATACTCGCTGTGGGTAATTGCCGAACAGCTCGAGGCCGGGTAGGTGTGGGTGTGTAAATCGATGTCCATGGGTCGGTCCTGTGTCGCGAGGCGAGTATACACGGACAGGCGACCTCTCTAGCAAACGGCGCTCACGTCCGATAGAGACTCGCAGAGGCTCTTCATGCAAGGAACGTTGGACACCTTCAGCGTGGTTGAGGTCTTGCAGCTACTGAGCAAGGCAAGACGTTCGGGCACCCTTCACATCGAGTGTGCCGATCGTCTGATCGACGTGCATTTCGTCCACGGACGCATCGCTGAGGCGCGCGATTCAACGCGGGTATTCACCGATACCGTCATCGGCAGTCAGTTGCTCAAGCGCTTGCTGATCAATGAGGCGCAGTTGCGCGAAGCGCTCGACTACCAGGAGCGGCACCCTCAGCCGCTGGGTACGATCCTCGTGCAGAAGGGGTTCCTGCATGAGCGCGAGCTCCGCGAGGTTCTTTCCCGGCAAGTGGCGAGCACGTTCGTGGCTGCGAAGGCGGCGGGGAGCGGCACCTTCATGTTCGTCGCTGATCCCCATCCAAAGCCGGTCGAGTGCATCACGATCGACACGCACGCCGTCCTCATGGACATTTCATCAGTCGGCGGCGACTACTGTCTCGCCTTCGAGGTGCTGGGGCAGGCGAATACGGTGGTGCTGCGCAACCGCGATTACGAGACGTTGCCGCGGCACTCGATCTCGATGGGCCGGGATGAGTTTCTTGTGCTAGCGCAGGTCGACGATCGCAGGACAGTGCGTGAGATCGCCGCCTCGGTCATGCTCGAAGAGATAACCGTGATCAGTATCCTCGGCAAGCTGTGTGAGGCTGGCGTGCTGCTCGTGCGGGCCGAGAAGCAGACGCGCGCCCAAGACGACGATGAGCTGCGCGCACACCGCGACAGCGTCTGGAGTGAAGTGAGCCAGATCTTCGATCAGCTCGGCTTCAACGAGCAGGTCGAGGGGGCCGACACGCCCACACCAACGTCGGGAACAACGGCGGCGAGTGACAGCCCTACGCACCGCGCCTGATGGTCGCTGCCGGGTGCAGCCAAGTTCGCGCTCGCGGGGCAGTCGGCGCAGGGAAGATCCATCGTGGGCTGAATGAGTTGGGCTGGAGGGGCTGTCGCGTGTGAACTTTGTTGCGCTGCGCGTCGTGACCGTTGAGCGCAGGAAGCGCGCCCCGTGACGGGGCGCGCTTCCTGCGCTCTCCTCCGCTGTGAACCCTCGTCAGACGGTCACGTCAGTGAACCCTCGACGAATGCTGCGAGATTGAGCCGTCGTCAGGCGGTTACGTCGCGCACGAGATCTTCGTAGGCGGCCACGTAGCGGTCGATGTCCTCGTCAGTATGCTGGATGGACAGCGTCCACTCCTCTTCACGACCGGGGGCGATGATGACGCCGCGGTTGAAGTTGTAGAGCCATGCCAGGGCGACCAGCTCGTGGTCTTGGTACTTGATGAAGGATTCGTAGTCGGTGATCTTGCCGCTGGCGAAGTTGACGCAGCCCTTGGAGGAGATGCCGACCGTGTAAGCTGGGAAATTGTACTTCTTCGAGATGGCGTCGCACTCCTTGATGAGGCGATCGTTCAAGTAGTTCAGGTGTTGGTAGGCCTCGGGCGTCATGACTTGCTCCAGGCTAGCGCGCGCCGCCGCCATCGATAGCGGGTTGCCGGAGTAGGTACCCACTTGGTAGACCTTGCCGCTCTCGACGACTTCCATAACTTCGTCGGTACCGCCAATTGCGCCTGAGGGCAGACCGGCACCTAATGCCTTGGCCAAGCAGATCATGTCGGGGACGACACCCCAACGCTCAACGGCGCCACCGGCAGCGGTGCAGATGCCCGTTTTCACCTCGTCGAAGATCAGCACGATGCCGTGCTTCTTGGTGATCTCGCGGACGGCTTCCAGGTAGCCCGGCTCGGGTAGGACAACGCCAAGGTTCATCATGGCCGGTTCCATGATCAGGCAGGCGGGCTTGCGCCCCTCAGCGATCAGCTTCTCGAGCCGAGCTTCGAGCATGGGCGCATCGTTGAACGGCACGGGAATGGTCAGGTCGACCGATGACTGCGGGATGCCGCCGCCGTACGGGAGCGAAGCGTAGTTGTCGCGTGGCCCAATGGTGCCGTAATCGACGGCACCGATCGACACCATGACGTAGTCGTGGTGGCCGTGGTAGGAGCCGAAGATCTTCATGATCGTGTCGCGTCCCGTGTACGCGCGGGCGACGCGAATGGCGTCCATGGTTGCTTCGGAGCCGGAGTTGACGAAGCGCCACTTCGGCAGCTTGAAGTTCTTAGCGAGGTGCTCGGCGACGATGATCGCGTCTTCGGTCGGCAAACCAAACTGCGTGCCGAACGGGGCGCGTTTCTGGATCGCCTCGACGATGACGGGATGCGCATGCCCCTGCACCATGCAGCCAAAGCCGTTGTGGAAGTCGCTGATCTCCTGCCCATCAACGGTGTAGATCTTCGAGCCCTTGCCGTGCGTGAAGTAGAGAGGGTACGGGTCGCGCGCGTGATAGGTGGAAGCGACGCCCATTGGGAGCACCTTGTGGGCGCGCTCGTACATCGCACGAGCCTTGGGGCTGTTCTCTTCGAGGCGCTTCTCCTCACGCTCGGACAGCTCCTGGATACGCTTGCGGTCAATCTCAACCGGTGCGACTGAAGCCATGTGGTTCACTCCTTGCTGGTAGTCCGTCGAGTCGCGGTGGTACGGGTCTGCCCGCCGTAAACCACGCCACCGTCCATCCTTCGAGGCACAGATCGATACAAGCCATGGGGCACGGCGGCGAGAAGTGGGCGATCCCCTTGCGGGAACGTTACGACTATGACTTGATAGATCACCCCTTACTGACCGCCCGCTGCGGCCTGTCCGTTCGGCGGCGCATCACGTTTGGCGGCTTGTCGGTCGTCGCGAGAGCTACGCTGCTCATGCGTGCGTGGTGCTAAGTCTATACGCTTTCTGTCTCGCGGCCAGAGCTTTCTTCTGCCGATTCCACCAAGTTTGGCAAGGACCAGGAACGATTCGGCGCAAGCACCGGGGTGAACTGCTGATTCGGCAAACAACTTGCCTGCTGTGCATGGGTAAGGCAGCTGCTCACCTGTGATCAGGCGAGGACCTCGCCGGTGGTCTCTGCGGACGCCGGCCGGAGTGGTAGGCGGCTGTGGCCGGGCGAGCAAGCGGGACGGACCGTCGTGTCGCTGGCGTTCGCTTCGTAGGGCGCTGGCGTTCGCTTCGTAGGGCGCTGGCGTTCGCTTCGTAAGACTCCAGCGCGTACTTCGTGGAACGCTGGCGTTCACCCTGCAGGAACACGACCGAGCTAAGGGTGTGCCGCGAGATGGCGCCGTAGGGATGAAAGCATAACAGAACGACTCTCTCACCGCTGGGGGGCCGAGTATGTCCGCCCTGCGCCCAAGCATGCACAGAGGCGGGCGCGGGCCGGTGGCCCGCGCCC
>Ga0078972_1009393_pt1 | contig 19330 bp, 23 predicted proteins | sample YelNatPaOPGAMG01_FD_67568 | JGI IMG/M metagenome (GOLD analysis project Ga0078972, IMG submission 67568) | Hot spring thermophilic microbial communities from Obsidian Pool, Yellowstone National Park, USA - OP-RAMG-01 (SPADES assembly) (version 2) | ecosystem: Environmental > Aquatic > Thermal...
GATTGAGGGCTGTAACTCGCCCTCATGAATGTGGATTCCGTAGTAATCGCGGGTCAACAGCCCGCGGTGAATATGCCCCTGCTCCTTGCACACACCGCCCGTCAAACCATCCGAGCTGGTGTTGGATGAGGGTATGCCCGAGAGGACAAACTCGAATCTGATGTCAGTGAGGAGGGTTAAGTCGTAACAAGGTATCCGTAGGGGAACCTGCGGATGGATCACCTCCTAAGTAAGGGCGAGCCACAGGCACAATTATTTCACACACACCATTATTTTTTATTTTTAGAAATGTATCAGATCTTATATTCGTATGAAGTTATTCTCATATTTATGTTCAATAGAAATTAGAAAAAGATTTTAAGTATAGTTTCGCTAATGTATAAAGGGTACTTAGCATGGCCATGGATGACAGGTTAAATGATCTTCAGGAGAAGATAGAGAGAAAAGTTGGTGGTTTCGGAAAGGGAAAATATGCCAGGATTCTCAGGATGGCCAAGAAACCAAACAAGGATGAATATGTGAAGGTTGTCCTTATAACCGGAGTCGGAATTACCCTCCTGGGATTATTGGGTTTCTTTATATATCTAATGATGGGAGTTTTCTTCCACATACCATAGGTGTTCAAAATGGAAAATGTTAAAAGTGAGTATGAGTGGATCAGTTTTGATCCCAGAGACAGAGATGTGGGTTGCGGTTATACCCTGGAAATGCCTGTTACCATCAGAAATATCCAGTCCACAAAGAGGAAGTTCAACATCAGGATTTCGGCGGTATTCAGCCAGAGGGATGACCTTGTGGAATGGTTCATAGAGTCTCCATTGCTTAAGGCTAAATCAGTTTCAATGTCACCAAAGGACAACCATCCCATAGAAGAGGAAATGGAGATAGAGCCAAGAGGGGTAAGGCAGGCGCTATTAACCATAATTACTCCGAAAGGAGGTTATATGGGAGACCGGGTAACCCTTTCATTTTCAATTGGTTCAGAGGATGGAATCAATAGTTTCCAGAAAGAGATAGTGCTTAAGCTTGTTCCAACCATAGTGGCAGTAAAAACCACTGTTGGCAACGAGTACGCGGTTGCAAGGGACCTTGAAAGGAAGAGCGAAAGGGACAAGGAGGAGAGATCAGCCATTAACAGGGACGCCTCCAATGAGGTTTTGGCCATTATGTCCCCCTACGAGGTTAAAGGTTATGTATTCGCTGAAACCATGCATCCAGACAGGGTTTCATTCATAGCCAAGGGAATTAGGGGCTACAAAGGAATGGTTGAAGGTGCCATAGATCTTGAGGAAATAGCACACTACCTTAAGCCTAAATCTGTTGTAAGCGGTCTTGAACTTGGTGCATTTGTGGAACTCATTGATGGGCCGTTTAAAGGGGAGAAGGCCAAGATCATGTCTATTGATACGCCAAAGGAAGAGGTAACTGTGCAACTCGTTGAATCAATGGTTCCAATTCCAGTCACTGTAAGAGCTGAAGCTATCAGGATGCTTGAAAAGAAACCGTAATTTCATGAGGCTTAAAGCTCATTCTAAGGAAAGCCAGGAGGGGTTTCTCAAGCATCTTGATCTGTTCTTTCAGGATCCCTCCCAGGTTCTGCCACAATGTCTGGACAGTGGGTTATTCTGCCCTTTTTCTTCATATTCAAAAAAACTGGGAAAGAGATCTACTGATCAGATGGACAGTTTCTCAAGGTCAAGCGATCAGTTTTTAAGTGGAATAAGTGAGACATACAAAATTTTCGAATCCAACAGTGCGCCCCTGCTGGGCATGCTTAAAACACCATACGGATCAGTTGAATACGCAAAAAGAGGAAACACTGACGAGGCAGTTCTGGCAGGAATACAGCATTTCGATGACAGGAAATGGAGGATGCTTGCTTTCAGTTCTCTGGTGAAGGCCAGGAATGTGCGCATTTATTCATCAAAAAATTTCTATCTTGCATCCTGCAAAGGTACCTCTCCCGGAAAGGAATTCTTTGCAGATGTTCTGTCAGAGGAACAGATACCGTTTCGGGACGATGGGGAAACCCTGATCATAGGAAATGAGGGAACATCCGTCAATATTGTAAACCTGGGAATACCCATAATTGAAGTGCATGAAGACTCAAGGCATCACACAATGGGCGCAATACTGAAACATGTACTGGTGAGGGATATCTCAACTGACTTTTCAATATCTTCAGATTTCCTGGTCCAGTATTCAGATGATTTTCCTGATACATCAAGGTATCTCTCAGGTATCGAGGATGACCGGCACCTTGTCCGGGATATGAAGGAGATGAGGATACGGAAATCAATTTCCAAGGGGTATTTTGTCAAGGGAGAGGAACTGTTTACGGATGTCCAATCTTTTGTGGCTTCATTTGACGATCTTCCACTTGAAAAAGATATTGTGACGGAAGCAGTTAAAAACTACGGAAAGGGAATTTACATGGACAACCCATCAGCAAGGAAGCTGCTGGAGGTTATATGGGATACAGTTGGAGATGAAATACTGGCAAAAAGTTTCCCTGATGTTGAAAAATCAAAGTTTAAGTCCCTCAAGGGGAGTCCTGTGGACCAGATTGAATACATGAGACGAATGGGAGATAACAGGGAGATTGAGGAGAGAATCAATATAGAGCCGTGGTCACAGGAATCAGCATTCCTCATAGATTTCCTTAAGACCACTTTTAAGTCTGGAAGGCAGGCAGCCATAAGGGATGCTGAAAAAATGACCTTTACGGGGCCCGTCTCCAAAGCAATTTTCTATGCGTTCCTTGCAATATTCCAGGAAACAGGCAACAGGGAATGGATGTTCACTGAGAACGAGAAGGATCTGGGGCACATGATAGCGGAAATACTCATACCGGTAATTGATTCAAAGGGAAAGAGGCTCGGCGATAAAGTTCCAGAATTGAAAAAATACATCCCGTGATAATATGGCAAGGCATTTCATTTCCAGAAAGGAATCCAAAAATCTGGCTCAGCTGTGCGAAAGGATCAATATAGATGCGGGATCCTGGGACAGGGTCGAAATAGATGAGCACAGGGATGAAAAACTATACTTTGTCAATTCGAAACCCTACGTTTATATTAAAGGAGACACAATCATTCCCACACTGTTTCTTTTAAACGATATGAAACCAGAGAATTTTTCCATAACAGTGGACGACGGGGCAGTTCCACACGTAATGAACGGTGCCAGTGTGTTTGCACAGGGGATAGTTTCAATGGACATGAATATACTGAAGGATTCAATGGTATTCATAAGGGACCTGAAGAACAGGTATATTGCTGTGGGTATTGCCGAAAGAAGTGCTCAAGAGGTCATCAATGACCGGAAAGGTTCGGCGGCAAGGATAATTCATCATCCAGGAGATAAAATTCTTTAGGGCAGAATGAAGATTTATGCAAAAGATTTAACATTCAGGTAATATTATGTTAACATGGAACTTCTTAAGGTAGGAGATACTGCACCGGACTTCAATTCGGTGGATCAGAACGGCAAGCCAGTCAGGCTGAGTGATTTCAAGGGGAAACCTGTTGTGGTATATTTTTACCCCAAGGATGACACGCCGGGATGCACCAAGGAGGCATGCAACTTCAGGGATAATTATACAGAATACGAGAAGGCAGGCGTGAAGGTATTGGGCATAAGTGTTGACGACCCGCATTCACACAAGAAATTTGAAGAAAAGTATAAACTGAATTTCACACTGGTTGCCGATCATGAAAAGAAGATATCAGAGAATTTCGGTGTTCTAGGTGACAGAAACGCAAAGAGGGTGACATATATTATAGGCAAAGACGGCAAAATCGCACATGTCTATCCAAAAGTTTCCCCTGATGAGCACGCAGTTGAAGTAATGCAAAAATTGAAAGAACTTAAAATGTTACAATAACCACATTCTTATTTTTAAAAAATTAATTTGTATAGTTTCTTTTGCCATTTCCGGGATCTTCCACGAAGATGGTAAGAAGTATTGAACTCAGTATCCATATTATTGACAGCAGGAGCAGAAACGCATTTGGCGATACCCACACCGCTATGATAAAAATCATTGCGGGGAGAAGGTATTTTATTACTCCCCAGAAATATGCGTAAAAGTCCATGTATCAGCCTTATCCGAATAGTGAGCTGAGACCGGCCATTGCATCTTCTTCAGTTGCCTCCGGCTTCTCTTCTTCCTTCTTCTTCTCCTCTTTCTTTCCCTCATGTTTCTTGGAATCAGCTGCCGGAGCGGCCTGAGCTGGTGCAGCTACTGTTGCTGCCGCGTTTTTCAGAACCTCGTCGATTTTTACATCTTTGAGGCTTGATACCAGAGACTTAAGTCTAGCCTCATCGGTCTTAACGCCCGCTTCCTTCAGAACTTTTCCCAATTTTTCCTCGTCTACTTCCTTTCCTGCTGCGTGGAGCAATAGAGCTCCATATACATATTCCATTTTTTTCCCTCCTTTATCTATCCGAAGAGTGAACCCAGACCTTCAGACACCTTATCTTCATCAGATGCAGCATCTTCAGCTTTTTCCTCGGTTTTCTCCTCTTTCGCCTTTTCAGGCTTCTCCTCTTCCTGCTGGTTTCCCATAGCATTGTTGAGAGCTGATGCTTCCCTAATTGCTTTGAGTATAAATAACTGCACGTTGCTCTCATCAACGAACCCACTCTCAAGAGCAAGGTATTCTGCGTTGATCTTTGCCTTAACGATCAACTGGGGTATTATTTCCGGAACAAGGAACATGGCGTTGACTGCCAGTTCCTTAGCCTGTGAGAACGCTCTTGCCATATCAAGCATAATCTGTTCTTCAGTTATGGAAATGGCTTCCCTGCTGAAGAGTATCCCGTCACTGTAGGCGCCAAGTATATCCAGCCCAACAGTGAGGGGGTGTATCTCAAGCTTTTCCAGTATTTTGGCTTTGTCTTTTGGAATTGGTTCCCCTTTCTTTACGTACAGTATCTCTTTTTTGATGGCTATCTTTCCCTTGTCTATGGCAGTCTGAATTCCTGCCTTCTGGAACTCACTTATCATAGGACCCGGGGGGAAGTTAGTCGTCATCTCAGGTATTACAATGTCATCAGGAGCAGTCTCTCCCCCCCTGGCAGCTGCTTTTTCCTTTGTGCCCTCGAACAGTTTATAAAGCTTTGAGGGGGCCAGTTTTGTGGTCACAAGCCCTATCTGTCCCTGAGCAAACTGTTCAAGTGATTTAATGTTCTTCTTGTCTGTTTTGTCCAGCGCTTTCATGAGCAGCCTTATTCTGACAACTCTGAGCTTCATGTCAGAAGAAAGGTTTCTCCTGATGGATTGAAGCTGTTTATTCCTAAGGCCCTTAATGCTAACTATTGCTGAAACAGGGCTATTCGAAATTTCCTTTGAAAGATTGTTTACAAATTCTACTTTCCATTGTGAAGGATTTCTGTCGTGGCTCATCTTATTCCCTCCAGCTTGACCTGAACAGCCTTGCCCATTGTGGTTTTAAGGTAGGCAGATTCTATGTTCCCGTAACCTTTCTCAAGTTTACCCACGAGCCTTTTTACTACTGCTGTAACGTTGTCGGCCACATCCTCATCCGGCATATCCTTTGTACCTACGGGGACATGAAAGGTCCTTCTGTCTCTGCTTCTGGCCCTGACAGTTCTCTTTAAAGCATTTATCATGGCTGAAGGGTCCTGCCCTGGTGGAACAGGTTTTGGTATCTTACCTCTGGGACCAAGAACCGGACCCAGTGTTTTACCGATTACAGCCATAAGCGTGGATTCTGCTACAAAGTAGTCAATTGTCTCCACGGCTTTCTTGAAAGATTTCTTATTCTCACCGAATTTAGCAAGATCTTCCGGTCCATATATGACATCGGCAACGTCTTTTACTTTGCCCTGCATTTCCTGTGATCCGAAAAAACCAACTCTGATCTCTTTTCCTCTTCCCTTTGGAAGTATGATCTCTTCATTTATCCTGTTCTTTGGATCGCTGAGATCAACATCTTTCAAATTGAAAGACATCTCTATACTTTCCCTAAATTTCCTTTCCACCGAAGATTTCTTAGCCTCTCCGATGAAGGACAGCAAGTTATTTTCTGCCAATAATATCACCATTCTGTAGTAAGCGAGTTTCCTCTCCTACAGCTAAACCTCGATCTTTCCTTCCTTTATAAGTTTTTGGACTTCCCTTGGATCTTTTCCTTCCACAGTAACTCCCAGGGAAACGCATGAACCAATGACCTCCAGTACTGCTGACTTAAGGCTGTTTGACAGCATGCTCTCCATTTTCATCTTTGCAACGTTCTTTACATTATCAAGTGTTGCGTTTCCTGCAACTGCTTCTTTTCTCTTTCCAGCACCCTTTTCAATTCCTATCTCTTTTTTGAGAAGTGCAGAAGTGGGTGGAATACCGACCTTTATCTCGTATTTCTTGGCCTGTGCATCGGTTACAACTACGGTAACCGGTACCTGCATACCCTGGAAAGCTTTCGTTTTCTCGTTTATATCCTTTATGACCTGCCCGAGGTTAAGACCTAGTGGACCCAGTGCAGGACCAATTGGTGGTCCTGTAGTAGCCTTTCCGCCTTCAACCATGGTACTTACTGATTGCGCCATTGAATTTCACCTGAATGTCGTGGGACATAACGTCAAGACTTTTTAATTTTTGTATGAAGTTACGGGAATCTAATCTACACTTTCATTTCTATTCATGATCAGTGAATCCTTTGATAACATTCTGAAATCCATATGCAATGTTTTTATTGCTACTGCCATATAACCGGTATGTTCACAGGATCTGATCAAACTTGGAAATAAGCATAATTGACGGAAGAAAGGAGAAGGAATTCAGAGAATCAACCAAAGTTCTCGTTGATGTTTTCCGATCAACCACCACGATGCCCTATATACTAAAAGGGGGATGCAGTAAAATAATCCCAACATCATCAATTAAAGAGGCAAGATCAATAAAGCATGATATTCCTGATGCTTTACTCATAGGGGAGAGGTACGGCATCAGGATTCGGGGATTCGATTACAATAATTCTCCATATGATGTGGCAAATGTAGATTTTAAGGGCAAAACTGTTATTTTTACATCAACAAATGGAACCAGGGTCCTGGAGAGGATAAAAGGCAAAGGCGATATATTCATTGCATCATTTGTAAATGCAGGTTCCACATATGAAATCCTGAAAGAAAGAGACAGGGTGGATATAGTATTGTCAAACAGGCCGGATGGACCTGCTGACGAGGATATGTTTTTTGGCGAGTATCTCAGGGAATTGCTTGAAGGGAAATCCCCTGACAGGGAAGCATACAGAAAGAAAATAATTTTTTCCAAAGGTGCAAGAAGGTTAAGCATTATGGGTTCAAAGCATGATATAGAATACACTATGAATTATGACGCAGTGGATTTTCCAATACACTTTGACGGAAAATATATTGTCAGATACGAATAACCTGCCCGGGTTTCAGGGAAGTTCCTCGCATAAGTGCAAGTTTGGATAGAAGAATCTCTGCCCATTTTAGTTTTTTAGCCTTACGGTAATAGTCCGATCCCTCCTTTACGGAGGGTCTGGAAAAATCAAAGCCCACAAGAATAATCTCCGGAGCACCGAAAAAGTGGGCAAAAAATGCTGCCCTATCACCGTCAGTGAATCCCCCAAAATTCCTGAGTACTCCTACAGGACGGTTCTGGGTGGTTCCCATGTGTACCTTCAGTGATGGTACGTAACTCTCAATATTTTTCCGGTTGTCACCGTGGGCATGAACCACCAGCCTGACATTTTCATCAGAGCATTTTTTTATAAGTTTCAAGGGTCCGTCAAGGTCTGAGAAAAGATAATCAGGATATCCCTTTATTCCCAGGTATTTTTCAATGGCAGAATCGGCGACAAAAACAGTTCCATTCATATTCAGATCTTTTAATACATGTTCCACATCAGGGCCGTTGCCAACTACATACACCCGATCTGTGAGGTTTTCCTGGATCCAAACCGGTTTTCTTTTTTCAATAAGGCTGTTAAGGGAAAAAGCTGAATCATAATCAGTCTGTGAGTCAATGCCAAGATCGGAGCATATACTCCTGTAATATGTGTTCCATAGATCAAATTCCATGCGGCACCATGCTTACTTGTTGTCAGCCATAATCAGGCTGTCGCCCTTGTTCATTTTCTTGCTTAAAATTTCGTTGAAGTAGCGGTGAACCATGGAAGAAAGCATTGCCACAACCAGTCCCAGTATGAGGAAAAACACACTCACGATGGCGTACTGGAAAGTTATGAAGCCAAGTATGTATCTCATGTAGTTTATCATTCCATATATTATGAAGGCAATGGAGAGTGAAAACATCAATCCATAAAGAATCCTGAAGATCTCGCTGCTTCCATTCATGTAGCCTTCCACTACCTTTCCCACCTCTCTGGCAAAGAAGGCACCGTAGATCCACCATGTGAAAAGTGAAAGGAATACGAGAACGTCATCCACTCCATTGGAAGACGTGCTTCTGGCTATGACATAACTTGAAGCTATTCCAACCAGAACAAGCATTCCGGCTATAACATAGGAAAGAAAGAGGATGCGTGTTTCCTGTGCATATTCCCGTACTGAACGCATGAGTGATAATACCACCCTCTGCAGTTCGAATCCCTTTTCCACAAAATATGCTCCAAGGACTATTGTCACTATTGTGACGGCACCCAGGCTGGGGTTAATAATGTTGGTCTTGGTGGCTATTGCCTGATAAACTATGAACCCAAGCGATACTATTCCATAAGTGAGAAATATCAGGCCCAGCGGTATGATAAATTTGTTGATGAGTTTTTTATCCTTAAGTGCTTTTACAATGTAGTAATACATAGATTCTATGTTCTGGTTGTGCCTTACTATGACGTGTTTGACGTATCTTATCTTGATTCTCGATATGATCAGGGGAACAATATAATCATCCTCTGCCCCGTCAGTAACAAGAACAATGTCTTCGAATTTGCCCATGGAAAGAACCTGATCCAGCTGCATTCCAAGTTTTTCATCGGAAACTTCTCCAACGTCAATGTCACCGGTGATAAGGGCAACTTCAACATCCTGGCCCTTTTCTCTGAGTTCACTGTAGTGCTTCACAGCTCCAAATAGTGCGTTTGCGTCAGAATCCTCTGGATCCATTGAGATCAGTTTGAGTGCGGCATCATAGCAGTTCTGATAACCCAGTAGAGGGCCAGCTATACCAGCCTTCTCACCGAAATCGTTATCCCTGTCTATGTTGAGTATCAGTGTTGTCATTTTTATGACGCCTCAAAGCATAAGTAAAGAGAAATTCCTCCTATTTATGCTTTGCCAGAAGACAAGTTACATACATTACCACTTGCATGCAACGCCTTCGGTGAAATATTAAAAATAAATTTATAAACTTATCCTATTGTTTCAATACAGAAAGATTTATTAATAGGATCCAGGACAGCTTCTTAAAAAAACTAAACAGGGACTATTTAAGAATGTAATAGCCGGCACTTTTGGATCTTGCAACCCTCTTTGCCAGCCCTTTGTTCGACAATTCCTGAAGTGCAGCCGCAACAACTGCTTTTCCCAGGGCAGAAGCTTTCATTATGTCATCCGCTGACTTCAATTTATCCTCCGATGTTGCTCCAAGCTTCTTTATAGCCTCATATACTTTTTTAGCATTTGGTGATACTTCATCCATATGGTGCACCGATATTGATAGAGCGCAATTTTATATTTATACTATTCTCTAAGGATATCATGTGGTCCAGAACTTTCTTCTGCTGAAGAATGCACTGTAAAGGTGTTTAATGAAAAATAATCGTCAATTGATAAACTTAAATTCGTGAATTTTTAAATAGTTCCTCCTCCTATTCGGCAGGAAGTTCAAATGTCAGGAATAGTCAGTTACGGTTCTTACATACCCAGGTTCAGGATAAAACCTGAGGAAATAGCCAGAGTCTGGGGTGAAGATGCCGAAAATATCAAGAATGGAATTTATGTGCTGAGCAAATCAGTACCTGCGCCGGACGAGGATGTGGCCACAATTTCAGTTGAGGCAGCAAGAAATGCATTAAAAAGATGCAATGTGGAACCGGAAAACGTAGGTGCTATATTTATAGGATCAGAATCGCATCCATACGCAGTAAAGCCAACAGCAACAATAGTTGCTGCTGCCATTGGAGTAGGCTTCAACCTGTTTTCGGCAGATTATGAATTTGCATGTAAAGCCGGAACTGCTGCAATGCAGAACGTCAAGGCCATGGTGGATGCTGACTTTATTAAATATGGGATGGCAATAGGATCTGATACCTCTCAGGGTGCTCCAGGGGATGTTCTTGAATATACTGCATCTGCCGGTGGTACCGCCATGATCCTGGGGAAGACGAACGTGATTGCGGAGATAAACTCCACGCTCTCGGTAACCTCAGACACTCCGGATTTCTGGAGAAGGGAAGGGCAGCCATACCCAAGCCACGGAGAAAGATTTACGGGAGAGCCTGCATATTTCAGGCATGTGGTTTCAGCTTCAAAGGAGATGATGGAAAGGCAGGGTACCACACCAAAAGATTACAAATATGCCGTATTCCACCAGCCCAACGGTAAATTTCCCACAAGGGCTGCTAAACTTCTGGGATTCTCAGAGGAACAGTACAAAGACGGCCTTCTCACTCCATTCATAGGGAATACATATTCGGCATCAATGATGACTGGGCTATCTGCAATACTTGATCTTGCAAATCCAGGTGACAGGATACTGGCAGTGTCATTCGGTTCGGGTGCTGGATCAGATGCCTTTGACATAACCGTGACAGATCATATAGAGAACCTGGAGAGAAAAGCTGCACCCACAATCAAGGAGATGATAAGCAGGGTCAAATGGCTGGATTATGGCATGTATGCCAAATTCAAGAGGAAGATCATAGTGGGTGATGATATTGAATAAGGCGTATATTATAGGGGCTGGAGAGACAAAATACGGTGAACTGTGGGAGAAATCTCTAAGGGAACTTGCAGTTGAAGCAGGTTTAAAGGCAGTTGAGAACGCAGGGATCTTTTCCAAGGAGATAGAGGTTCTTTATGGGAGCAACAGTCTCGCCGGAACAATAAACGGCCAGGAGAACATAGGGTCACTTATATCAGATTTTTCGGGGATTGCCGAAAATAACATTCCTGCAATAAGGATTGAGGCATCAACGGCTTCAGGAGGTGCCGCAGTTAGACAGGCATATCTGGCAGTAAAGTCCGGCGAATATGATGTTGTCATGGTCGGAGGAGTTGAAAAAATGACAGATATCTACGGATCAGAGATTATTGATCTTACAAGTTCTGTTCTGGACAGGGAATGGGAAGCATTTCTTGGTGCAACTCCGGCAGCACTGGCAGCCATGAGTGCCAGAAAATACATGAAAGACTTCAATGTACCCAGGGAGGCACTTTCAATGATGTCAGTGAATGATCACCTCAACGCGTCCAGGAATCCCCATGCCCAGTACAGGAACAAGATAACACTTGAGCAGGCTGTAAATGCCACACCGGTTGCCGAACCGCTTAACCTCATGGACTGCAGCCCGGTATCTGACGGTGCAGCTGCAGTTATCGTGGCATCTGAAAAATACGTGAAAAAGAATGGTATAGAAGGGGTTGAAATTTTGAGTTCTGCAGCTTCACAGGACTACCTGGCCGTACACAGCAGGAAAAGCATTTACAGGCTTGATTCCACTGTTCTTGCTGCAAGGGAGGCTCTTGGAAAGGCAAAGCTGAAACTGGACAATATTTCATTCTCTGAAATTCACGACTCCTACAGCATATACGGACTTATGGAACTGGAGGATCTCGGTTTCGCAGAGAAGGGGAAGGCTAAAGATCTGGTTTACGAGGAAATCAAACTGAACGGCAGGATTCCAGTAAATCCCTCAGGCGGTCTCAAGGCCAAGGGAAATCCTTTCGGTGCAACTGGAGTTGGGCAGTTTGTTGAGGCATACACTCAGCTTAAAGGTAAAGCCGGGGAGAGACAGGTTAAATCTCCTGAACACGCACTCCTGCACAATATGGGTGGAACCGGTTCAACATCTGTTGTTCATATACTGGGGGGTGTTGCCTGATGGGAGAGCTATCAAGGTTCTGGAGAGAATCAGAGCACAGATACCGGCTTATAGGGACAAAATGCGGCAACTGCAGCGTTACATATTTTCCGCCCAGGGATATATGCCCTAAATGCCACAGGGAATCCATCGGTAAGATGAAACCGGTTCAGCTTCAGGGCAAGGGGGAGATCATCTCTTACACAATTGTTCATGATGCCCCTCCGAGATTCATAAGGCAGAGGCCATATTTCATGGCACTCATAAAGCTGGACGAGGGTCCCACAATCACCGGACAGATTGTTGATTGTGATGCGGATGAGGTTGACATAGGAAAACGGGTTAGAACTGTTTTCAGAAAGGTTGCAGAGGAAGGAAAAAGCGGAATCATTGAGTACGGCTATAAATTTGTTGTTGACCAGTAATCCAGAACCGGGCAAAGTCATGGTCCGTTCTGGCTCATAGTCCAATTATTTTTTTACTCTAACCCTGTTTCCATTAATTTCTATTTTACCCTCAATTATTATCTTTATTGAATCAACTATGATTCTGTGTTCAAGTTGATGAACTTTCTCTGCCAGGGTTTCAGGCGTATCAAAATCATCAACGGAGCATATGTCCTGCATTATTATGGGCCCGCCATCAATATTTTCAGTTACAAAGTGGACAGTTGCCCCGGAGTACCTTGCACCACTCTTTATAACAGCTTCATGCACCTTTGCCCCATAAAAACCAGATCCTCCGAAACAGGGAAGCAGTGAAGGATGGAGGTTTATAATTCTGTTTTCAAACTGTCTTATTAAAGTTGAATCCAGTATCTTAAGGAATCCTGCCAGTACAATGAGGTCTGGCTTATACACCTGGAGCAAATCCAATACTTTTCCCGAGAATATCTCCGGTTCTGTTTTTGAATATGGTATGTAAATGCTGTCAATTCCCAATGCTTTTGACCTTTCAAGCACACCTGCACTCTTCCTTTCGGAGATCACCGCAGAGATCCTGCATTTCAGGCTTCCATCAATTACTGCATCTGCAATTGCCTGGAAGTTTGTGCCATTCCCTGAGGCAAAGACAACAATGCTCTTCACACCGCATGAATGCAACCTTTGATAAATAATATGTTCACATGGAACCTCTGAGGAAATAATATATAAAACAGGGTATCATGGAGAAGCAAGCAGGTAGATAAATGTCAGAGATCTGGATTGAGAAATACAGGCCACACAGTCTTTCAGATATAGTGGGGCAGGACGAAATTATAAGCAAACTGAAGTCATTTGTTAAGGTAAGGGATCTCCCTCATCTCATATTTGCCGGACCTCCGGGAACAGGCAAGACATCTGCTGCAATGGCTCTTGCAATAGAACTGTTTGGTGAGAACTGGAAACAGAATTTTCTTGAACTTAACGCATCAAATGAAAGGGGCATTAATGTAATAAGGGAAAATGTGAAGGATTTCGCCAGAATTATGGCATCCAATGACCTTGGAATAAAGATAATTTTCCTGGACGAGGCAGATCAGCTTACACCGGAAGCACAGGCAGCACTGAGGAGGACAATGGAAATGTACTCATCCACAACAAGATTCATATTTTCCTGCAACTACTCCTCCCAGATTATACCGCCAATACAGTCCAGGACAGTAGTAATGAGATTCAAACCGCTGAAGCCCGATGATATGAAGAAGAGGCTGCAGTATATTGCACAGAAGGAGAATTTCAAGATAGATAATGCATCAATTGAGGCAATAACAGAAATATCTGAAGGTGACATGAGGAAGGCCCTGAACATAATACAGGCAATAGAGACTTCTGGTGATGTCAGTCCAGCAAGAATTTATGAAATTACCGGGATGGCAAACCAGGAGGAGTTCAAGCAGCTTTTAACCAGTGCAGTTGCCGGAGTTTTTGAAAAAGCAAAGGAGATACTTGACAGGATGCTCATTGAGGAGGGAATGTCCGGGATGGACATAATCAGGGGAATGCACAGTGCAACTCGGAGAGAGACAATGCTTCCCCCCTTGCAGCGAATGGGCATACTTATGGCACTGGGGGAAACCGAATTCAGAATAGTGGAAGGGGCAAGCGATAACATACAGCTGGATGCACTGCTTGCAAAACTTGTTCACGTTGGAAGGGAGATTAACTAGTAAAAATCATCAAGGCTTGAAAACTTCTTCTCTTCTCTTACTGGTGTGATCTCTTCTTTAACATCAATTTTTGAATTTTCTGATTCGAAACGGCTGATGTTTTTTCTCATTGCATTCTCCTTTCTAAGGCTGGAATAGTAATATGCACTGTCTCTGCTGTCCTTGTAGATGAGTATTAGAACCTTTCCTGAATGATGCCTTCCAGTTCTTCCCCTGCGCTGGATGGTCCTGATATCGGAGGGAACGGGCTCATAGAATATTACAAGATCGGTGGATGGGATATCCAGTCCCTCCTCTGCAACACTGGTTGCAACAAGGACATTATATTCTCCCTGTCTGAAACCGCTTATTATTTCTTCCTGTTTCTTCTGGTTAATGCCCTCATCCTCGCCCTTAGTGCTCTGTCCAACAAACCTCACCGGTTTTGCAAGTTGTGAATTCTCAGAAAGGAATCTGGTTAGAATGACTGCAGTTTTCCTGAAATGAGTAAATACTATGATTCGGGAATCCTTATTTTTAGAGATTGTACTGTCGCAAAGTTCCAGGATCGTTTTCAATTTGGGATTGGAATGGAATTTTTCAGCCGACTTCTGGAGTTCATCCATTAACTGCCCGAAAGCCGGAGATTTCTTAATCATGGCAGCGGTTCTCCTCATGGTTTTCTCCTCACTTGTCATTATTTCATTTATGTAGTCAAGTGCTATTTCTGTTCCCTGGCTTTCAAGGTATTCCAGTGCATAGTCAACTCTTATTGCACCTGAAAGATAGGGGATTATTCCGAACAGGCTGCTTTCTCCATTCCTGGCTTTATTAACAAGTTCAGGAATCTTTGCTGCCATTGTCCTCCTGTTTATGGGCTCATTCCTGAAAACTCCACTTTCCCTGATCTTGGAGAGTATTTCAGAATAAATCTCCTGGAGAAAAGGCCTGGCAGCCTTCACAGATTCAGGCAGTTCCAGAACCTTGGCCTCTATTCTAACCTGATTTACATATTTGGAAACATCAGGATCATTTTCACTTTTTATTATGACGTTCTCTATTGATAGATTTTCAGTCACTTCGTCAAGTTTTTCCCTCTTGCTTCCAGGGCTGGCAGTAAGCGCAAGAATCAGTCTCTTTTTGTACTGGACAAACTCCTTTGCAATATTCACATAGGCATAATTTCCTGAAGCCCTGTGGGCTTCGTCGAATATGATAAGCCCATACTTTGAGAAGTCCAGCATACCGGACCTCATGTCATTTACAACCACCTGGGGTGTGGATATGACCACTTTTGCCATTGACCACTCGAGAAGCCTGTCCTGATTATCAACCTCTCCAGTGAATTTTGTTATGTCTGGAGGTTTCAAATCAAGTAGTTTTTTAAATGTTTCAAAATGCTGGGAGACCAGTGGTTTGGTGGGAGCAAGAAACAGGACTCTTTCCCCTTTTTCGGTAAGTATAAAGTTAGCAACCATGGCTGCAATTATTGTCTTTCCCATACCTGTAGGAAGAACAACCAGACTATTTTCCTGCACAGCTTTCCTGAACACATTGATCTGGTATTCTCTTGGCTCAATTTTACCTCCAAGGGTTTGGTCCATGTTGACCAGTATGGATGCAACGTAAATATAAAAGAGTATTATCCCTATGGTAAGCCAGTTGGGCATAAGTAAGACATGTATGCCCATTGGGCCGGTAGATCAGCGGTAGATCGCCTGCTTCGCAAGCAGGAGGCCTCGGGTTCAAATCCCGACCGGTCCATAAGTATTAGAACCTATTTTTATGCTTTAGGATTTGTAATAACACTCACTTTAGCAGTACAATTGCTTTTGTACTCTGAAAGGGTTCTAACTGTTAATGACAATATTTATATATAATTATTCATCATTATGCAATATATATGAGTAAAATTTACACAATCAGGGAAGCATGCGATATACTGCAAATAGATGCAACCACATTGAGGAGATGGGATAGAGAAGGAAAAATACACTGCATAAGATTATCAAATAATTTTAGAAGGGTACCAGAGGAGGAAATAAACAGGATATTAGGAATAAAAAACAATAGAGTGGATGCAATATATGCAAGGGTATCATCAAATGACCAGAAAAATGATCTATACAATCAAATAGAGAGATTAAAATCATTGCACCCTGATGCCACGGTATATTCGGATATAAGGTCAGGATTGAAGTTCAACAGAAAAGGATTCAATGAATTATTGAATAAAATAGAGAACAATGAAATAAACAATATTTACATTACACATAAGGACAGACTGGCAAGATTCGGATTTGATTTGATAGAAATAATATGTAAAATGCACAACACAAATATTATAGAAACAGATGGTGAGGAGATTATATCAGCCAATGTGGAACTTACAAGAGATTTAATATCCATAATAACATCTTTCTCAGCAAGGCTGTATGGATTAAGGTCACGTAAAATGAAAAACATACTGGATGCAGTGAAGGAATGACTCATTTATGGAAATCCAAAGGATCTAAAAGAACAATATCGTTTCATTATAAACCAGATGGTAATATTATAAAATATCTGAAAGATATGAGAGAACTGATCAATAAAGCAATATTAAATGCATATTCTATTGCAAGGTCAAATGATGGTAAAATCCCATCACCAATAACACTGAGAAAGTCCCTTAAAAAATATTATGATAATAATATTGATTATGCAACGCATCATATTAATCCAGCATGCAGGAGTGCCATAGCCATACTCAAATCATACAAAAAGAATAATAATGGAGAACTGAAGGTAATAGAAGCTAAAAGACTGGCAATGAGAATAGATTCAGAATTAACAAAAATCCAGGACAACAGATTGAGGATAACACTTAAACCCCATGAATACCAATACATACCAATTATAACAAAGAATAAAAAATACAATGAATATTCTAAATGTAAAATATCAGAGGTATTATTGACAGATGATAAGGTATGTATAACATTCATTGTGAATACTGGGGAAAAGCCTGTTATTGATAATGATATAATAGGCTTTGATTTAAATTTTAAATCTGTTGATTATACTATTATAAAGAACAGTGAAATTGTAAAGGTTGATTCCATAGATACATCTAATATAGCAAAGACACAGAGGGATTATGCAAGAAAGAGAAGTAAGATTCAAAAGCACATAAAAAATCCTGCCAAGAGGAACAGAAAATTAAAAGAGGCAAAGCACAGGCAGAGAAATATCATAAAGGATAAACTACAGAAATTAACAACTGAAATAGTTAATAATAATGATGATAAAACATTTGTATTCGAGGATTTGACCAATATAAAGAAGGAGGGTATGAAGAAAAAGAAGAACAGCAATAAATCTAAGAAAAATCCAAATAAATCAAAAAGATTCAGGACAGATATCAACAGATGGCCTTACAGGCTATTCCAGCAATATGTTGATTATAAATCCCGCAATGAGACATTGTATATAGATCCAGAAGGGACTTCTTCTGAATGTCCTGTATGTGGTGGTAAATTAGAGCACCCTATCTGGGAAATATCCAAATGCAATAACTGTGGCCTCAGCTACGATAGAGATAAATTGTCATCACTATCTATTTCAATTCGTGGTTTAGGCCTTTGCGGTACCCCGTTTACCGTGAGTGGCAGTTCCTCTTGGCATTTTATGAAAGATGATTACATGTACCTATGTACCGACAGGTCATAGATCATGTAATTATTGAGAATGCTAATGACTGCAAGGAAGAAATGCATAATAATGCACAGTATTTCAGGAACGGATAAGATATACCTACTGAATTTGTACTAAATTTTTGGTTATACACAACTGTTATATATTCGCTATAGATAATCTATATCTAGTTATAGGTGATATATAACGAAAAAGCAGGACTACACAACTATACAGTTAAAAAGAGATTTAGTATCAAAACTGAAGGAAATTAAGAGGTACCCCAGAGAAACCTATGAAGAAACTATTGAAAGGTTGATTAAGGATGAGACAAATAAAATCGCAATAGATCAGTACGATAAGTTTTTACATGAAGTACAAAAACAAAAAATGAAAGATCTCTGGGACAATGAAGAAGATGAGGCTTGGAATGAAGTTTAATTCAGGAGATGTTGTAATAGCTAAAGTTCAATTCACCGACACTTTTGAAACTAAAACCAGACCCGCAGTAGTACTTTTTGAAGAACTGGGAAACGTTATAATTGCAGGAATAACGAGTAACAAAAATATGGATGGAATACCGTTCCTAAAATCAGAAGGATCTGTAAGGGATAGTGTAATCAAGCTGAATTACATCTTTACCATATCAGAAAGCATGGTCTCCAGGATTATCACGAGACTGAGTTCTGAGAAACAAAAAGAAATTTATAACGGACTACTCAAAAAATTAGGAACTTTAAATGAATAAAAGCTGCATTCGCTTAAAACATTAGTCAAATCCCAACCGGTCCATTGAATGCATTATGTTCCTGAAGGAAGGTGGCCATGTCAAACAAAGATGTGCCGATCAATACTTGAAGCCTCCTTACAAATTGAGACTGTATTGCCTTTGTTTAAGTTTCTGATGTTGCAATAAAATCATTTCAGAACTATTCTAAATTTATCTCTTCCCTGAAAAAAGAATCGTATGTGTTTAAGATGCAGACTTTCAGAAAGTTCTTTCAGCATTGTTCTTTTAATTATCTTCAAAGTGTTTTCATTAACCATAATTTGGTATGAAGGTAAATAGTTTTATACCAATATACCATTTAAATTTATATGAAAGTAAAAACAAGTATATCTATCGATAAAGAGATTTGGATGGAGCTCAAGAATCTAGCATTACAAAGAAATAAGGACATAAGCTTCATCCTTAAGGAGGCTATCGAAAACGAACTGTATTTAAAATTAGACAAATCCTTAATGAAATATTCAGAATATGGCAAATCCGACATAGATTTTGAGCCGATTAAACCAAAATGTGAAGTATCTGACCTGATAAGGAGCATGAGGGATGACAGAGAAAGTCGCATATCTTGACAGTAGTGCAATACTGACATACTCTCCTCGCTAAAGCATCGGAGGTTCTAAGGTCGCTGTCACTCATAACGTTGCCTCTCAAGGGATATCAGTGTTCCCTTTGCACGTATCACTGTCTACGTGCAATCGA
>Ga0078972_1009395_pt1 | contig 19323 bp, 19 predicted proteins | sample YelNatPaOPGAMG01_FD_67568 | JGI IMG/M metagenome (GOLD analysis project Ga0078972, IMG submission 67568) | Hot spring thermophilic microbial communities from Obsidian Pool, Yellowstone National Park, USA - OP-RAMG-01 (SPADES assembly) (version 2) | ecosystem: Environmental > Aquatic > Thermal...
ATCCTATACCACCAAAAATAGATATCATTGGTCAAATAGGTACACTTTCACATCCGATAGCAGGCGCCCCTGTGGGTTGGCTTGTAACAGTTCCAGAATAATTTATCAAATCGAATAAGCCGGCGAAAGCCGGCTTGTTTGATTTAATTAGATAGATGAAAAGCATCAAAGCACAATCTACAAGCATGCCATAAGCACCATAAAAACCTCTTGAGATAAGATGAGATTCAAAAGAGTTTATATCGTAAACTTTGGCCATACAACCACTCCTCGATTGGAAAAGTACCCATCGGGTTACCTATGGGCCTCTTTAAAATTAGCAAAGTTAGATTCTATTCTTTCCAAACAGGTTTTTTACCACGCATATAAGATAAAACGGCAGCGGCCAAGCTTATGAAGAAAGATATGTAAAAGGCTATACTGAGATCGTGTATAAATGTATCAATGAATATTCCACCTGATCCCACCTGTATGCCTGCAAACAAGGCCTGCATAGCCTGTTGCGTCATTCCGGAAGACGTTACTGCAAAGGCAAGCGCTATGCTGACGACTGAACCTGCATTGTTCATCATGACACGTGTTCCTGAAGCAATTCCTCTTTTGTGCGGGGGTATAGAACTCATTATAGCGTTGTTATTTGGAGAGTTAAACATTCCAGATCCAAATCCCATTATCATTTCCCATAGTATTATTTCAAATAAAGTTGTATTCGTATTTATGAAGGTAAAGCCAAAAAGACCAGCTGCAACGATGAGAAGCCCTATTGTACTCAATTCACGGGAACCGTGCTTATCAGACAGTACTCCACTTATTGGGGCAGCTACCATCATCGCGAGTGCAAATGGAGTGAGCATAACTCCCGCTTCAAAAGGATTCATTGATTTTATACCCTGAAGGTAAAATATGAGTAAAAATGTCAAAGCACCATTCGCTATTCCGTTGAAAAGAGTTGAAGTATATGCAAATCCCAACAATCTATTCTTGAAGAAGGTTAAATCAAGCAGAGGCTCTTTTACCTTTGATTCGATGTAAACGAATAGAAAGAGTAAAATAGTTCCAAATACGAATCCAAAAACGGTTATGGACGAATTCCATCCGTACAGGCCTCCAAGACTCATGGACATCAGTATTCCGAACAAACCTCCTATTAAAGTCAATGCACCAAACCAGTCAAACTTCTGATTCGATGGCATTTTTTCGATCTCTCTGATCTGAAGCCACGCCCACAGTGTTCCTATTATTCCAAGTGGTACGTTGAAGAAAAACACCCATCTCCATCCAAGTAAACTGGTTAAAAGTCCTCCTATAACAGGGCCAAGTGTGAAACCGACGGCAACAACCATTGCATTTATTCCAAGTGCTTTACCGAGTTCTTGCCTTGGAAATGCATCAGTGACTATTGCCGCGCTATTCGCCACCATCAAAGCACCGCCTATGGATTGTATTATCCTCCATATCAAAAGTTGTGGCCCATTTTGGGAAAAACCAGCAAAGAGTGAGGCAACTGTGAAAAGTGCAAAGCCCCAGACGTAAAGATTTTTTCTCCCAAAAATGTCCGCAATTCTTCCTATTGCTGGTACAAGAATTGTGACTGATAGCATGTAACTCATTATCACCCATATCACGAGGATCATAGACGTATTTAACTCTTTTGTTATATTGGGTAAAGCAATGAGCAAAGCACTACTGTTCATGACAGATACAAATGATCCAAGACTTGTGGCAGACAAAGCTTTCCACTTGTAGTTAATAGCCATACGCATCCCTTTCGTGATCTATAACCAATTATGACATGGACAAATTGCTATTCCCCATCCACATAACAAAATATCACTCAAAAGTTGATCGAGTATATTCAATTTTTATTTATTCAGCTTAAATCCAAAGCAATCTTTAATGATCTTCACTGCGTTATCCCTGCCCGTGCTTGAAGTATTGATACAGATATCATACTGTCTCAGATCAAGCCATGCTAACTTTGTAAAAGTTTTCATGTAGGCGTCTCTTTCACGATCGTTCTTTTCAATGATTGTACGTGCTTCATCATCGGAAACACTGTAAAGTTCTGCAACTCTCTTGGCACGATCGTTCATTTCAGCATAGACAAAAACACTGAATCTTCTTGGAAAGTCACGAAGGATATACCGTCCACCTCTTCCCAATATTATGGCCGAATCATTTTGTGCGATCTGTACTATAAATTTCGATTCGAGATCAAAGAGTTCTTTATCACTTGGCAAATATTTTTCTCCACCAACTGTCATTAAAGTACCTACCGATCCCATCAGTGAAAAAGCTTCCCAGAATGAGACTAATTTTTCTTCACGGTTTTCAATTGCCGATTCTGGAACATTTAACTGATCTGAAATTTTCTTCAAGATCTGGCGATCTACAAATGGAATAGAAAGTGCTTTAGATAATTCTTGTCCTATATAAGCTCCACCCGATCCAAGAAGATGACTTATTGTAATTACATAATTTTCTTTCATTTATATTTTTCCTCCTTCCAGCTTAAGCCTTCTGTCATTCCGGTCTAAGAACCGGAATCGCCTTAGAACTTATCCGTAAATATTTCATGAATGCACATATTCTAATTCCAATATGGTCATCTTTTCAATAAAAACCTACTTGCCAAAGAACTTTAAATCTATTCTTATCATTTGTTGTTACATTCACGCACATCATGAGTTATTATCACAATTTTCAAAGTTAGAAGTGCAAGACTTCAATCTTCTTTAAACAATTTAGTATGTAAGGTTTTTCCTTTATGGTAAAATCTCTATGGTTATGAGTATTTTATACCAAATCTCTTAAGTGAAGTATAAATACTCAAGTTAACCCGGGCATGTTGCCTTGCAGGTAACCTAAGCTGCACGCTGCATACCGGTTTGACTTACCTGAGTTAGAAGCTACACATTTGAGCTTGAATAAGTATAACATATACTCGTTAAACTTCGAGTGCGCGGCGATTTACCTTTTTGTATTTCACTTTTAAAAGAGATTCAGTATAACATAGGAGGCTTCAGATGAGTTCAATTGTTAGATTCGATAATGTGAAAAAAATTTATTCTGGAGATGTAATGGCCTTGAAAGATGTATCATTCGACGTTCCAGCCGGAAGTGTTTTTGCACTCCTTGGGCCTAACGGTGCAGGAAAGACGACAGCATTGAAGATCATCATGGGAGCCGTCAAAAAGACAGATGGCAGCGTTAACGTTATGGGCACGGATCCATTCCCTGACGGGAATAAAGATGTTTCTTTTGTTCCTGAGGAGAAAAATCTTTACGATTGGATGAAAGCATCGGCGATGAAGAAGTATTTTTCAACATTTGCACCAAATTTTTCCGGAGAGAGATTCGATCGAATATCTAAAAGGCTCGATCTCACTTACAGAAGAAGGGTAAAAACCCTTTCACAGGGAAACAGGACAAAGCTTTACCTCGCACTGGCGCTTTCTCAGGATGTAAAACTTTACGTGCTTGATGAACCAACATGGGGACTTGATCCTGTTGTAAGAGCTGAGGTGCTTGAGCTCGTAAAAGAAATAGCAAAAGATGGAAAAACGGTGATCTATTCTTCACATATACTTTCCGAAGTCGAGGAAGTTTGCGATCGTCTTCTTATTTTGAAAGATGGTCAAGTACTTTACACGGGTACGATGGAAGATCTTAAAAAGGACAGCACAAAGAATTTTTCGCAAACATTTCTTGACCTTGTAAGAAAGGGTGAAAACGAATGACTTATACCGAACTGAAGATGAACATGGTAAAAGGTTTGATTTTATTGGTCATAATGGTAGGACTTGCTTTGGTTCCGATACTCACTCACAGTCTTGTAACAGGGATTTTTGGTTCTCCAGAAGTTCAGCAAAATTTGAAAAATAATCCTATCGGTCAACAGGGATTGAATGCAATACTTTCAAATTACTCTTTTTATTCTTATGCTGAATGGTTTGCAGGAAATTACAACATTCTGTCGATGATAATCGCAATAGTTTTAAGCTTTTCATTGTTTTCAAGAGAAAAGGAACATAAGACCTTTTACATGATGACAGGTAGAATGACAAGATGGGAAATTTTTTCTTCCAAAGTTTTTTCGGGATACATCTGGACTGCGGTGATAGTTGTGTCTGGAGGTCTTTTCTATTACATACTTTCGCGGATAATGGGCTACGATCTTTCCTGGACGATGACATCGATATGGATTGCAAGAACGGCCGCCGGTGCACTTCTATTTTACCAGATAGGTGCTTACATCTCTTTACTTTTTTCAAGCCAGTCAAAACCCATCCTCGTCGATATAGCGATCTTTGCCGGCCTTATAACTGCAGGTTCATTCAAACAAACTAAATTCCTTGATTTCATGCAATATATGGGTGGTGAGGATGTTTTAACAAAACAATCTCTCGGTGTACTGACTTTTGTTTTACTTTTAGTCATTTCTGCTGGGATTTTTACACTTGAATACCTTCAATTCAGGTATTCAGATCTTTGAACTTTGGAGGAAAGCATGAAAAAAACAGCACTTATAACGGGAGCATCGAGTGGAATTGGAAAAGAATTTGCTGAATTGCTCGCAAGAGATGGATACGATCTTATCCTTGTTGCAAGACATGAAGATGAATTAAAAAAAGTTTCGGATACGCTGAGAGAAAAGTTTAGCATTTCAACGAAGATCATGGCGAAAGATCTTTCAAATTCTTCGGCTCCCGATGAAATCTTCGATGAAATTAAAAAAAATTCAATCGAGGTTGGTGTACTTGTCAACAATGCTGGATTTGGAAGTTATGGATCATTCATCGAAACTGATTTAAAAACATCCCTTGATATGATTCAGGTCAATATCACAGCACTAACCCATCTAACGAGACTATTCGTACCTTTAATGGTAAAAAATGGTGGTGGGAAAGTGTTAAACGTTGCATCTGTGGCGGCTTTTCCTCCTGGACCGTACATGAATGTTTACTATTCGACGAAAGCTTACGTTCTTTCATTCTCCGTTGCACTTAACGAAGAGTTAAGAGGGAAAAATGTTTCGGTCACAGCTCTTTGCCCCGGGCCTACCGAAACAAATTTTCAAAAACGGATCGGATTGAAAAATGGAGAAATGTTCAGCATCAAAAGTATGGATGCAAAGAGCGTTGCTAAAGCTGGTTATGATGGGCTTAAAAGTGGAAAAACGATCGTTGTACCAGGATTCATAAACAAAGTTACGACATTCATTTTGAGATTCATTTCCAGAAGTTCGGCAGCAAAATTCGTTGGTAAGGGCCAGATAGTGAGAAAATGATCATATCTTTGGCATTTTAGGATCTATTATCTTACCCTTTATCCCTTTTTTCCCATCAGCAAAGCCTTTGAAGGCATATGGTTTTGCTTTTGGATCCACGTAAGACCATACATATTTATCGATGAAAAGATACAATTTAACCATCGATCTTATGATCTTTGAGTGATTTGTTGCTATAAGAGGATTTCGAAAGATGTAGTAAACCTTCCAGGATGGAATTGATGGTTTGGTGAATGGAAACCTGAAAAGATGCTTTTGCTTCACCCAGTCCTTGTGCTCTATAAGGCTTGAGTTGACCCGAACGATCTTGAAACCGGCCCTCCTTATCCTTATAGAATACTCGTAATCATCCGCATAAATGAAAAAATCTGGATCTGGAAGACCAATTTTTTTCACGACTTCCTTGCTTACCGTGAATCCAACGAATGTTCCGACAGAAACGTAAGACAACTTTTCATCACCTTTTTCGTTGGAAGTCTTCACTATTTTACTGAGAAAGACACCTATTCTCTCATCTCTTGACCTTGAAATGGCATTTTCTAACCTTTCAAGTGCACTATCGTATGGAATAGCATCATCATCCATCATCCATACCCAATCAGCTCCATCTTCGATGGCACAATGTAAACCGTATGAGAACCCTCCAGCTCCTCCAATATTTTCGTTCAACCTTTCGATCTTCATCGTTTTAGAGAGAAGCGTTTTCAGAAAGTCCTGTGTTCCATCCGTACTTGCATTATCTACTACAATTATCTCATCCGCAACTCTTGTCTGCGATGTCAGAGCTTTTATGTTCTTTTTAAGCCAGTCAAGCCTATTGTAAGTAACTACGACGATCGCTATTTTCATCTTTTTTTGAAAAACGTGTAAGATTCGATATCATCTTTTGGAGTTAAAAGAGCGAAATCAAAAGGATCGAGCTTGATATTTATGGAACCCGAGAAAATTTTCATCTTTTTCCCTCCGTTCAGATCTTCCATCTCAAGACCATCGAAAGCGTAAGAATAGGGAAGCATAACCTTCGTTTCTATCATCGAATATGTTGGATTCATAAGAAAAATTACGAATTTCTCCCATTCATCGTACCTCAAAATTGAAACGAGATTTCCTGCCCTCCAAACCTTTATCTTTCCATTCGTCAGAACTTCAAGATCTTTTCTTATCTTTCCCATCCTTTTGTAGAATAGAATTCTATCATTTTCACGATTCCATGCCATCGGTGATCTGTTGAATGGATCTTGACCACCATTCATTCCAACCTCTTCTCCATAGTATACCATAGGATGACCTGCAAAGATGTATTGAGTTGCTATTGCCAAACGTACCTTTCTTTCCTCATCGAGAACATTGGAAAGTCTTGGAGTATCATGCGATGAGATCATCGTCCACGAATTCAAAAGCTTTTCAAGAGGATATTTTTCTACCATCTCATTCATTGCTAAAACATAATCATCTATCGGTAATTCTCCCTTCAAAAGCGAAAGTGTTCCTTCACGGAAAAAATAATTCATGACGCCATCAAGATGATCCATCCAATCCTTTGCGTAGGTCATTATTTCTCCTATCATCTCTCCTCCGAACTCATGAATTTTATTTCTTATTTCGTCAAGGTGTACCATTCCTATATCGTTTGCGCAATCGATCCTGAACCCGTCTATTCCAAAGTTCATCCAGTGTTCTATAACACTGAAGATGAACTTCATCGTTTGAGAATCTTCAAGTCTCAATTCGGCAAGATCGTGAAAACCTCTCCAGAACTTTCCAGATCCCATTTGTCTGGCAACTTCACTTTTAGAATTTGCGTGGTTAAATACCCCATCTAAAAAGACTTTAATCCCTTTGGAATGAAATTTATCGACAAGTTCCCTAAGTTCTTCATCTGTTCCAACCATTGGATCTATCTTGAAATAATTCAACGTATCATACCTGTGGTACGTTGATGATTCAAAGATAGGAGTCAGATAAATCGCATCAACGTCTAAAGATACTATATGATCTATTCTAGATGTTATACCTTTCAAATTTCCACCGTAAAATTCATGTATTCCACCTTCAACCGGTAGATCCCATGATTTAACGTTTTGCTTCTGATCTACTTTTGAAAATCTATCAACCATGATCTGGTAAACTATCATATTTCACCTCACATCTTGTTTATATCGTTAAATCCCTCACCGAAGGCTTTATCGATATCTTCTACGACGACAAAAGCCTTTGAATCTATTTTTTTGACGACTCCGAGCAATTGGGCGACCTCTCTTCTCCTGACAACAACCATTATCATCTTGTAATTTTCGTTCGTGTACGCCCCAATCGTTGGGATGTATGTTATGCCATGTCCAAGTTTTTTCAAAATGTATTCGGCTATTTCATCATTCTTATTCGATACTATGAAGAGTTGCTTGCTCATTTCCATACCACGCATGAGAAAATCTATTGAAAGACCATTCAGAACTATCGCAAGTATCGCGTACATACCGATATTCACACCGTACTGAAAGCCAGCCAATACGCCTATTGCAACATCGGCTATCAAAACACCCTGTCCGAGTGGAATAGAGAAGAATTTGTTGAATAATTTTGCGACGATATCTGTTCCACCGGTGCTACCATTTTGAGAAAAGGCTATTGCCATTCCAAATGCCGTGATTATAGATCCAAAAATAGTCGCAAGCATAAGGTCTCCACCCCTGTAAACAGGTATTGGTGTTATGCTGTTGAACAGGTCAACGAAAAAAGATAGTAAAAATGTTGAATATATAGTTTTAAAACTGAAATCTACGCCGAGGATCAAAATAGCTATGAGTATGAGAATGCCATTTATTATGTACATCCATATTCCTATTTGAATCAAAGGAATCAATCCATGCAAGATTATGGCAATACCACTTGCCCCACCGGCCGCTATATTGTAAGGCACCAAAAAGGATACCACACCGATCGCTGTGATTAAATCACCCAAGGATATGAGTGTGTATTCTTTTGCCAAAGTCCACGATTTCCATTTGTTCATATCTATCACCAGAATGGATTTTACCAGAAAATCATTTCAAAAAAATGAAATGCAAGATTTTCAACAGGTAAAGCACATTTGTAAATGGTATACTAAATCTCTTTTAAAAGTGAAATGAATGAACAGCACGTAGCACGTGGCTCATGGCAGGTAGGGCGTAGAACAAACAGTGAATAGTGAGAAGTAAGCGATAAATGACAAATACTTATTTGCTGTCACGAAAGGCGAATGCCGGAGCCAACGATATTTCATATTTAAGGTTGAGCAGTTGTTAGATTCGCTTTGAAAGGACGAGACAATCGCCGATTAACATCAGAAAACATCAGAAATGACTCTTTTCAGTCATATTTCGGTATTGCAACGTATCCGTTTAAAGTCTAAAATGTGAAATGTGATTCATGTTTCTTATGAAAGATGATTCATAATACATATAGGAGAGTAAAAATGGGTGTTGGTATAACTGGAATAGGAACATACATTCCGAACAATTTTTGGGATTCTCAAAAGATAGCCGAACTTTCCGATTTGCCCAAATGGGTTGTCGAAGAAAAACTTGGCATAAAAAGAAAGCCGATGCCTGGACCTGACGATCACACCGGATTGATGGGAGTAAAAGCGGCCATTCAAGCCATGAAGATGGCAAAATGCGATGCATCGGAAATAGATGTTGTGATATGGAATGGATCCCAGCACAAAGATTATCCAATATGGCTTGCGGGAACTTACGTTGCAGAAAAGATCGGTGCAAATCGTGCGTGGTCTTTTGATATGGAAGCCGAATGTGGAAGTATGATGGTTGGGATGAAGGTTGCAAAAAGTTTGATCCTTTCAGATCCAAAGATAAATACCATTCTTCTTGTAAGTGGTTACAGAAATTGCGATTTCGTCAATTACAAAAATCCACAAACAAGATTCATGTACGATCTGGGAGCAGGCGGAGCGGCCATGATAATAAAAAGAAATGCTCCAAATTCTATCCTTGAGACTGTTACAATAACAGATGGCACTTTTTCGGAAGATGTCGTAGTTCCGATGGGAGGCACAAAAGAATCTGTAAGTTGCGAGGGAATTACTGCCGGTCATGGTTATCTTGATGTCATAAACGCAGATTCCATGAAAGAAAGACTTGAGTTACTTTCTATGGACAATTTCATAAAAGTTATAAAGATGTCCGTTGAGCAGAGCGGATATTCGATTTCTGATATAGATTATCTTGCAATACTTCATATGAAAAGATCTGCTCACGAAGAAGTTTTAAAGAGATTGAACATTTCACACGATAAATCTATATATCTTGAGGATTACGGTCATATAGGTCAAAACGATCAGATTCTCTCGATTTCACTTGCACTTAAAGATGAAAAGATAAAAGATGGAGATATAGTTGTGCTGGTTGGTGCTGGCATAGGATACATATGGTCTGCGACGACTGTCGCTTGGGGAAAGGAGAAAAACTGATCTTGCCAAGAATTCCTACCTCAGAAAGAGGCAAAGCTACTCACGATAGGATAATAGAGAAATCAATCGAACTTTTCAAAGAGAATGGATATCAGGAGGTTTCTGCTGCCATGATATCCAAGACCTGTGGTATTGGTAACGCTTCATTTTATCAATATTTTTCTTCAAAGGAAGAGATATTAGATCAGATTGTTCATGATCTCACAATTTGTATAAATCAAGATGTGACAAATGCCATGAGTGGCGTTAAAGTTGCAGATGATCACGAAAAATTACAGATTTTCATCAAAACATTCATTAAGTCTATATCGAACAAGATCAATGAATATTCCGTTTTCAGAAATGCCGAATTTCTTTTTCCCGAGATTTCAAAAGCATTCTACGACAGCCTTTACAAATTTTTGGCAGATGAATTTTTTGATATGGAGAAAGATTCGAAGACAAAAAGAGCTTTTTATCTTTTCGTGATAGGCATCGTCAACTTTCTTGTCATGGAATACGGCACATCAAAAAATGAACAGATAGATGATAAGATCGCGGATAAAGCCTTTGATCTTATATTTTATGGAATAGATCCGGACAATCATAGAATAAATGAAGAGGCTTTCGAGTTCCTTCCCAAAGTTGAGGGAGAAAAGATCGAATTCCGATCTCAATGGTCGATAACTCACAAGAAAATATTGGAGGCCTCGGAACAATTGTTCGGTAAGAAAGGATATTCGAGATCCAAAATATCAGATATTTCAAATCTTGCGGATGTGGGACTTGGTACTTTTTACGTGCATTTTGACTCAAAGATAGAAGCGCTAAGGGAACTCGTATCTTCAACCCTCGAAAATCTAAAGGCAAATTTGAGAAGATATGTCTGGAGATTTACAGATAGAAGAGATGCCGAAATAGCTGGATACATTGGTTTTTTGGATTTTTTCAAGCGTCATAAAGAGATGTACTCGATAGTTAGAGAGATGGAATTCGTGGATTCTAAAACTGAGATCTTTTATTACTCTGAAATATCGAAATCATACATGAAACCACTTGAAAGCGCCTTCAAAAATAACGAGTACAGGATATTCGATCCGGTCTTACTTTCTTACATGCTTATGGGCATAGGTCATCAGGCTGGCCTTGAATTGCTAATAGAACGTGATGCTGATCTGAATGAATGCAGCGAGTATGTAAAGTTAATGTCACAATTTTTGATGCACGGCTTTAGAGGTATGGAGGGATAAAATGGACTACTCTGAACTTTACAGATCGAAGATTACGGATATAGATACCGTTATGAAAAAAATCCTTTCTGGAAATAAAACCGTCGTACTCGGAATGGCGGCTATGGAACCACAGTCATTTCTGAACAACCTTAAAAATTGCGAATTCGAAAATTTACGCGTCTTTTCCTGTCTCGATGTGGTCGATTTTCCCGTTCAAAAGGATCCGAAATTCTCCGGTAAATTCCTAAACGAATCGTGGTTTTACAGCAATCCGACAAGAGAAGCCGCAGGATCGGGTATAGGAACTGTAACGTACATACCAAATAACCTTCACTTGGCTGGGACGGATAAACTTCAAAATGATAAACCGGACATTTACTGGGGCATAGCCTCTCCAATGGATAAGCACGGATATCTTACGCTCTCTTTGAGCGTTGTTTATGAAAAAGAAATGATAGAAAATGTCGATAAGATAGTTCTCGAAGTCAATCCAAATGCCCCTCGTACTCATGGTGACACGCAAATTCATATAACGCAGATCGATCATATTGTAGAAACTGATTATCCTATTCCAACCATAACAAATCCAATTCCGACAAAGGAAGACGAACTCATAGCCGGATACATAGCCGATCTCATAGAGGATGGTTCAACCATTCAACTTGGAATAGGTGGCATTCCGAATGCAGTCTCATCTTTTCTCGCAAACAAACACGATCTTGGAATTCACACCGAAATGTTGACCCAAGGTATGGTAGAACTTCTCAATAAAGGTGTCATAACAAACAGAAAAAAGACACTCTGGCCGGGTAAAATGATATGCACATTCGGTCTTGGAGAAAAAAGTATGTATGATTTCGTGGATGATAATCCAGGAATTCTCTTTTTAAGAGGGAAGTACGTCAACGATCCTTACGTGATAGCCCAGAATGAAAAAATGGTGAGCATAAACACGGCTCTCATGGTCGATCTAACGGGTCAGGTTGCCTCAGAAAGTATCGGCTTCAAACATTACAGTGGAACTGGAGGACAGCTTGACACGCATCGCGGTGCCTCAATGGCAAAAGACGGGAAGGGTATAATAGCACTTCATTCAACTGCAAAAGATGGAAAGATATCAAAAATTGTACCATTTTTACCTGAAGGAACAGGTGTAACCGTTCCAAGACAGGATGTGGACTGGGTTGTGACCGAATACGGGGCAGTTCATTTGAAAGGTAAAAGTGTTCGTGAGAGGGCAAAATTTATCATATCAATCGCCGATCCATCATTCAGAGAAGAATTGAAAAACTTTGCCCTATCGAATCATATTCTTTAACCAATAAATTTTTCCGAATTTACATTGTTAATTTTTAATCATCGAGGAGGAAGATCATGAGATTAAAAGGGAAAGTAGCACTCATAACGGGAGCGGCAAGTGGGATAGGCCTTGAAACATCTAAGTTATTCATAAAAGAGGGCGCTGTTGTTGCCGCGTGTGATTACAACGAAGAGGCTTTAAAAAAAGCGAAAGCTGAGATCGGTGAATCTTACAGAACTTACAAAATGGATGTTTCAAAACATGATGAGGTTAAAATCATCGTTGATAAGATCTTTTCGGATCTCGGCAGAATAGATATTTTGGTGAACAACGCTGGAATAACGAGAGACAATTTTCTTGTAAGGATGCCTGAAGCGGATTTCGACGCCGTCATCTCGATAAATCTCAAAGGGATATACAACGTAACGCAGGCAGTTGTAACTTACATGATGAACCAAAGAAATGGGGTCATATTGAACGCGTCTTCAGTTGTCGGAATATACGGAAACATAGGACAAACTAATTACGCAGCGGCCAAGGCCGGTTTGATAGGCATGACGAAAACGTGGGCAAAGGAGTTCGCAAGGTACAACATACGTGCAAATGCCGTGGCACCGGGCTTCATAAAAACACCCATGACAGAAAGTGTGCCAGAAAAAGTTATAGAACAGATGAAGGCAAAAACACCACTTGGGAAAATGGGAGAGGCATTGGACATTGCAAACGCTTATTTGTTTTTGGCATCCGACGAAGCCAGTTACGTGACCGGTCAAGTACTCGGTGTGGACGGAGGACTGGTCTTTTAAAATGAATTTTTCGAGAGGAGGCACAAGATGAAAGTTTACATAATAGGTGCAAAGAGGACTGCGATAGGTGTTTTTGGTGGAAGTCTTAAGGATATTCCAGCAACAAAACTTGGTGCGATTGCGATAAAGGCCGCGATGGAGCAGGCACACGTTGATCCAAAAGATGTAGATGAAACTATCGTTGGAAATGTTCTAACAGCCGGCCAGGGCATGGGTCCTGCGAGACAATCCTCCATATATGCGGGAATTCCCGTTGAAGTGCCTGCATTCACCGTAAACATGGTTTGTGGAAGCGGTATGAAAGCCATAATGATAGGCGCAACAGATATAGCCGTTGGGAATGCCAATTTGGTTGTTGCAGGGGGAATGGAAAACATGTCACAGGCTCCTTATCTTTTGAATTCTAAAACAAGATTCGGTACTAAATTTGGAAACATGGAGGTCGTCGACCATATGGTATACGATGGCCTTACAGACGTTTTCAATCAGGTTCACATGGGTATAACGGCCGAAGAGATAGCGAAAAGACTTGGCATATCGAGAAAAGATCAGGATGAATATTCGTCCGAAAGTCAAAGACGCGCAAGGCAGGCCATTGCGAACGGAAGATTCAAAGATGAAATCGTGCCTGTGGAAATAAAAGATAAAAAAGAAACGAGAGTCTTTGATACAGATGAAGGACCAAGAGAAACTAATGTTGAAATACTTTCTAAATTGAGACCTGCATTCAAAGAGGGAGGAACAGTTACGGCTGGAAATTCATCCGGCATAAATGACGGTGCAAGTGCTGTCATTCTTGCAAGTGAGAAATATGTAAAATCTCACGGCATAAAGCCTATGGCCGAGATAATTGGATGGGGACAGGGTGGAGTCGATCCCATTGTGATGGGGCTGGGACCAGTGCCCGCGACTGATAACGCTTTGAAAATGGCCAATGTTTCTTTCAAAGATTTGCAAGTGATAGAAGGCAACGAAGCATTTGCCGTACAGACTCTCGGCGTGATAAAGCAATGGTCTGAAAAGTACGATGTATCAAAAGATAACATACTCGAAAAGACGAATCTAAACGGTGGAGCGATAGCACTTGGTCATCCGATAGGATGTTCGGGAAACAGGATAACCGTGACGCTTTTGTACGAAATGATGAAGAAGAAGACCGAAATCGGTCTTGCAACGTTGTGCATAGGCGGTGGAATGGGTACCGCCGTTGTGATAAAAACTGATTTCAAAAGATGAAATGAATAGTTTTATTCAGTGAAAATGTAAACTTTTTTCTAAAAAAATGAGATCAATCGTGAAATAAAGCTACAAAAATTCAGAAATGTTAGTATTTTTAATCTATTATGACTGATGAATATAAAATGGTAGAATGAGTTTCATTCATTTTGATAGTCATAAAGGTTGATTGAGGTGAATTAAATGGTTGCACAAATACTTGTAGATGGGACCATAAATGGTGCTATTTATGCCTTGTTAGCAATTGGATTTACACTTACATTTGGAGCTGCGAATATACTAAATTTGTATCATGGAACCTATTATATGCTCGGTGCATATTTCGTTTATGCCCTTTTAAGTATGTTCAGTATTCCGCTTATATTTGCAGTAATTTTCTCAATTTTGATAGTCATGATAATAGGTGTATTTCTATATTATCCAATTAAAATTCTTCAAAAACATGGAGGAAGTACATCTGTATTGATTTTTACGTTGGTAGCAAGCTATTTCACACAATATTTATTAACCCAAATTTTTGGATCCACTAATTTGAACATACCATCTTTTATAAATGGCAGTTTAAATATTTTAGGTGTTAACGTAGCTTTTTCTAGGCTACTTGCTCTTTTAATTAGCTTAATAATAATAATTCTAATATCATTATTTATGCTATATGCCAGAATAGGAAAAGAAATTGTCATTACGGCTCAGGATTCTTATATTGCACAAATTTTAGGAATTAACACGAATCGAGTTTTAATAATTACTATTGCGATTTCGGCCATGTTAGCAGCTCTTGCTGGAATAATGATATCTCCATTTTTAACACTTGTTCCAAATATGTGGTTAAGCCCTTTGATAATGGCATTTAGTATAGTCATCCTCGGGGGTCTTGGAAGTATAGTTGGTAGCATAATAGCAGCATTCATAATAGGTTACATTCAATCAGGAATATCAATTGCCATTTCATCAGAAGCAGCAGAAATAGTTATTCTTGCTGTCATTATTTTGGTAATAATATTTAGACCTTCTGGACTGCTTGGGAAAAAGATTGATTGAAGGAGATTTGATGTGAAGAGAAAAAATGGGATTATTATTCGAATAATTATTCTGATTTTTTTGGGGCTTTCTTTTTTTGTTCCATTTATCATCAAAAATGCTTTTTTGCTTGGTATACTAACAATTGCAAATATATACGCTGTTTTTTCTGGAAGTTGGGACATACTTTCAGGCTTTACAGGCAAAGAAAATTTTGGTTATGCGGTCTTTGCTGGCACAGGTGCATATTTTGTTGGGATTATAAGTCAATCTTTTGCCATACCATGGTGGATTGGTGTACCTGTGGGTGGATTACTTGCTATGGGTATCGGAATTCTTGTAGGATTTCCGACTCTTAGAGTTAAAGGACCATATTTTGCTTTGGTAACTCTTGCACTAGCTTCAGTTGCTCAAGATTCAGTGAGTATATTTAGTAAAATTACTGGTGGAGAAAATGGATTGGCCGGTATAGATTTTTTAAGTAACAGTAGCATTACGAACTATTACATAACTTTAATTTTTACCATTGTAAGTATATTTCTACTCTTCGAATTCGGTATGTCTAAAAATGGTTTAATTCTCAAATCATTAAAAGTGGACGAAAAAGCAGCAGAAGCCCTTGGAGTTAATGCTGTTAGATATAAATTGATAGCATTTGAATTGAGTTCTTTATTTGCTGGAATGAGTGGCGCGTTACTTGCTTATTATTATGGTTATATAGGTCCTGATCTCATATTTCCATTATCTTTAAATGTAATAATAATGGCAGTTTTCGGGGGAACAGGTATGATAATTCCAGCAGCGCTGGGGGGATATACATTGATGATATTTTCGCAATATGCAAATTCATTTCTCGGGAGTTACAATTCTCTCATATACACCGGAATTTTGCTGATAATAATTATGTTGTTGCCAAATGGAATTTTCAAATCATTTTATAAGTTTTTTGCGCTTAAAGAAGGGAGACATTCTAATGGAGAGCATCATTGAAATATCTGATTTGAATAAATCTTTTGGTGGACTTATTGTAACACGAAATTTATCTTTAAAAGTAGAAACTGGTGAATTTTTTGGTATACTCGGCCCAAATGGTGCTGGTAAAACTACTTTGTTCAACGAAATGACTGGTTTTGTTCATCCTGATAGAGGAAAGATAATTTATAAAGGTGAAAATATCATAGGATTAAAGCCTTATCAAATTGCGAATATTGGAATAGTTAGAACTTTTCAACTTGTTAGACCTTTTAAAGAGTGTACTGTTATGGAAAATATAATAATTCCATCTGTTTCTCCACGTATGAAAAAAAAGTTAAGAGATCATCATGAATTGAATAAATGGGTTAAACAAATTGTAGAATTCTGCGATTTAGAAGACTTTTTAAATAAGGAAGTTGAATCTCTTCCATATGGTATCCTTAGAAAATTAGAACTAGCTAAAGCACTTGCGATGTCTCCTGATTTATTACTTCTTGATGAACCTTTTTCAGGAATTTCTGAACGAGAAATAGAACCTCTTTCGAGAATTATAAAAAATGCAAATAATTCTGGAACGACCATTATATTGATAGAGCATAAACTTCGCGAATTCATGAAACTTGTAAATCGTATCTTAGTTATCGATCATGGAGAAACAATAGCCATGGGGACTCCTCTTGAAATTGTAAATAACAAAGTAGTCATAGAATCATATATGGGAGGTGAATATAATGAAACTTCTTGAAGTGAGGGATCTTAAATCAGGATATGGAAAATCAACTGTGATAGATGATATAACTTTTCATGTCGATAAAGGTGAATGTATTTCAATAATAGGACCAAACGGAGCAGGGAAAACAACATTACTTAATACAATAAGTGGATTCATTAATTATTCTGGCGAGATAAAATTTGAGGACAAAATATTAAATTCAATGAAACCATTTGAGATAGCAAGACTTGGAGTTTCTCACTGTCCTGAGGGTAGACATATATTGCCTCAATATAATGTTTTAAGAAATCTCATGGCCGGAGTTTTAAATGTCAAAAACAATTATGAAATAATGGAGTTTTGCTTTTCCATTTTTCCAATATTAAAGGAAAGACTTCGACAAAAAGCTAATACTTTAAGTGGTGGTGAACAACAAATGCTGGCTATAGCAAGAGCATTAATAACTTCACCAAAATTTTTAATGCTTGACGAGCCTTCTATGGGACTAGCTCCCATAATTAAAAAACAAATTTTTTCTGCCATAGGAAAAATAAGATTGAAAACAACTGTATTAATAGTAGAACAGGATGCTTCTATGGTAATACCTATATCAGATAGAATTTACGTTTTAGAACACGGCAAAATTACTTTTCATGGAACGCCAGAAGAAATCAGACAAAATGATGAATTGAAAAAAGCTTATCTTGGGGTTGAATGAGACTCCATCTTAAATAGTTAAATATTTCAAAGGAGGAGGTATCGATAATGAAAGCAAAACTGTTACTAAGTATCACCTTGGTTATCCTGCTCGTTGGAATAACTTTTGGAGCAGGCGTTATAAAAGTTGGTGTACTTTATCCTTACAATTCTGAAACTGGGAACTGGATAAAGAATTCCGTTCAGATGGCAGCGGACGAGATCAATGCAAATGGTGGAATTCTTGGAAGTAAAATACAACTTTATTTTGCTGATGTATCAGGTGGCGCCGGACAGATGATAAGCAGCATACAACAGTTAGTTACTCTTAACCATGTTGATCTTTTAATCGGAGGAGTTGATAGCGGAAGTGTTTTGGCATCTTTACCATTTATGGCTAAATATAAGATACTTTGGCTTGGTACTGGAGGAGCAGATATTTCAGTAAGCAATGCTGTCAAAGAACATTTTGATACTTATAAATATTACTTTGCAGTTGGTACGCTCAATTCAGTTAATCAAGGAACAGCTATTGCTGATTTTATAGTTAATTACGTGAAACCTAAATACAATTTCACAAAATTTGCCATAATTTCCAACGATCTTGTTTATGCACATACAATATCCGAAACAGCAGCAAAAATTTGTCAAGAAAATGGAATGCAATTGGTGTACTCAGATTATTTTCCAACGGGGACCAGCAATTTTTCAGGCCTTTTTTCAAAAGCGATAGCGAATGGAGCACAGATAATAATCGATTCCATAGTCACGAGCGACGGAATACCTTTTGATAAGCAATGGTACACACTTAAAGTACCTGCTGTACTTATTGGAGCAAATGCTATGGCACTTGATCAGGGATTTTATACACAAACCGGTGGCCAGTGTCTGTATGTGACTGATATGTATCCTAATGGTGGACCTGCTCCACTTACAAAAAACACTTTAGATTTTGTAAACAAATACTACGAGTTGTGGGGTAGTTATCCAGGATTCATAGCTTTTCCTTCGTATAATGCTTTATACGTTCTAAAAGCGGCTGCTGAATCTGTAAATTCTCTTGATACTGATACTCTTATAAACGCTATTCAAAAAGTCGAATTTACTCTTGGAGGAGACAATGGCGTTACTCCTGAAGCATTTACTGAATATCATGACTTAAAATATGGTGGTAATTATGCAGTGGGTCCAATTTTTCAATGGCAACCAGGTGGTAAATATGTTTGTGTGTGGCCAGAAAAATATGCGACAGGAGAATGGATGCTTCCAGATTGGATAAATCCTGCAAAATGATTAAAAGCATTTTATAATGTTTAACAAGGCTTGCGCCATTTGTTCACGCAAGCCTGCTCGATTTCAAAAGTATATTTTATGGTTTCACAAAAAGTTTATAATTTTGAATTAGGGAAGGTGAAGAATATGAAGAAAGTAATAATATTTCTCTCAATTATGCTTCTGATATTCACTTTTGTCTTTGCAGCAGATACGTCAACCTTCGGAGTTTATCCTGACAAAGTCGTCATCGGAACATTTCAGGCATTGTCAGGTCCTTACGCCATAATCGGTCAGGGCATGCTCAAAGGCATGAAAGCCTATTTCAACTGGA
>Ga0078972_1009396_pt1 | contig 19322 bp, 21 predicted proteins | sample YelNatPaOPGAMG01_FD_67568 | JGI IMG/M metagenome (GOLD analysis project Ga0078972, IMG submission 67568) | Hot spring thermophilic microbial communities from Obsidian Pool, Yellowstone National Park, USA - OP-RAMG-01 (SPADES assembly) (version 2) | ecosystem: Environmental > Aquatic > Thermal...
ACTGCGTTGGGAACTTTGCGCTGGTGCTAGGGGAGGGATTCGAACCCCCGAAGCCATAAAGGCAGCTGATTTACAGTCAGCCCCGTTTGACCACTTCGGTACCCTAGCTCATTACTAATATTACTATATTATTCCGTTATTTTCAACGGATAAAGAAAAGAGCGCCCCAAGACTTCTGGGGCGCTCATCGAGATCTTCCATCAGTTACCTGGGCCGGGGCCTAACCAGACAGATGCCGGTGGCGGGGTGAATCGCGGACTTCTTATCAGCGTCTATTACCACCCGATATCGCTCGTGATCCATAAGATCACGTCTGGTCAGGTTAAGCGATTCGCTCTCACCGCCATCTCGCATATCGGTGGTACCGATATCATTGATGACGAAGTACTGGGTCCTGCCCTTGAGGCGGAAGCCGACGAGACAGGGGGTCATATAGAACGCCTGCTCGAAGACCTCAGCCCTGCCGAGACGGAAGGCCTCACGGCTTGCCTTCCGATGGTCGAAGATGTTGACATAGTAGCCGGTTATCGGGTCCTTGAAGGTCAGGACGACTGGCGACTCCAGCTCCTCGGTAAACAAAAGCCTGACCTCGGCGCCGTCAAGCGGCAGGTCGATCTTCGTAACGCGACCCTCACCTATTACAACTGGTACTAGCTTTACCTCTTCGATCACTTCGGGGTACCCCCTTTGGCTAAAATCTTACCCTCAGGTAAGGTTATCCATTACTGAATAACATTGGTATAATACCACAAAATGGTTAGAAAGTCAACCGTGTTGGGCAGGCTCAATAAGGTCCAAATATTAAAGGAAATTGAGTACTAAGTAATAATATAGTATAAAATGAGGATTCCCGTCTGTTATCTGAGCCGACGAGAGGATTCGAACCTCCGACCAACGGTTTACAAAACCGCTGCTCTACCACTGAGCTACGTCGGCAAATTAAGGGAACTATTTGGTCTTTTTCTTTTCCTTCTCTTGAGCCTTCTTGGCTCTTTCTAAAAGACGGGCATATTTTTTATTTTTAGGATCTAAATTTAAAGCCTTTTTAAATGATTCGCCCGCTTTATAATAATCTTTCAGACCCATATAAGCTAAACCGAGATTGATATGACGCGAGGCTAAATCTGGTTCCAATTTAACCGCTTGCAAAAAAGCATCTCGGGCATCATAAAAATTTTTTTGTTCTAAATAAATGGCGCCTAATCGGGAATAAATTTTGGGATTGTCGGGATCCTGAGCGGCGGCTTTGACATAAAGATTCTCTGCTTGAGTAAATTTTTTTTCCTCAAAAGCCTCATCTGCCTGGGCAATTAAACCATATAAACTAATCTCTTGATCAGAGACTTCGCGCGATTGAAACATTTTCGCCCGGGCGTCTGGCAGCCGACGGGCGATTAAGATTAAAATCACGACAACGGCTGCCACCACAATGATAATGCCAATCATCTTCAAACCTCGGTTCTTTTGCCTTCCTTGTTGCCTTGGCCGGCAGCGTTTTCAAGTTGGCGGTCAATTTGGGGCATTTTCTGGCGGCGCTGAGCCGGCTGGGGTTGATAATTTTGAGCCTCAAAGGCTAAACAACACATCAATTTTCCACAACAGCCTGAGAGTTTGGCTGAACCGGCGGTCGAAAGTTCTTGAAGTTCGGCCATCTCAAGGGTAATGCTTTCAAAATTTTTTAAAAATGTGGCGCAACAAAGCTCTCGGCCGCATTTACCAATCCCGCCATATAATCGGACCTCATCTCTGGCCCCCACTTGCTGAAGCCGAATTAACTTATTATAACTCTTGGCTAAATCAGTGACAAGACTACGAAAATCAACGCGACCATCAGCGCTAAAATAAAAGGTTAATTTCTTCTCGTCAAAAGAAAGGTCGGCATCAAGAATTGTCATTTTCAGACTGTGTCGATTAACTTTTTTTTGCGTCTCTTCGATTAAATTCCGGGCAATTTTTTTTAACTCGGCGCTTTTTTGGCGATCCTGGTCAGTCATAATTCTTAAAATTGAACTATCAGTTTCCTCAATTTCGCCAACTTGGTCATTTTGGGCCACAACAATCGCCGGCTCAACAATATCGGCAAGGTCGGCAAGGACCACATCGCCCGGCCGCAAATCTAAAGAAGTCTTATACCAATAGACTTTCCCGGTGGTAGGAAAACGAATTAATATTTTTTTCATTTTGTCTATTTCCTTAGGATAAACTTATCAAAAATCCAATAAAAGATTCTCTAAAAGTAATTTTACCGAAGTATTGGTTAAAAGTAAATCGCGAGTCTGGCTAATTTTACTTAAGATTGCCCGGCAATCTTCGCCCCGCAACAATCGGCAAGAAAAATATTTTTCCCAAGCATTAATTATCTCCGGCAAATTTTCTGATTCGCTAATCTTGCTGGCATAATCAAAGCGTTCTTTTAAACTTTTTTGGCCTAATATTTCTGGCGATTGATAATCCGGGGGTAGATCTTTGGGCGTGATTTGCTCGCCTCGAATCAATTGGCAGCGCGAGGCGATGGTCGGCAAAATCCGAGCTAAATTTTCAACTTGTAAAATTAACAGAGAATCTTTGGGTGGTTCCTCAAGAGTTTTTAAAAGAGCGTTGGCTGCTTCCCGGGTCATTGTTTCCGCTTGATAAATAATTGCCATTTTTCTTTGAGAACTATGGGGTTTTAAAGCCAACCAATGAATCAACTCGCGGATTGAATTAATTTTGAGATCTTTTTCCTTAATTTCCAAAAGGTCAGGCCCCTTGATCCCCAAAATTTTAGCTATCTGGCGCGAATCAAAAAAACCCTTAATTATATAGGCGTGGGCAAACTTTAAGTCAGCGGCTTGTAATTTAAAAATCTCTTGGACCTTCATATTTGGATTGTAACCCACCTTGACCGCTTCGGCAATTGCTCCGTGCCAACTCAAAGTAAAATCAATTAAGTTGACAAAGTGAAAACTTCTCCTTTACAATTAAAGAGGGTAAAACAAAAGTTTTGCCGGTCGAACCCTTAATTAAATCTAAGGCTAAATTAATGAATTTTGAAGACAAAAAATTAACCTGCAAGGAATGTTCTAAGGAATTTATTTGGTCTGCTGGCGAACAGCAATTTTACGCTGATAAAGGTTTGCAAAACCCCCCTAGCCGCTGCCCCGAATGTCGTAAAAAAAGAAAAGCCAAAGAAAACGTCCAGAAATATACGATTATCTGCAAAGAATGCGGCAAAAAGGGCGAAGTTCCCTTCCAACCGCGAGATCCTAACGACATCCTTTGCGCTGAATGCTGGGCAAAATCAAGAGCGAAAGCCGCTGCTCAGGAAACAACCCCAAGCGTATAAAATTATTGATTTTGCCGCTTGGGAGGTTTGGTCCCCTTGTATTTGGTTCTCAGGCAACTCGTGCAAATAAATTTGCCGTGGATTTTTTGAATGTTGGGATAGATTGTTCTTTTGGTTCGATGATCTGAATGAGGCCGGTTATAACCTATTCGAGGCCGTCGACCGCAAATTTGGCAAGTATTCATTTTGACCCTTTAATTTTTTAAAACTGACAATTTATGCTATCATAAAATGGATTCAAAATCAAATAATACGCATCAAGTAGTCTAAAATGTAACTATGGAAGCATTGTTGCGCAAATTAAAAAAGTAACCGTAATGAATAAATCCTTAATCCAAAGTAAAATGGGGTTAAGGAGGAAAGGATGGATATGCATTCAAGAAAACAATACCTCAAAGAACTGCAAAAAGAGTATCTTGCCGTTAGCAAGCTAGGAAGGATTAAACTTTTAAACGAGGCTGTAAAAAGAACCGGGCTTAATCGAAAATACCTTATCCGCCGGCTTTCACCCAAGACTAGATGGGATAAATTTCCTCGAAAACGATCTTCTCGCCTGCCATATTATGGTAGTAATCTTGTTGCTCCCTTAGTGAAACTCTGGGATATTTTTGATCATCCTTGCGGCCAGAGATTAACTGTGGCGATCGCCAATGAATTAGAGCGATTGCGAAATTTCGGGGAAATTAACCTTACCGATCAAGAAGCCCTTAAGTTAAAAACTATGTGTCCCAAAACCATTGATTCATTACTGGCTCATGAAAAAGAGACAAGGATAATGCAAACCAAATACGAGAAGAAAAAACATCCCTTGCTTTATCAACAAGTACCCACCAAGCTATCCGATGAGTGGGATAGAGATATCCCTGGTCAAATTCAGATTGATGCGGTTGAACACTGTGGCCAAAGTGCGGCGGGGGATTTTGTCAATACCGTTTCCGCCACTGATATTTCATCTCATTGGTGGGAAGGTGAAGCCATCATTGGTCAGGGCAAGGCCAGAACTGTGGAAGCTTTGAAAATGATTCGAAACCGCTTTCCTCTAAAATGGACCGAGATCCATCCGGATAATGGCACGGCCTTCCTTAATTACTTCCTTTACGATTACGCCAAGGAAACTAAACTTAAGTTTTCCCGTTCACGCGCCTTTAGGAAGAACGATAATTGTTTCGTCGAGCAAAAGAACAGCCGCAATGTGAGAAGGATGGTTGGTCATGTTCGTTACGATTCCGAGCAAGAAAGAACTATCCTCAATGATCTTTATCGGTCTGAATTAAGATTATACCGAAATTTCTTTTGTCCAGTGATGAGACTTCAAAGCAAAGAAAGAGATAAGGGCCAGATTCATCGAAAATACCAGCCAGCAAAAACCCCTTATCAGTGGCTCATGGAAAATCAAGGAGTATCTTTAAAAACCAAACAGATTTTAAAAGAACGATACGATAGTTTAAATCCAGCTGATTTAAAAAGAAGAATTGATGTTAAGCTAAAGTTATTAGCCAATGTCTATCAAGCTAAACAGTATTCTACGGCACCAAAAATGCCCCAAACAAAACGGCTCAAAGTTACCTTTTTAAATTACCCAACAGTCTACGCAAAGTTACCTAGTTACGTTACTTGACACGGGAGTGCTCCCTTTAAATGTTGACAGAATAAGAGCAAGGATTACAATTAAGCTAAGGCTCATTCGTTAAGGAGGGAGTAATCATGAATCGGAAAAAGAGAATTCAAATCATCGTTGGGACAGTTTTGTTGATACTCGGTGTCGGCCTAGCGATATATTTTATCGCCCGGCCCAAGGCAGCCACGCTTTCCGTTTCCAACACCGTTCTAGGATACTACACGGAAAATAACATCAATAAAACCGCTCAAAGTAATACGGTTTTCACAGAAATTTTAAATCCTTCCTCTCCGTCAATTAGCCCGTCGCCGAGTAAAACACCGACGCCTTCGCCGACATCCACTATAACAGCCACCACATCTCCAACCATTATTCCTTCGCCAACCACGGCTCTGACGCCCGCACCGTCGCCCTCGCCGTCCTCTCATCCGGCAAAACGCTGTAAGTCAAAAAAATGGTATAATCCAATCTGCTGGTTTTAGAGATCTAAATAATAAAAACTATTTTTCCTCTACTAATTTTTTCTCAATTGTGGCAAATTTCATATATTCTGGCTTAAAATAAAGTTCAATATCACCGGTTGGACCATTGCGATGTTTACGAATTAAAATCTCGGCAATATTTTTTTTATCGGAATCTTTGTCATAATAATCATCGCGGTAGATAAACATCACTACATCAGCATCTTGTTCAATGCTCCCCGATTCGCGCAAATCAGCCAACATTGGCCGTTTGTCCGGCCGGTGTTCAACCGCCCGGGAAAGTTGTGAAATCGCTAAAACCGGAACATTTAATTCTCGCGCCAACGCTTTAAGAGAACGAGAAATTTCCGAAACTTCTTGAACACGGTTATCAGAATTGCGCGTTCCCATCCCCGACATCAGTTGCAGATAATCAATAATAATGAGCCCCAAATCATGCTCAACTTGGAGACGGCGAGCCTTGGTTCTAATTTCCATCACGTTTAAAAAAGGCGAATCATCAATAAAAATTGGCGCCTCGGACAAAACGCCCATGGCATAGTTAAGCTTACCAAAATCTTCATCTTCCAAATTGCCGGTTCTCAGTTTCCAAGAATCAACCGAGCCCCTTAAACACAAAAAACGATCGATCACTTGCTCTTTGGACATTTCCAAAGAAAAAAAACCAACCGGCAATTTTGCCTCGCAAGCCACATAATCGGCGATATTTAAAGCCAATGATGATTTGCCAATTGAGGGCCGGGCGGCCAGAATAATTAAGTCGGAGCGTTGCAAACCGGCCAATAAATTGTCTAAATCCCGAAAACCGGTCGGCACACCGCGCAAGACGCCCTTTTCTTTATGAAGTTTATCGATTCGGTCAAAGGATTCTTCAAGGACATCCTTAATTGGGGTAAAATATTGTTTGACATATTTTTGGGAAACGCTAAACAAGGTGCTTTCGGCTTTATCCAAAATGGTCTCTAAATCCGAACTTTCATCAAAACCCAATTCAGTAATTGTGGCCGCTGCTGAAATTAACCGTCTTAAAGTGGCTTTTTGATGAACAATGCTGGCATAGGTTGCCACATGGGCTGAAGTCGGCACGGAATTGACTAAAGTCGCGAGGTAGGCGGCACCGCCGACTTTTGTGAGTTTTTTTTCCTTTTCAAGTTCATCGGTTAAAGTAACAACATCAATCGGTTTGCGTTTCTCAAAAAGCTTTAAGATGCAACCGTAAATGATGGCGTGGTCCTCGCGATAAAAATCATCGGTGCGTAAAATATCGGCGACCTTGATAATCGCGTCTTTATCCATTAAAAGAGAGCCCAAAACTGATTGTTCGGCTTCTATTGATTGCGGCGGAATTTTGATATTGTCAGCCAAATTCCCTCCGGAGAATTAGAATCACTTTGCATATCCACAATAAAACTTGTGAATTTTTCCTGCAAGTCCTGTGGATAGTGTGGATTGCAAAAATAAATTAAATAGAATATCATAAAATGAGGAGGAAACATGAATCTACCAAATTCATCTATTGTGCCAAAAAGCAATCTTAAATGGCTGTTAATTGTTTTGGGAATTGTTATCTTAGTCGCGATTGCAGTTTATTTTTTTTATGTTAAGGGCGGAAATGTCAGCGGAGTTTTTTCTCTTTCTAGCCCAAGTCCGACAGGAACAGTGGCAATCTCACCAGGAACAAGCCCGACATCCACTATCGGGGATAACGAACAACCGAGTGAACAAACAAATAATCAATCAACCCGTAAAACATATGATGGCTATATTTCAGATGCCGATCCTTCTTTTCGTAGCGATCAATATTGCGTTTATAAAATTTCTTTTGAATATCCTAATGATTATCCGGATCCCTCATTCGTGGCGGGCACCCTATCTGTTTTTAAAGACCAAACTTCAAGGGTAAGAATTGAACCTGCTGGTGACAAAGAAAAGGAATGCAATCCTGGTGTATTCAGCAACCCGACAGAATATTACAACATGTGGCATCATGGTGAAATTATAGAGGGACCAACCTATTCTGAGGCAAATGGAAATTCAATAGTAATTTGGTCACAAAAATACGACTCAGGTACGCCAACACACCCCGAATTATCAACATCTTATCTTAAACAGGCCTTTTTGATGAATGGAACTAGGTATATTCTTATTTCAACAAGTTACACAATTTCTCATTCATCTGACTGGCCTGGATCTCAGACAACACAATTTGATAGCGCCTTTGATACAATTGTAAATAGTTTCAAAATCAAATAAACTACTACTCTTCCACCTCAAATATTTCTTTGGCTCCATTGAGCAATTCTTCGTCCGAGTCGAGGGGTTTTTTGATAACCAGGCCGGGATCAACAACGCAGGCCACTTTATATTGAGAACCGGTGATTTTGGCGATAATCTCTTCCACTATTTGGGTATTTTTCTTGCCGGAAACCATATCCGCGTGAAATTTGAATTTAAAAGCTAGCGTCACGGTATCGTCATTCCAACCAGCGATGGCGGCATCGCGAAGTAACGCCGCTAACGAATGATTATAAGCCCGGGCTTCAGCCACGATCCTGGGCCATATTGAATGATCGAAATTTTTCCTTTTAATTTTTCCATTCTTTTTTTCTAATTTTTCTTCTAATTTTTGCTCCACTATTTCGTTTTTCTCCTCGCCAACATCCTGTTTTTGCGTCATCTCAAAAACCACCATCTCCAATGGTAAAGCCGGCAAGTGAGCGGATTTAATTTTAGGGATACTCTCGGAAAATTTCGCAATATCCGTCATTAATTCCTCAAGGGAAAATTTTTCCGCCAAAACTTTTACTTGCGCTTGCTGTTCGCGGGTTAAATCAAATAGTTGATCCTCCCCAATTTTCAATAAAGCGATTTTTCTTAAAACTTCAATAGTCTTAAGAGTAAAATTTTCCAGGTCAATTCCTTGATAATACAACTGGTCAATCAAGCGAAAAGCTTTTTGACGATCTTTAGAAGAAAGTAATTCAATAAAATCAAAAACGGTTTTTTCTTGGACTAGACCTAAAATTTCCTGAGTTTGCTCGAGAGTAATTCTGGAGGCCGCTGTCTGTCGCAGAGAGGAGACTTGTTCCAGGAGGGAAAGGGCGTCACGGTAAGAACCGAAAGCCAATTGCCCAATCAATCGCAAAGCGTCCTCATCAATTTTGATCCCCTCCTGCTTGGTGACGCGTTTTAATAACTGGCTGATTTCTTCAAGAGTGGCCTTGTGAAAATCAAATCGCTGGACTCGCGAGAGGATAGTTGGTAAAACTTTTTGGGGTTCAGTGGTAGCCATGATAAAAATGGCATGCTTGGGCGGTTCTTCTAAAGTTTTCAACAAGGCATTAAAGGCTTCTTTGGTCAGCATATGGACTTCGTCAATAATATAGATTTTGTATTGGGAGCTCGTCGGGGCAAAACGGATTTTTTCCCTCAACTCCCTGATTTCATCAATGCCCCGGTTTGAGGCGGCGTCAATTTCAATTAAATCAAGCGATTTGCCGGCGATAATTTCCTTGCAAGAGAGACAGCGATTGCACGGTTCAAAGGAATCTTTGGCTAATTTTCGGCCCGTACAATTTAAAGCCTTGGCCAAAAGCCGCGCCATAGTTGTTTTCCCCGAACCTTTTGGCCCGGCAAAAAGATAAGCCTGGCCAAATTTTAAAGTCGCCAAGGCATTGGTTAAAGTCTTGGTCACGTGCTCCTGACCAACGATATCGTCAAATTTTTGGGGTCGATATTGGCGATAAAGAACCATAATTAAAAATTTCTAATTTCTAATTTTCAATATTTCAAAGTTGGTCTCATTGAAAATTGAAACACATAATATAATACTATATTTAACCGCCTATATTTTGCAAGTTATTTATGATATGATAATATTAGTTAGGTTTGGGAAAAATTGGAGGGGCTTTTGACATCAAAGGAACTCAAAAAATTGGTGGCACAAAACTCCAAGATTGATTTGGAAAAAGTCTCCAAGACTTTAGATTTGATTCAAAAAACCATTTCCAAAGAACTTTTGGCCGGCCGGAGCGTTAATATCCCCGGTTTTGGTAACTTCGTGATGGTTAAGTATCCTTCAAGAACCGTGAAGGATATCCGTAATCCTGCCAAGACCTATTTATCTTTGGAAAAAACAATTCCCCGCTTCCGACCCAGCCCCGAATTTAAAGAAGAAATTGCCGGCGGCAGGAAAAAAGAGACCAGCGAAGCCGTCTTTACGCCCGCGATTAATATTAGCTATATTGATCTTTCAAAAACGACCGTGCCCAAAAGAGTCTTAAGTCTCTTGCCCGAACACATTGCCCGACATTATCAAGTGGTGCCCATCGAAGAAAAAGAGGGGCGCCTCGTGGTGGCCATGATTGATCCGGAAGATCGGGAAGCGATTGAATTCGTTAAAAAGAAAACCGGCAAAGAATTGGATATTCGTCTTTGTACTCAGGCCGATCTCAATCATGTTTTAGATCAATACTCCGCTCTTTCTGGCGAACTCAAAAAAATTGTTGAGTCAGCCGAAGAGGAAGAAGAGTTCAAACCGACAAAAGAAGAAATGCCGGCAATTAAAAAAGAAGAGATTGAAGAAACAGCGCCGGCGGCTAAAATCGTCCAATCCCTTTATAAACGAGCGGTCCGCGAAAAAGCCTCCGATATTCACATTGAACCCGAGGAGGATCAAGTGACAATTCGCTTCCGAATTGACGGCATTTTAAGAAAAATCATTTCCCTACCCAAGGAAATCCATCCGGCAATTGTCTCAAGGATCAAAATTTTATCCAATCTCAAAATTGACGAAACTCGTCTCCCTCAAGACGGCCGTTTTCAAACCGTGATTGACGGCGCCGAGGTGGATTTCCGCATCTCCACTCTCCCCACAGTTAACGGTGAAAAGGTGGTCGCCAGAATTTTAGATAAATCGGCGGGCATTTTAACTTTGGAACAGTTGGGCCTCAGAGGAAATGCTTTCAAAGTTCTAGACGAAAACATTCACAAGGCACACGGCATGATTTTGGTGACCGGTCCGACTGGCTCGGGCAAAACGACCACTTTGTATGCCGTCATTGATAAAATTAAAAATGTTGGCATCAATATTGTCACTTTAGAAGATCCGGTGGAATATCGCATACCGGGTATTAATCAAGCCCAAGTCCATACCCAAATTGGTTTTACTTTTGCCAATGGTCTGCGCTCGATTGTCCGCCAGGATCCCAATGTCATTATGATCGGCGAAATTCGCGATTACGAAACAGCTGACATGGCTGTCCACGCCGCTTTAACTGGCCACATTGTGTTATCGACTTTGCATACCAATGATGCCGCGGGCGCCATCCCCCGGCTGATTGACATGAAAATTGAACCATTCCTTGTCAATTCATCAGTCAACTGTGTCGTGGCTCAGCGGCTTTGCCGGAGAATCTGCGAAAATTGCAAAGAAGTTCTCCAAATTGAAAGTGGCGAAAAAGCTGCTGCCGAAGAAGCACTCAAAAATCTCCCTGCTGATGTCGAAAAACCCTCAAAAATCGAATTTTTCCACGGCAAAGGCTGCGATAACTGTAACGGCACGGGCTACAAAGGCAGAATTGGGATTTTTGAGATTTTTCAATTATCTGACGACCTTAAAGCCATGGTTGCTAAACGGGCTTCAGGCACCGAACTGGCGGCGCAAGCAGTTAAAAATGGGATGGTCACCATGAAGCAAGATGGGATTCTCAAGGCGATTGATGGTTTAACCACCCTTGAAGAAGTCTGGCGAGTCACCAAAGATTAATCAAAAAATCAAAAGGAATTAAGATGCAATATACCTACAGCGCCAAAAATCAAGAAGGCCAAAGGCTAACCGGCGTCATTGAAGCCGGTTCAGAAGTTGAGGCGGCTAAAATTCTCAAAAATCACCAACTTTTTGTTTTGGAAATAAAAAAAGAAAAAGCCGGTTTACCCGGCATGAGCCATTCGCTTAAAATTCCTTTTCTTTCGGACCGCGTTTCCTTAAAAGATAAAATCATTTTTACCCAGCAGTTGGCGATGATGATTAAAGCCGGTTTACCCTTGGTTGAGGCTTTTAGGGCCCTCGAGGAGCAAACGGAAAATAAATATTTTTCAAAAACCATTGCCGAGATTGCCAGCGAAGTCAAGGGCGGCCGGGCTCTTTCAGAGACCCTGGCCAAATTTCCCAAAATTTTTAATCAACTTTATATTTCCATCGTCCGCTCGGGGGAAAAGAGCGGCAAACTCGATGAAGTTTTAGAGCGCCTGGCCGACCAATTACAAAAAGACTACGACTTGATTGCCAAAATTAAAGCGGCCGTCACTTATCCAATTGTTGTCATCGTCGCTTTGGTGGGCATCGTCATTTTAATGTTAATTTTTGTCGTTCCCCAACTTAAAAGCATCTTCCAAGATTTGGGCGCTGAATTGCCGCTGACCACCCGAATTGTCTTAGGCGCGAGCGATGCCATTAGAAACTATTGGTATATTTTTCTGGTGGTAATTTTAGGCTTAATTTTTAGCCTTCGTTATTGGGCAAGAACAGCCACGGGCGGTCTTATCTGGGATAATTTTAAACTTAAAATTCCCCTCATTGGACCGCTGACACGTAAAATTTATATGACCAGATTCACGCGAACCATGGGGACTTTAGTGGCTTCAGGACTGCCCATGTTGGATATTATCGAAACCGTTTCAGGCGTGATTAACAATCGTCTCTATCAAGAGGCTTTCAAAAGAATTTCTAAAGATATTGAAAACGGCGTCCCGCTTTCCAGCGCCCTGGATAAACAAAAAATCTTTCCCCCAATGATTTATCATCTCGTGGCCATTGGCGAAAAAAGCGGTAAATTGGATTTTGTGCTTCTCTCCATGGCTAATTTTTTTGATAAAGAAGTCGAAACCACCACGGCCAATCTGGCAACTTTAGTTGAGCCGATTTTAATTATTATTATTGGAACCGGCGTCGGTTTTGTTGTCGCCTCGGTGATTATGCCGATATATTCCTTGGTCAATGCTATCTAAAACTATGAAAAAGGCTTTTTCTTTAATGGAAATGTTAATTGTGATGGCCATCATCGGCATTTTGGCCGCAACGATAGTGATGGGAATCAACAGTTTCCTACCCCATTGGCAACTTTCGGCGTCAGCCAGATTACTCACCAGCAAGCTCCGTCAAGCCCAAGAAGAAGCAGTGACGACCCAAAAACAACATCGGATTTATTTCAATTCCACTGTCCCGCCAGTCAGCTTTCAATTAGTGAAGGTCGATAGTGGCGATCAGGTTTTAGAAACCATCGCCCTGCCTAAGAATATTTCTTTGCAATTAAATATTGCCAATCCGATTACCTTTAGCGCTGATGGCGGTCCGGATACTAACGGCTCGCTAATTCTTAATTTAGGCGGGACGGGGAAAACCATTGAGATTTCGCCGGCAGGAATCATTAAACTCCAATGAAAAAACATTCAGCTATCACTCTCATTGAAGTTTTATTGGCCATTTTTATTTTAGAAATTGGTCTTTTGGGTATTGCCAGCTTTTATGCTTCAAGTTCAAAAATTGTCAAAACCGCGCGCAATGAAACCTTGGCTTCCAATTTAGCCAACGGGATTTTGGATAGCCAATTGGCCATTGCTTATGATAATTTAATCGTCGGCGCCGGCTCCAAAACAAGATATACCGATGATGTCGGTAGCCCATTCTATGATTGGCAAAAAAAAGTTGATATTAGCTATGTTGATGCCAATTTAGTTGAGCAACCGTCAGAGACCCATATGAAAAAAATTACGGTCACGGTTTATTGGCAAGAAGGCGGGAACGAAAAAAGTTTCCAAACTGCTTCAATCAAGGCGGAGCACTAATGATGAAAAAAATCCGAAATCCGAAATCCGAAATCCGAAAAAAGAAAGCCTTTACCCTAATTGAAATCTTGGCGGTGATTTTTATGTCCGCCATAATTGCGACTGCTGGTTACACGATTTATTCCATGTCTTATCAATCCTACAAGAGAAATATGGCCAGCGCGGAATTAACCCAAAATGCTCGAATCGCCTTAGAAAGAATGACGCGAGATATCAGGCAAGCGGTGGAAATTTTGACAAAGTTGCCGGCCGACCCTGATTCCGGGACGCCTCCTTCAGAGTTAAAATTCCAAGATGGTCATAATTTTTGGCCGGCGGGCGTCACTTCCCCCACCCCCTCGCCTTCACCCTCAGGCCAAGCGGTGGGGAAGATACAATATGTTACCTATTATCTCTCCGGAACTGACCTCCATCGAAAACTCAGCCACTTTGCTTTTGGCGGGCCCACCGACAATAACTGGGTTTTGTGGTCAACAATAGCTCCCGGTGGAGAAAAACCGACTGAATATACTGATTTGGATCAAATAAAAGCCGAGCGGGTAACGAGTCTACAATTTTGGGGAGAAGAAACCATCACTATCAATTTAGCTGTTTCCGACGGTACCACCACCTATCCATTTCAAACTCAAGTTTTAGGCAGAAACATCCAATGAGGAAATTTTCAATTCACAATTTAGACTTTTCCAACCAATTGAAAAATGGATACGTTACGATCGTTGTTTTAATTTTGATGATGGTTTTGGTCGCGGCTATCTATTTTTATGCTCATTCTTTATTTAGTGAGTTAACCATTGCCCGTAACAATAAGGGCGCGGCGGTGGCTTTTTCTTTGGCCGAAGCCGGAGTCCAGGAGGCCATTTATCGCGTTCAATATGACAGTAGCACGCGGGATAAATTTATGAACTCAAGCGACGGCGAGACAACATTTTCTCATACGCCGGCGCTCCTTTCTCAAGGTGGTTATTCAGTGACTATTCAAAACAACGCCAAGGCTTCAGCCATTGTCACTTCGGTGGGAACCTATCAAATCGGCGCTCTCCGAACTGCCCGGCGGGAAATCAAAGTTGGCATTGCCCAAGCGGACACTCCGCCTCCCTATCCTTATGATGGCGGAATTTATGCCAGTGGTTCGGGGGCCGGTTCTTCCATTGCCGATACTGATTTTTGGTATGCGCCGGTTAAAATCTATAATGGCGGCATTTTGAGCAATCGCGATATTAATTTTAAATTCGGCACAATTGTCAATGTCGAAAAAAGCGTTGAAGCCGGTGACGACGTTGTCAATCAACAGTCAACTGTCAATTGTAGCTGTCTAATTGAAGACGATGGCGACCCGGAAACTCCCCAATGCAGCGATAATCCCGGTTGTGTTCCCCTTGAAGGCGCGCCAGCCAAAGATATTCCGGCAATTGATTTCGAATCCTATAAGACTCAGGCCAAAAATCAAAATCAATATTTTACCAGCCAAAAAGATTTCAAAGATTTAATTCCCAAATCTGGCAGTCGGACTTTTTCGGGAGTAGTCTTTATTGACGGGCCTCTCGATATTGATTGGGCAAGGACCATCACCATGAATGGAGTCATTGCCGCTTCCGGAAGCATTACGATTACCCTAGGACAGCTTTTTGTTAATTTGCCCCCCGGCGGTGGGCCTTCGGGCGTCCTGAGCACGCGGGATGTGGTTATTGGCACCGACGGTAATTTTCAGGGCACAGGTTTAATTTACGCCGGCGATCGGACAGAAATTGATTCTTCCATCCCCTACACCCTTAATTTAACCGGCGGAATTATTTCTCGGCGGACCTGGGTCTCTGGTTTCCGCACGGTCAATATTCATTTCGATAGTAATGTTGTGAATACAACTTTGGCTCATCCGACAGAAACGCCGGTCATTGAAATTAATCACTGGGAGGAAGAGTATTAAAGCCGAAATATTAGTTGCCTAAAATAAGGAAAAATGATATAATCAAATTAGTAGGTATTCTAAGGAGGGATTTTTGTACGAAGGGATTTTGGGCTTAAGAAAACCAATTTTTGGTCTTGATATTGGCTATTCAACTTTGAAAGTGATGCAACTTAAAGGCGAAGGCGCCGGCGCTAAACTTTTGGGCGTGGCTGAGGTTCAAATTGAGCCCAAAACTTTGGGGAAAGATGGCATCAAAGACAAACAGAAAGCCACTGAGGCAATTTGGCTGGCAATGAAATCGGCCAGACCGTATCCCATTTCGGCGAAAATTGTCTCCGCCGCATTGCCAGAATCACTGGTTTTTACCAAATCAATCGATTTGCCAGCCATGAAAATTGAAGAAATCAATAAAAATATTCCTTATCAGGTCGGCGAATTCTTCCCGATTCCGGCTAATGAAATGTATCTAGATTGGCAAATTGTCGGCCAACTGCCGGGAAAAAACTTGATTGATGTCTTGGTGGTCGCCGCTCCCAAAAAAATTGTTGATTCATTTGCTGAGGTCATCAAACAGGCGGGATTGGAGCTTTCAAGTTTAGAAACCAAACCGGTATCAGTGGTCAGAGCCTTGATTGGCAAAAATGATCCCGGTCCCTATCTAATTTTAGATATTGGCGCCCAAACCTCAAGCATCATCTGTTTTGACCAAGCCACCATTAAATTGACTTCAACGATATCAAGTGGCGGCGATGATTTGGCTAAAGATTTCCAACCCAATATTAATAATTTGGCTTCAGAGATTGTCCATTTAATTAAATATTATCAAAATCGCATTGGTCAGGCGACAATTTTTCGCAAAATTATTCTTGCCGGCGGCGGCGCCAATATTCCGAACCTGGCTTTGGCCCTTGAACAATCGACCAAAATCAAAACCGAAATTGGCTGGCCGCAGATAAAGACAAAAACCTATAATCCGAAATTTGCCACGGTCATTGGTTTAGCGATGAAAAGAGTCTGAAATGATCAATATTAATCTTTTACCCCCCGAACTGAAGCTTAAGCGAATTGAGGCTAAACGTAATGCCTCCTTGATTGGGATTTGCCTGGTAATTGTTTTAGTTGTGGCTGTCATCGCCGTTATCGGCCGTTCGCTTGAAGCCACGGTGAAAGATAGACTTTCAGCCGCCAAAAGCGAGGTGGAGAAAAATACTGGCCAATTAGAAGAATCGAAAGATCTTGAAAATTTGGCTCTTCTCATCAATGATCGCGCCAAGACGACTGACACCATTAATAAAACTCGGGTCATTTGGTCTCAAGTGATTCAAGAATTGGCCAACAGTGCCCCCGCCGATGTTCAATTTGATAATTTAACGGCCAACAGCGAAAAATCTCCCAATTTTATTTTGCAGGGGAATACCACGACCGAAAGAGAAATCATTAAATTCAAAGAAAAGCTCGAAAATTCGCCGGTCTTTAAAAATGTCAATTTTAAAAATTCCAGCCTTCAAACCGACTCGACCACCCAAACGCAAAAGTTAAAATTTACCTTGGAGTTTGATTTAGAAAAAATAAATTTAACGGGTGCTGTTTCGGGATCAGCAGATTTTAAGAGGGTCCAATGAAAACCAAGCCAATTATGATTTTAGCCGTCACCGCCATTCTTATCGGAGCCATTAGTTTCTTGGCGATTAAACCAGTGGTCGTCTCGCTCTGGTCAGCCTGGAAAGATTTAGAACGGGCCAAAGAAGATCTCAGTCAGGTCGAAGAAAAGAAAAAAATTCTTGAAGAATTAAAGAAAAATCCCCATCTTGTCAATGTTGGTCAGATCGCTTCAAAATACATTCCTACCGATAAAGAATCGGGTGAACTGGTGATTGAACTCACCGCCATGGCCAGCGCCAATAATCTTAAAGTTGAAGAAACTTCAATGATAGAAACCAAACCCAGCAGTCAAACTTCGGAAGAAACAACGCCGGAAGCTAATAAAAATAAAACCCCCACCCCTCAGCCGAGCGCGAGCCAGACTTCTTCCAGCGGCGCCAAGGAAGTTGCCTTCACCATGAAATTATCAGGGACATTTACGGATTTTCTGAATTTTTTAAGAGATGTTGATTCGAGCAGCCGTCTGATTAGTCTTAAAACTCTCAGCCTCCAAATGACGGCAACTGCCGAACAATCCACTTTTACCGCTCAAATCGGCGGGGCGGCTTTCTACAAAAATGATGTCTCGCTCGCGAATACTTTAGACAATATTCGGGTTTCTGACGAAACTATCAAAAAATTTCTTAATTTGAAAACTTATGGCGCGCCCATAAACTTACCGGCGGAATCGGGCTTTGGGAGAACTAATCCCTTTGAGAATTACTAAATTATTCTAATTAACCTAAATGACCCAAAGAGTGAAAATTCCAAGCACCAAGCAACAAGCTCCAAACAATATTTAAGATCCGAATATTTAATGTTTTAAACCTTGGGATTTTGGTCATTGAAATTTGTTTGTAATTTGTTTGTGATTTGGAATTTGGTTATTGGAATTTTTCCTAATTGGGATTTATTTAGAATAATTAGGTCAATTAGAAATTTCGGCTATTTCTGGCCAATCGCATTTTTTATTTTGGCAATGACCTCGCCCGGCATGGTTTCCGATTTGACAATGTAATCGACGGCGCCCAGTTTTTTCCCTTGGACCCGGTCAACGTCTTGGATTAAAGCCGTCAGGACGATTACGGGAATACTCTTCAGTTCAGGATCGGCCTTCAATTCCTTTAAAACATCGAAGCCATTGACCTTGGGCATCATAATGTCTAATAAAATAACATCTGGTTTAGATTCGCGAATTTTTTGCAACGCCTCTTCGCCATTGGTGGCCTGAAGAATATTAAACCCCTCGGCTTTCATCCGCTCTTCATACATTTCTCTTAAAGTAAGATCATCGTCTACCAAAAGGATAGTTTTTCCTTCTTGCATAATATACCTCCAGTTTAATATATTCATCTACTATAATATAACACGCGACTTATTAGCTTATGTCAAGTAGTTATATTTCCCGCAACAGAAATTCGCAGCCCGAAACCAGCTTAAATTATTCTAATTATTCTAATTTCTAAAGAAATCCCAATTAGGAAAAATTCCAATAACCAAATTCCAAATCACAAACAAATTTCAATGATCAAAATTTCAAACTTTAAAACATTAAATATTCGGATCTTAAATATTGTTTGGAGCTTGTTGCTTGGTGCTTGGAATTTTAATAACTTGGGTCAATTAGGTTAATTTATTAAGGTTGGTTTCGGATTTAGGATTTACCTACTGGTGATATATTTCAGATAGAAAAAAAGGTCGCTGGCTAAAATTAAAATACAAATCAGAATTAAAAAGAAAATCACCAGCGGCGAGGGTTTTGCCTCCGCGGCTGGCGAGTTGGCAACGGCCGGATTGGCGCTCCCACTAAGATTTTGTCCGCCTGCCGCTGGCGGCTGGCCCAAATTAGCGCCCGGCGTAGCTCCAAAGGATTCAAATTGGACTTCTTGAACTGGCGGTTCTGTTTTGGGCGGCTCGGGCGGCGGGGCTGGCTTTGCGGCCGCCGGCGAAGGCTCGGGTGTGGTTTTGGGCGGTTCAGAGGGAATTTCAGGCGCTGCCGGTTTTACTGGCTCCTCCGGCGTGACTTTATGATATTTTTGCAAAACATTTTCGATTTTTTTAATCACATCCGCCGGCATGGCTTCAGATTTAATAATATAATCATCAGCCCCTGATTCAATCGCCTTGGTTTTATTAATATCGCGCATTAAGGCGGAAAGAATAATAACCGGTATATCTTTGGTCGCCGGGTCGCTTTTAATTGAAGCTAAAGCCTCGTAGCCATTGACCTTGGGCATCATAATGTCTAAGAGTACTAAATCCGGCTTAATTTGATGAACTTTGGCCAGCCCTTCTTCGCCATCGCGGGAAATTTCCACTTGATAGCCGGCCAGCTCCAAGCGCTCTTTATAGAGTTCAATGAGCATCTTATCATCATCGACCAGCAAAATTTTTGTCCCCTTTGGCATAATTTTCCTTTCGGGATACGAAAAATCCCCTCACTTTTTTGATTCCGATAATTATTAAGATCGACGATTTAATTGAAACTACATTTTAATTATAGCA
>Ga0078972_1009397_pt1 | contig 19321 bp, 16 predicted proteins | sample YelNatPaOPGAMG01_FD_67568 | JGI IMG/M metagenome (GOLD analysis project Ga0078972, IMG submission 67568) | Hot spring thermophilic microbial communities from Obsidian Pool, Yellowstone National Park, USA - OP-RAMG-01 (SPADES assembly) (version 2) | ecosystem: Environmental > Aquatic > Thermal...
GGAGGCGGACCATACAATCCCGCCCGCCCGACAAACGGCCCGAAGGGACGTATGTCGCCGGTCCGACTCCCGTTTCCCGCTCGATTCGGGAGGCGGACCATACAATCCCTTCCGCTCGACAAACGGACCGAAGGGACGTATGTCGCCGGTCCGACTCCCGTTTCCCGCTCTTTAGAAAAGGGCGATCCGGTTGGCGGATCGCTTTTTTTATTTAAACGATGGGGATATATCCCGCCAAGGAATAACCCCTCGAAGCATAAACAATCCACGAATAAAGAGGAACTAAAGTGGTCGTATCCAAACAAATTTCCCATCTTGAGAATTCAGCGGTTCAGTTGGTTTTATCCGTAGGCCGCGATGATGTCCGAGCCCAATATGACGAACTATTGGCGAATTATACCAAGAGTATTCAACTCCCGGGTTTTCGAAAAGGTAAGGTTCCCCGGGAAGTGATTGAAAGAAAGTTCGGTCCATCCCTTAAGGGAGAGGCCATGGGTCACATCATGGAAAAGGCCTTACAAACCGTGTTCGAGGAGGAGGACTTCCCCACGGACGCCCGCCCCCTCCCCTATTCGACCCCTTCGGTCAAGGAAGAACCGGCTTTGGATTTTGATAAGGATCTTTCCTTTAGCGTGACCTACGATGTGTTCCCCCCCGTAAAGGTGGAACAATGGAAGGCCTTAGAGGTTGAAGCTCCGGTCTGTCAGGTTTCCGACGAGGATATTGACCGGGAATTGGAAGAAATTCGGGAACGGAACGCCATCGTTTTGGACAAGGAAGAGGGTTTACCAGCCGCCAAGGGAGACGTGGTTACCCTTAGCTACGCGGAATTGGACGAAAATGGGGGCGTCGTACCCGGTTCACAAAGACAGGATTTTGTTTTTACCCTGGGAACCGGCGCGAATATCTACAAAGTCGATGACGATGTGGAAGGAATGAAGAAAGATGAAACCAAGGATATCGTAAAAACCTACCCTGCGGATTTTGAGGACGCGACCCTGGCGGGGACGACGAAAAAGCTCCGTATTACCGTTCAAGCGGTGAAAGAAAAAAAGCTTCCCGCTCTGGACGACGATTTAGCCCAGGATGTGAACGAAAAGTACCACAGCTTGGCGGATTTAAAGGCGGATTTGAAGTCTAACATGGAAAAGACCGTGGAACATCGGATCCGCGAATTGACCGTCCAAGCTCTTTTGGAAAAAATATTGGAAGCCACTCCGATAGTCCTCCCCGAATCGATGGTCCGGGTGGAGCAGGATTCCCGTTGGCGAAATATGGCCCGTCAATTTAACTCTACCAGCGAGCAGATGCTGAAGGTGTTGGAGGGCTCGGGAAAAACCTACGAAGCCCTGATGGAAGAATGGAGGCCCGACGTAGAAAGGGCGTTAAAAAGTCGCTTAATTGTGGAAACGCTGATTAAAGATCAGGGTATCAACGCCACGGAAGAAGAAGTGGAGAACGAAATGGCCTCCATGGCCGCCGGAATGGGAGTCCCGGTGGAAGAAGTAAAAAAACACTACGAAAAAGAAAATATGAAAGAATACCTAAGGGATGATATTCGGGAAAAGAAACTGTACGACCTCCTTATGGGGGAATCGAAAATCAAAAAGGGGAAAAAGATTAAATATCTGGACCTTTTGGGTAAGAATTAGGTAGATTAGACACATGAATGAACAAATGAATACGTTAGTGCCCATTGTGGTTGAACAAACGGGCATGGGGGAACGGTCCTACGATATTTATTCCCGGCTTTTAAAAGATCGTATTATTTTCCTCGACGGTGAAATTAACGATCTTACCGCCGATTTGGTGGTGGCCCAGCTTTTATTCCTGGAAGGCCAGGATCCGGAAAAGGATATTAGTTTATACATCAATTCCCCCGGAGGTTCGGTAACCGCGGGGCTCGCGGTGTACGATACGATCCAGCATATCAAGTGTAACGTTCAAACCATCTGCCTGGGCCAAGCGGCCAGTATGGCCGCCCTTATATTAACCGCCGGAGCCTCGGGAAAACGGATGGCCCTTCCTTCGTCCCGTATCCTTATCCACCAGCCCTGGGGGGGAGCCCAGGGACAAGCCAGGGATATCGGCATACAGGCTAAGGAAATTCTTAGATTAAAAAAAATGACCATAGAGTACTTTGCCAAACATACCGATAAAAAGGTAGAACAGATCGCCGAGGATATGGAACGGGATTTTTATATGTCCGCCGCCGACGCGGTGGAATATGGGGTAGTGGATAAGATTTTGACGAGGGAGAAACATGGCACGACTGCGTAACGGAACGAATAACCACGAACGGGCCTGTTCGTTTTGCGGAAAAAGCGCCGACATGGCCCGCCGACTTATAGCGGGGCCCAACGACGTGTATATCTGCGACGAATGCGTGGAAGTGTGCCGAAAGATTTTGGTAGAAGAGGATCAGGATCTTTCTACCCAATTCACGGGGGATATCCCCACACCGATGGAAATTAAACAATTTTTGGATCAATTTATTATCGGCCAAACGAACGCGAAAAAAGCCCTGTCCGTGGCGGTTTATAACCACTATAAACGGATAGCCAACCCGGCTAAAACCCCCGATGATGTGGAAATTGAAAAATCGAACGTTCTCCTTATCGGTCCCACGGGAACCGGCAAGACCCTCTTGGCGAAAACCTTGGCTCGGAAGCTAAAGGTCCCCTTCGCCATCGCCGACGCGACAACCCTGACCGAAGCGGGGTACGTGGGCGAGGACGTGGAAAACATCCTCCTCAAGCTTATTCAAAACGCGGGGGGTAATATAGCCGCGGCGGAACGGGGGATTGTGTATATCGACGAGATAGACAAAATAGCCCGCAAGGGAGAAAACGTCTCTATTACCCGGGATGTCTCCGGTGAGGGAGTTCAACAGGCCCTGTTGAAAATCATCGAGGGGACCATCGCGTCGGTACCTCCCCAGGGGGGACGCAAGCATCCAAACCAGGAAATGATCCGTATCGATACCACCAATATCCTCTTTATTTGCGGTGGAGCTTTCGTGGGTTTGGATAAATTTATCGAACAGCGGGTTACCGAACACCCCTTGGGCTTTGGGGCGGATGTCCATTCCCGGAAAGATAAAAATCTAAAGGAAATTTACGACGCCCTCCATCCGGACGATCTTATTCGTTACGGTATGATTCCCGAATTTATCGGTCGCCTACCCATAACGGTTAGCCTGGACGAATTGAAACGGGAAGACCTGCGGAGAATTATCACGGAGCCCAGGAACGCCATCATTAAACAATTCCAGGCATCCTTAGCCATCGACGACGTGGAATTAGAGTTTACCGAGGAAGCCATCGACGCTATCGCCGATACGGCCATTAAACAAAAAACGGGGGCCCGGGGACTACGGGCCATTGTGGAAAAGATGATGACCGATATTATGTTTGAAATCCCCTCCATGGAGGGTAAAAAACGGGTGGTAGTTACTAAGGATGTGGTAGAAAAATCTATCCGACCGGAAATTCATCCCCTGCAGAAGAGTGCATGAGTTTTCTTTCCGTTTTAAAAGGCCATCCGTCCTTGGACGAGCTCCCGCTGTTAAGCCTTCGGGAGCTCGTGTTATTTCCCCACACCATGATCCCCGTTTTCCTCACCTACAGCGGCGGTATTGCCGCCATCGAGGAGGCGCTTAAGCGGGATCAACGGCTATTTGCCGCCTGCCGAAGGGATCCCGCCTCGGACGACCAAACCTACGAAGAAGGAAGCGTCGCCCATATCGTACAACACCTGCGGCTTCCCGATGGAACCTATAGGGTGGTGATCCACGGGGAATACCGGGCCCGCATCACGGGTTCCCTAGAACGGGACCACGTTACCTTTGTCAAAACCAAGGCTATCGGGACGGTGGAAAAAATAGACGGCCCGGACACGGAATTGGAGGCCCTGAGTCGGGCGGTACAGAAGTCCTTTATCCAATACGCCGAGGTTTCAAAAAAAGTAAACGCCGATACGCTGTCGGCGGTAGAACGGGCCGACACGACGGAACAGTTGGCCAACCTCATCTGCAACGCCCTGGCTATCAAGGTGGAAAAAAAGATCCTCCTTCTGGGTATAGAATCCCCAAAGGAACGCTTAGAAACCATTCTCAGCACCCTGGAGATGGAGAATGAGATTATCGGGGTTCAGCGAAAAATAACGGGCAAAGTAAAAAGTCGAATGGAAAAGACCCAGCGGGAGTACATCCTGAACGAACAGCTCAAGGAGATCCACAAGGAACTGGGGGACCAGAACGGGGAAGACGACTTCGCCGAACTGGAGCGGGTTATCGAATCAAAAAACCCGCCAGCGGAAGTACTGGCCAAGGCTAAAAAAGAGATAAGCCGAGCGCGAAAACTCCAGCCCCTGTCCCCGGAAGCGGGGGTTCTACGGGGCTATTTAGAATGGATCGCCGACCTCCCCTGGAGTGAGGAAACCACCGACGCCCAGGACCTGGGGGTGGCCGAAAAAATCCTGGACCAGGATCATTTTGATATGCGAAAGGCCAAAGAACGGATCGTAGAATTTATCGCGGTCCGCCAATTGACGGCCGCCCAAAATACCACCGCCCCTATTAAGGGCCCCATCCTCTGTTTTGTGGGCCCCCCAGGGACCGGTAAAACCAGCCTTGGCAAATCGGTGGCCCGTTCCTTAGGGCGCCGATTTATCCGCATTTCCCTGGGGGGCGTGCGGGACGAGGCGGAAATCCGGGGACACCGGAAGACCTACGTGGGCGCCCTGCCGGGTAAAATAATCCAGTCCATGAGAAAAGCGGAAACCATAAACCCCGTATTCCTGCTGGACGAGATTGATAAACTATCCAACGATTTTCGCGGGGACCCCGCGTCCGCCCTGTTGGAAGTTTTGGATCCGGAGCAAAATTTTTCCTTCACGGACCATTATTTAGAGGTCCCCTACGATTTGTCCAGGGTGCTCTTTATCGCCACGGCAAATTCCCTTCATACTATACCCTACCCGCTTTTGGACCGGATGGAAATTATAGAGATTCCGGGGTACGGAGAACGGGAAAAATTACAGATTGCCAAACAATTTTTGGTTCCCAAGGAACTGGCCGAAAATGCCCTGGATAGGGCTTCCATATCCTTCCAGGACTCTGCCCTGTTGGACATTATCCGCTACTATACCATGGAATCGGGGGTCCGCGGTTTGGAACGGGAAATCGCCCGTTGCATCCGGCGGGTAGCCAAAGAGGCGGTCCATAGGGGGTACGGGGTTTCGGAGGGGAAGCCCATCGAATCCTTTAAGCGGCAGATCCGTAGGGAAAATTTGGAAAAACTCTTAGGCCGAAAAAAATACAAACTGGATGTGGTCTTTAAGGATGCTCGCATTGGGGTTTCCTACGGTTTAGCGTGGACCGAAACCGGGGGTACCATCCTCCCCGTGGAAACCGTCCGTTTTGAAGGTACCGGGGACTTCATCATGACGGGAAACCTGGGAGACGTGATGAAGGAAAGCGCCAGGACCGCCCTGTCGTATTTGCGAAGTGTGGCGGATCGGTACGCCTTTACGGTGGAAGACTTGGGGAAGACGGATTTTCATATCCACGTACCCGAAGGAGCCATTCCAAAGGACGGACCGTCCGCGGGGATTACTTTGGCCGCTTCGCTCCTATCCTGCCTCTGCGATGTTCCCCCCCTGCCAAGAATTGCCATGACCGGGGAACTAACCCTTACCGGGAGGGTTCTCCCCATCGGCGGGTTAAAGGAAAAATTGTTAGCCGCGATCCGTAACGGGATGGAACGGGTGATTATTCCGCGGGGAAACGAAGACGACCTGGAAGAACTGGATCAGGATCTTAAACAGACCCTCCGCTTAGATTTTGTCGAAACCGCCGAAGAGGTGTTTACGATTCTCTTTGGGGACCCCATACGGGCGGTCAAAGAAGGGTCTATCGCCCCGACGTCTCCTTAAGAATTTGGAAGGTCCGTTCGGCACAGCGATCCCAAGAAAAATTCCGCACCCGTTCCAAGCCTAAGCTTCGGCATTCCCGGTAAATATCCCGATTCGTCGTGATGGTGACCATCCGATCCGCCATATCCTCGGCGGAATCGGGATCAAAGTACAGGGCCGCGTGTTCCGCCGTTTCCGGAAGGGACCCTGCCCGGGCACAGGCGACCGGCACCCCCGAGGCCATTGCCTCCAGAACGCCCATGCCAAAACCCTCGTATTTCGAGGGAACGACCACAAAATCGGCTCCGGCGTACAGCTCGGGCAGGCTTTTTAAGGGGAAATGGCCGGTAAAAAAAATATCATTCCGATACTTCGATCGAGCGGCCGCCCGTTTTACCGCCTGGGCGCCCCCGCTATCCTTCCCTGCTAGAACCAGCCTGTGGGGATACTTGGTTCTCTCTTTAAAAATACCAAAGGCCTCTATCAGTTTGACATGATTTTTCATGGGATGGTCGATTCGGGAAACGTAGAGGATATAGGGTCGGCGGAAACTGAAGGGTTGAATCAAAACCACGCTTTCCTCGTTCCGCGGCCGGGGATAGAAGGCCTCCAAATCGATGCCGTTGGGAACTACCTCAATCCTCGATTCGGGAATCCGAAGAACTTCCACCAATTCCTGCTTTACCCAGGCGCTCACGGCGATGATTCGATCTAAGTTCCGCAATGAATTGGGCAACACCATCCGGAGCACCGCCCCCAAATGTTCCCGATTCCTCCGGGGTCCCGTGTAGGCGGTCATATCGTGAACCGTTCCCAGGGTCGGACAGGGGGACCGTCGGGGGAGCCTTCTATGGGCCGCGGGGAAAAAACAGGCCCCATAGTTTCGGGAACGGGCGAATTCGGGGTATTTGTACAGGTGCCACAGGGAATTGGCCGTAAGCCCCGTTCTAAAACCCTGGGATATAAAATCGATATCTTCGACGACGTCGGTAAAGGCGTATCGATCAAATTCCCAACCGAATAGCTCAAAGCGGGCTTCCGACCGGGGAAGCCTTTTTAACAGGTTGGTAAGATAGACTCCGATACCCGATTTGCCCCCATCGCACATAAAGGTGTCGATGCCTATAATCATCCGTCGCCTCCGTACAGACCTGGTTCCCTGGCGTAGCGTGGATTATAGCATACCAGGCCCCGGGGAAATTGAAAAGAGCGTTTTTCCCCCACTAGCCCTTGCGGCACAATATTTAGTGTGTTATACTTTAAAAAGTACGATAAAAACGCTATGGGTAGCGTAAAGTTATTTTTTCAAAATAATTTTTTATGGAATTGTAAGTTACGGCCCCGGGAAATGGGGTGTGGGAACCTTACAGGAAGAAGGAGTTTGCGGTGCGGTGTCCCCATTGCGGTAGTTTTGACGATAAGGTAATCGAATCCCGGACCCTGGCCAACGGAGACGCGATCCGCCGGCGGCGGGAATGCAACGGCTGTGGGTACCGATTCACCAGCTACGAACGGATTGAGGATAAGCAATTCATGGTGATTAAACGGGATGGCCGACGGGAACCCTTTGAGCGGGCAAAAATAGAACGGGGGGTCCAACGGGCCTTGGAAAAACGGCCCGTATCCCAGATGACCATTGAAAGCATCGTGAACGAAATCGAAGATTCCTCGGTTATCAAGGGCAAGGCCAACCACGAGATAAATTCCAGCGAAATTGGGGAATTGGTCCTGGAAAAACTGGGGGAGGTGGATCAGGTTGCCTACATCCGGTTCGCCTCGGTGTATCGGCAGTTTAAGGATTTAGAGGAATTTGTAAAGGAAATCCAAAAGTTGGGAGGGAAAAATTGAAAGAGGGTGTGTTTAGCCTTAAACAGGTGGTCAAACGGTCGGGATCCTTGGAAAGCTATAAGCGCCAAAAAATTGAAGCGGCCATTTCCAAGGCCTTCGTCGCTTCCGGTGTACCGGAATCTACTGCGGAAGGAAAAAACCAAGTACGCCCCATCGTCGATCGGGTCGAGGCGCTTATCCGGGAGCTGATGTCCCATCGGCACCCCCACTCGATTCCCGCCATAGAAGAAATTCAGGACCTGGTGGAGACGGCCCTTATAGAAGCCCAACAAACCGCCGTCGCCAAGGCGTACATCCTGTATCGGGCAAAACACGAAGCTATCCGGGACGCGCGGAAATTGATGCTCGACATCGATGCCACCATGGACGGGTACCTTCAACAGTCCGATTGGCGGGTTAACGAAAACGCCAACGTCAATTTTTCCCTCGGCGGGCTTATCCTCCATAACTCGGGAACCATAACGGCCAATTACTGGCTAAAAAATATCTACACCGAAGAAATCGCCCAGGCCCATCGGGAAGCGGATTTCCATATCCATGATCTGTCCATGTTTTCGGGGTACTGTGCCGGCTGGTCCCTCCGCGCTCTTATCCAAGAAGGCCTAGGCGGTGTACCGGATAAAATCACGTCCAAGCCCGCCAGGCACCTATCTACCCTGATGCAACAGGCGGTCAACTTTCTTGGGTGCCTGCAGAACGAATGGGCTGGGGCCCAGGCCTTTAGTTCCTTCGACACCTACCTGGCCCCCTTTGTCAAAGTGGATAACCTTTCGGACAAGGAAATTACCCAGTGCCTGCAGAGCTTTATCTTTGGGGTCAACACCCCCAGCCGCTGGGGAAGTCAGGCTCCCTTTACCAATATTACCCTGGATTGGACTGTCCCCTCGGACCTACGGGATAAACGGGCCATCGTTGGGGGGACGGAAATGGACTTTACCTACGGAGACTGTAAAGCCGAGATGGATAGGATCAACCGTGCCTTTATCCAGCTGATGCTGGCGGGGGACGCGGAGGGTCGGGGTTTTCAATACCCGATTCCCACGTACAATATCACCGCGGATTTTGATTGGGATAGTGAAAACGCCCAACTGCTCTTTGAAATGACATCCCGCTACGGAACTCCCTATTTTCAAAATTTTGTGAACTCCGATCTTAACCCCGCGGATGTCCGATCCATGTGTTGTCGGCTTCAGTTGGATAAACGGGAACTGCGAAAACGAGGGGGCGGCCTCTTTGGCTCCGACGAACTAACGGGGTCCATCGGGGTAGTCACCATCAACCTCCCCCGAATTGGGTACCTGGCCCAGAACGAGGAGGAATTCTTTACCCGTCTTGGCGACCTTATGGATCTGGCGAAGGAATCCCTGGTCATAAAGCGGAAGGTGGTTCAACGGCTCCTGGATGGGGGGCTCTTTCCCTATACCAAACGGTATTTACAAACCCTGGACAACCATTTTAACACCATCGGTCTTGTGGGCATGAACGAATGTTTGCTTAATTTTTTTGATAAAAACACCACCATTGCCACGCCGAAGGGACGGGATTTTGCCCTACGGGTCCTTACGTTTATGCGGAACCGCTTGGCGGATTACCAGGAAGAGACGGGGAGCCTCTTTAATCTGGAAGCTACCCCCGCGGAATCCACCTCCTACCGGCTGGCAAAGCACGATAAACAGCGGTACCCCGATATTAGTACTGCGGGAACCCAGGAACCCTACTACACCAACTCGACCCAGCTTCCGGTTATGCAAACCGAAGATATCTTTGACGCCCTGGATCTTCAGGAGGAATTACAAACCACCTACACCGGGGGAACCGTCTTCCATGGTTTCCTAGGCGAGGCCATAGATGATTGGCGCGCCTGCCGGGATCTGGTTAAATCCATAGCCCACAATTATCGAATACCCTATTTTACCATATCGCCCACCTTTTCCGTGTGCCCAATTCACGGCTACCTTTCGGGGGAACACTTTACCTGTCCCCGGTGCAAGGAAGAACAATCGGCGGAAATAAAAAAACGGATCGCCGAATTAGAGGGGGAACGCCAGAACCTGCTGGCGGTGGGCTAATCATCGTTCCATCAACACTTGGAAATCCAGGGATCCCTTGGGGGTCCCCTACCCGTGTACAGAAGGAGAACACCATGAGAGGTATCGCGGAAATTGAAAGGGAATTAGCGGAACTCCAGAAAAAGCTTGCGGAGGTGGAAGGAACGCCCACGGAGGTATACAGCCGCATTGTGGGGTATTACCGGTCGGTGAGGAACTGGAATAAGGGAAAGAGGGAAGAGTACGGGGAGAGGAAACTCTTTGATCTTCGGAGCCCTTCGAACCCCTCTACGGGCACAGCTTCTATCAGAGCGGCACAAAAGCCCCTCAGTATCACTACTTCAGTTAGTGAAAGTCCCGTATCCAAAGGCCCCCTGGTCTCCCATACCGTCGAAAAGCGGGGAGCTGGGGAAATTTCGTCGGCCCAGGGCCGCCTCATCCTCTTTGTCCGCCGGGCCTGCCCCAACTGCCCCGCCGCCAAGGCCGCCGCGGGGAAATTAGCCGTACCCCTCTCGCTGATCGACGCGGATACCGAACCGGGGCTGGAAGAGGCCCGGCGGTGGAACGTGTGGGGCACCCCTACGGCCATCCTCCTTTCCGCCGAGGGGCAAGAACTCTCTCGAGCCCAGGACGCCCCATCGATTCTAGCGTTTAAGGCCCTACTGGAAGGTAGGGCTCTGTCGGAGCTGAAAAACAACGCTTCGGGACTTTCAACCGCCGGGGCAACCAAAATTTCGGCCCTGCCTTTGGCCCAGGATTTGGATGCGGAACCGGTAAGCGTTGCCATCTGAGGTCCCTTCCATGATGGAAGTGCTGGTGGGGTTTAAAAAAACGAGCCTTGTGGATTACCCGGGGAAGGTCGCGGCCACGATCTTCGTCCCCGGTTGTAATCTCCGCTGTCCCTGGTGCCATAACCGGGAATTGGTGGAAACTTCACCGGAGGAACGGGATGGCCTGTCCCCCCTTTCCCAGGTTTTGGAACAGCTACAAAAAAGAAAAAAGGTTTTAAGCGCCGTGGTTATCACCGGAGGGGAACCCACGCTCCGTTCGGATCTGGGATCCCTGGTGGAGGAGCTACACCGAATGGGTTTTTTGGTAAAATTGGATACCAACGGTACCCTGCCTGACCGCCTGGAAAAGCTCTTTTCCGTTGCCGCCTCCAGACCCGATTATGTAGCCCTGGACCTCAAAGTGGCGCCCCAGCGGTACGGGGAACTTCTACCCCTGGACTTAGGAACGGAGGCCCCCCAGAGCCTGGGGGAACATACGGGGGGCGAAAACCTAAAACGTACCGCCAACCTGTTGGTACAGTATAGGATTCCCCACGAGTTTAGAACCCTGGTACTGCCGAGAAACCACGTTACGGACCGGGATTTGACGGCCCTCGCACCCCTGGTAGACCCCAGTCCCTGGTATTTTTCCGCTTTTCGGGGGGGAAACTGTCTGGATCCCCGGTGGAACGACCTGGAGGAACCGGATCAAGAAACCGTAAAAGCCCTGGCCGAGGGGGCAAAAAAATTGGGGAAACCCGTTTTTATCCGTGTTTCCCCATAACCAAACCCTAGCGGCAATAGGACTTGAACCTATGACCGAACGGATATGAGCCGTTTGCTCTACCGACTGAGCTATGCCGCCGTTTACGGTGAGTGCAATTTAGCAAAAAGCGCTTTCCCTGTCAACTAGAAATCCACCCCTCCGGCGGATTTTGAGGGGAGCCCACGGGGGCCTCCCCTGCGGGATTTTAGGCCCCCGAGGGCAGACAACGGACGGCTAAATCAGGTTGTGTTTTTTTGCCTCCACCCCTAGAGCTCCGTTCCAATAATGGAGGTTTACATAGGAATCCCGACTTTCCCTGTCATCGATTCGAGCGGCCCTCTTTTGTAGACGTTTAAACGCGATGCTCAGGGCGGTGTTCACGTCAATTTCGGCGATGGCGGAATTTTTGAGGACCCGGTAGTAGCCAAAGGAATACACGGGGTCCAGGGGATCGCACTCGGGAAGGTATTCGTCCTTTACCATGGACCGTAGGGTTTCTACCGCCTCGTCCGTGGATGGAGAAGGGGCCTTCGAACTATAGCTGAGGGCCAGGGCTCTATAAAAAAGGATCAATCTTTTTTGATACGAGGCCTGGGGAAAAACGAGGGCTTCGCATTGACTAAAGGCGCTCGTCCAGTCGGGTTGTTCAAGATTCACCAATTCCTTTGTAGATTCTGCCGTCAAAAGATGATCGGCCCAAGCAATAACGGCCCCATAATTTTTAGCGAAGAAATCTCTTTCCAACCTAAAAATGTCCCCATCCCCACCTTCGGGGGGTGGCGCCAAGGATTTTGACGGGTTGCGGTATAGGTCACAACGGTATAGCCAGGCTTGGACCAGTTTTTTTGCCAGCGGCACAGGGGTTTCGATGGTCCGCAAAATTTCCTGGGCTTGGTCGTACCTTCCGGTTTCAAAGAGCAACCGACCTTGGAAAAACAGGCACCAATCCGCCCAAGCCCTTTGTCCTACCCTCAGGGCCGCTTCCCGGGCCTGAATGGTATATCGTATGGCCTTACCCACGTTTCCGAACAGATAGTAGGCCACGGCGGAGTAATAAAGGGTTAGGCTGGCTTCTTCGGCGTCATCATTTTTATCCTTCGATTCCTGGGCAAAGGAAAAATAGTCCATCCCGTCGCTGATGCGACGGAGGGCCAGGTGAACTATTCCGAACAACCGGTAAATTCTCGCGATTCCCCTCCCTACGCCCGGTTGCTGAACCAATAGAAGGGCCCGCTTCAGCTGATCCTCCGCCTTTTTTATCTCCCCCCGTCCCAAAAAATAAGCCGCCTGATTCGCTACTATTACGGCGTTCGAGCGGGGAGACCAGGAGCCTTCCGGCAAGCTTTGGCTAAAGGCTTGATCCATTTCCATGGGACTACCATGCTGTAGGGCCCGCAACGTACGATACAAATATTCCAGCATTTCGGATCGGGAAAATCCAACGAGGGTGGAAAACGTTTGATCCCCGAGGCTCTTTTCAATTCCATCGACCGTTCCCCTCAGGGTATCCTGCATCACCGAATCCAACACCAGGTCCTCAGAAATGTCGCCCCCCAGGGCCGCCAACGCCCGGACCAGGCCAAAGGATGGCTGTAAACGTCCATCCGTAACTCGATCAAGCAGACGGCGACGGATAAGGGCCCGAAGGAGGGAACACCGATCCCCTAGAGCTGCTTCCGCCTCCTGGGCCCATTGGGGGAATCGAAATCGGATGTCTTCTCCATCGATTATGACACCCCGTTTTTCCAGCAATTGCACGGCCCGCTGAACAATAGCCCTGCTTTTCCCCTCTTCCGTAAAAAGCTCTGGAATTTCGTAGAGGGGGAAATAGGCGGCGGCCGTATGAAAAATGTACGCCACCTCCCAAAGGTCCTGGGTTAAATCGATCTTTGGAACAGGGGGGGAAACCCACGCTTCGTCGTTGGAACAAAATAGAATATCCCGTCCTGTCCAGCCTTCCAAAAGGGTTTCTACCGCTCCAGCTTCAGCCTGGGTAATCACCACGATACGGGCCTTGGGCTGGCGCAAAAGAACCAGGGATAATTCGGCCGCCAAGGCTAGAACAGGTTTTTGCGCATCCTCGGGATTTTCTAAAATTAAAATCGGGGATTTCGAGGTCCTACGGGCGGCTTCTCCGTAGGCTCCCCAGGCTTTTACGAGCAAATTTTGAAGGTCCCCCTTTGTTTTCTCGGTTGCTCCGTCCCTTAGACGGTCCGCCGAAAGGGTTTTGCAAAGTTCCTCCAGTTCCTTACGGGTCGGTTCATCCAGAGCCAATATATCCAAGGCTCCACAGACAGAATCCGCAAGGCAGGCCGCGTTATTCCCCCCCACCCCAAACCGAACAATCAGGGGAAAGAAGTAAGTCTCCGTTTTGTTCAGGTATTCCCGGAGGCTCGGCCATAGAACCGGTCCCGTTGTGGCCCAGGAGGGGGACCGCAGGAGAATTCCAGGAAGGGAATTTTCAAAAAGCCTATCGATAAAAAGGGTATCCCTTGGGGAGGGAAAAGAGGGGGAACTACCGGTGTTCGTTCCCGAATCCTCATCCCGGTTCTTAAGGATCCTTTGGTACGCCGGGAAATCGTCGGGCGGCGCATCGAATACCACATACCTTTCCAGGGCCTTCCGCACCGGTGTATCGCACCAGATGCCCCCTGGGTGGGGTAACCGGGCCAAAGAACGAACCAAGGAAGCCTCGTTTTTCTCCTGCGAACTGCGGACCACGCAGGCGTATCCAAAAAGTTCCTTTTCGGCGGCCCCAAGGGCCTCCTGAATGTGCTCTAAGGTCGTAGCCAAATCCAGCCAAAAGGCGATCAGGGTTTCATCAAACTCGGCCTTCAGAACACCGGCATTCCGATCAATTTGGCCTCCGGATGATGTAACCCAATGCCGTATCGTCTGATCCAGTTGCCTAAGCTGATGGGGTCTAGAACGCCGAAGTTGGGACTGAAATCGGAGAAAAAACAACATTTGAATCATACTACTAATCTTCGTCCAAAAGAGAAATAATGAAAAGGGACCCTTCAAAAAAAGTTCCACCCCGGGGCCTCGTAGTTTGTCGGCCCCTTCCGGGCCGCCTTAATGGTATCCCCCTGGCATCCGGGGGACCGGAACAGGCATAAGCCCCCTGGACAGTCTTTATAAGGGAAGTATGAGACAATTCTAAAAACAATTGGTTTTTAGAGGACCCTCAAGTATTGCATAAAAATACAGAAATACTGTATATCTATCCATATCATAGGAGGCAGTATGAATCCCTCGACGTTGAAAGGTCGGTCTCTTCTTTCATGGAAGGACTATTCGGATGAGGAAATCCGGTATTTTCTCGGGCTATCCAAACAGGTAAAGGCGGAACGGTACCGGGGAGAGCGACCCCAGCGTTTTGTGGGAATGACGGTGGCCCTTATTTTTGAAAAACGTTCTACCCGGACCCGGTGCGCCTTTGAAACCGCCTTTGGAGAAGAGGGGGGCTATCCGGTCTTCCTTTCCACCCAGGATATTCAATTAGGGGCCAAGGAATCGGTGGAGGATACGGCCCGCGTTTTGGGTCGTATGTTTGACGCTATTGAATTCCGGGGTTATAAGCAATCCACGGTGGAAACCCTGGCTCGCTATTCGGGGGTACCGGTGTACAACGGTCTGACGGATACCTACCATCCAACCCAGGTATTGGCGGATATTATGACGTTGGAGGAAGCCTTTGGAGATAGCCGGGGAAAAACCCTCTGTTTCGTGGGAGACGGAAGGAATAACGTGGCCCGATCCCTCATGATTATCTGTTCCAAGCTGGGGATCCACTATACGGTTATTACCCCCAAGGCTCTGTTTCCAGACCAGGAACTACAGACCCTCTGCGCTCCCTTTGCCCGTGAATCGGGGGCAAAACTTACGATTACCGAAGACACTTCGGCGGTCGCTGGGGCCGAAGCCATTTATACGGACGTATGGGTCTCCATGGGAGAGGAGGCGGAACGTTCTGAACGGCTTAAAATTTTGGATCCCTACCGGGTAACGGGGGAGCTGATGAAAAGAACCGGCCGACCGGATACGATTTTTTTGCACTGTCTCCCTGCGGTTAAGGGAGAAGAGGTCAGCGCCGAGGTTATTGACGGTCCCCAAAGCCGGGCGTGGGACCAGGCGGAAAACCGAAAGCATACGATAAAAGCGATAATGCTGGCGACCCTAGGTTTGGTGAACCGATAACCGGCAGGGTTTTGACAAAAAGAGCCGGGGACGTTGAAAGATTGGGGGTTTTTGAGAAAGAACGCTTGCGAAGCGGCGAACCTACGATTATACTCTTAAGGTGTACTTTGAAGATTCAGGGAGGAACCACTTGAAGACGCATAGATGGCTAGCTGTTGTATTCGGCGCGTTGTTATCCGCCATGCCTCTTATGGCGCAAAACGCACCTACCAATGAAGGCACGAACCCCCAAGATTGGTCATCGTATTATTATGTCAACGTCCCGATCGAAAAGATTTATCCCCACCGGTTAGGGTACGTGATCGTTTATAGGAAAGGCAATACGGATATGGCCACCCTATACGTTCCCTTGGCATGGTTTTCAAAATCCGACGGAAAGGGGGATATCATCGATTTGAACGTGGATAAAACCTGGCCATATTTTTCTGTCTTTTACAAGGACGGAAAGTTTGACCATATCCGGCTTTTTTTACGGAAAAATTTTTCCCATCCCAGTTGGGGGAACCTACCCCAGGGAACCGATCTGGATTCTAAATTTAATATACAGGAATTAAATCCGGAATATTAACCGATGGAAAAAAACACTCTGGAACGCGTACAAAAAGCCATCCGAGAAGAGGGCCTGGACGGATGGCTTTTTTGGAATTTTCATCACCGGGATCCCCTATCGGATGAAATTCTTGGGGTTTCGCTGACTTCAACCAATTCTCGCCCCTGGCTGTACGCCGTCCCCGCCGATGGGGAACCGATAAAAATTGTCCACGCCATAGAGGCGGGGATACTCGATAGGCTTCCCGGGCAAAAAAGGCTATACGCCGGTAGGGACTCGTACCTGAAGGAACTTTCGCCCCTAGCATCGAAGCGGTGGGGGGTACATACTTCCCCCGAAATTACGGTGCTTTCGTATATGGACGCCGGTACCGCCGAAACGCTCACCCAAGGGGGGCTTATCCTAATCCCCGCCCTGGCGCTTATTCAGCGATTTAAGGGTCTCCTGGCGGAACAGGGTATCCAGAGTCATGAAAGAGCCGCGGCCCACCTCTATCAAATCGTGGACCGGGTTTGGGATCGAGTTCGTCACGCTTACCGAAACGCCCTAGTTCTACGGGAAGGGGACCTACGGGATGAAATTCTTCGGGAATTTGAAAACCGTTCCCTCATCACCGATCATCCGCCCATTGTGGCGGCGGGAAAAAACGCGGGGGATCCCCACTACGATTTTTCGGATTCGGGAAAAATCATCGAACGGGGAGAGGTGATACAACTAGACCTTTGGGCCAAAGAAAGATCCGATTCCTCAATCTACGCCGACATTTCTTGGGTGGGGGTCTTTGCCGATGGCCCCCAAAGCACCGTAAAACAGGCCTTTGCCGATCTCGTAGCCGCTCGAGAAGGGGCCTTGAATTTTATTGCCGAGGAATTGCGAAAATCGAACCGCCCCTCGGGGGCCCAGGTGGACCAGGTTACCCGAGATTATTTGATCGATCGGGGGTATACTGGGGCCCTGCGGCATCGTACGGGCCACGGCATCGATACGGAATGCCATGGTTCGGGGGTCAATATGGACAGTGTGGAGTTTCCCGACCCCCGATTGTTATTGGAGGGTTCCTGTTTTTCCCTGGAACCGGGTATCTATTTTGAAGATTTTGGACTCCGTACGGAGATAGACGTATACATCCATGAGGGTCAACCAAAAGTTTCGGGCGGAAATCGACAATTTAGTCTATTAACCTGTTGATAAACCGGTGACCCACGGACGCACAAACGAGGTATCCATGACTCCCCTTCCTGTTCCCCAGGAACTTCTTGATTTTATCCGTTCAGGCACAAAATTTCTCGTGGCAGGCCACAAGGAAATCGACGGCGATTGCGTGGGCAGTCAGCTGGCCCTGGACTCCTTTTTACGGCGGCTGGGAAAGATCAGCATTCCCTGTTCCTCCGGTCCCTTTAAACGGCCGGAAGTTATTCCCTACCAAAACCGCTTTGTATCCCAACTTTCCCCATCGGACCTCGCGGAAAGCCGGGTAATCGTGACCGACTGTTCCATGGCCGAGCGGATCGGCGACCTGGAAGAACAAATAAAAGGTCTTCCCACGGCGGTCATCGACCATCACGCCTCGGGCAATCCCTTTGGACAGGTAATCTATATCGATCCCCACGCGCCATCGGTTACCTTTATGATCCAAGGAATTATTGAATCCTTTGGTATGAAGCCCACCAAGGAAGAGGCGGAATTGCTCTTTTTTGGGCTTTGCACGGATACGGGATTTTTCAGGCACCTGGATGATCGGGGAGCCGAAGCCTTTGAGTACGCCGCCCGAATGATTCGCTCGGGGGCTAACCCCAAGGCCACCTTTCAAGCTATCAACGGCGGAAAAAGCCTCGATTCCCGAATCTTAATGGGACGTATCCTGACCCGCGCGGAAAGCCATTTTGGGGGCAAGCTGATCCTTTCTACCGAAACGCTGGAGGACACGAAACAATTTGGGCTCCAGGGCCGGGATTCCGATTCCCTGTACCAACTGCTCCAATCGGTGGCTGGAGTAGAAGCGGTAGTTTTGATCCGGCAGGAAACGGAGGACCATTGTTCCGTGGGCCTGCGTTCCCGTCACGAGGTGGATGTGGCGAGTATTGCCGCCCGTTTTGGCGGCGGGGGACACAAACAAGCGGCAGGTTTAAACGTCCCGGGGCTTATTCCGGAAATACGGGAAAAACTGCTCCAGTCTTTTTCTCAGTACTTCGACGAAGGTTGAACAAAGCGCAGAACGGGTAGATTGTCGTACCTGCCTCTCCCTTATTGCATGGTTACCCTCATCAATTATGTAGTTAAGTACCTCCATCTTTTTCAGATTAAGGTGCCTTTTCGTGGTACACGTGGAAGCGATTGTTAGCCGATTTTTCTAATTTTACGGGATAAATTTCTTAAGCTCAATAGTTGGTATAAATTTATAATGCTTGTCATTTGCGGTTAGCAATATTTCGCCATTCTGAACAACGGTTGCGGCAATTAGTCCATCTGCAAACATCATGGAATGGCTTAATCCATATTCTTGAATATAAAACATGGCTCTTGAAGATATTTCTTTATCTATTTGAATTATATTAACATTCCATTTCTGTATTTGCTTTTGAAACTTCTTCATTTCTTCCTTATTTTTCATTCCCTGCACTAATTCTATGTATGTTACTACGGATATAGAAAAGGGTATATTTGATTCAACTGTTTTTTTTGATGCCTCATTCCCTCGTAGGTACCAAATGAGAACATCAGTATCTATTATCAATATTGGCGTCCTTTCCTAAGGTTCCGTACCTGTTCTTCAACAGTTTGAATAGCATTATAATTATTCCACATTCCAAATATTGTAGTATCATCATCATTTATGATGATGGGTTTAAAAGGTACAATTTTTGCCAGAGGTTTCCCCCTGTAAGTGATAGTAATTTCTTGTCCTATAGTTACTTGCTCGATTATCTTTCCAGGTTGAATCCTTAATTCCTTTGTAGTCACTTCCATTTTCAAACACTCCTTGTGTACACATTGAAGTGTACACTTAAAGCATAAAATAGGCAAGAGCATTCTTAAATTATTTGCTCCGCGAAGCGGAATCGAAATCTATCTTGACTTATTTTTTGTACCCCCATCAATGATGTGGTTGAGTACATCCATCTCTTTCAATTTAAGGTGCCTTTTCGTGGCACACGTGGAAGCGATTGTTAGGACAAAATTCTTAATCCATATTTTTTGTATTTTTCAATTTCACCATCAATTG
>Ga0078972_1009399_pt1 | contig 19319 bp, 14 predicted proteins | sample YelNatPaOPGAMG01_FD_67568 | JGI IMG/M metagenome (GOLD analysis project Ga0078972, IMG submission 67568) | Hot spring thermophilic microbial communities from Obsidian Pool, Yellowstone National Park, USA - OP-RAMG-01 (SPADES assembly) (version 2) | ecosystem: Environmental > Aquatic > Thermal...
ATAGAGCGGAATTAGTAGAATTAGCCAAAAAAATCGCTAAAGATTTAAAGAAAAGTTTTTTTACCGTTTATGATGATACCGCAGCCATCGGAAAACTTTATCGCAGGCAAGATGAGGTAGGAACTCCCTTTTGTGTAACTGTAGATGTAGAATCTTTAAGTGATAAAAAGGTAACTGTAAGAGATAGGGATACGATGTTACAGGAAAGAATTGGAATAGATAATTTAAAAAATTATTTAAGAGAAAAACTGATTCAGTAGTGAGGGTTAGGAGTTAGGTAAGTTAGGAAGTTAGGTAAGTTAGGAAGTTAGGTAAGTTAGGAAGTTAGGTAAGTTAGGAAGTTAGGTAAGTTAGGAAGTTAGGTAAGTTAGGAAGTTAGGTGAGTTAGGGAGTTTAGGTGAGTTAGGAAGTTAGGTGAGTTAGGTGAGTAAAAAACGAAATTAACGAAAATAACGAACTTAACGATAGTAACGAAATAAAAGAAAGGAGGGAGCTTAAAGATGGCAAAGAAGTATGTTTATTTCTTTGGAGCGGGTTTTGCCGAAGGAAATGAAAAGATGAAGGACCTTTTAGGAGGAAAAGGTGCAAATTTGGCAGAGATGGCTGGGCATAAGGATTTAAGACTTCCGGTTCCTCCTGGATTTACTATTACTACGGAGGTTTGTACCTATTATTATAAACATAATAAAAAGTATCCTCCCGGATTAAAGGAACAGGTAGAAAAAGCATTAAGAAGAGTAGAAAAAATTATGGGAAGAAAATTTGGGGATCCGGAAAATCCTCTTTTGGTTTCTGTGCGTTCCGGAGCACGCCGATCAATGCCCGGAATGATGGAAACAGTTTTAAATATCGGATTAACTACTAAAACTATTCCGGGATTAATAAAACAGAGTGGTAATGAGCGTTTTGTTTATGATGCCTATCGTAGACTTTTAATGATGTATTCGGATGTGGTGATGGAAAAAGCAGGCGGGATTGAACCTAAGGATGAGGAATCAGGGATCCGCAGGCAATTAGAAAAGATAATGGAAGAAATGAAAAAACAAAAGGGCTACAAATCTGATACTGACCTCACCGTTGATGACCTAAAGAAATTGTGTGAGCTATTTAAAAAGAAGATCAAAGAAGTTTTGGGAAGAGAGTTTCCTGATGATCATAACCAACAGCTCTGGGAGGGAATCGGTGCGGTATTTGCTTCCTGGCAGGGAAAGCGTGCGGTAAGTTATCGCAGGATCGAAGGTATCCCTGATGACTGGGGAACCGCCTGTAATGTGCAAACTATGGTTTTTGGAAATATGGGTAATGATTCTGCTACGGGTGTTGCCTTTACTCGCAATCCCGGAACCGGTGAGAAAAAATTCTATGGTGAATATCTGATCAATGCCCAAGGAGAAGATGTGGTAGCAGGAATCCGCACTCCTGCACCCATAAATGAATACTCCAAATCAGAATATAATAAAGATTTAATTACCTTAGAGAAAGCAATGCCTAAGGTATATAAAGAACTTTTTGAATATCAGAGGCGCTTAGAAAAACACTACCGTGATATGATGGATATTGAGTTTACTATTGAAAAAGGAAGACTTTTTATGCTTCAGTGTCGGGTGGGGAAACGTAATGGTCCTGCAGCGGTAAGGATGGCTTTAGAGATGTATAAAGAAAAACTTATCACTAAAGAAGAGGCAATTATGCGGGTAACTCCTTCCCAATTGGATGAGTTACTCCATCCAATTATTGATCCAAAAATAGAGGCGCAGACTAAACCGATTGCTAAAGGACTACCTGCCGGGCCAGGTGGTGCATCAGGGCAAATTGTTTTTACTGCTCAAGATGCAGTGGAATGGGCAAAACAAGGAAAGAAAGTAATTTTGGTAAGAGAAGAGACCAACCCCGAAGATGTAGAAGGAATGCGGGCAGCAGAGGCAATCTTGACTTCCCGCGGTGGAATGACTTCACATGCAGCATTAGTAGCCAGAGGTTGGGGTAAATGCTGTGTAGTGGGTGCTAGCGGTATTACGATTGATTTAGAAAGAAAAGAACTTAATGTCGATGGAAAGGTTTTAAAAGAGGGAGATTTTATTACCCTTAACGGAACTAAAGGTAATGTTTATGAAGGAAAACTTCCGATGATGGATGCTACTGAGGAAAACAAATTACTGTTAGATTTCTTAAAACTCACTGATGCGGTGAAAAAATTAGGGGTGCGCACCAACGCGGATACTCCTTCGGATGCACTTAAAGCAAAACAGTTTGGCGCAGAAGGTATTGGACTTTTTAGGACGGAGCATATGTTTTACGGTGAAGGTTCAGAGAAACCTTTGTATCTCTTGCGCAAGATGATCTGTTCTTCTACCAAAGAAGAGAGAGAAAAAGCTTTGGCAGAACTTTTCCCTTATATGAAGGAAGATATAAAAAAGACCTTGGAGGCTATGGATGGAATGCCTGTGGTAATCAGGCTTTTAGACCCACCTTTACATGAGTTTGTTCCCAAAGATGAGGAAAAACTTAAAAAATTAGCCCAGGATTTAGGGATAACTTTAGAAGAATTAAAGAAAAGGACTGAAGTTCTTCATGAAGCCAATCCTATGATGGGGCATCGGGGTGTGCGTTTAGGGGTTACTTATCCTGAGATTACCCGTACCCAGGTTAAAGCAATCTTTACTGCTTCTGCAGAACTAATTAAAGAAGGGAAAAATCCTTATCCTGAAATAATGATTCCCGTAGTTTCTGATGTAAAAGAATTAAAGATACAGAAAAAAATCGTCGATGAGGTGTACCAAGAAGTTTTAAAGAAATACAATCTTAAAAAAATAAAATATATGTTCGGTACAATGATGGAGGTTCCCCGTGCCTCTTTTGTCGCGGATGAATTAGCGGAAGTAGCAGAATTTTTCTCTTTTGGGACAAATGACTTAACGCAGATGGGTTTTGGATTCTCGCGTGATGATATTGGAAGTTTCTTGCCCAGTTATTTAAACCAGGGGATACTTTCGGATGATCCATTTCAGACGATCGATCCTAAGGGGATTATGGAGTTAATGCGGATTGGAATTGAGCGGGGAAGAAAGGTGCGTAAAAATTTGGAAGTAGGGATATGTGGTGAACACGGAGGAGAGCCGCGTTCCATAGAGATCTGCCACAATTTAAATTTAGATTATGTGAGTTGTTCTCCTTTTAGGGTTCCGATTGCAAGGTTAGCTTCAGCCCAGGCAGCAATAAAAAGTAAATGGAACCGATAAAGGCATATTTAAAAGAGATAAAAAATATCCCTCTGCTTACTCCTGAAGAGGAGATAGAACTCAGCAAGCGGGCGAGAAAAGGAGATAAAGAAGCACGGGATAAGATTATCCGAGCTAATTTACGCCTGGTGATCAATATCGCTAAAAGATACACTCATTTTGGTATCCCTTTAATGGATTTAATTGAGGAGGGCAATATTGGTTTGATGCGGGCGGTAGATAAGTTTAACCCTCGCAAAGGTTTTCGTTTCTCTACCTATGCTGCCTGGTGGATAAAACAGAATATTACCCGGGCGATTGCTGAACAACAGAAATTAGTGCGCATCCCCGTTTATATGAATGAATTGCTGAACCGATGGAAGAAAACTGAGGAACAGTTAACCCATCGTTTAAGAAGACCACCTACCCCTCAGGAAATCGCCAAAAAGATGGGTTTACCTAAGGAGAAAATTGAAGAGATAACTTCTCTGTTGTCTACCACCACCTTATCTTTAGAAACACCTTTAGGTGAGGATGAGGAAAGCGAGGTAAAAGATTTACTTCAGAATCAGCAGGCGGTATCTCCGGATAAAGACCTTTCCCGTCTTATTGACAAGGAAAGGATAGATAATTTATTGGAGAAAATGTCTCCGCGGGAAAGAGAAATTCTCGATATGCGTTTTGGAATTATGGATGGTAAAGTTTATACTTTAGCCCAGATTGCGAAAAAATTCGGTATCTCCCGGGAAAGGGTACGGCAGATCGAGGAGCAGGCTTTAAAGAAATTAAGAAAATTTGTAAAGGAACAGGAGGGAAAAGAATTAAGATAAAGTAGGTAGGAGTTAGGGAGTTAGGTGAGTTAGGTGGGTTAGGGAGTTAGGAAGTTAGGTGAGTTAGGTGAGTTAGGTGAGTTAGGAAGTTAGGAAAAAGTAGTGAGTAGTGAGTATCGAGTAGTGATGGGTTAGGTATTAAGGTTTTAAGGTATTTAGGTATTAAGGTGTTAAGGAATAAGAGAAGAGATTTTAATAAAAACTATACGCTAAACGCTATAGCTATCCGCTATTAAAAAGTAGTCAGTAGTGAGTAGTCAGGTGTTAGGTAAGTTAGATGAGTTAAGGAGGAGAAGATTTATGGAGAAATTAGATCTTAAAAAATATATCCGCAGTATTCCTGATTTTCCTAAAAAGGGGATTCTTTTTAGAGATATCACCACTTTACTTAAACAGAAGAAGATTTTTAAAAAAGCGATAGATTTATTGGCAGAGCATTTTAAAGATAAAAAAATAGATTATGTAGTGGCAGTAGAATCAAGGGGATTTATTTTGGGAGGAGCACTTGCTTATAAGTTGGGAGCAGGTTTTATTCCGGTAAGAAAAAAAGGAAAACTCCCCTATAAAACAGTTTCAACAACTTATGAATTAGAATATGGAACCGATACCTTAGAGATGCATCAGGATGCTTTATCTAAAAATGCAAAAGTTTTAATATTAGATGACCTTTTGGCTACAGGTGGAACTGCAAGAGCGGTAGCAGAATTGGTAGAGAAATTTAGAGCAAAAATTATTGGGATTGCTTTTTTGATTGAGTTAGTAGATTTAAAGGGAAGAGAAAAACTAAAAGATTATCCGGTTTTTTCTCTGATTAAGTTTTAAAATTGCCCCTGTAGCTCAATAGGATAGAGCAGGGGCTTCCTAAGCCCTGTGTTGGGGGTTCGATTCCTCCCAGGGGCACCAGACTACGCTTGCAAGTAAGCGATTCTTACGAAGTAAGCTTCGTCTGGTAAACCAGACTACGCTAAGCAGGTAAGTGATTCTTACGAAGTAAGCTTCGTCTGGTTTCTTATAAGGAAGCGAACCCCAAAAAGGGGATTATGCCGAATGTAGTAAAAACAAGAAGTAACAGCATCGGCATCCCGAAGGTTTTATTGTCTTGAGTTACTCCATTCGGGATTAAGGGGAAAAGACCGTTTTCCCCTTAAGGTTGTTCTTTAAGATTATAAAAGGAAGGGGTGACAAGGAGCGTAAGCGACTGCCAGAGGGGAAACCATAAGGTTTCCCTATGGGGAGCGAACGTAAGTGAGCGACGGGTTCGATTCCTCCCAGGGGCACCAGACTACGCTAAGCAGGTAGTTATTCAGGTGTTAAGGTGTTTAGGTTTTAAGGTATTTTAGGTATTAAATTAAGGTGTTAAGAAAATAAAAAAACTATACGCTAAACGCTATCCGCTATTAATAAGTATAGGGTATTGAGTAGTCAGGGGTTAGGTAAGTTAGGAAGTTAGGTGAGTTAGGGAGTTAGGGAGTTAGGTGAGTTAGGGAGTTAGGAAGTTAGGAAGTTAGGTAAGTATATGTAGTATATAGTATTTAGTATATAGGGCAAGTTTTAAATGACAAGGTTAAAAAATTCAAGGCACAAAATAAATCTTAAGTATTGAGTATAGTAAACGAAATTAACGAAATAAACGAAATTAACGATATTAACCTTAAAGAAGTAGGTAGTAGATAGTAGTTAGGAGCTAGAAGTTAGAAACAAACACGAACAAAAGGAGGTGATTGATGAAAAGATTTTTTTTATTTGTCTTTTTAATAACATTATTATTCCTTCAAGGATGTAGTTCTCTTCCTAAAGGAGAAAATCTTTCTTCACCTAAAATACTGGAACCCTCTACAAATATAAAATTTGCAGATATTCCTATACCGAGTGGTTTTAAACCATTACTTCACGATTCCTATTCATTTCAGACTTCTAATGTAAGGGTAGCGGTGCTTAAATATAGCGGAAGACCTGATGCGGAAAGAGTATTTTTATTTTTTAAAGAACAGATGCCCCTCTATGGTTGGAACCTTTTAAACACTATTGAATATGGAAGGCGTTTACTTAATTTTGAAAAGGAAAATGAATCCTGTATCATTACTATAGAACCTAAAAAATTAAGTACAGAATTTATCATCTCATTAGGTCCGAAGCAGACTATTTTAAAAAAAGAGCAAACCCCTATAAAATAATTCTTTTAAAATACATAAATTTTTCTTGACAAATCATTAAATAAATCATACTTTATATATATGAAATATATAATTTTATCAGTATTAATTATTAGTTCAAATATCTCCTTCTGCTTCTCTCAGGATTTAGGTGCGGATTATCTCTGTCAAATAGGCATATCTTTATATAAAGAGGGAAGATACCAGGACGCTCTTCAGGAATTTAAAAAGGTTCTTTTAGTAAATCCCCAGCATAAAGTTGCCAATGAGTATATCAAAAAGATAGAAAATCAACAAAGGCAAGAGATTATTCAACTTAGTTTAGAAAAAATAGAAGAAACGCTAAGACCTCCCATAGAGTCTTCCCAAAAAGAAGAGAAAAAATATATAGAGCAATTTAAAGAGAAAGAAAAAGAAAAGCCACCTTTAAAAATCACCGGAGAAGCAATCTTAAGTTTAGGGGTAAATTCAGAAGATGTGATTTGGAAAAGGGCAAATGCAGATTTAAATGAAAAAAACTGGCGCATCTTAGATTATCAAGCTTTTAATAGAGGAATAAATACTTATGACCCAAGGATTTATGACCGACTAAGATTAAAATTAGATACTTTAAATAATGAAGGTTTAAATTTTCACACTAATATTGCAGTTGACCCGTGGAGTTTTGTGGGAAAATCAGAAAAGATAACGGTTGCCAGTGGCTGGGGTGATACTGCAGAAATAGAATTAAAATATTGGGCAAATACGGGTTATACCATAAATGAGTCGGTTTATACTACGCGTTTAGGAAATTCATTTAATCTGCCGGAAATTAAAGTAGATGATAAATATACCCATCCGGTAAGTGTTACAACCTCGGGTTGGTGGCCATCCTATGATCAATTCAATATTCCTGCTTTAAAAATTCAGCGTGAATTTAAACCTCTAAGAGAGCTTTGGTTTGATTATCAAAAGGAAAATATTAAATTTAGATTTTTCCCTTTAGGATTACAAGATCAGGCTTTAACTTCCGATGATCCATTAAGATTATCCAATAATCATATCTGGTGGGAGGAAAGCCCCTGGCTTTGGAGTTGGAAAAGAGGAAATTTTAATTCCGGAGCATCTCCGGTTGATTTTACCAAAGGATATTGGGATGATAGTTTGGCTTTCTTTACCCGTGATAGCGATGGCACAAGACTTACCTTTTTAAGAGGCCTTTCTTTTGAGTTTAGCCCGCAAGAAGAGACCATCTTTTCTTCTGTTTTTGCTTCTCCTTTAACCTTATGGCAGGATTATGATTATTTTGATAGTTTAGCTTCTGCAAACCGACTTAAGCATAGATTTAGTGAGAACTTTCAATTAGGTTTTCTTTATACCTATCGAACCGGATTTAATGAAAATAAACAGGATTTAGTAAATAACGTTTGGGCAATAGATTTAGGTTATGAAATTAAAGAAGGTATAAAATTAGATTTAGAGACCGCCACTTCCCGCACTACCAAAGATATCACCAATTCTGAATATCGCTCTAAATTAAGGGGTAATGCCTTTTATTTTTCTTTAATCGGAGTTTTACCTTCCCAAAAAATTATGGACTTAGAATACGGTTATGATGGGATTAAACCCCAAAAAGAAGATAGTTTTTTTGTCAAATGGAAGATGTATTTAGCGCATATGGATAAAGGTTTTGATCCCGGTTTAGCTTCTTATCGCCAGACGCGTGATGATAGTTTCTGGTCAAGGCATATCCATTTTAGAAAGCCTTTTGAATATTATTATGCAGGACTTTATTATCCAAGTTTAAGCTGGGAGGATATCGCACCTTTTAGAATCGGTAATGGAATCGATACGGACAGGGATGTGATAGGCTTAAGAGTAGAAAATTCTTTTAGTAATACCTTAGAGAATCTCTTTGATATCCGTAATGTGCATTCCACCAATGGCAAATTTATTGAGAATGTAGTGCGCGATGAATTAACTTATAAAATTAACGAAAGATTAACCGCCAAAATCTTAGGTATCTATCATCGGTTACCCAAAACCAAGGCAGGAATTGATCCTTTTTTATTTGATGATGATACGAATGAATATCTTTTAGATTGGTCAAGCGATCCTATTGATGATGCAAAGGACCCTACTTTAAAAACTGGTTCTTTAGGTTTAGAGTATGCATTCTTTGATTGGCTTTTTTTAAATGGTATCTGGGAATATACTAACGATTATACATTAGCTTATGATAATTTTCCGCGCGGTATCCTTAACAGTGCGCAGATGCTTACTTATACAGAGAATGGTAAAATTTATCGTTATAATCAAGTTTATCTCTATGATCAACAGCTTTTTCCTCAACCACCCTATCCATTTTACAATATCTTTAAATTGGGTTTAAAATTTGTTCCTATAAAAGAAATAGAAATATATCTTGATTATACCCGCAATGAATTTAAATCTAGTGGGCCAATCGATGATAATATGAATCATATCGGAATGGAAATAGGTTATTTGCCTAATAAAAAATTAGGCTTTTATTTAAGATATGTCTATTCGCGTTGGAATGATTTGGAGCGTCTACAAAACGGAGAGGATAAATGTTATTTAGGTCATCACAACTTTTTCTCAGAGCTAAGATATAGATTTACCGATGACGATGAGTTTGTCCTCCAGTATGGAGAATCAGGGAGAGCTCCTTTAGCCTGGGTTACTTTTGATCCCTTTGGCGGAAGCCTTTCCACAATAGACACCCAGCATATCTTCAGACTCTATTACCGCAGAAAATTCTAATATAAACCTACCTTTTAAGTATTCTTAAAAAAAACTTGACAAAAGATATATTTTTTAATAACCTATTATAAATAAAGATAATGCGATTTAAAAATAGAAGAAAATATGTAAGATTAGAGGCCTATCATCTTGCCCGCTATAAGATTATATTTAATGGGTTAGAAAAGACCGAACTACCCTCTTTAGCCAGAGTGCGCAATATCAGTGCAGGTGGTTGCTGTTTACGAGCAGAAAAGTTCTTACCACCCGGAAGTATCTTAGAGTTAAAGATAAATTTTCCCCATTTAGAAGGTCCTGTCTGTACTTTATCTAAAGTGGTTTGGACAAGGCAGATCGGTAATACTGGTAAATATGAGTTTGGTCTTCAATTCATTGAGATAGATGAGAACTTACGTCAAATTATCGATGAGCAGATAAAATCCGTATATAAAAGAATAGGTGAAGGTTTTTTTAAAAAAATCATTATGGGAGGAGGTGAGAAGATGAAACGGTTAGCTAAGTTATTTATAATCCTGGCAGTTATATGTGTATTGTTAGCATTAGTGATTAAATTAACTACTATAGGAACTATACTTCCGGGAGCTCTGCCAATAAACTGGGTAAAATTAGCGGATACTGCGCTTTTATTTGCCATTGCATTGGCTTTGCTGGAAGAGAAGGCTAAATAGTTTTAAAATAGAAGATTTTTTATAAAAGAAGTGTTATCTTGTGATAAAAAAGAGAATGGGGAAATTTTTTTTAATTATTTTATTCTTAATTTTACTTATAAATATGTGTTGGGCTTTGGAGGTAAAGACGTATTCTACCCGAGATAAGCTGATCAATCTTACTTTAGATACCTTGCAGACAAAAAGAAGAGAAAAAGCCTTTAAAGATGCCTTTATGGAGGCAATTATAAAATTGGAAGAAGAAGAGGAAGAATCACTTACTGAGATTAGAAAGGGTGAGTTCTTTAAGAAGGTTTTGGAGAATCTCCAATATTTTGTATCACATTCCTTAGAGTATAATGATAATATCTATAGTTTTAAGGATAAAACTTCGGATACAATTAATTCTATTGAACCCCGCGTTAAACTTAAACTTTCAGATATCAGAATAGATATGGATTTTGATCTGGGGATAATTGCCAATTTATATACCCATAATTCCCAATATAACAATCAGGAGATGGATTTTAATTTTAAAATAAATAGAAAAGCAAATAAATACAATTTATTTTTTGAAAACTCATTATTAAAAGAGTACGTTGCTCCTGGAGAATGGGGAGTGAATCAGCAAGCCTTTCCTACCTACTGGCGGGAGACTTTGAGGATGGGAATTCAGCGGAGATTCAACCGTTTAAATTTCGGTTTTAATTATAGTTTTAGCATCTATGATTTTGAATCTCAGTATAGTTATGACCGAGACCGTACTGAGCATTATTTTAGGCCAAGTTTTCATTTTCGTATTGCCCCTAAGACTTATTTTTTTACAGACCTGGGGTATAATATTGTTAGACACAGATATAACTCTTTAAGAGATTATAATTCAAAAAATTTTAACTTTGGATTAGATGGGTTGCTTACTCATAAACTGAGAGGTACAGTATGGATGGGTTATAGATATGAGGATCATAAAATAGCTTCTGATTATAAAAGTGTAACTACTTCAGGAGGCCTTAATTATACTTTATCTAAACTTACCCAACTTAATTTAGGATTTGAACGCCAGACCTACGAATCAAGTGATGTTGCTCAGTATTATCAGATAGTTAATAGTTTTAGATTTGGACTATTACATAGATTTTCCTTTAATCCGCGCGTCTCTTTTAGATTTAATACAGAATTTTCTTATATTGATTATCCTAAAATGCAAGAAGTTTCTAGGGAAGATGAGATCTGGAGTTTTGGTTTGGGTTTGGGTTATAGGATGCGTAAATGGTTTGAATTTGGTTTAGACTATAAATATAAAAGTCGTACCTCCAATGTAGAATATGATTATAACAATAATATATTTACTTTTACCACTACCGCTTCATTTTAGATATGTATAAAAAATATCTTATCTTATCTTTTATCTTATATTTTTTGGGGATAGGGATTTTCCCCGTAAATTTATTTTCTCAAACAGAGGAATCAGACTATGTGCTAAATCCCCAAGATTTAATAGAAATCGATGTTTATGGAGAGCCTGATTTACATACCTCTTATCGTATTACGCAAGAAGGAATGATAAGTTTTCCCCTTATCGGCAACATAAAAGCAGCAGGCTTAACTGTATCTGAATTAGAGAGATTAATTACTGAACTTCTGGCACAGGATTATCTGGTAAATCCGCAGGTTAAGGTTTTTGTTAGAGAATATGCAAAGATATTTATTTCTGGTTTGGTAAGGATGCCTGGCCAATATGAGTTAAAACGACCGCTTACCCTTCTTTCTGCGATCTCTTTAGCAGGTGGATTTTTACCTGAAGCAAATACCTCTCAGGTAAAACTTACCCGTATTAAAGAAGGGAAGTCTTATACTCAAGAGATAGATGTGGAAAAGATCATTAATAATGTGATCCCTGATATACCTCTTCAGCCCAATGACACAATTTTGGTAGAACAGTACGGTTCTGTTTCCATTATTGGAGAGGTTAGAAGGCCGGGAAATTATCCCTTTAAAAAAGGGCTTACTCTTTTAGAATTAATCAGTATAGCAGGTGGTTTTACGGATATCGCTAATATCGATGGAACCTCAATAGTAAGAGTTGAAGAGGGCAAAAAAAAGATTATTCGGGTAAAAGTATCACAGATTATTAAAGGGGCAGATAAAACTAAGGATATACCTCTTAAACCAACTGATACGGTAGTAGTTCCAGAATCTTTATTTTAAAAAGGAAAGGTTATGTTTCCTTCTTCACAGGTTCGGGAAGTAACTTTAAAAGATTATTTAATAATTATCCAGCGTAAACTCTGGGTAGTAGTGGTAGTATTTTTTATCGTTGCCTTTACAGGAACATGGCAATCTTTTAAGAAGATCCCTATTTACGAGACCTATGCTAAGGTGATCGTAGAAAGGGTAACACCCCAGGTATCACCTTTGCCTGAAATGTATCCTGCAAAGATGACCGATAGAGAGTTTATTAAGACTCAGCTTACGGTAATTAAATCTCGAAAGATAGCGGAAAGAACGGTTAAGTATCTTATTTCCAAAGGTGATGATACATTCTTATCTACTAAAGACCCTGCAGGTGCTTTTATGGAAGGAGTTATAGTAAGTTCTATTGAGGGAACTCAAATTATCAAAGTAGGTTATAGAAGTACAGATCCCATAAAAGCAGCAAAATTTGCCAATGCCTTGGCAGAAAGTTTCATTCAGGAGGATCTGGAAAGAAAAGTAGGAGGGGTTTCCTCTGCTGAAGATTGGCTTAAAACCAGTTTAAAAGAGATGGAAGAAAAACTAATCAAGTCTGAAAATGAGCTGATCAATTATGTAAAAGAAAATCAGATCCTTTCTATGCAGGATATAGAGAGAAGGAGTCAGCAGGTTTTGGATGGATTAAAACAGGATAAGATACGCACAGAAAATGAGATTCAGGAGTTGAGTAATCGCTATAAAGAAAAACATCCCAAAATGATTGCTTTAAGGACAAAATTGGAAGCAATAAATAGAGAGATAGAAAAAGAGACAAGAAATCTTATGGACTTAAATGAAAAGATGGTTCAATATAATAACCTAAAAAGGGAAGTGGAGACAAACCGCAACTTATATGAGACCTTACTTAAGAAGATAAAAGAAACTCAGGTGAGTAAAGAATCTATCACCACAGATTTTCGTATCCTTGATTTGGCAGAGGTTCCCGGCGCTCCGGTAAGTCCTAACCGTAAAAGGGATATTACTACCGCCTGTATGTGGGGGCTATTTCTGGGAGTAGGCCTGGCTTTATTTATTGAGTATATAGATGCTACTTTTAAAAATGCGGATGATGTAGAATCTTATTTAAGACTTCCCTTTTTAGGTTATGTGGCTTCTTTAAGTTCAGAAAAAGATGAGATAAGAAGATTGAAGAATATAGACCTCATCTCTCAAGAATTTCCCCATGCCCGTATAGCAGAATCTTACCGTTCTATCCGTACATCGATTATTTTTTCCTCCCCTGAAGATAGGCCTTTAAGAACGATTCTGGTTACCAGTACTCTTCCCCGTGAGGGAAAGACATTTATTACTATTAATCTGGGGATAGTTTTTGCCCATACGGATGAGCAGGTAGTAATTTTGGAAGCAGATATGCGCAAACCCCGTATCTCTAAAGCATTTAATATGAAAAACGATGTAGGTTTAAGCAGTTTTTTAACTGGGGAGGCAAAATTAGAGGAAGTAATTCGGCCTACCCATATAAAAAATCTTTCTTTAATCAGTGCAGGTCCTTTCCCTCCCAATCCTACCGAATTGTTGACTTCCAACAAAACGCTCATCCTTTTAGATGAGCTAAAGAAAAGATTCTCCCGTATCATTATTGATTCCCCACCTGTGCTTTATGTGGCTGATACACTTATCTTATCTAATATAGTGGATGGGGTAATTTTAGTTATCTATGCAGGAAAAACCTTACTCAACTCTATCCTACGTGCCCGACAAAAACTGCAGGAAGCAAAGGCAAGGATAATCGGTGTCATCCTAAATAATGTGAATGTAAGGACAGAAGACTCCTACTACTACTATCACTACTATTACTATTCAAGAGAAAAATCCTCATCTAAAGATTCTTCAGCCTATGCTTAAAGAAGAAATTTCTAAGGTAATTCCTCGTCTTATTAATTTCATTTTAATATTATTGATTATCTTTAGTCCTTTATTATACGGTAGTGTTACTGTTTTAGGTTATACTTTAATGATCTCTTTTATTTTTCTTTTAGGTTTATTGTGGTTTTTAGAAATGTTATTATCTAATAAATTATCATTTTTAAAAACAAAACTATTGATACCTTTTATTTTATTTATTCTTTTAATTATTTTTCAAATTATCCCTTTACCTTTTAAAATTCTTGAATTTATCTCACCCAAAACAGCCTATTTTTATAAAGAATTTTTACCTTTGAAAATTAATTCCTTTTCTTTTTTTACATTAAGTATATCCGTTGATTTGACAATCACCGCCCTATTTAAACTCTTATCCTATTTCTTAATATTCATTCTGATTATCAATTATATCGAAACAAAAAGACAATTTGAGCTTCTTTTTAATACGATTATTATTTCTGCAGTATTTATAAGTATTTTTGCGATTATCCAAAGATTTACCTACGGTTCTTTGGGCAAGGTTTTTTGGTTTGATAAAAATGGCTCTTCGCCTTCCTGTTTTGGCCCGTTTGTTAATCGCAATCACTTTGCGGGATATATAGAGATGGTAATTCCTCTATCTTTAGGATACCTTATTTCTGATATAGAGATAAAACGAAAAGTATTCTATGGTTTAGCCATTTTTATCATGAGTTTAGTTCTTTTTTTAAGTCTTTCCCGTGCAGGTATGGCGGTGTATCTGATAGATTTATTATTATTAGCTTTATTTTTATGGCTAAAAAGGGGTTATTCCGAGCAGAGAAATATAATGTGGCTGGTCTTCCTATCCATTATCTTCCTTTTGATTTTCTTTACCGATTTTAAGGAAATTTTTAATAGGTTCATCTCTATTTTCGAGGCTTCTTTAGCTCCTATTTTTGAAAGGGGTTATCGCTGGCAGGATCTCTTAAAAATATGGCAAGACCATCCTTTTTTTGGAACAGGTTTAGCAACTTTCCAAGTATTAGCTCCATTTTATAAAAGTAGCAACCTACAGATGGTTATTATCTATGCGCATAACGATTATCTTCAATTGCTTTCCGAAACAGGAATTTTTGGTTTTTTGTTTCTATCTTTATTTTTCTATCTTTATTTTTCTCACATCATTAAGATATTGAGTCAAAGGCATGATAGGTTTGTAATCAGTTTGGTTTTAGCCGGATTGGTCTCGGTAATAGGTTTACTTATCCATTCATGGGTTGATTTTAATCTGCATATCCCAGCCAATGCTTTATTATTTTTTATAATTATGGGATTAAGTTATAAACTAGCATTTACTAAATTTAAAAAAAGACATGGTTTATCATCTGAAGGTCTGGCAGAGGACAATCGGGCCCCATAAACAGAAGATACTTTTTGGTATTTCTTTATTTTTATTTTTTTCTATTCAGATTTATCTATTTTTACGATTGAAGGCAGAGCATTTTTACCATTTGGCAAAGGAAGAACTCTCTTATATAGAAAAGCTGGATAATAGCTTAATTATTAAAAAAATAAGTTTATACCGCAATACCTTAGATCTTTTAGATAAAGCCACTGGTTTAAACCCATTAGATGCGGATTACTATTTTATCTATGCAAAAACACTTTTAGAAATTTTCTCTCATCAAGAGATAATGGATGTTATGGAATTGAAAGGTATAAAAAGTAAAGATGAGTTTATTAACTTTTTGGAATTTCAGATTAATAAAGCAATCACACTTAATCCTTTAAATGCGGATTACCACATACTTTCAGGATATACCGCTCATTTAAAAGGAGATATTAAAGATGTGCAGATAAGATTCCGCAAGGCTTATCTTGCTGAACCCCGTAATATAAATAATATTTTCTATATATCACGATATTTTTTAAATAATAACGAATTAGAAAGCGCATCGTATTATATCGATAAAGTTGAAAAACTCTGTTCCGATATTTCCTATTCCTTTGATACCTGTAAGGAATTAGAAGATTTAAAGATAAATCTACCATGAGAATACTGATCGTAGGAGCAGGTCCGATTGCCTGTTATTTAGCAAAGCTTTTAAAAGCAAAGAAGGATTTAGAGATAAAATTGATTGAAGAACATTCCGCATTAGGTAAGCCTGTTCATTGTGCAGGTCTAGTAAGTAAAAAGGTTTTTAGCCACTCCCGGATTAAACTTAATCCCAAAACAATTTTAAATACGATTGATGGTGCACAGATTTTTTATAATAATCAGAGTTTTCAGATTAAAAGGCGTTCCATTGCCTTAGTGATTGACCGGGAGAGCTTTGACCGATATTTAGGAGAAGGTTTACTCATCGATTTTAATACCCGTTTTATTGGTTTAGAGAAAGAAAAAGACAAACTTTTAATAGAGACAGATAAAACTGAATACTATACAGATATACTTATCGGTGCAGATGGAGCAAATTCTACGGTCCGTAAGATAGCAGGTTTTAAAGAAGAGATAGAATATTTAAAGGGAGTACAGTTTCGTATAAAACATAGGGTAAAAAAGAACCTTGTGCAGATCTATCTTAAGAAACCTTTCTTTGCCTGGATTATTCCGGAAGATGAGGAGACTGTAAGAGCTGGGATAATCTCATATAACCCCTATCATGAACTCTTGGATTTTTTAAAAGAAAGAGACATCCAAGGACCTATTTTGGAAAAGTTTGCAGGGGTTGTTCCTTTAGGAACTTGTCAGACCCAAAAGGAGAATATCTTTTTGGTAGGTGATGCTGCCTGTCAGGTAAAGCCTCTTACCCAGGGAGGAATCTATTATGGGATGCGTTGTGCAGAGATATTGGCGGATTGTATTTTAAAGAAAAGACCTTATGAATATGAAAGAAGATGGCAGGAAAGATTTGGCCAGGAAATTAAAATTGGCCTGAAGATAAGAAAAGCATATTTAGGATTAAACGATGAGGATTTAGCCAGAGTTTTTTGGCTACTTAAGAAAAATAGATTTATTTTAGAGAAATTTGGTGATTTTGAAAACCATTCCCGTGTATTTTCTGTTTTAGCAAAAACTTTAAAGATAAAAAATTTATTGGGAAAGTTACTTTTAGATATCCTTAAAGGTATAGATATATAAAATCTGTGATGAAAGTATTTATTCTTTCTACCGGAGTATTTAACCGTCAGTATGGACAGCAGAGATACGAACTGAATTTTTTACAATCCCTTTTTTTGTTTTATCCCAAATTTTTTTTTAGAGTTATCCTTTTAAATGATAAAAAAATAGAACCTCCTTTATTAAATTTAAATAAAAATATAAAATTTATCTGTTGCGGTAAAAGGATAAGGTTAATCAGTAAGATAAAATTTGTTTTATTTGGGTTATTTTATTTTATAAAAGATAAACCTAAATTTTTAATCTGCGGGCATATGAATCTTTCCGTATTGAGTTTTTTTCTCTATAAATTATGGAGAATTCCATATATCATCCTTACCCATGGAACTGATGCTTGGAATATAAGGGGTATTTTTAGAAGGTATGCCTTAATTTCTGCAAAGAAAGTTATTTCTGTAAGTAGATATACTGCCCAACGTATAGAGAAACAAATTCCATCTTTAAAAAACAAAATTTTTATTATACCTAATTCTGTAGATACAGAAAAATTTTCCCCCGAAGAAAAACCAAATTATCTTTTAGAAAAATATAAACTTTTTGGTTATAAAGTAATCCTTACGGTTGCGCGTTTAGATTCTTACGATAGGGATAAAGGTTATGATAAGGTAATCTTAGCATTGCCTAAGGTTTTGGAGGCGATCCCTAATTTAAAGTATATTTTGGTAGGAGAGGGTGACGATCTACCGCGCATAAAAGATTTGATTTCCAAACTTAATCTAAATGACCGCGTTATTCTTACGGGTTATATCTCCGACGATAAACTATCCGATTATTACAATCTCTGTGATTTATTTATTATGCCTTCTAAACAGGAAGGGTTTGGTATTGTTTTTTTGGAGGCGCTTGCCTGCGGAAAACCGGTAATCGCAGGGAATAAAGATGGTTCGCGCGAAGCGCTTTTAGATGGAAAGTTAGGTATTTTAGTTGATCCTGATAATATAGAGGAGATAACTCAGACAACTATTAAGGTTTTAAATAAGGAGGTGCAACCATATTTACTTGACGCTTTCTATTTAAGTAGAACGATAAAAGAAAATTTTAGCAAAGATATATTCTTTAGAAAAATAAAAGGATTCTTTGATGAAGTTATTATTAGTAGGTGAGTTTATCCCTTTCCGTATAGAATTTTCTTATTATTCTGCTTTTATGTCTTTAGGGATGAATGTTTTATATTTTAATCTGCCTATAGTCAGTAGATTTATAAGGCCTTTTTGTGAATATATTATAAATTTAAGATTATTAAGATACACGAATGAAATTCAACCCGATTTGATATTGATATTTAAAGGTTACTATCTAAAACCAGAAACAATAATGAAAATAAAAAAAATATCTAAATGCCTCATCTTCTGTTTTAATCCCGATGATCCCTTTAATATTTATTTTTTAGGTAGCTCCCATAATAATATATTAGAAGCAATTCCTTACTATGATTGCTATTTTACTTTTAGTAGATACTTAATGGAAAGGATAAAACAGAAAGGAGCAAAGAAGGTAGAGTACCTTCCTTTTGGCTTTGATCCGGATATCCATTATCCGGTTAAAGTATCTGATGAAGAAAGAATAAAATATGCTCATGATGTAGCCTTTATAGGAAACTGGTCACCGGAAAGAGAAGATTATTTAAGTGAACTATTAGAATTTGATTTAGGGATATGGGGAGAAAAATATTGGAGGAAATTATGCAAAGATAAAAACTTAAAAAAAAGATGGCAGAAAAAAGCAGTGTATGGAGTAGAGCAATCCAAGGTTTTAAATTCCTCAAAGATTGCTTTAAATATATTGAGGGCACAGAATAAAGGTTCACACAATATGCGCACCTTTGAACTTCCTGCCTGCGGTGTTTTTGTAATCTCAGAAAAAAGCCCTGAAATTGAAGATTTTTTTAAAGAGGATGAAGAGATAGTTTTATTTTCTTCAAAGCCAGAACTTAAAGAAAAGATAAATTATTATCTTAAAAATGAAACAAAAAGAAAAAAGATTTCCTATAGAGGTTTTCGGCGTTGTATAGAAAGCGATTATACTTATAAGGCACGCGCAAAGAAAATCTTGGAGGTTTTTGAATGCCTAAAAAATATAAAATTGCTATAGTAGTTACTCATGTAATTCAATATATGGTTCCTCTGTATCATAGAATAAAAAATCACCCCTTAATTGACTTAACGGTTTATTTCTGCTCAACTCAAGGTTTAATTCCCAAAAAGGATGAAGGCTTTGGCATAGCCGTAAGTTGGGATAATATAAATCTTGATGGACTTAATTATAAATTTTTAAAAAATTATAGTCCTATCCCTTCGGTAAATACTTTTTTTGGTTTAATTAATTTTAGGATATTTAAGGAATTAAAAAAAAATAAATTTGATGCGGTAGTTGTTATGGGATATTATAACCTTTCCTATTGGTTTGCTATATTGGCTTGTTTTTTTTATAAAATACCTTTAATTTTAACC